>Ga0315910_10005803_pt1 | contig 10084 bp, 6 predicted proteins | sample EdamamesoilMG_FD_204470 | JGI IMG/M metagenome (GOLD analysis project Ga0315910, IMG submission 204470) | Garden soil microbial communities collected in Santa Monica, California, United States - Edamame soil | ecosystem: Environmental > Terrestrial > Soil > Garden | place: USA: California... | reverse complement strand
GCCCCGGCCCCGATGCGCGATGGCGCCGGTGCCGAGGCAGTTTGGCCGCGAGCTCGCGGCCGCGATCCGGAGCTCGGGGGCCCGCTGGCGCCGCTGCTCGCGGCCCATTTGCGAGCACGCGCACATCCCCGCCTCGCTGTTCTTCCCGCCGGCGTTGCACGGAGACGCGGGCTGCCCGCCGCCTGAGGCGCGTACGCCCCAGCGCGTCGAGTCGACGTCGGTAGGGCTGAATGCGCAGGGCCAAATATGAAGCGGCGAGCCCGACGCTAGCAGCGCCTGCCGCTCGCTCGTGGCGCGCGCAGCGCCTGCCCCGGGCGGCCGCGCGCTCCCATTCTCGACTTGTCAGTGGCGAGCACCCGAGCTACCGGTTGAAATACGTGACGACGGCGCCACCATCGAGTCGACGCTTCCGGGTAGTTCGCTCCTCCCGAGCTCGATCTTCCGGAGCTCTGTCTTCAGCGGCCCGGTCTTCAGCGGCCCTGTCTTCAGCGGCCCTGTTGCTGCTCGTGCTGGCAGGCGCAAGTTCGGCGTCGGCACAGCCCGCGGCTCCCACCCCGCCCCCCGCCGCGACCGACGCGGCCCCCAGCGGCGCACCACGCAACGACGTCGTGCCCCCGCAGCTCGTCACGTTCGTCGAAGCGACGTACCCCGCGGACGCGCAAGCCCAGGGTCTGACCGCGGACGTGCTCTTGCGCCTGCGAGTCGAGGCCGACGGGCGAGTCAGCGAGGCCACGGTGATGCAGCCTGCGGGGCATGGCTTCGACGAAGCCGCGGTCGAGGCTGCCTTGCGCTTCGTGTTCTCGCCGGCGCAGGTCAACGGCAAGCCGGTGGCCGTGAAGATCCCGTTCAAGTACTCCTTCACGTTGAACGAGAAGCTGGTCGAACGCGAGATCGAGGCGCCGACGGTCGGGCAGCTCTCTGGTAGAGTCCAGGTCGCAGGTGCCGAGACGCCGCTCGCAGGCGCCAACGTCTCGATCGTCGACGCCTCCGGGCGCGAACAGACCAGCGTGACGGACGCCGACGGCGCTTGGCGAGTCGAGAGCCTCGCGCCGGGTAAATACCACGTCAAGGTCGGCGCAGGGGGCTTCTCCGCCGTCGACCTCGAGGAGGACGTGGTCGCCGGCGAGGTCACCGAGCTCGTCTATCGCCTGTCGCCCGACGTGGGCGATGCGATCGAGGTCAACGTGTACGGCACCCGCCCGCCCCGCGAGGTGTTGCGGCGCACCATCACTCGCCGCGAGATGACCCGCGTCCCGGGCACGGGCGGGGACGCCCTGCGTGGCTTGCAAAATCTACCCGGCCTGGCGCGCCCTCCCGGGCTCGCCGGGTTGCTCATCGTGCGCGGCGCGGCGCCCGAGGACTCGTCCGTCTTCATCGACGGCGACACGGTCCCCTTCATCTACCACTTCGGCGGGATCTCGAGCGCCGTTCCCACGGAGCTGCTCGACCGCATCGATTTTTATCCGGGTAACTTCAGCGCGCGCTACGGCCGCGTCATGGGCGGTATCGTGGACGTCGGCATGCGCGAGCCCGACACCACCTGTCGCGGCCCGTATGGCGCCCCGAGCAGCGAAAAGGGCTGCTTCCACGGCCTCGCCCAGGTGGATTTGATCGACGCACGCGTGCTCGTGCAAGGGCCGCTGCCGATCAAAGGCTGGACGTTTGCCATCGGCGGGCGGCGCAGCTGGGTCGATGCCTGGCTCAAACCGGTGCTGCGCGAGGCAGGTGCCGGCGTCACCACGGCGCCGGTCTATTACGACTACCAGGTCATCGCCGAGACGAAGCCGAGCTCGACGTCGCGCCTCAGTCTTCGGTTCCTCGGCTCGGACGATCGTCTGGAGGTGCTGATCGAGAACCCGGCCGCGCAGGACCCGGGCGCGCTCGGCGGCAGCTTGCGCTTCGGCACTGCTTTCTACCGTATCCAGGCGCTGTTCGAGGCTGACTTGAGCAGCAGCGTCCGGCTCTCCTCGTTGCTCAGCTACGGCCCGGACAAGGCCGATCTCGCGCTCGGCCGCTTCCTGTTCAACTCGACGGCGTACAACATCCAGACGCGGCAGGAGCTCTCCTTCAGCATTCTGCCCGAGGTCACGCTGAACGCGGGCCTGGATTTTCAGGTCGCGCCCTTCGACCTGACGGCGCGCTTGCCCGAGCCCCCGCGCCCCGGCGAGCCGTCGCCCGGGCCCTTCAGCACCCGCCCCCTGCTCGAGCAGAACGTGTCATCGACGTTCTGGCGCCCCGCCTGGTACGCGGACGCGATCGTTCGCCTCGGACACCTGTCGCTCACGCCCGGTCTGCGCCTGGACTACGCGCGCGACACCGGCCACGCCGATCTGAGCCCGCGCCTGACGGCTCGCTATGACTTGACGACCAACGCCGAGCACGCGGACGGAAGCCGTTCGCGTCGCACCACGCTGAAGGCCGGCGCTGGCGTGTTTCATCAGCCCGCTCAACCCCAGGAGACGGACGAGGTCTTCGGCACGCCGGGCCTGCTCAGCAATCGCGCGCTCCACTACGCACTCGGGGTCGAGCGCGAGGTCTCCAACAACGTGGAGCTCAACGTCGAGGGTTTCTACAAGAGCCTGCCGCGGCTCGTCTCTCGCACCGCAGCGCTCGACGGCACGTTCGAATACGACACGCGCGGCGAAGGTTACGTCGTCGGCGCGGAGACCCTGATCAAATACAAGCCCGACGAGCGCTTCTTTGGCTGGGTCGCCTACACCCTGTCGCGCAGCATGCGCCGCGACCAGCCCGGCGAGGAGTTGCATCCGTTTCAGTTCGACCAGACGCACATCCTGACGGTCCTCGGCAGCTACAAGCTCGGGGGCGGCTGGGAGGTGGGCGCGCGCTTCCGGCTGGTGTCGGGCAATCTCGACACGCCCGTGCTCGGCGCGCCCAACCTGCCTGCCGTCTACGCCGCGGACGCCGCGGCATACACGCCGCTGCAAGGCGAGCCATTCAGCGAGCGGTTGCCCCTGTTCCATCAGCTCGACCTGCGCATCGAGCGCGCCTGGCAGTTCGAGGACTACGACCTGACCTTCTACGTCGACGTGTGGAACGCCTACAACAACGCGGCGGCCGAGGCGTTCTCGTACAACTTCGATTACAGCCGGCGCTCCTATACCCTGGGCCTGCCCATCATTCCCAGCATGGGCTTCCGAGGAGAGTTCTGATGGCGACACCGCGTGTCGGCGATTCGTCGTGGGCGCTTCGTGGCGCTGGCCAATCCCTCTCGCGCTGGGCGCTCACCTGCCTGGCCACCCCTGTGCTCGCCGCCGTGCTGGGAGGCTGCGGCGTGGACTTCGACCCCGCCAGCGAGCTCTCCGGCTTGCGCGTGCTGGCCGTGAAGAAGAGCGCGCCTTACGCGCGCCCGGGTGAACGCGTCGACCTCACGTTGTTGTGGCACGACACGGACGTCGGGCGCCCTCCCCCGCAGATCGCCTGGCTCGCCGTGTGCGAGAACCCTCCGGCGGATCTGTTCGAGGCGTGCTTCGCCCAGGTCCCCGATCTGAGCGACGAAGATCTGGCGGCTCGGCTCAGCGTCCCCGATCCCGCTGCGCCCTCCGCCAACGACCGCTTCGGCTTCGTGACCTCGAGTGACATCATCTCCTCGCGGCCTCCCCCGGGCGATCCCAACGCCACACCCTACGGCCTCACCTACGTCTTCTTCGCGGTGTGTGCCGGGCAGCTCGAGCTCTCGCTCGACAGCGAGGCACCGTTCGTCTGCTACGAGGATCTGGATGGCGTGCCCGGCTTCGGTGCGGGCGATCGACGGCGCGAGTCCCGCGACTACGTGATCGGGTACACGGCGGTCTTCGCCTACGAGCAGCTGCGAAACGCGAACCCGCGCGTCACGGGCATCGAGCTCGGCGGCGCCTCATTCTGGCCCGACTCGCCCGCCGAGCTGGCGGCGCAGGCGCCGCCCGGCGCGTTCCTCGTCTCGCCGCGCGACGCCTGCATCGGCGACCGCTGCGAGCCGGCTCCGCCGAACGGCGACGGCGAGCCCTGCCCGCCCGAGCTCACGTTCGGCGCTTGCAGCGACGGCGACTGCGTGGAGCCTGCCGTCGAGCTGCGCGTCGATCCGGCGAGCGCCGAGCTCGACGCGGCGGCGTCCGCGCGGGCTGGGGAGAATCTCGGGGAGCAGATGTGGGTCAACTACTACGGCAGCGCCGGGGAGATCGCCGAAGAGGTTCGCCTGCTCAACGACGCCGTCGCCGGCTTCAGCGAAGAGGTGGCCACCGACTACACGCCCCCGGAGACGGCGGGCAGCTCGTACCTGTGGGCAGTCGCGCACGACAATCGCGGCGGCGCCGAGTGGGCGCGGCTGCGCGTGTGTGCCCGCTGAAGCGTCAGAGGTGGCTGACGCTGGCGCGGCTGGCGAGGTCGCCCTCGGCCTCAGCCCCGCGGACTATCTTGTTGCCGTACGCGGGCGGCGGGGCGACGACGGGCTGGCGCTGCTTACGCGGCTTTTTTTCCGTCTCGGCGTTGCGCGCTTCGGCGCTCGGATGGCGAGGCGACTCTGACGCCCGGGGACCACACGCGCTGACTGTGAGAAAAGCGATCGCGATGCAGCAGCGAACGATGCTGCTCATCTAAGTAAGTATACGCGGCGCCCGATCCGACGCCACAGACCTCCTCGGAGGGTGAACGCTGCGCCTGCCGCACGATCAGGCGGACATCTGCGTCCAGGGGGGCGTCCCGACGCCATACGCCCCCGTGTCGGGCTCGCCGCAGCACTCATTGGCGGCCTCGTTGCCGCAGCGACGGTACTGACGCGGCGCCAGTGTGTCGTACTCACTCCGAGGAACGAGCACGCCGCATGCGCCCAGCCCCCCACATAGGCCCCTCAGCGTTCTCCTCGAGTTCGCGGCCACGATCCGGACCGACCCGTCGGCCCGCCATGTCACCGAACTGTGCGCGATTGCAGATCTCGGCCAAATGAACGAGGGTTATGGGCGCTCATGGCGACAGTTCGTTGAACGACAACCGCATGTCTCAGGGTTCCCGAAAAGCACCGCCCCTCGCCAAAGGCTCCGTCGTCAACGACCGCTACGAGATCCAGGAAGCACTCGGCAAGGGGGGCATGGGTGAGGTCTTCTCCGCCTATGACCGGAGCACGCAACAAGCCGTCGCGCTGAAGATCGTGCGCGAAGAGTCGCGCATGCCGGGCGACGACGAAGCGTTGCGGCACGAGCTCTTGCTGGCTCGCTCCGTGGGTCACCCCAACGTGTGCCGCGTGCACGATCTGGCGCCCAGCCCGTGGGGCCCCATCCTGGTGATGGAGCTGATCGACGGCGTGACGTTGCACACGCACATCCGTCGTCAGAAGGCCAAGGGCGGATACACGGCGGACGAGTTCCGGACGATCGCCAGCGAGGCCGCCGCCGGGCTCGCTGCCATCCACGCGCAAGGCCTCGTGCACGGCGACTTGAAGCCGGGCAACATCATGGTCACGGCGGACCGCGCCATCATCCTCGACTTCGGCTTCGCCCGCGAGCGCGCGCGCGTCAGCGCGCGGCGCGCCGGCGCACAGCCGGACGGCGGAACGCCAAACTACATGTCCCCCGAGCGCCTGAAGTCGGGTGGCGCCAGCCCGGACGACGACATCTACGCGCTCGGGCTCACGCTGCTCGAGATGTGGACATGCCGCGTGCCCGAGCCGGGCTATCGACCGCGCTCCAAGCCGATGCGCGAACAGATCATGTTCGATGTGTCGTCGGGGCTGTCCATCGACGAGGTAAAGCAGGTCTTCCGCGCGCTCGCCGAAGACCCGCGCATGCGCCCGAAAGCGCGCCGCATGCGCTTCTTCAACCCCTCGGCGCTGACCACCAGCCACGCCCAGATCCCGCGCGAACGCATCTCTCCCGGGCCTCCGCTCGGGCGGGCCGTGGCGCGAACCTTCACGCCCGGCGCCCAGTCACTGCTCGTCACCTTCGCGTACAACGCCGAAGAGCTCGCGGGTCGGCTGTTTCCGCTGGAGAAGCCGCAGGTCACCATCGGCCGGCGCGCGAATCAGGACATCTGCATCGCAGAGCCGACCTGCTCGGGCTCGCACGCGCAAGCGCAATGGCAAGCGGGCTCCTGGATCATCACCGATCTCGGCAGCACCAACGGCACCTACGCCGATCACAGCTACGAGCGAAAGCGCACGGTCACGTTGCTGCATGGCGGCGAGGTCCAGCTCGGCGAGTGTCGCGTCAAGCTGGTCAGCTTCGAGAAGAGCTCGCCGCAGCACGTCCGTGCCATGGAATACCTGGCGCAGCGCGACGGCCTGACGGGCTTGTGGAAGCGGCAAGAGATGTTGATCGCGCTCAAAGACGAGCTCGAGTTCGCGCGCTGGGACAGGGTGCCGTTGACGGTGGCCACCTACGAGATCTCGAGCGCGAACCGCTCGCCGCACGATCGCCCAACGATCCTCGAGATGCTCGCGCTGCGGCGCGCCGCTCAGCGCGTCGCGGAGCTCACCGAGGTGCTCCTGCTCAGCATGGTCCCGGTCACCGCGGGCCGCACCGACGCACTGAAGTTCATGGTCGCGATGACGGGGCCGACCCTGGAAGAAGCCCGCAACGTGGTCGAGCAGATCGTCGCGCAGGTGCGGGGATCGATGCCCGAGAACCTGGATCTCAAGGCCAGCATCATCCTGGCCGAGGGCAACGTCACCGCGGAAGAGTTGCTCAACTCTTGAGCCTGCCACTGTCGCTCGAGGGGCTCTCAACGTGAAACCGGGCCGGTGAGGCATGGCGCGTAGCTCCCACCCCACCCTGTCGCGGCCCCGCGAGCCGGGGCTGCGGCGTGTCCCAGGCGGGAGCGAAAGGCCGATCCGGCCGCAGCTCGTGCTCGGGGTGCTGCTCGGCATCGTCTTGGTGGCCGTGCCGCTTTATTTGCTGCGCCGCCCGGCACCGAACGTCTCCGAGACGAGTGTGCCCGCAAACCTCGGCTTCGGTTCGGTGCTGCGCACGGAGATCGACGCCGGCGCCCCCGCCGCAGAGGTGACGCTCGGACCTGCGCAACGGGTTCGTTGCGGCATGTCCGCCAACCAGATCAGCAGCGAAGGCAGCCTCTGCGACGCGCTGCCCGAGCTGGAGACGGCCCTGGCCCGCGCGATCGTGGCCAGCGTCGACTGCGCTCCGCGCGCGGGCGAGGACGGCTCCATCAACTACGTGCTCGAGGTCGACTTCCAGAGCCACCGCCTGAACATCTTCGCCGGCAAGAGCGGTTCATGGCGCGGGCCGCGAGTGCGGAAAGCCATCAGCTGTGCGCAGCGTGCGCTGCCCAGCCCGGATTGGGATGACGTGCCTCACCAGCACCAGTACTACGCCGTCGCGATCCTGGCGACGTACCCCACGCCGGAGACGGTGCACCGCCTGCCGACCTTCGAGTGAGGAGCCGTCAGCGCGGCAGTGCCGGGCGAGTCGAGAACTCGAAGACGCGCTCGGCCTCGCCGATGCGCGCCATGAACAACCCCGTGAACGTGCTGAACAGGATGCTGCCCGGGGAGGCCGCCGTCGTGTTCGAAGGACGGCTGATCCAGTTCTGCAGCTTCGCTATCAGCTCCGGACTGACCGGGTTCACGAGCACCTTGCCCTTGAGGACGAGGGGTTTGTTGTCTGGCACCTGACCTTGCTGGGCGATCAAGAGCCGCTCCGTCTGGGCGCAGCGTCGCAGCACGCCGTTCAGGGTCGGGCTCCAGTGCCGCATGATCGCCTGCTGGTCGGGCCGGCTCACCTCCACGCGATACATCTCCTCCCACACGTGCCAGGTGATCTTGCAGTTCTGGAGCGTGCTCGCCAGCGGTTGCTCGCCGTCTTGCGCGTACAAGAGCCCGGTCAAGATGATCGTGGTGGGCAGCCCCAGCGTCAGCTTGCGCAACAGCGCCGCGTCGGCGACGTCGCGAAACGAGACCGTCACGAACAACCAGCGCCGGGTCGTATCCCACTCGAAGCGCGCCTCGCGTGGCGTGGCACCAGCCGCCTCCTGCGCGCGAGCGCTGCTCGGTGTGGCGAGGGCGAGCAGCGTGAACGCCAGCCAGGCGCCCAGACGCCGCGCGCAGGACGAGAGCACCCGACCCGCCGTCACTGTCCCTCGTCCTGGGACACCGGCAGGAACCCGAGCACGTTGGAGAACGTGAACGTGAATCCGCCCAGGCTCGTGTCCAAGCGAAAGCCGATGTTGGCGGTCAAGTCGATCGGGATGCGGCTCAGGCCCTCGTACTTCGGCGCCGGTCGCAGCACCTCCCGCGGCCCCGCGAGCAAGAAGGCCCCGAAGCTGCCGATGAAGTCGATGGCATACACCGAGCGGCGCCCGCGGTAGATCGGCACGCGGTACTCGGCGTTGAGCTTGAACGCGTACTCTGCGTAGCGCACCTCCTCGATGGCGGTGCCCAGGAAGTTCGGCGCCGGGCGCCTATCGAAATTGAGCCCCAGCAAGCGCCCGGGACGAAAGTCCGTCAGGTCGCCCACGTAGTACTGCTCGAAAAACGGCGCCTGTCCCGCGATCGCGCCGACGAACAGGTCGAGGCCGAGCACGTGGTTTTTCGGCAGAGTCCACCAGCGGCGTGCCCGCAGGTCGAGCCGCTCGTAGGGATAGTCGCTGCCGGCGGGCACGAGGCTCATCTCCAGCGCCGCAGATGCTTGCCAGCCTCGGGTCGGTAGCCACGGGTGGTCGCGAGTGTCGTACTCCAGCGTGGCCCTGAGGGTGGACAGGACGCTGCGCCCGGGCAAGATGTCGAACTCGATCGGCTCGACCATGCCTCCGTACTCGTGCGCCGCAGCGCGCGGCAAACGAACGTCCCCGATCGTCTCCAGGCGATAGCTGAGCCAGAAACTGGTGCTGAGCGACGTCGGATAGCCGACGCCGATCTGTCCCCCCGAGCGAGTGTATTCGACGACGGCGTAAGAAGCGGACGTCGGGCGCGAGTCGTCGACCTGTACGTTCGTGTTGCCGAAGAAATCGAGCGCGTCGTTGTAAAGCAGCTCGCCCGCGAGCGCCCAGCGGCTGCTCAGGAACGCGGGATCGAAGAAGCGGACGCGCAGCGCGAATTGATCGATCGCGTCGTCGGTCGTCGCCCCCTGGGAAATCGCGAGCGCGCTGCCGAGCGTGATCCCGGTGCCAGCCAGGTTGCGTTCGGCCCCCGCCACACCGGCGAAGGCGGCCAGCGGTCGCGAGCGCCCCTCCGCGTCCGTGTCCGCCGACAGTCCCATCGCAAGATCGGTCACCACCAGCGTGTTGCGCTCGGTGACCTCCACCACGAGGATGACGCGGCCCCGGGCCGACCCCTTGCGCAGCGACAGCTGCACGTCGCGAAAGAAGCCGGTGCCGAGCAGCCGATAGCGGGTCAACTCCAGCTTGGGATCGTCCACGTCGAGGACGTCGCCGCGCCGAAACGGCACATAGTGCTCGACGACCTGGCGCCGGGTCTTGGTGTTGCCGACGATGTCGATGCCCTCGAGCAGGTACCGGACCGCCTCCGACGGCACCTCGTTCGCGGCCGCCACGACGGGCGCCCCACGCCCGTCGCTCGGGGCTGGAGATGCTGGAGCCTGACCGGCCGGAGCAGGCGCGGGCTCACCCGGCGCAGGCGCAGGCGGCGGCGCCGCCGGCGTGTTTGCTGCATCGCGTCCAGCCGGCGCGGGCGCCGCCGTCGGCGGCATCGTGCCCTGGCGGGGCTGGAGGCCGGGCAACTGAGCGCGAGCAACGGGTGAAGCAGCGAGCCACCCCAGGCCCAGCGCCAGTACCCACGCGCGGAGCCACCGCGGTGCGCTGAGACATGGATCCGGGCCCACGTGTCCAGGCTAACACGGCGCTCGCCAGGCACGCTCCTTTTGGTCTCGAGGGCCGCAGAGCGCCTTGTCCATTCGGCCTAGGTTTTCTATAGGTGGCCCGATGCAGCAATCTTCGAGAGCACGACGATCACGACCTGCGGCTCGGGTCCGTATCTCCTCCTTCGGCGGGGCACTCCTCGGGGGCGCTTTGCTCGCCGGTCTCGCCCTGAGCGCATGCCAGAAGGAAGCGGAGAAGGAGCCCACCAAGCCCGCAGCGAGCGCAGGCGACACAGCCAAGGCGGCCGCTCCCAAGCCCGCGGCCACGC
>Ga0315910_10005802_pt1 | contig 10085 bp, 23 predicted proteins | sample EdamamesoilMG_FD_204470 | JGI IMG/M metagenome (GOLD analysis project Ga0315910, IMG submission 204470) | Garden soil microbial communities collected in Santa Monica, California, United States - Edamame soil | ecosystem: Environmental > Terrestrial > Soil > Garden | place: USA: California... | reverse complement strand
TCCGCGAAGCCTACATTAAAATGATGGAGGAGAAACGGGACACGGCACCTGACGATACCGTGCCGAACAACCCCTCCCATTCCCCTGCCCCAACTCCGGCACCAACGCCGACTGAGTCAGGTTCTTAACACCCCCTAATCTCTCGCCGGAGATCTACCCCCATGAGCAAAACGGTTTGGCCCCGCACCTACCTTCTCTCTATCTACGAGAGGGCGGTGACAGTAGGCGCCTGTAAAGTCACACAACTAACCGAAGAGCAAGGGAAGTCTCTGCGCGCAGCTCTCAACCGCCTGAAGCGTAACGACGTCAGGATGAGCCCGTATATCCCTCAGGAATACATGCTCGTTACCGTCTCCCACTGGCACGTCCTTCCCGGCGAAACCCTTGGCTGCCTCGACGTTGTTTTCTCCCAGCCGGTTGAAGGCTTCACCCTCCCTCCAATCGTCGACGTTGACGGAACTGATCAATACATCAGTCCTCCGTCGCCGAACTTCTCCGAGCCGACTCCCATCGCTCCCCACGAATTAACCATCACACCTGACGAGGTACCTAACTTCGTCGAGGGTCTGAAAAAGCGCGCAAAGCAAAAGGACTGAACATGACAGAACCCTCCGACGAACTTACTGAAGCCCGAGCAAAATTCTACGTAGACATGGCCGAGGAGCTTGACCGCATCCTCCACTCTCACCACAACACCGAGGTCGGCTTCCTCCTAATCAGTTTCGAGTTCCACCCTCGCCCTGACGCTCCCGACTTCAACTATGTTTCCAACACCTGCGTCCACAACCTCGCCGCGGTGGTTGACAAAATGAGCGTAATCCTCGGCGAAACTATCTGTGAGGAAAATCATGGGGAGCTTCACTAACTTCGGAAAGCAACTCTTCTGCGACTCCCAGCCGATCGGTGACATGCTCGACGAGTGGACGGCGAAACGAACCGCCGAGCTTCTCAACGATCGTGAGCGCCTCGTAGAAACATGCCACCAGCAAAAACTCCAAATCGCGCGGCTCGAGAAATATGACCCAAACAGCATGGTACGTCCGAAACCAGAAAATCAGGATACGCTTCCTCCGCGAAGCTCTCCTGAAGATTAGCCAAGCCCAGAGCCCGCATCGCATGATCCAAATCGCTGAAGAAACCCTTATCTCCGACGACATAAGGAAGATGAAATGAGCACCCTAGCAACTCCCGGTCCCTTCGACGCTCTTTCCAAAGCCGAGGACGATGAACCCATCTTCCCTCTACTTGGCCGTGACCCCTGCGCTCCTGCCACCATAACCGAGTGGTGTCGACTTCGCCGCAACCGAGCCTACAAACTCTATGGAGATAAACTTGACGAAACTTCTCGAAACACCCTCCACGCCGAACTCTTCCAAGCGTCCGAAGCTGAGGTTATGGCCCTCCGCATGTCAGCGTGGCGAACCCGAACCGAGCCCGCCGCAGAAGATCCCAGCAAACCCACCTACAACGAGATCGTAAAATCCACAGAAGAAATAGAGCAAGCCCGCCGTCTCAAGATCCTCAAAGACGGGATAGCCCACCTCCGCGAGAGTGCCTATCACTTCAACATGGCTCTCGAGGTCTTTGAAACCCTCGGCTACCTCTTCCCCGAGACGGCCAAAATCCTACCCCTCATCAACAACTTCGCAGCACAAATGGAGCCACACAGATGAACAAAACCCCTGAAGAGCAAGTCGACAAGGGCCAGACAATGGCCGAAATGTTTGAGGGCTTTCGTCGCATGGTCTTTCCTGACCTCCCCCTAACCTCCGCCCAATACACCGACATTCGCAGCACCTTCTACGCAGGCGCCCTATCCCTCTTCAACTGGTTCATGGTCCAGATGGATGAGGATCGCGAGCCCACCGACTCTGACCTCGACAAAGTCACAGCCATGGCAAACGAACTCCAATCCTACGGCCTCGACATAATCGAACGCTCAAACCGATCATAAAAGAAAATGCGAAAAAACAATCAGGTCACTTGACATTTCGCAAAAAACCGTGTAACACATACATCGACGGCGGGGGACTAACCAGCACCTCGGCGCTAGTTCAACCTTCCAGAAGGGGCAATACAATGAAGAACCTCTCCCTATTCCTTGGCGCAGCGGGTATCGCCCTGATCGCCTCCAGCCAGTACGTCAGTGCGCAGGACACCAACATCACCTCCGGCAGCGACAGCACCGCAGTCAGCGGCAGCCAGTCCGGCAGCCAGTCCGCATCCAACCAGAACCAAACTCAGAACAACGCGGGGATCGGTAACTCCGAAAGCTGGAGCGGTTCCGCCAGTGAGGCCAACGCTAACACTGCCTCCTCCGCAGAAAGCAACGGCAACCTGCAAGGTCAGGATCAAGGACAGTCCCAGACTGCAAACGGTGGTGCGTCAGATCAGGGCCAGATGCAGTCATCCTCCAACACCCTAGCTAACCAGCAGGGTGTCACAGTTGGAACAACCTTCAACACCTACAACCGCAAAAAGACGGTCCAGGAATTCCGCACCAACGCCGCAGTCCCTCTCGCAGCATCCTCCTCCTTCAGCAGCGACTACTGCGGCGGCACGGCCAGCGGCGGCGCATCCATCGCCCCCATCGGAGTTTCCATCGGTGGAGCAGCCCCGACCTTCGACAAGTCCTGCCAATACCTTCGCCTTGCGGAGAAGGCTGGAATGCTCGGAGCCAACTACCACAACATGCAGCAGCCTGACATGAGCCTCAAGGCAATGTCCCTCATGACTTGGGCGACTTGCATGGCTGGACCTCAGAACGATCGTCGCCGTCGAGGAACTGAGGAAAACATTACCATGCAGGCTTGTCTTGCGTTGGGTCTGCTTGGCTCAGACATATCGCCTGTATCCCCACCCCCGCGTCCTGTCCCTGAACCCCAAGTTCAACAGTACAACGGTCAACCCACCCCTGAGGCAGTCGAACGCTACAAGACCCCTCGCGGCGAACTCGAATATCGGAGCAATCCTGTAATCCAGGAAGTCCCGATCGCTATGGCGACCGCAGTCTCTCCCGCCCCCTGAGACTGCCTAGCTTAGTGCAGTAGGGTCGCAAACGATGGGCGGGGACTTCCCCCTGTTGCCTCCGCCCGAGATAACATGAGCCCGCTGCACAGAGAGCCGGTGGCAAGACTTACACCCCCTGTAGTTAAGTCACCGGCTCTCACCATCTTCGAGACGTAAGGTCTCAAAGGTTTGGAAGAGGTGGGGCAACTTCCAAACATCACTCGCCCCTTATTGCAATGAGGTAAAACCATGAAGAAGTTCCTGATCGCAGCCGTTGCTGCACTCGCACTGCCCGTCGCCGCTCAGGCTGCTACCCTCGGCCTCGGTATCGGCGCTGCCGGTTCGTCCTCGTCGAGCGCTGCCGCTTCGCAGTCGCAGGGCGGTTCGGCTTCGGCCATCCTCGGCGCGACCACGCAGCAGTCCTCGGCTGGTGCAACCAGCTTCGGCGGTGCCGGTACGTCGCTGACCAACGGTCAGGTCGTCAGCGAGTCGACCCACACGACTGCCACGACCCAGCAGGGTTCGACGGCTTCGCTGGGCCTGGCTGGTTCGGCCAACGCCAACAACACCGCAGCTGCCGGCAACTCCAGCAGCCGTGGCATTCTCGGCACCATCAACCTGTATCTCGTCCCCTGAGCTTGATATAGGTTAAGGGAGGCGGGGGAAAGGACGGAATCTCTTCCCCCGCCTTTTTTGTCAACAGCCTAAGTTCCCGAGGCAAACATGACAGATCCAACACTTCACGAGCTTCTCTACCACGCCGAAACCTGCACCGCAGTCGTCCCTTCCCTCCACCAACTCCCCGCCCCCGGTTCGACAGTCAAACCTCCCTATTGGTTCTCCATTGTTATCCAAGCCCTCCAGTGGGCGCAAGATGGATTGAGCCTTGAGGAGATCCAGGCCCTTGCTAATGAAAAACTCTTGGCAGCCTCCGAGCGTCGTGCGGATCTTATTAGAGCTTATGGCGGACCATCCCGCTCCATACCCACTATTTCGCCAGCACAATCAGCCAATAAAGAGGCGAACACCGCCATGCTTCTCTCCCTTATCAATGGAGGGGCGAAGTAAAATGAAGCCCGTGTTCCTCGCCTCTCCCCTCAGTGCCCCCGACACAGCCTCTCTTCGCAAGAACCTTGCCTATGCTCGTCGTGCGATGAAGGACTCCATCAGCCGTGGCGAAGCGCCTTTCGTCCCGCACCTCCTTTACCCCCTCGTCCTCCGAGACGATGATCCCGAGGAACGCAGCCTTGGCATGTCCGCAGGCAACGCATGGCTTCACGCCGCTGAGGCTATCATCCTCTACGCCGACCTCGGCATATCCACGGGCATGAACTCGGAACTTCAGCTTGCTATCGCAGCAAAGATCCCTGTGGAAATTCGTTACATCAAGGGCGCGGAAAACCCCGTAAAACCAAGCCCCACAAGCCCCACACAAGCCCTATCAAGCCCTCAAGATGGATTGATGGTAAATAATGTGGATGAGGTTGAAAAACCCCTTGACAACCCCGCCCAACGTGATACAACCGAACCCGTAGGAAACGAAACCTACCCCGAAGCGTAAACTGAAAGGAACGCCAATGCCCTTGAATATCACTGACGAAACCCCGAAGGTTGGCCGCACGATCGCAGGTTTCAACCTCACCGTCCCCTCGCCCTATCTTCCCGGCCATCCCCTCACCGAAGGTGAAGCCAAGCAGCTGAACCAAGTTCTCGCGGAAAACGTCAGCAACAACCTCCGCAAGAAACTCGACGACGGCAAGATCGTCGGTGAAGGTGACGCTGAGGAAAACGTCGCTTACACCCTCGAGGAAGCTCAGGCCCTCGTCGACCAGTATATGCAGACCTACGAGCCCGGCGTTCGCACTGCATCCGGCGAGCCTCGTGTCACCGATCCTGTCGAGCGTGAAGCCCGCAAGATCGCTCGTGCCAAGGCTGTGGAACTCGTCAAGCAGCATGGCATGAAGGCCAAGGACGTTGACCTCACCCCCATCGTGGATCAGATCTTCGACCTGAACAAGGACGTTCTGATGAAGGAGGCGAAGAAGATCGTCGCCGCGCAGGAAGCTGCTAAGAAGCAGTCCGACGCAATCAGCCTCGATGGCATCAACCTTGCGGCACCGGCTGAGGAAGAGGCAGCCGAACCCGCACCAGCAGCGTAAGCTGTTCGCCTCAGGGTGGTGGATGGGAACCCGCCACCCTGGGGTTTGGTTGAGGCAGTGACTTAGACTCCCACTGCCTCATCCAAACCTTGCCGGAAGAAAACATGACAATCCTCTCCGCTGATCTTTCCCTCGAGGTCGAAAGACTCGTTCGTGGTATGCACGCAGCTCGCCCCACCAAGGATGAGACTCTACGTGTCATTGCGCTTGCCGAGGCCAACAAACATTGCCAAGGTCGCTTTGAACCAGCCAGTGTTCTCGACGTTGCTGACCTCTTCCAAGCCTATATCCGTACAGGCCAGAACATGATGAAACCTATGAACGGAGAACCTTCATGATGAGTCCGCAAACTCGCAACCTCCTTGAAGCTGTTCAGAAGGTCTGCGAGGAAATGAGCACGATCTACATGCACCAGGCTAAACATCCTGACATGGCTGGTCGTCTCCATGAGGCTGAGCATATCCTCAACCTCTACACAGCCATCGGCATTGTCCTTACTCGAGACGAGCAGGAAAAACATGCCCAAAGCTGAGCAACACTTCGATGCACATGCTCTTCTCACCGCTGTTCAACAACAGGACGTTGGCCTCCGTATATCTACCAACGATCCGACAGGTTTTCGACGCATACTATACGCTGCTATTCGTTCCGCAGAACACCTGCGCTGTTATATTTATCAAGATCCCTCTAGCCGAAGCGCATTCCTTCTTCTCAAAAAGAGGCTAGAGGAACAAACCCCATTGCCGGAGATAGTTGATGAAGGCTGATGAAACCGTCACGGTCAGGATGCCGAAGGGCACAGCCGACCGCATCCGTGCGGCGACAGGCCAGCCCTTTTCTTCTCTTGTCCGCTATATCATGCTGGCTCTCCTCGACCGCTATGAGTCACAGCATATCCCCGCAGATCAAGACTCGATAAAGAATATCGTAAACGACCTCTGAAAAGGTAGGAGAAAAACATGACCTCCGAACTACCCGACGCCTACAGCCTCCTTTCCAAACCCACCCTCGACCTTACCGACGAAGAGGTAGGGATTATCGTAGCGGACCTCCGTCGCCGACGCGACTTGTTCATCAAAACTGGCAAGCCAGAACGCGTCAAGAAAGAGGCCACCATCAAGGCCAATCCCCTCTCAAAGGAAGCGAAAGCTGCGAACACCAAAGCGATCCTCGGGATGCTGAAGCTCTCCTAATGAACGACGTTCCCAACTTCTTCGCAGAGCGCCGAGTTTCTCGTATCCCTCGTTGTGAAGTCACCATGCTTCCCAACTCGACCGAGGACCTCCCCTTTAAACTCATTGTCTACAACAGGTCCGCAGTCGACCTGCTAAAGAACAACGCAGAACTTCTGGCTCACACTTCGCGCCGCTACCCTTCCCACCACATCGACCGCTACAGTCTGAAAGACCTGATCGAAGTCGAACCCCGCTCTTATCACATCTTCCCAAAGGAGTAAAACATGACTACCCTTTACAACCACACTGAGGACATGGGCGAAATCTCAGGCTTTGGTGGTGAATACGAAGCCACCTGTCAAGCCATGCTTAACGCAGCCGTAAACTGGTCCCTCCAAAACCCTGGAGTTGAACTCGCCATCGGCAGCCACGCCAACGCCTACGGCCTCGTCTACTTTGAGAACGAGCCCGCGAAGGAGTTGGAGCGCCAGATCCTCCAAGCTGCCGGCGAAGATCACCCCACTGGAGCCATGATGGAGGCCATCGCCTCTCGTGCATTCTTCATCCACGCGAACGGCTGGGACCGCTACTGCGAAGTCCTCCGTGAGCATCAGGCTGAGTTGAGGGAAAACCCCGCCCTCGAAGAGGAAATGGTCCGCCAACTTTCCCCGGCAATCGACGATGATGCTGTCGAACTTATCAAGGGCCTGATGGACGTTTTCGGCCAGGAGAATGTTGTAGTTCTCACCTCCCCTGACGACGTTGACGCCTTCTTCCAGCATGTCGAAAACGAAACAAAGGGCCGTGACAATGGCCCGCAGTAAGCCCAAACTCGTCCACACCTCGAACATGCCGTCTCTCGAGCAGCTTCTTAACATCAAGCTAGCTGACACGCATGAGTTTGAACTCACGGACAAAGAAACCAAGGCGACTCGAGCCCGGATCTACGCCCTCAACCGTGAGAACGACGCTTACCGCTGGCGGACCATCCGTGAGTTCCCCCTTCTTCTGATTTGGAAGTTGAGGAAACGAGCATGAGCGGCGCGTTCGACGACGACGCAGCCGAGCGGCTGGACAAGGCTCTGCGCCAGGCTCTTCTTGACGCAACAGTCAACGGTGTAAACATCGGCTTTGACAATGTGATCAAAATAGCTGAAGCGCGGTGGCAGACCCTCTACACCTCCTTCGCCCCAAAGAACCAGCTTGATGAAGCGGGCTGGTTCCTCGGGATGATGAAAGACGCAAAGAGGATGTTTGTTCTCGCCGCTCCTCATATCCCTGAAATGGAAGTGGAGGAGGAGTCTACCATTCCTCCACCTCCGGAGAAGATCCAATGAGCCTTGACAACATCCTACCCGCCTCGGCGCAGTACGTCGACAGCCCCTTCACCGATGTAAACGGGTATCAGGTCCAATATGCTTGGGACTCCGTCTCCCTAACCAGCATCCTTTCCTGCCCTCGCCGCTACCAGTACACCATCGCTGAGGGCCAGATCCCTAACAGCACCTCCTACGCCATCGCCCTTGTATTCGGCATCCTCGTCCACAAAGGGATCGAGTACTACCACCTCGCAAAAGCTCGCGGCGATGACCACGATGCTGCTGTTCACATGGCTGTCCGTCAGCTTTCTGACCACCCGATGACCGCCACTCTCCCAATCGACGACGATGTGGAGGAAATGAAAGAAGATCAAGCTGACGATGACGACGGGATCACTCTCCGCAATAGCAAAGTCCGCACCCGTTACTACCTATTTCGAGCCGTGGTCTGGTACCTTGAGCACTACGCTGAGGACAAGATGCAGACCTATATCCAGGCCAACGGCTTACCAGCTGTGGAACTCTCTTTCCGTGTTGCACTCCCAATCAGCCTTTCTAATTCCCACCCCGTCCTGCTTTGTGGTCATCTTGACCGAGTAGTCACGTTCAACGACAACCTCTTCAACGTGGACTACAAGACGGCAAAAAGCCTCAGTCGCCAGAACTTCGAGATGTTCGACCTCTCCCACCAGATGACAGGCTACAACCTAGCCGGAGGGATTATCTTCGATCAGCCAATGAAGGGCACGTGGATTGACGGGATTGCTCTCCAGATCGGTCAAGCAAAGTTTGCTCGCCACCTGACCAAACGCACAGTTGGCCAGATGAACGAATACCTCCACCTTGTCTCATTCGCCACCGAGCTTGCAACAAAGTGCGCCACTGAGCAATACTACCCGATGAACACGGCCTCGTGCTACTTCTGCGAGTACAAGGCGATTTGCCGGCAACCTCCCGAGTTCCGGGACCGATACCTTGCCCAGCACTTCACCAAGAAGCCGGGCTGGAACCCCCTTGAAAACCGTAGCTGAGAGGAAACCAGAATGCCCAAGTTCAAAATCACTCCCATCGCCATCGCCGATCCTGCCGACGAGCCTATCGTCCTCGAGGCTGATCGCGCCGAACGCAGCGACAGCGGCTACGTCAACTTCTACAAGGGCGAGAACCTTGTGGCCTCGATGGTCAACATCAACTTCTACGCTCTCCCGGAGGACGTAGCATGAGTGCGGCTGTACCTCCTGCCGAGCCCCCCGCACTTCCCGTCCTGGACAAGTACGCTGTGTTCCAGCAACTCAAGGAAGTCTTTCGCGCTCGGTTCTGTGACGCTGACCTATGGGCGCTGATCGAGGCATCGGCCACCATCATCCCCATCCTGCAACCTTGCGCGGATCTCCAGGTCATGGAAATGCTCGCTAACTCCAACCTTCCAGAAGGACAATAATCTCATGCCAGGACTTGAAGATCATGAAAGCGCATCAGTCGTCAAGGCTTTGTGTGTCGGTGACTCAGGTGCCGGTAAATCTGGCGCTCTTGCTTCGCTTGTCGACTACGGCTTCAATGTTCGAGTCCTGGACTTCGACAACGGCCTTGGAGTCCTCAAAGGCCACGTTAAGAAGAAAGAGAACCTCCGCAACGTGCATTACGTTACTCTCCGCGACAGGCTCAAACTCATGGGCTCTCGTATGGGACTTGCCAAGGCGGACTCTTTCCAACGAGGGATGAACGCGCTCGAAGAAGGAGGACAGAAACATTGGGGCGAGGCCGGAGCCCACATCGGCCCGATCTACACATGGACCTCACGAGACATTCTTGTCCTCGACACCTTGGCGACTGCGGGCAAGAGTTCGCTCGCAATGGTAATGTACGCGAATGGCTTCACCATGAAAGCCCCGGAGATCCAGCATTATGGTACAGCGATGGACAACCTCGAGAAACTCCTCGATTATCTCACCTCTGACGAGATACAATGTCACGTTATCGTTAACACCCACATTGCTCCGAGTGCCGAAGGCTCCCTTAAAATGTATCCTGAAGCCTTGGGCTCAAAGCTGGGTCCCAAGGTTGCGAAGCCCTTCGACAACATGCTCTCCCTATCCATATCTGGCCGCAGCCGCTCGTTCAAAACCCAAAGTGACGGCCTACTCGCTTTGAAAACTTCCCGCCCTATCCAGGCCACCTACCCCATTGAAACTGGATGGGTCTCCATTTTCCAAGATCTTCTTGGAACCAAAGATCTGCTCAAGCCCGAGCAGATAGCAGTGGCGAGCTAACGCCAACCTGACGACGACGACACAGGAGAAAGAAAATGGCTGGAATGAACTTTGCTGAACTTGCCAACGTAAAAGTTGCTGACGTCAAGCCACCGGCTGTCTACCCCATTGGACACTACAAGGCTATCTTCAGCGGCTTGATGAAGCAGCATA
>Ga0315910_10005801_pt1 | contig 10085 bp, 7 predicted proteins | sample EdamamesoilMG_FD_204470 | JGI IMG/M metagenome (GOLD analysis project Ga0315910, IMG submission 204470) | Garden soil microbial communities collected in Santa Monica, California, United States - Edamame soil | ecosystem: Environmental > Terrestrial > Soil > Garden | place: USA: California... | reverse complement strand
CGCACCTGGAGGCCTACCGGCGCGAAGCGCCGGGCTTCGAGCGCGCCTACCTGCTGCTGAGCGCGCCGCAGCTTGGGGTGCGCCACAGCCGGCGGCTGGTCGGCGTGAAGAAGGTGCTGCGGGCGCATTGGCCCTCGGGCGAGGCGCTCGCGGACGAGATCGGCGTCTCGCCGAGCCTGTCGCCCAAGTTTCCCAGTATTTCGATTCCCTACGGCAGCCTGGTGCCCCGCGACCTCGACGGCCTGCTCGCCTGCGGCAGGCACATCTCCTGCGACCCGAACTCGCATTCGTTCCTGCGCGAGATTCCGCAATGCTGGGTCACCGGCCAGGCGGCCGGGACCGCGGCCGCGTTGGCCGCCCGGGGGAAAGTGGCGCCCCGCAACGTCGATGTGGCGGATTTACAACAGGAATTGCTGAAGCAGGACGCCCACCTGCGAACCCCTGTCCTGGCAGCCCGCCCCGCCTAACTGGCAATCATAAGGGATATCCGGAGGTCACCTCGGGATTTCCCTGATTTGCATGTGGAATGTCAAAGAGCGTTAAATGGTCCCCGGGAGGCTGGTCGCGGGTCACACCCGCCCCGGCCTTGGGCATCGGCTCCCGCCAAGGGGGTCACTTCTTTACGGGGAAGGAAAAGCAAATGAGCAACATGCGCGACGTCATCGGCCTTCGGGTGCCTTACGGCAAGGCCAATTCGCAGTACCTCACGGAATTCGAACCCGCCACCCGCACGGTCTGGGGTTACTTCAATCCCAAGGGCACGGCCTGCTTCAGCCTGGGGCTGCTGAAGGACATCCGCCGGCATGACGAGGCGCTGGCGGCCAATGGCGGCCGCGTCGACATCAGCGGCGAGATGTGCAAGGCGAACCACTACGTGCTCGCCTCCCGCACGCCGCGCGTGTTCAACCTGGGCGGCGACCTGGCGCTGTTCGTGCTGCTGATCAAGGCGCGCGACCGCGAAGCGCTGTCGCATTACGCCCGGCTGTGCATCGACAACATGTATCCGCGCATCCGCAATTTCTTCTGCCCGACGCTGACCACCATCTCGCTGGTGCAGGGCGACGCGCTCGGCGGCGGCTTCGAGTCGGCGCTGTCCTCCGACATCATCGTCGCCGAGGAAAGCGCGCAGATGGGCCTGCCGGAAATCCTGTTCAACCTGTTCCCGGGCATGGGCGCCTGCAGCCTGCTGTCGCGCCGCATCGGCATGCGCGCCGCGGAGGAACTGATCCTCTCGGGCAAGGTCCTGTCGGCGGCCAAGCTGCACGAAATGGGCGTCGTCGACGTGCTTGCGGCGGACGGCGAGGGCGAATCCGCGGTCACGCAGTGGATCATGAAGAACGAGCGCCGGCGCAACGGCATGCAGGCCGTGTTTGCCGCGCGCCAGCTGGTGCACCCCGTGACGCGCGAGGAACTCGACGCCATCACGGAGACCTGGGTGGACGCCGCGCTGCGCATCGAGGACCGCGACCTGAAGATGATGAGCCGGATCGTGCGCGCGCAGATGCGCCGCATGGAATCGGGCGATGTCACCGACGTCGCCGCCACCGCGCTGGCGGAAGAAAAGCTCGCGATCGCCGTCTGATCAGGCGGCGGCGGCAAAACCGCCTTCGCCGAACATCAGCCGGAACTGGTAGAAGTTGACGCGCGTGGAATTGATGATCGAGCGCTGAGCCGCCGGGTCGGCGACCGTCTTGATGAGCTTGTTCAGGCTCGCCATGTGGTCGACGTCCATGGTGGCATGCGAGGTGAGGAACTTGAACCCCCCCCCGTTCACGTCCCTGCCGAGCGCGCGCGCGATCGAGTCCGACACCCTGCCCCCGTAGACGGACGAGACCACTTCGAGCATGTAGAGCATTCCCAGCACCGAGCACGGGTGCACGCGCTCGGCGCCGTGGTAGTTGAACGCGATCATGGCCTGCACAGGCGCGCTAGGCGGGCTGCCCATGGCGCCCGCGCCAGTGCCGCCCATCGCCCGGTAGTCCTCCAGCACCCAGTCTTCGTGCCCTTTCTCCTCCTCGATGCGCTCGTACAGCGCATAGCGCACGTCGCGGAACTCGTCGCCGCAGCGCGCCGCCGCGGCCGCCATCACGGGGCAGAAATGCCAGACGATATGATAAAGATCGTGCAGGAAGGCCCGGTACTCCTCCAGCTTCAGGCCGTGGTGGATCATGGCGTGCACGCGCGGCTCGTCCTCCAGGGCGCGCCGGTTCGCGTCGCTGTCCTCGATCAGGGTGATGAAGAATGACATCCCGTGCTCCGATGGCAGAAGCCGGGATTGTAGTGGATAGAACGCCTGCGCCGCGCGGCGGCGATTGAACCGCTAGCTGGCGGAGCGGCTGCGCTTTTCCTGCACGTAGCGTTCGAGCGCCGAGCGGCCCATCTCGAATTCCTCGTTCAGCGAGCGCATCAGGCCGGCGGATTGCAGGCGCAACTCGGCGTCGGAGTACTTGCCGAGCGTCGCGCACAGGCGCGTCAGCCGCTCGGTGCCGATGCTTGCCGCCGAACCCTTCATGGCGTGCAGGTTGGCGCGGAACTCGCCGAAATTTCGCGCCGCGACCGCGGCCTCCATCTTGGCCAGCAGCGACCGGCTGTCGGCGATGAACACGCCGACCAGCCGCTCGAGGAAATCCGGCGTCGACCCGAGTTCCTCCAGGTGCGAGAGCGTCTCGGCGCTGGCCGCTTCGGCGCCCGCCGGGCGCGGGGCTGCGACCGTCAGGGGCTGCGAGGCGCGCTCGGCTTCCTTGCCCTTGCCCGCGGTCAGGTTTCTCAATTCGTCCAGCAGGCGCAGGGCTTCCACCGGCTTGGGGATGAAGCTGTCGGCCCCCGCCTCCAGGCATTCCTTCTTCGCTTCCAGCGTCACGTCGGCCGACAGCATCACCACCGGCAGGCGCTCGCGGCCGCGGGTCATCAGGCGGATCGCCTGCAGGGTCTCCAGGCCGCTCAGGCCGGGCATGTTGCGATCGAGCAGCACGATGTCGAACTGGCCCGACTCCATCGCGTCGAGCGCCAGGTCGCCGTCGGCGACCAGCGTCGTCGCGTGGCCGGCGCGTTCGAGGATCCTGCCCAGCACCTCGCGGTTGGTCGGGTTGTCGTCGGCCACCAGCACCGACAGGCGCCTCGCGCCCGCGTCGCGCTTGGCGTAGTCCTGCAGGCGCACCACGCCGTCGCGCACCTCGTCCGTCGAAGCGATCGCGTGCAGCACGTGGAACAGCTGGCGCTTGTCGAAAGGCAGTTCGAGCACTGCGCCGAAGCCCCCCGAGAGCGCGTCAAAGCGCTGCACGTCGGCTTCGCGCGGCGCCGCCAGCACCAGCGGCGGCAAGGGTTCCGGCGCCACGCGGCGAAAGCGCCGCGCCAGCTGCGGGTCGCCGCGCTCCGAAAACAGCAGCACGCTGTGGTAGGGCTTGGCCAGCGCGATGTCGGCCACGATGCGGTCGCCGGCCTCCTCGAGCGTGCCCGCGCGCACCGGCAAGGCGCCCCAGGCCTCCAGCGCCTGCACGATGGGCTGCTCGGGCGCCTCCGGAAAGCCGACCAGCAGCACCCGCGCCCCGGCGAGTTCGCCGGCGCCGGCGCGCTCGGGCTGCTTGTCCAACGCGATCTCGAACCAGAAAGTGCTGCCCAGGCCGACCGCGCTCTCCAGGCCGATCTTGCCGCCCATCAGCTCGACCAGCTGCTTGGCGATGGTGGTGCCGAGGCCCGTGCCGCCGAAGCGGCGCGTGGTGGACTGGTCGGCCTGCGTGAAGCTCTCGAAAATGCGCTGTTGCGCCTCCGGCGGGATGCCGACGCCGGTATCGCGAACGGAGAACTTCACGCGGACCGCCGCGTCGGTTTCCTCCTGCAGCGACACGTGCACCGTGACGCTGCCGCGCTCGGTGAACTTGACCGCGTTGCCGGCGAGGTTGATCAGCACCTGGCGCAGGTGGTGCGCGTCGCCGCGCAGCGCGGGCGGCACCTCCGGCATGATCGACACCACGAACTCGATGCTCTTGGCCTGCGCCTGCGCCTGCAGGATGCGGCTGGTGCTGTTCACGAGCGCGTGCAGGTCGAAGTCCGTGCGCTCCAGCACCAGCTTGCCGGCCTCGATCTTGGAGAAGTCGAGCACGTCCTCGACCAGCCCCAGCATCACCTGGCTCGAGCCGCGCAGCGTCTGCAGCATGTCGGCCTGCTCGCGCGACAGCGTCGTGTCGCGCATCAGGTCCGACATGCCGATGATGGCGTTGAGCGGCGTGCGCATCTCGTGGCTCACCACCGAGATGAAGCGGCGCTTGGCCTGGTTGGCGGCCTCGGCACGCGCCACCGCGTCGAACAGCTTGGTCACCAGCGAGCGCACGTAGACGCTCAGGGCGATGAAGCCGATCAGCAGGCCGACGCCGAGCACCTGGCGGTCCTGCCAGAACTCGCCCTTCCACAGCAGCAGCAGGATGCCCGCGACGCTGATGGCGAGCGACAGCAGCAGGTAGCGGGCACCGAAGCGAAAGCCGTTGGCCAGCGTGATCCAGACGTAGACCAGGAACAGTGGCGCAGCGGGCTCGCCGAGGAAGGCCATCACCCATGTCAGGGTGCCCACGTCGGCCAGCGCACCGAGCGTCCTGCGGGTCGGCGACTCGCCCGGCGACAGCAGGATGTGGGCGAAGATCAGCGTCGCGCCGGCAAGGTAGCCGAGCATCACGAAGACCGTCGGCTCCATGTTCTGCGCGATCGCGCCGGGCAGCAGGTACAGGTTGATCAGCGCGCCCACCACCAGGCGCACGATCGCCTGCTCGTGCTCGGTGTCGGGGCGCGCGGCGAGCCGTGCACGCGTCCAGCGCCACAGGCTCCCGCCGGGCAGGAGGCGCATCATGCGCGCGCCGCCTCCGGGTCGCGCAGCTCGCCCTGGATGCGCTCGACCTCGGACTGCACGCCGATGAACGCGTCCACCAGGTGGGGATCGAAGTGCCGGCCGCGCTGCTGGCGCAGGAAGTCGAAGGCCTCTTCGGCGGCCCAGGCCTTCTTGTACGGCCGCACCGACGTGAGCGCGTCGTAGACGTCGGCCACTGCCACGATGCGCGCGCTCAGCGCGATGTGGTCGCTCACCAGGCCGTTCGGGTAACCCGAGCCGTCGTACTTCTCGTGGTGGCCGAGCGCGATCAGGGAGCCCATGCGCACGTACTTCGACGCGCTGCCTTTCAGGATCTCGTGTCCGATGAGCGGGTGGCTGCGCATGGTGTCCCACTCCATGCCGTCCAGCCTGGCCTTCTTCAGCAGGATCTGGTCGGGAATGCCGATCTTGCCGATGTCGTGCAGCGGCGCGGCGAGCTCGATGGTCTCGGCCTCCTCGCGCTCGAGCCCGATGGTGTCGGCGATCAGGCGCGAGTAGCGCGCCATGCGCACCAGGTGATAGCCGGTTTCCTCGTCGCGGAACTCGCCGGCGCGCGCCAGGCGCATCAGCGTCTCCTTCTCGCGGTCGCGCACTTCGCGCGTCGCCTCCTCCACCATGCCCTCCAGCAGCCGGCGCCTGTCCTCCAGCGCGAGGTGCTGGCGGCGCAGCGTGAGCAGGTTGCGGCAGCGCGCCATGCACTCGCGCGCGTCCACCGGCTTGAGGATATCGGTGACGCCGGCATCCAGCGCGTCGTAGCGCACCTTGCGGTCGTCGTGCGCGGTGACCATCATGATCGGCACGTGCTCGTAGCCCGGCAGGGCGCGCAGGCGCTTGGCGAGCTCGATGCCGTTCATCTCCGGCATCATGTAGTCGACGAGCACCAGGTCGGCGATGTGGCGCGTGGCCCACACCACCGCGTCCACCGGGCGGCCGAAGCCCTCCACCTGCACGCGCTCGTCCAGTGAGCGCACCACCTGCTCGAGGATGGCGCGGCCGGTCGACTGGTCGTCGACGACCATCGCCGTGTTGCGCGCCGCGGGCAGCACGAGAAGCTGCGCTTTCGCCATGCACTTCCCATGAAAAAACCGATGGCCTAGCCTACCCCGCGGTATGCCCATTGTCCAGTTAACAGGCTGACGGGAAAGCAAGAAAACATCAAAACGACAACAGGCTGGTGCCGGAAGAGAGACTCGAACTCTCATGACCTTGCGATCGGCGGATTTTGAGTCCGCTGCGTCTACCGATTCCGCCATTCCGGCGCGGGGAGCGGAATTATAGAACCCTATAATGCGCCAACATGCGCCTCGCGGAGTTCGACTATGCGCTGCCCGAGGCGCTGATCGCCCAGCGCCCGGCGGCCGCGCGCACAGCCAGCCGCCTGCTGCGCCTGGACGCGGCGAGCGGCCGCATCGAGGACCTCGCCTTTGCCGATTTCGCCTCGCTGGTGGGCAAGCGCGACACGCTCGTGCTCAACGACACCCGCGTGATGAAGGCGCGCCTCGCCGGCGCCAAGGCGAGCGGCGGGAAGATCGAGCTGTTCATCGAGCGCATCACCGGCCCCCGCGAGGCGCTGGCGCTGATCCGCTCCAGCCACCACCCGCGCGAGGGCGGCGAGCTGCTGGTGGGCGACGGCGCGCGCGTGACGATCCTCGGCCGCGTGGAGGATCTCTACAGGGTGCGCTTTGCCGAGAACGTGCAAGCGGTGCTCGAGCGCTGCGGCGCCGTGCCGCTGCCGCCTTACATCCGGCACGCCCCCGACGACGCCGATGCCGAGCGCTACCAGACCGTGTACGCGCGCGCGCCCGGCGCCGTCGCGGCGCCCACGGCCGGCCTGCATTTCGATGCGGCCATGCTGGCGGCCATCGAGGCGCGCGGCGCCCGCCTCGCGCACGTCACGCTGCACGTCGGCGCCGGCACCTTCCAGCCGGTGCGTGCCGAGCGCATCGAGGAGCACCGCATGCATCGCGAGCAGTATGAAGTTCCGCGCGCGACGATGGACGCGGTCGCCGGGCGCCGCGTGCTGGCGGTGGGCACCACCTCGCTGCGCGCGCTGGAGAGCGCGGCGCTCACCGGGCAACTGCGCGGCGAGACCGACCTCTTCGTGCGCCCGGGGTTCGAGTGCCTGCTGGTGGACCGGCTGCTGACCAACTTCCACCTGCCCAAGTCGAGCCTGTTGATGCTGGTGGCCGCGTTCGCCGGCCTGGAGAACATGCGCCGCGCCTACGCGCACGCCATCGAGAAGCGCTACCGCTTCTTCTCCTACGGCGACGCCATGCTCATCGAACGCGCCGCGTGAAATTCTCCGTCAGCCACCGCGACGGCGCCGCGCGGCGCGGGCGCCTGGAACTCGCGCACGGCGCCGTGGACACGCCCGCCTTCATGCCGGTGGGCACCTACGGCACGGTGAAGGCGATGTCCCCCGCCGAGCTCATGGAGCTGGGCGCGCAGATCGTGCTCGGCAACACCTTCCACCTTTGGCTGCGGCCCGGCACCGACGTGATCGCCAGGCACCGCGGCCTGCACCGCTTCATGGGCTGGGAGCGCCCGATCCTCACCGACTCGGGCGGCTTCCAGGTGTTCAGCCTCGGCGCGATGCGCAAGATCACCGAGGAGGGAGTGAAGTTCGCTTCGCCGATCAACGGCGACAGGCTGCTGCTCACGCCCGAGGAGTCGATGCGCGTGCAGCGCGCGCTCGATTCGGACATCGCCATGGTGTTCGACGACTGCACGCCGCACCCGGCGACCGAGAAGCAGGCGGAGAAATCCATGCAGTTGAGCCTGCGCTGGGCGCGACGCTCCAGGGACGCCTTCGCCGGCTCGCCGAACGCGCTGTTCGGCATCGTGCAGGGGAGCACCTACGAGGGACTGCGCGAGGAATCCCTCGCCGGCCTGCGCGCCATCGGATTCGACGGCTACGCCATCGGCGGGCTCGCGGTGGGCGAGCCCAAGGAGGAGCGCGACCGCATCCTCGCGCACACCGCGCCGCGCCTGCCCGAGGACCGGCCGCGCTACCTGATGGGCATGGGCACGCCCGAGGACCTGATCGAGGCCGTGCAGGCCGGGGTGGACATGTTCGACTGCGTGCTGCCCACGCGCAATGCCCGCAACGGCTGGCTCTACACGCGCCGCGGCGACGTGAAGATCCGCAACGCGCGCTGGCGCGACGACCCGGCGCCGCTGGACACGCGGTGCGCCTGCTACGGCTGCCGCCATTTCAGCCTCGCCTACCTGCACCACCTGCAGAAGGCGAACGAAATCCTCGGCGCGCGCCTGAATACCCTGCACAACCTGCACTACTACCAGGAACTGATGCGCGAATTGCGCACCGCCATCGAGGAAGGCCGCCTCGCCGCGACCGCCGCGCGCCTGCTGGAGGAGCGCAGGCTGCTGCTATAATTCGCGCCCTTTCCAAGGGAGCCCGCAGTGATCATTTCCAACGCCTACGCACAGGCCGCCCCCGCGGGCGGCGATGCCGGATTCATGGGCCTGCTGCCCATCGTCCTGATGTTCGTACTGCTGTACTTCCTGATGATCCGGCCGCAGATGAAACGCGCCAAGGAACAGAAGGCGATGATCGAGGCCCTGCAGAAGGGCGACGAGGTGGTCACCGCCGGCGGCGTGGTCGGGCGCATCAGCGAGATGGCCGACGCCTACATCACCCTGGAGATCGCGCCCGGCACCGAGATCACGGTGCAGCGCGCCGCGGTGCAGATGCTGCTGCCCAAGGGCACGATGAAATCGCTGAAGTAACGGCAGTGCGCCCGGCTTGAACCGCTATCCCACCTGGAAGTACGCGCTGGTCGCGCTTTGCGTGGCGATCGCGGCGCTCTACACGCTGCCGAATTTCTTCGGCGAATCGCCCGCGGTGCAGCTCTCCAGCGTGCGCGCCACCGTGCGCGTCGATGCAGCGCTGCTGCAGCGCGTCGAGAGCACGCTCGTGCAGGCATCCATCCCCTACAGCGGCGCCGTGCTCGATGCCAACAGCGTGCGCGTGCGCTTCGCCGACACCGACGTGCAGCTGAAGGCGAAGGACGTCATCGACAAGGCGGTCAATCCGGACGCGGCCAACGCCTCCTATGTCGTGGCGCTGAACCTGCTCTCCTCCTCGCCCGCCTGGCTGACGGCGATCAACGCGCTGCCGATGTACCTCGGCCTGGACCTGCGCGGCGGGGTGCACTTCCTCCTGCAGGTGGACATGGCGGCGGCGCTCACCAAGCGCCTGGAAAGCCTCACCGGGGACATCCGCAGCCTGCTGCGCGAGAAAAGCATCCGCCATGGCGGCGTGGCGCGCGAGGGTCAGGCCCTGCGCGTGCGCTTCCGCGACGCTGACACGCGCGCCAAGGCGCGCGACATCATCGTTGCCGGCGCGAGCGACCTGACGCTCGCCGAGCGCGAGGAAGGCGCCGAGTTCCTGCTGGTCGCCACGCTCAAGCCCGAGGCCGCCAAGCGCACGCAGGAGTTCGCCCTCAAGCAGAACATCACCACGCTGCACAACCGCATCAACGAACTGGGCGTGGCCGAGCCGGTGATCCAGCAGCAGGGCGCCGACCGCATCGTCGTGCAGCTGCCCGGCGTGCAGGACACCGCCAAGGCGAAGGACATCCTCGGGCGCACCGCGACCCTGGAGATCCGCATGGTGGACGAGGAGCGGGTGACGCCGGACGTGCTGGCCGCCGCCGCGCGCGGCGAAGTGCCCTTCGGCACGGAGTACTACGTCGAGCGTAACGGCGCTCCCCTGCTCGTGAAGAAGCAGGTCGTGCTGACCGGCGACCGTCTCACCGACGCCCAACCCGGCTTCGACAACCAGACCAACGAGCCGGCCGTGCACCTGACGCTCGACGGCGCCGGCGCGCGCATCTTCAAGGAGGTCACGCGCGAGAACGTCGGCAAGCGCATGGCGATCCTGCTCATCGAGAAAGGCAAGGGCGAGGTGGTGACGGCGCCCGTAATCCGCACCGAAATCGGCGGCGGTCGCGTGCAGATTTCCGGCCGCATGAGCACCACCGAGGCCAACGACGTGGCACTGCTGCTGCGCGCGGGGTCGCTCGCCGCGCCGATGGAGATCGTCGAGGAGCGCACCGTCGGCCCGAGCCTGGGGCGCGACAACATCGAAAAGGGCTTCAATTCCACCCGCTGGGGCTTCATCGCCATTGCGGTGTTCATGTCGGTGTACTACGTGGCCTTCGGGGTGATCTCCTCGATCGCGCTGGGCGTCAACCTGCTGTTCCTC
>Ga0315910_10005800_pt1 | contig 10087 bp, 7 predicted proteins | sample EdamamesoilMG_FD_204470 | JGI IMG/M metagenome (GOLD analysis project Ga0315910, IMG submission 204470) | Garden soil microbial communities collected in Santa Monica, California, United States - Edamame soil | ecosystem: Environmental > Terrestrial > Soil > Garden | place: USA: California... | reverse complement strand
CGCCACAAATAAATGACTGAATCCGGACTGACTTATCGCGACGCCGGCGTCGACATCGACGCGGGCGACGAACTCGTCGAGCGCATCAAACCCGTCGTGAAACGCACCATGCGCCGCGAAGTGCTCGCCGGCGTAGGCGGATTCGGCGCGCTGGTGGAGGTGCCGCTGGATCGCTACAAGAAGCCGGTGCTGGTGTCGGGCACCGACGGCGTCGGCACCAAGCTGCGGCTGGCCATCGACACCGGCCGCCACGACAAGATAGGCATCGATCTCGTGGCCATGTGCGTCAACGACATCGTGGTGTCGGGCGCCGAGCCGCTGTTCTTCCTCGACTACTACGCCACGGGCAAGTTGCGGGTGGAAGTCGCGGAAGCCGTGATCAGCGGCATCGCCGAGGGCTGCTCGCTCGCCGGCTGCGCGCTGGTGGGCGGCGAGACCGCCGAGATGCCCGGCATGTACCACGGCGACGACTACGATCTCGCCGGCTTCGCGGTCGGCGTGGTGGAAAAAGACCGGATCATCGACGGCCGCGCCACTGCGGCCGGAGACGTGGTCATCGGACTCGCCTCGTCGGGACCGCATTCGAACGGCTATTCGCTGATCCGCAAGCTCGTCTCCGTCGCGCAGGCGAACGAGAAAACGCAGCTCGACGGACGGCCGCTGTTCGATCGCCTTCTCACGCCCACCCGCATCTACGTGAAGTCGCTGCTGGCGCTGGTGCAGCAGGTGCCGGTGAAGGGTTTCGCGCACATCACGGGCGGCGGTCTCACCGACAACATCCCGCGCGTGCTTCCCGAGGGCATCGAAGTGGTGTTGCAGCGGCGCAGCTGGGCGCGCGATCCGGTATTCGAATGGCTGGCGTCCACGGGCCGCATCGCCGCCGCCGAGATGTACCGCACCTTCAACTGCGGCATAGGCATGGTCGTCGTGGTTGCGCCGCAGAACGTCGACGCCGCGCTCGCGTCGCTCGCGAAGAGCGGCGAAACCGCCAGCGTCATCGGCCAGGTCGGCCGCGGCGCGCGCGGCGTGCACATCGAGGAATGAAGCGCTTGCTCGACCTCGCCGTGGTGATCTCCGGCCGCGGCAGCAACATGGAGGCCATCGCGCGCGCCGCGCAGCAGGCCGAGAGCGGTTACCGGGTTGCTCGCGTGATCGCCGACCGGCCCGAGGCAGGCGGACTGGCGCGTGCCGCCGCGCTCGGCGTCCCGACCGCGGTGGTCCCGGTAAAGCAATTCGCGGATCGCGCGGCCTTCGAAGCCGCGCTGGCGTCCGAAATCGAACGCAGCGGCGCGGGCCTCGTGGCGCTGGCGGGTTTCATGCGCATCCTCTCGCCGGACTTCGTGCAGCGCTTCGAAGGCAAGCTGCTGAACATCCATCCTTCGCTGCTGCCGAACTACAAGGGGCTGGACACGCACGCCCGGGTGCTCGCGGCCCGCGAGTCGCATCACGGCGCCAGCGTGCACTACGTCACGGCGGAGCTCGACGGCGGCCCGGTCGTCATGCAGGGCCGGCTGCGGGTGCGCGCCGGGGACACGCCGGAATCGATTTCAGCGCGCGTTCATGCGCTGGAACACATCATCTACCCGCATGTCTGCTCACTCATCGCCACCGGGCGCATCCGCTGGAACCACGGCTCCGTGCAGTTCGACGGCAAACCGCTCGGCCAGCCGCTCATCGAGGAAAACGATGCGGCTGCCTGAACGCGCTGCCCTGCTTATCGCCCTCACCTGCGGCCTGGCGCAGGCCGATCCGGTGGATCTCAAGCCCTTCAAGGCCACTTACACCATCGAGTGGAAAGGCATCACCGCCGGCACGTCGGTATTCGAGCTGCGCCGCGAAGGCGAAGACCGCTACAGCTACTCGTCGACAAACGTGGCGCGCGGCATGTTCAAGCTGGCGTTCTCCGACGCCATCACGCAGTCCAGCACGTTTCGCGTGGTCGAAGGGCGCGTGATGCCGCAGTCGTTCCGCGGCTCGGACGAGAAGGAACGCCCCACCGACCTGAATTTCGACTGGCAGCGCAAGCGCGTCACCGGCCAGGCCAAGGGCCACGCCGTGGACCTCGAGCTTCCCGACGGCGCGCAGGACCCGATGTCACTGCAGATCGCCTCGTTGCGCGGGCTCGCGACCGGCAACCTGCAGGGCACGGTTCATCTCGTCGACAGCGACAAACTCAAGGACTACGAGCTGCGCCTCGAGGGCAACGCGCAGATCGAAACCGCGCTCGGCACGCTCGACACCATCATCTACACCAGCCGCAATGCCACCGGCGGGCGCATCACCCGCACCTGGGTGGCGCCCGCGCTGGGCTATCTACCAGTCAAGGCCGAGCGCATCCGCGACGGCAAGGTGGAGTTCACCATCCTGATCAGGGCCGACTGAATCAGGTCTTGGGCAGCGTGACGCCGCGCTGTCCCTGGTATTTTCCGCCTCGATCCTTGTACGAAGTCGCGCACACCTCGTCCGATTCGAAGAACAGCATCTGCGCGACGCCTTCGTTGGCGTAGATCTTGGCGGGCAGCGGCGTGGTGTTGGAGAACTCCAGCGTGACGTGGCCTTCCCACTCGGGCTCGAGAGGCGTCACGTTCACGATGATTCCGCAATTGCGGACGAAAACTCCCGACTCGAGAGCGAAGTTGCCCGCTTCCGGAACGGTCAGGCAATACACGTCATGCGTGCCGGGCAGTTCCCGGATCGAAGCGACTTTGTGGTTGCGGTATACAGGCGTTCCGCGGAACTCGGCAAGCACGTCTGGAAAGCGGCGAAACACCGACCGATCGCAATCGAGCAAGCTGGCTGCTCCACGAATCGACCCCGTTGTATCGAGTGCTGCGCGCACCCTGGCCGCGGTGATTTCACCCCGGAAGTTGATCTGCCGCGCTATTTCCGCCTGGCGACTGCGGCGCGATCCGCCGTCGCGCGCCCAGGCACGCGTGCTGATGCCGGACTGACGAAGACGTTCGGCAGGGTCCGAATAACGGCGATGCATGGCGCGCTTGTGTGCATCGCGAGTTGCCTGCGTCGGATTGCGGCGCTTCTCGATGAGGCGCGCACGCAATTCGGCATATCGGTCGTCGCTCCAGAATTCGCTGGCTCGCTGGGATTGCACCCGGGCGAAGTTCGCGCTCCAGGCCGGATCCATCGCAAGCCGTTGCAGCGCATCGCTGATGGCGGCACCATGAGCCTCAGCGTCAAATCCTTCGCCGTAATTTTCATCGTTGTGCAGGCGTATGTGCTCGGCAGCGGCCATCCGCATGATGTTCGTCGGGCAATTGTTGGCCCGGTCGAAATCGATGTGGTGGCGGTGGGTGCCGGCTATGTCGGCATAGATTTCGTGGCGCAGATTCCATTCGTCCGCGAGGCGATGGGTCGGATACAGATGGCCGGTGAGCGGTTGGTAGACCATTTCGTAACCGCGTGCAGCTTCGCGGTACAGAGGCATCAGCGCATCTCCGGGACGCAGTGAAGCCGCCTCTGTCATCTGCCCGTCGCGCCGCATGAATTGGTGATCGGGCGTGGTGCGAATCACCGCGCCGTCATCCAGCACGACTTCCAGCAGCGAGTCGCGGCCGATGAATCGGGGCGCTTCGAGCAACGTGACGATCAGCCGGCCGTTGGCGCCGATACTGTATCCCCAGAACATTTCGCCACTGGCATGTCGCCGCGCCATTTCTTCGAGCGTGGGCGCGCTGCCGTCGACCAGCGCAACCCGCGTGTCGCCGCTGAAACATCTCGCATAGGTCGACTTGCCGAGACACACGACCAGCGTGGAGCGCGGAATCCTGAAATATTCGACAGTGCGCGCCAGCGCAAAAGAATTCGGTGGAATGATGCAGACATCCGCCTGGACATCGACGAAGCTTTTCTCGTCGAAAGCCTTGGGATCCACGATGGTCGAATTGATGTTCGTGAAAATCTTGAATTCTCGCGAACAACGCACGTCATAGCCGTAGCTCGATGTTCCGTAGGACACGATCTTGTGCCCGTCCACCGCGCGTACCTGGTCGGAGGCGAACGGCTCGATCATCTTGTGCTGTTCCGCCATGCGGCGGATCCACTTGTCTGCCTTGATGCTCATCTTTCACGACCTCGGTGAGACTGTGCGCAAATCGCGCAGCCGTTCAGTTTATTCTTTTGGCGAGAGGACCCAATCACCCGACCGGGTGAAAATCAACTTTCCTCTACGACGATCTTCGGGAACACGCTGGACCGGTCCTTCGCGCGCCGCGCCAGCGCCGCGGCCGCGCGGCGCGCCATGAGGAAATACGGCGCCGCGTGCGGCGAATCCGGCGCGGCCACCACCGTCGGCGCGCCACCGTCGGCTTCCTCGCGCACGCGCGCGTCCAGCGGCAATTCGCCCAGCAGTTCGACACCGTACTGGGCCGCCATGCGCGCGCCGCCGCCGGCGCCGAACAGGTGTTCGACGTGCCCGCAGTTGCTGCACACGTGCACGCTCATGTTCTCCACCACACCGAGCACCGGCACGTTCACCTTCTCGAACATCTTGAGTCCCTTGCGGGCGTCGGCGAGCGCGATGTCCTGGGGCGTGGTCACGATCACCGCGCCGGCGACGGGCACACGCTGCGCGAGCGTCAGCTGTATGTCGCCCGTTCCCGGCGGCATGTCGATGACCAGGTAGTCGAGATCGCCCCAGTCGGTGTCGCCGAGCAGCTGGCTCAGCGCCTGCGTCACCATGGGGCCGCGCCACACCATGGGCTGTTCGGGATCGATCAGGAAGCCGATGGACATGGCCACGAGTCCGTGCGCGGCGAGCGGCTTGATGCGCTTGCCGTCGGGCGAAGCCGGACGCTGGCCGGTGAGTCCAAGCATGATGGGCTGGCTGGGACCGTAGATGTCCGCGTCGAGGATTCCCACCTTGGCGCCCTGGCGTGCCCACGCCAGCGCAAGGTTTGCCGCGACCGTCGACTTGCCGACGCCGCCCTTGCCCGAGGCGACGGCCACGACGTTGCGCACGCCCGCGAGCGGCGAAAGTTGTCGCTGCACGGCATGCGCGGTGATCTTCGAGGCGAGCTCGATTACGACATCCGCGGGGCCGCCGGCCGCCGCGATGTGTGCGCGCAGGCTGCGTGCGAATTCGTCGCGATAGTCGTCGACCGGAATGCCGAGCACCACGCGAACGTGAGCCCGTTCACCTTTCAGCTCTGCGGACTCGACGGCGCGAGCACTTCCCAGGGTCTGACCGAGAAATGGATCAGCATATTTTTCGACCAGTGCGCGAAACTCGGCGGAGGGCTCTGGGACCATAAGGGGTCGCGATTCTAACGAAAATCAGGACTTCGAAGGTCCGGATCGGCCGATGTGATCGGGACATGTGGCATAATTTTTGTAACAAGGCACAGGTTAATAAGGACGGCAGGCTTGCTTCATTCCGCGCTCGCACAACAGCTCCGTAGCCGGCGTGCAGGGCGTGAAACATCCGTTCCATGAGTTTTTTCACCAACATCCGGGCCGACCGGTTCATCACGGAGCTCAAGGGAGCGACTGATGTCGCCGCTCCGGCGACCCAGAAGGCCATCGCCAAGCTGCGCGAACTCGGGCCCGGGGCCATCGAACCCGTTACCGCCGCCCTCGCGGATGCCGACAAGATCGCCACGGTCGCCTACATCGAAGTGCTGACCGGGCTGGTGAACCAGAAGACCTTCCCGAAATTCATCGACGCCATGGTCACGGGCAGCCCGCGCGTCATCGCCGGGGTCGCCTGGGCGCTGTCGAGCAGCCGGGCCTACCCGGCCACCATGCTGCTCGAGGCCCTGTCGACCGAGGGCATCGCCAAGTCCGCCCTGCTGGACGTGATCACGGCGCACCGCAATCGCCTGTCGGTGCGCGAATTGCTGGCCGCTGCCTACAAGCAGGAGCCGAACGAGAAGGCCGCCCTGTTCCGCATCCTCGGGGAACTGGCCACCGACAACGACCTGTCCGAGCTCATCGGCCGGCTGCAGGGCAAGGACTCGGTCGCGCGCCTGCACATCATCAACATCCTGTCGCGCTTCCCCAGGCCCGAAGTGTCGCGGGCCCTGCAGCAACAGCTCAAGGACACGAACAAGCAGGTACGGGCCGCGACCCTGTCGGCCCTGTCCCGCATGGAAGGTCCCTTCGACCTGGAATTGCTCTGCGGCCTGCTGCGAGATCCGGAAATCGACGTGCAGAACAAGGCCATCGACGCCGTCATCAAGGCCAACGATCCGGACACAATCAAATACCTGATCCCGGTGCTCAAGGACGAGAACGAATACGCGCGCCGCGCCGCCGTCGAGGTGCTCAACGAGGTCGGCAACGCCAAGTCGGTCAAGGAGCTGCTCGAAGCGGTCTCCGACGACGACTGGTGGGTGCGCTCGCGCGCCGCCGACGCCCTCGGGAAGATCGGCGGACCGAAAGTGGTCGACGCCGTGCTGCACCTCGTGGGCGACCAGGACGAGGACATCCGCCGCGCCGCGGTGGAAATCCTCAACCAGACCAAGGACGACCGGGCCGTGGGCCACCTGATCGAGGCCACCAAGGACAAGGACTGGTGGGTCAGCGAGCGCGCCGTCGATGCACTCGCGGAGATCGGCAGCAAACGCGCCGTACCGCGCCTGCTCGAAATGCTCGGCACCACCCCGCCGCGCTCCCTGCCCGTGGTGGTGCGAGCGCTCGGCCGGCTGGGCGATCACAAGGTCATCGACTCGGTGCTGCCCATGCTGCAGCGTGACGAGAAGGAAATCCGGCTCGAAGCCATCAACTCGCTCGCCAAGCTGGCCGACGAACGCCGCCTCGAGCATATCCGCGTGCAGATCCAGTCGAAATCGAGCGACGCCGAGAACACGGTGGCGCAGGCCGCGCTGCGTGCGCTGTCCGACCTGGATTCGCGTTTTTCGGTCTCCGGCAATCGTCTCTCGTCGACCCAGCAGCGGCCGAGCTTCTCGACCCCGCCACCCTCGCACCGCCCCGAAGGCGCCACGCAGGCTGCGAGCAGCTCCCACAGCCATGCGCCGGCCCCGGCCCCCACTCCCGCGCCGCCGCCGCGTTCGCGTCCCCCGGAGGCCCCTCCGGCCCCCTCTGCCACGGCAGTCACCGCGCATCCGACGCGCACCGTGCTCATGTCGGACAACGAACTGCAGAAGGCGGTCAAGCAGGCCGAGCAGATGGCCGGCCCGCAGAAGCTCGACATCCAGACGCTCAAGCCCGGCGACATCATCGAAGGGCGCTACAAGTACGTGGAACGCATCGGCAAGGGTGCGTTCGGCACGGTGCTGCTCATGGAAGACACCGTGGTCGACGAGCGGCTGATCCTCAAGTTCCTGAACCCGAACGTCTCGGAAGACGAAGAGATCATGAAGCGCTTCGTGCATGAGCTGCGGTACAGCCGCAAGATCACGCACAAGAACGTCATCCGCATCTACGATTTCCTGTTCATCCAGGGCAACTACGCCATCTCCATGGAGTACTTCCCCTCGCACACGCTGGGCAGCGAGGTGGTCGGCGAGAAACCCATGCCGCTGCCGCGCGCGCTCGGCTTCGGCATCGACATCTGCACGGGCATGGAAGTGGCACACCAGGTGGGCATCGTGCATCGCGACCTGAAGCCCGCGAACGTGCTGATCAACAACGAAGGCCTGCTCAAGATCGTGGACTTCGGCGTCGCCGCCGCGCAGCGCGAGGGCGACACGCAGCTCACCAAGACCGGTTACGTCATCGGCTCGCCGAAGTACATGGCGCCCGAGCAGATCCTCGGCAAGAAGGTGGACCAGCGTGCCGACGTGTACGCGCTCGGCGTCATCCTCTACGAGATCATGACCGGCGTGCCGCCGTATGCGCGCGGCGACCACATGTCCGTGATGTACCAGCACGTGCAGGGCAAGGCGCGCCCGCCGCGCGAGATCAATCCGGGCCTGCCGGCCGGCCTGCCCGAGGTCATCATGCAGGCCATGTCCGTCGACAAGGACAAGCGTTTCCAGACCATGCTGGACCTGCGCGCGGCCCTCGAACGATTCCGCTGATCGACTGAGGAATGGGCCACATTATTCGCGCCGCGGCCCTCAGCCGGGCGCCCGGCTCGCCTTGTACCGCGCACTGCGTCACACTTGGCGCCCGACTCACCTCGCATGCTTGGGTGAGACCCGTAAACCCTTCCAGGACAGTGACTAAGTGGCTCGCATAGATGCGTTCCTGAAGCTTGGCATGCAGCAGGGCTGCTCCGACGTGCATCTGGCCGTCGGTGTCCCGCCGATGCTGCGCATGAATGGCGATCTCATGCCGATCAAGTTCCGCGAGGTCGGCGACGCGGAGCTCGAGAGTTACCTCACCGAGATCTTCACCCGCAACCAGCACGAGTTCTTCTCCAAGGGCAACGACCTCGATTTCTCGTATGTCTCGGCCGACGGCGGGCGCTTCCGCGTCAACGTGTACCGCAAGGAAACCGGCATCGGCGCCACCTTCCGCGCCATTCCGACCGATATTCCGAGCATCGACCGGCTGCAGCTCCCGCCCATCGTGAAGAAGCTTTGCGACTACCACCAGGGCATGGTGCTGGTCACCGGCGCCACCGGCACGGGCAAGTCGACCACGCTCGCGGCGATGATCGATCACCTGAACACCACGCGGAAGCTCAACATCATTTCGCTCGAGGATCCGATCGAGTTCGTCCATCGCAGCAAGCAGGCGCAGGTCATCCAGCGCGAGCTCGGCACGCACATCCCGTCGTTCGCCGAAGGCGTGCGCGCCGCCATGCGCGAAGACCCGGACGTGATCCTGGTCGGCGAGTTGCGCGACGCGGAAACCATTTCGATGGCCATGACCGCCGCCGAAACCGGCCACCTGGTGCTGGGCACCCTGCACACCACGTCGGCCTCGAAGACCATCGATCGCATCATCGACGCGCTGCCCATCGAAGAGCGCGAGCAGACCAAGAGCTTCCTGTCGCAGTCGCTGCTCGCCGTGGTCACGCAGATCCTGGTCAAGACCGCGGATCAGCGCGGCCGCAAGGCGATCTGCGAAACCCTGGTCATGACCCGCGCCGTGGCCAAGCTCATCCAGACCGACCAGACGCACCAGATTCCAAACCAGATCATGACCGGCAAGGACCTCGGGATGAGCCTGATGGACCAGGCGCTGCTCGACGCGCTGGCGCGCAAGGAGATCGATCCGGACGACGCGGTGACCTACGCGACCAACCGCGCGCCGTTCCAGCGCTACGTCACCGACACGACGCTCATGCCCAAGCTCGAAGTCACGGGACCTGTGACCTCGCAGGCGGCCGGCGGCAGCGGCGGTTAGAGCCATGCCGGTCATCGACGATTACCTGAAAGAAGTGCTGGGCCGCAAAGGCTCGGACCTGCATTTCCTGGCGGGAGACCCGCCGCGCATCCGCCTGTATGGCGACCTGCAGCCGTTGCGGCCCGAAAAACTCGAGCGCGACTTCGTGCAGCAGACGCTGTACGAAATCATGCCGAAGACCGCGGTCAAGAGATTCGAAGAGCACGACGGCGCCGACTTCGCATACAACATGGGCGAGTACGGCCGCTTTCGCGTCAACGTCATGCGCCACCTGAACGGCATGGGCGCGGTGATGCGCGCGATTCCGTCGAAGGCGCTGACGCTCGAGCAGCTCAACCTGCCGCCGGCCATTCACACGCTGTGCCGCGCGAACAACGGCCTGATCCTGGTCACCGGCAAGACCGGATCGGGCAAGTCCACCACGCTCGCGGCGATGATCGACGACATCAACAACCGCGTGAAGGGCCACATCCTCACCATCGAGGATCCGATCGAATTCGTGCACCGGCGCAAAAGCTGCCTCATCAGCCAGCGCGAAGTCGGCGTGCACACCAAGGGCTTCGCGGCCGCGCTGCAATCCGGCCTGCGTGAAGATCCGGACGTGGTGCTGGTCGGCGAGTTGCGCGACTACGAGACCATCAGCATTGCCGTGACGGCAGCGGAAATGGGCATCCTGGTGATGGGCACGCTGCACACCAACGGCGCCGCCCAGACCGTCGACCGCATGGTCAACGTGTTCCCCGCCGACAAGCAGAGTCACGTGCGCACCATGCTCTCGACCTCGCTGCGCGGCGTGGTGTCGCAGCAGCTGCTG
>Ga0315910_10005798_pt1 | contig 10089 bp, 7 predicted proteins | sample EdamamesoilMG_FD_204470 | JGI IMG/M metagenome (GOLD analysis project Ga0315910, IMG submission 204470) | Garden soil microbial communities collected in Santa Monica, California, United States - Edamame soil | ecosystem: Environmental > Terrestrial > Soil > Garden | place: USA: California... | reverse complement strand
TCATCACGGCGTTGCCGGTGTCCTCGTCGAGGTTGCCGGTCGGTTCGTCGGCGAGGATCACGCGCGGACGGTTGATGAGCGCGCGCGCGAGGGCGACGCGCTGGCGCTCGCCGCCGGAGAGATGCGCCGGCAGGTGATGCGCGCGACCGGCCAGGCCGACGCGCCGCAGCAGGTCCTCTGCGCGCGCCTTCGCGTCGGCATCAAGCAGGCGCGCGATGCGCGCGGCCATGAGCACGTTCTGCCGCGCATCGAGTTCGGGGATCAGGTGATAGGACTGGAACACCATCCCGAGGACGCGCGCGCGCCGCTGAGGTGTGACCCGCGCATCGCCCTCCCAGGCGAGTTCACCGGAGTCGGGCGCGTCGAGCCCGGCGAGCAGATGCAGGAGCGTGGATTTGCCGCACCCGGACTCGCCCCGAATGCTGATCGACTCGCCGGCGGCGAGCGCGAGATCGACGCCCCGCAGCACCTCGATGCGGGTGGCGCCGCTCGGGTAGGTCTTCACCAGGGCCCGCGCCATCAGTATCGGCTCACTCATGACGGAGGGCCTCCACGGGCTTGAGGCGGGCGGCGCGCCAGGCGGGCACCACGCCGGCGAGGGTCGAGGCCAGGATCGAGCCGATCGTGATCACGATCACGTCGAACATCAGCGTGTGCGCCGGCAGGTTCACGAACAGGTAGAATTGCTGAAAGACCTCCTCGCCCACCGTCAGGCCGGCGAGCACGCGCACGATGTCGTTGCGGTAGTGCAGCACGATCTCGCCGATGCCCAGGCCGAGCGCCGTGCCGACGATGCCGAGCACCAGGCCCTGCGCGCAGAAACACAGCGCGACGTCGCGGCCGCGTCCGCCGAGCGCGCCGACCAGGCCGATCTCGCGGGTCTTGCGCACGACCGAGATGAGCAGCGAGCTCATGATCGAAAGCGCCGCCACCACGACGATGAAGGTGAGGAGGAAGAACACCATGTACTTCTCGAACTGGATGATGCTCTGGAACTCGGCGTTGGTCACGAACCAGGTCTGCGCGCGCATCTCCCACGGGAGCTTCGGGTTGATCTCCTTGACCATCTCGTACTCGTCGCGGCCCGGCGCGATGCGCACGTTGAGCGACTGCACGGCCGTGGAGTAGCCGTAGAGCTCCTGCATCGTGCGCAACGTCGTGATGACCGTCGTGCTGTCGAACTGCTTGTGACCGAACTCGATCAGCCCGGCCACGCGCACGACCTTCGGCAGGAGCACCTCGTCGCGACTCATGCGCTCGATGAGCAGCGGCGAGTATATCTCGATCTCGGCGCCGACCCCGGCCCCGATCTCGCGTGCGAGCGTCGTGCTCAGGATGACGGAGTCGTCGTCGAGGTCGTCGAGCGAGCCGCGCACGATGAAGCGGTCGAGGCTGAACACCTCGCCCACGGTCGCGAGGTCGACGCCACGGATCCGTGGATACGCCGGCACGTTGCGGTGCATGACCATGACCACACCCTCGACGGACGGCGTCACGCCGGCGACGCCGGGCACGGCGCGCACCGTCGCCATCGTCGCGGCCGGGTCCTCGATGCCGCCGCGCGCCACGACCTGGATCTCGCCCTGCGTATCCACGATCATGCGCCGGATCTCGTAGCCGAAGCCGCCCATCACGCTCGTCGCGACGTGCAGCATCATCACGCCGACCGCGACGCCCAGCCCCGACATGAAGGTGAAAAAGGGAAACCGCCGCCCGCTGGGGAAGAGCTGCTTGAGGGCGAGGTAGAGGGGCCAGGGCATCGACGGAATTTTCGATTCTCGATTTGAGATTTTCGATTGGTCCGGAGATCGCGAGAGCTTTCCAGAATCGGAAATCGAGAATCAAAAATCGAAAATCAGGTCCCTGGGATCACTCCGGCCTGAGCTGCGGAAACAGGATCACATCGCGGATGCTCTCAGCCCCGGTGAGCAGGATGCAGAGGCGGTCGATGCCGATGCCCATGCCGCCGGCCGGCGGCATGCCATGCTCGAGCGCGAGGAGGAAATCCTGGTCGACCTTCTGCTGCTCCTCGCCCGCCTGCGCCTCGAACATCTGGCGCTGCACGTCGGGATCGTTCTGCTCGCTGTAAGCCGGCGCGATCTCCATGCCGCCGATCGTGAGCTCGAACACGTCGATGACCGACGGGTCCTCGAGGTTGAGCTTGGCGAGCGGGCAGAGTTCCTTCGGCAGGTGGGTCACGAAGGTCGGCTGCACGAGCGTCGGCTCGATCTTCTTGGAGAAGATCTCCTGGGTGATCTCGAAGTCCTCCCACTTGCGGTCGACGAAGAGCCCGAGCGCGACGGCCTTCGCCGCCTTCTCGTCCTTCGAGCGGCTGAACCAGTCGGGGTCGCCCACGACCTCGCGCACGAGATCCTTGTAGCGGACCTCGCGCCATTCGCCGGCGAAGTTGATCACCTGGCCGCTGGCCGCGTGCCGGATTTCCGAGGTGCCGAGCACGTCGCGGCAGAGTCCCTGCAGGAGCGACTTCACCAGCTCCATCATGCCGCGAAAATCGCTGTAGGCCTGATACACCTCGAGCATGGTGAACTCGGGGTTGTGGCGCGGCGAGACGCCCTCGTTGCGGAAGTTGCGGCCGATCTCGAAGACGCGGTCATAGCCGCCCACGAGCAGGCGCTTGAGGTAGAGCTCGAGCGAGATGCGCAGGACGAAGTCCGCGCCGAGCGCGTTGTGGTGCGTCTGGAACGGCCGCGCGGCCGCGCCGCCGGCGACGTTTTGCAGCACGGGCGTCTCGACCTCGAGGAAGCGCCGCGCCTCGAGGAACTGGCGCACGTAAGAGACGATGCGCGAGCGCAGGAAGAGGCGCTTGCGCGAGTCCTCGTTGACGATGAGGTCGAGGTAGCGCTGGCGGTAGATCTTCTCCGGGTCGGCCAGGCCGTGCCACTTCTCCGGGAGCGGTCGCAGGGCCTTGGATACGAGGGTGCAGGCGTCGACGCGCACGGTGACCTCGCCGGTCTTCGTCTTGAAGAGCGTGCCGGTCGCACCGATGATGTCGCCCAGGTCGAGTTTCTTGAACGCCGCGTAGGCGTCGTCGCCGATGACATCCTTCTTCACGTAGAGCTGGATGAGCCCCTGCTGGTCGAGGATCTTCACGAACTGGCTCTTGCCCATGTCGCGGATCACGACGAGGCGGCCGGCCACGGAGACCGTGACGGTGTTGTCCTGGCCGTCCACGTGGAGTTTCAGCGCGTCGCCCGAAAAGTGCGTCTGCTCGAAGCTCGCGCGAAACGGGTCGAAGCCCGCGGCGCGCATGTCCGCGAGCTTCTGGCGGCGGACGGCGTGCTGGTCGTGGCTGATGTCAGGCGTGGTGTCGCTCATGGGTGGCAAAGGGTCGACGGTGGCGGGCGGCCGGGCCGGGCGCAACGGGGAAAAAACCCCGGGCGCTCCCGGAAGTTCGGCCTTCTGCCGGGACGATTGTTCCGATATGCTTCGCATCATGCGCCGACCCTCACCCGTCCCCACTCTGCTCGCGTTCGCCGCCCTTCTCCTCCTTCCCGCCTCCGTGATCGCGGCGCCCGGTCCGGACGAGATCGAGGCCCTCGATCGCCTCGCCACCGGAGCCAAGGCCGAGCTCGAGGGCAATATCCTGCCTTTCTGGATGCAGCGCGCCTGCGACAGCAAGAACGGCGGTTTCCACGCCGAGCTGCGCGCCGACGGTTCGGTCAACGACAAGGCCGAGCGCGGCGGCCTGCTCACCACCCGCATCCTCTGGACCTACTCCGCCGCCCTGCGCCGGGAGCCGCGCCAGGAGTTTCGCGAGATGGCGCGCCGCGCCTTCGAGGATCTCGACCGTTGTTTCTGGGACATCCGGCACGGCGGCGTGTATTGGTCCGCGCGGATCGACGGCACACCGGAGGCGACACACAAGCAGACCTACCTTCAGGCCTTCGCCATCTACGGGCTGACCGAATACTACCGCGCGACCGAGGACTTCGAGGCCCTCACGCGCGCCAAGAAAATCTTCCGGCTGCTCGAGGAGCACGCGCGCGATCCGGAAAACGGCGGCTACCTCGAGGCCTTCACCCGCGAGTGGACGAAGGAACTCCCGAAGATGCGCCGCCTCATCGGCAGTGGCGCCGCCAAGTCCCAGAACACCCATCTCCACCTCATGGAGGCCTACACGAATCTCCTGCGCGTCTGGCCCGATGACCAGCTTCGCGCGGCGCTCACGGACATCGTCGGGTTGATGCTCGACCGCATTTTCGACCCGTCGACCAACCACCTGAGGCTGTTCTTCGACGAGAAGTGGGAGCCGGAGTCGCAGGACATCTCCTATGGCCACGACATCGAGGCGGTGTGGCTGCTCGGCGAAGCGGCATCGGTGCTCGGCGACGAGGCGCTGATCGCGCGCGTGCGCCCGGTCAGCGTGGCGCTGGCCCGCGCGACCCTGACCGAGGGCGTCTCACCGCTGGGCGGCATCTACAATCTCGGCGGCCCCAAGGGCGTGAGCGACAAGGACCACGAGTGGTGGCCGCAGGCCGAGGCCGTGGTCGGCTTCCTCCATGCGTACGAGATATCTGGTGACGCGCAGTTTCTCCGCGCGGCCGGTTCCACCTGGGGTTTCATCCAGCAACACGTGGTCGATCGCGAGGGCGGCGAGTGGTTTCTCATGGTCGATCCGCAGGGACGTCCGCGACCCAACCGAGCGAAGCTCAGTCTCTGGAAATGCCCCTACCACAACGGCCGCGCCTGCATGGAGATCATCGATCGCGCAGCCGCGCTGAAGGCGAGGTAGCGCGGCCGGGCCGGTTTCGCGGCGCTCGCGACGCCGCGCCCGATTCCAGGGAGCGCGACGCGGGACGCGTCTTCAACCCTCCGCGTTTTCTCTGGAATGGAGGGCCGGGCTCCTGCCCGGCCGCGATCACCCATCGGGTTGCGGCGATCGATGCGCATGCCCAGCCGTGCGGGAGCACCACCCTTCACCCGTGCACTGGCGTTTGAAGACGCGCCCTAACCGAACCACTTGCGCGCCTGCTCGAAGAGCTGCCAGCCGCCGGCGGCCGCAAGGCTCGCGGCCGAGAGCCACAGCATGACCGTCCACGCGCGCCCGGGCCGCAGGTCGCGATCGAGCCGGCGGTGGCGCAGGTAGAGCGCCGCGCCGCCGAGAAATGGCAGCAGGAGCGCCTGCCCGATGCCGCTGATCAGGATGAGCGTGACGGGCTTCGGCCACACGAGGATGAGGACGGTCGCATAGAGCGGCAGGAGCGCGCTGCACCATTGCACGCGCCGGCGCCGGGTCGCCTCGTCCGCGTCGCGGCGCACCACGCCGAAGAGGCCCAGCGCGTCGGCCAGCAGGCGCGCATTCGAGGCCGTGCCGGCAAACGCCGTGGAGTAGAGCGTCGCGAACGCGCCGAGCACGAAGACCCAGAGGCCGATCACGCCGTAGGTCTCGACATACATGCGCGCCAGCGTCGGCACCATGTCGGTATTGGACACGACCAGGCCCTGGCGGTGCAGCACGGCCGCGCCGAGGAGAAAGAAGGCCGCCGTCGTGAGCGTGTAGATCGCCATCGAACTCCAGGCATCGACCCGCATCACGCGCATCCACCCCTGCGCCCGCGCCACCCACGCGGTGTCGTCGGCAGTGCGCGGGCCGACGCGCCGGCCGTATCCTTTTTCCAGACACCAATACGGATAGTAGAGCAGCTCGGCCGCGCCCACGCCGATGATGCCGAGCGCGGCGAAGGCCGTGGCGAAATTGTCCGGCAGGTGAAAACTCAGGCCGGAGGCGAGGTCCGCGCCCGTGACGCGGTGGGGAGTCCATTGCAGCGCGATCACCGCCGCGGTCGTCGCGAACGCGAACACCACGACGAGCACGGTCGAGAACGTCTCGACGACCCGGTACCCGCCCCACCCGAGTGCCGCCGCGCACGACACGCCGAGGATCACGACGAGCACGCGCGAGTCCCAGTCGAGCCCCGCGAGCCGCAGCACCTCGGCCGTGCCGCCCAGGATGCCGCCGATCACCGAAATCATGGCGAGAAACACAGGCAGCCACACCCACAGCATCCAGCCCGCACCCAGCCGCGGCCCGGGCAGCGTGTCGAGCACCTGGAGCGTGGTCTGCCCCGTCGCCATCGCATAGCGCCCGAGCTCGACCTGCGTGAAGACCTTCACCACGCAGCCGAGGATGATGAGCCAGAGCAGGGCGAAGCCGTGCTCGCTCGCGACGCGCGGCGTCAACACGAGTTCGCCGGTGCCGACGATCCCGGCCGTGAGAATGAGGCCGGGCCCGATGTAGCGCAGCGAGTCGAGGATGCGGCGCGGGGGTTCCGCCGTCCGGGTGGGGAGCATGGCGGAAGAAAGGCTGAAGGTCTGAAGGACGGAAAGGCTGAAGGCTGAAAGAGTCGCGGTCGCGGAGCTGGATTTGCGCAAGCGGACATGCATGCTCGATGCATGGAAAAACTCCGTTTCGCCGAGCTCGGCCTTTCGCCCGAGATCCTCAAGGCCGTCGACAAGATGGGCTTCGAGGAGGCCTCGCCCATCCAGACCGCGGCGATCCCCGTCATCCTCTCCGGCCGCGACATGGTCGGCCAGTCCTCGACCGGCTCGGGCAAGACCGCGGCCTTTGCCATCCCCGCGGTCGAGCGCGTCGACCCGCACGTGCGCAAGGCCCAGGTGCTCGTGCTCTGCCCGACGCGCGAGCTCGCCGTGCAGGTGGCCGAGGAGGTCGCGAAGGTCTCGTTCTTCAAGCGCGGAGTGCAGGCCCTGCCCATCTTCGGCGGCCAGTCCTACGAGCGGCAGTTCCGCGGACTCGAGGCGGGTGCGCAGATCATCATCGGCACACCCGGCCGCGTGCTCGACCACATGGAGCGCGGCACGCTGCGGCTCGACACCCTCAAGCTGCTCATCCTCGACGAGGCCGATCGCATGCTCGACATGGGCTTCCGCGAGGACATCGAGCGCGTGCTCGCCGGTGCGCCGGAGTCGCGCCAGCTGCTGTTTTTCTCCGCGACGATGCCTCCGGCGATCTCGGCGTTGATCCGGCGCTTCGCGCGCGAGCCCCAGCTGGTGAAGATCGAGGCGCACGCGCAGAACGCGCCGCAGGTCGACCAGGTCTGGTTCGAGGTCGACCGCCGCTCCAAGCTCGAGGCGCTCACGCGCCTGATCGACATCCACGACTTCCGCTACGGGATCATCTTCTGCGCGACGAAGCTCATGGTCGACGAACTCGACGAGCACATGCACGCGCGCGGCTACGCCGTCGACCGGCTGCACGGCGACATCACGCAGGCGCAGCGTATCCGCGTGATGGAGAAGTTTCGCCGGCGCGGTTTCGAGTTCCTCATCGCGACCGATGTCGCGGCGCGCGGACTCGACGTGGACGACCTCGAGGTGGTGTTCAACTTCGACCTGCCGAACGACGCCGAGGACTACACGCACCGCATCGGTCGCACCGGTCGCGCCGGCCGCACCGGCAAGGCCTTCACCTTCGTCTCCGGCCGCGACCTCTACGCGCTCCAGTCGATGATCCGCTACGGCCGGCTCAAGATCCGCCGCGAGCGCATCCCGTCGCTCGACCAGGTGGAGGAGGCGCGCGAGAACCAGTTCTTCGAGCGCCTGCGCGCCACCCTCGACGAGGGCAAGTTCCGCAAGCAGGACCGGATGCTCGACCGCCTGCTCGACCAGGGTTACCCGAGCACGGACATCGCCTCGGCCCTGATCCACCTGCTTCAGGGCGGCGCCGCCCCGGCGCCCTCGGCCCCCGCCGCCTCCGCGCCCGCGCCTGCCGCTCCGCCCCCGCCACCGGAGGTTGTGCGCACCGAGCGTCCGCTTCCGGCGCCCGCCCGCGCGGTCGACAAGCCGCGCGCGACCGCACCGGCCGCACCGATCGACATCCCGGAGCCGACCGCCGACACGTCCGACGATCCGACACCCGCCGCCAAGACACGCAAACCCAAGCCGGCCTTCGAGCGCGCAGCGCGCACCGGCCGGCAGAAGGGCTTTGTCCCGCTCTTCTTCAATGTCGGACGGAAAAACCTCGTCTAGCCAGCCGACCTCGTCGGCAAGATTGCGGGCGTGACCCGGCAGCCCGCGTCGATCGTCGGCGCGATCGACATCCACCAACGTCACAGCATCGTCGACATCGCCGACCCCGCTGTCGCGATGGTCTGCGCCAAGCTCACCGGCGTGCGCGTGAAGGGCCAGGTCCTGCGCGTCGTGCCGGCAAGCGAGGCGCCGGAGGCATGACCCGCGCTCCCCGTCTGCGCAGACCCGTCGCCCGCATCATGGCCCTCTCGCGCTCCCTCGTCCGCCTGGTCGTCGGCGCGGTCTTGCTTGGCGGCGCGCTCACCGTCGTCGCCTTCCTGCCCAGCGGCTGCACCGGCGTGGTCAATCATTTCGCCTTCCATCCCCATCGCGAGCGCGCCCCGGACGCGTCGTCGTTGCCGGCCGGCGTGCGTCATGTCACCTACCCCACCGCCGATGGCGAGACCGTCGAGGGCTACCTCGTCGCCGCGACGACGCGGCCCGAACGGTTGCTCCTCTACTTCCACGGCAACGCCGGACACATCGGACATCGTCTGCCCGAGCTGCGCGAGATGGCTTCGCGCACCGGAGCCGCCGTGCTCGGCAGCGGCTACCGCGGCTACGGCGCCTCGAGCGGCTCGCCCAGCGAGGCGGGCATCTACCGCGACGGCGAGGCGGCGCTGCGCCATGCGCGCGAGTCGCTCGGCTTCACGCCCGCGCAGATCATCCTGATCGGACGGTCGCTCGGAACAACGGTCGCCACCCATCTCGCCCCCCGGGGCGACGATTTCGCCGGCGTGATCCTCGTCACCCCGCTCTCGACCGGCCGCGACTTCGGCCGCGAGCACCTCGGCGCGATCAGCCTCATGGCCGGCCGCAGCTTCGACAACTTCGGGCGGGCACCCGCGATCACCGAGCCGACCCTCGTCCTTCACGGCGACGCCGACGAGGTGATCCCGCACGCCCACGGCCGGAGTTTCTTCGAGGCGCTGGCCGGACCGAAGCGGTTCGTCACGATCGCCGGCGGCCGGCACAACGACCTCGAGTTCGTCGACGCCCGGACCTTTTGGGGCGCCCTGGCCGCGTTCGCGGCGGCTCCGGCGTCCTACGTCGCAGAGTCGACGAAGTAGACGCGCGCGGCGCGGGGCCGCGCTCTGTTAAATCTCACGACAGCGGCAAGGTCGGCGCTCGCCGTCGCGCGTGTCGGCCATTTTTCTCAGGGGCGATTCGCGCACCCCATGAAACGCACGAAGAAGCGCATCGGCATCCTCACCGCCGGCGGCGACAGCCCCGGGCTCAACGCCGCGATCCGCGCCGTCGGCAAGGCCGCGATCGGCACCTACGGCTGGGAGGTGATCGGGTTTCGCGACGGCTTCCAGGGATTGATCAACGACAACTACGTCGCGCTCAAGAAGAGCACGCTCGCCGGCATCCTCACGCTCGGCGGCACCGTGCTTGGCACGAGCCGGCTCAAGCCCCACCGGGTCGAGACACCGACGGGCGTGCGCGACCTGCGGCCGCAGATCGTCGAGACCTACCGGCGCCACCATCTCGACGCGCTCGTCTGCATCGGTGGCGGCGGCACACACAAGAACGCGCTGCGCCTCGTCGAGAAGGGGCTCAACGTCGTCTCACTGCCCAAGACGATCGACAACGACGTCGCGCACACCGACTCGACCATCGGCTTCGACACCGCGCTGAACATCGCGACCGAGACAATCGACCGGCTCCACTCCACCGCGCACAGCCACCACCGCATCATCGTGGCCGAGATCATGGGCCACAAGGCCGGCTGGCTCGCGCTCGGCGCCGGCGTGGCCGGGGGCGCCGACGTGATCCTCATCCCCGAGATCCCCTACGACGTCGAGTCGATCGCCGCCGCGATCAAGCGCCGCGTGCGCCACGGGACCTCCTTCAGCATCATCGCCGTGGCCGAGGGCGCGCGCACCGCCGACGACACACGCGCCTTCGCCGCCGCCCTGCGCGCGCGCAAGAAGGCCGTGACCGAGGCCGAACGCGCACTCGCCCAGTCGACCCTCGACCGGCTCGAGGCCGCGCACGAGGGCAACACCATGCGCCTCGCGCACGCCATCGAGCAACACA
>Ga0315910_10005797_pt1 | contig 10090 bp, 4 predicted proteins | sample EdamamesoilMG_FD_204470 | JGI IMG/M metagenome (GOLD analysis project Ga0315910, IMG submission 204470) | Garden soil microbial communities collected in Santa Monica, California, United States - Edamame soil | ecosystem: Environmental > Terrestrial > Soil > Garden | place: USA: California... | reverse complement strand
GGAGGTCGTCGGAAGGCTCACGGCCACCATCGGCCGTCCGGACATGGACGCGTTCCACCGCGCGCTCGCCGCGGCCACGACCGTCGCCGAGCTGGAAGCGCTGGTGCGGCGGGCGATCGGCTCCTCGGAGCTGATGGAGTTCGCCCGCTATGACGCGGGCGAGGTCCTGCGCAAGGGGCGAGGGGGAGACGGGCCCAAGATCCTCCGGCTCGTCGTCGGCAATCCGCTCATCATGAAGGAGATGGTCACGGCCGTTCCCGACGCAGCCGCCTACGCACCGGTCACGATCCTCGCCGACGAGCGCGCGGACGGAGTGCACCTGTCCTACGACTCGATGGCGAGTCTCCTCGCACCCTACGGGAGTCCGGTCGCTCTCCGCGTCGCCCGCGAGCTCGACGCGAAGATCGAGGGACTCCTCGAGGCGGCCGCGCGCTGACGTGTGCGCGGACGCGCGCGTCGGCAAGTCGCCGAAGGAGCGCGCGGTCGAAGCTCTCCGACTCGAAGCACACCCGTCGTCGCCCGCCGTCCCTTGTCAGATCGCGGCGACGGTGGGATGATGGTCGCGGGAGGGGTCTTTCGTCCGGGGTGGAATTCTCTTCCAGGTCCGCGCCGGCGCTCGCACGCTCGCCATGAGAACCCTGCTGCTTCCCGTAGCTCTTCTCCTCTCCGTCCCGGCCGTCCCGTTCCAGGCCCAGGGCGTGGTCGGACCAGCGGGCTCGCGTCTCCTCGACCTCGACGGCGACGGCGCCCTGGACATCCTGGCGTTCCAGGCCGACGGGACCCTCGCGGTGCGCCGCAACGCCGGCGGCCGTCGATTCCTCGAGGTATCCCAGGAGCTGCCGCGCGTCTCGGTGACCGACGTCCTGTGCACCGACCTCGACGCCGACGGGATCCCCGACTTGTACCTCGTCAGCCCGGGAGCCGACGTGGCCCTGCGCGGCGAGGGTGGCGGGGTCTTCCGCGAGGCGACGGCGGAGCTGGGCCTCTTGGAGTCCGGTCCCGGGCTCGCGGCCGAGCGCCAGGACGTCGACGGCGACGGCCTCCTCGACCTCGTGGTCCACAACCAGACCTCCGACGTCCTCTTCTGGGCCGGCGCCGACGGACGCTTCGAGCGCGCGGGGGTCACGACGGACGGTGTCGCGCCGACGGCAACGCCGCCCGAGATCCGGACCTCCCTCCCCGGAGCGAGCGCACCCGGCTCGGACCACGGAGAAGCGCAGCCCGCGCTCACCCTCGGCGGTGCCCCGTTGCCCTCGGCGGCCCCGGCGGCCCCGGCCGGATTCGTGACCGCGTCGCCGCAGACCTCGGCCCCGCTCGTCGTGGGGAACCTCGATGCGCGCTACGTGAACGACGACACGGGTGAAGTCGGCAGCGCCGACATCGTCGACGGCTCGTTGACGGGCGCGGACGTCTCCACGGCCAGCGGGGACGTGAGCTTCGGCGGCGGCGCCACGCTCACGGCGCGCCGAGCCGCCTTCGGGAACACCCCCAGCGCGAACGGGACGTACTCGGCCGTCCTCGGGGGCTCGAGCAACACCGCCTCGGGACTGCGCTCGACGGTCTCGGGTGGCCTGGAGAACTTCGCCACGGGGATCGACTCGACGGTCGCGGGGGGCGGGCACAACTACGCCACGAGCAACTGGGCGACGATCCCGGGCGGCCGCTACAACATCGCCTCGGGCCAGTACGCGTTCGTCGCGGGGAGCAGCAGCACCGCCTCGGGCCAGAAGGCGTCGGTCCCCGGGGGCTTCCGCAACACCGCCGCCGGGAACTACAGCTTCGCGGCCGGTCGCCGCGCGAAGGCCAACCACCTGGGTTCCTTCGTCTGGGGCGACAGCGCCAACGTCGACAAGCCCTCCGCCGCGGCCGACCAGTTCAACGTCTACGCCGAGGGCGGTGCGCGCATCTTCGCCGTCGGTCAGGCGACCCCGTCGCTGGTCGTGGACGCCGGGGGCAACGTCGGCGTCGGCACCGCCACGCCCGGCTTCACGCTCGAGGTGAACGGGCTCGCCCACCGCGTCGACGACGCCTCGACCTGGACGGTGACCTCCGACGCGCGCCTCAAGAAGAACGTCCACGACATCCGTGGCGCGCTCGCGACCGTGCTGGCGCTGCGCGGCGTCACCTTCGAGTACCTGGACCCCTCGAACCCTGGCCTGCGCCGCGGTTTCATCGCCCAGGAGGTCGAGCGTGTGCTACCCGAATGGGTCGAGGACGGCGCCGACGGCTACAAGCGCCTCACCGTCAACGGCTTCGAGGCGCTCGCCGTCGAGGCCCTGCGCGAGCAGCAGCAGGCGATCGAGGCGCAGGCGAGGGAGCTCGCGGCCCTGCGGTCGGAGGTCGAGCGCCTGAGCGCGGAGCGGGCCGGCTTCACAGATAGCCGAGCTGCTGCAGCTCGCTGACGGGACCCTCGTCGACCGACGGCGGTGGGGCCTGCGGCGGTGCGAGGCCGTGGCGCCGACAGGAGTCGAGGTAGCTCGCGAGCGCAGCCTCGAGCCCAGCTTCGAGCGCGGGCGCCGCGCTCCCGTCCGGAGGGCTGCCGAGCTCGTGCCGCTCCCGGCGCAGCGCCGGTCCGAAGAGCGGCCGGCGCTCGAGCTCGCCCCGCTGCACGCGCGCGAGGAGCTCGTCGTAGACCGCGAGCCGGGCCCCGCGCTCGGCCGGCGGCGGCGCCAGCCAGACGTCGACGAGCTCGTGCGCCCCGTCCAGGGCGGCGCGCAGGACGACGAGCTCCGGCACGATCAGCTCGGCCAGCACGGGATCGCGCGCCGGCGCGAGCGCGAGCCCGCCTTCTGCAACGCGCTGGAAGAGCGCTCGCCCGTCGAGCGGATCACGCGCTGGCCGACCCAGGAGCGCGCTCGCGCTGGGCAGGAGGTCCACGAGCGACACGGCGTGGGCCACGGATCCGGGCGCGAGTCTCCCGGGCGCGCGCACCAGGAGTGGCACGCGCAGCACCTCCTCGTCGAGCGTCCACCCGTGACCGACCGAGTCGTGCTCGAGGAACTCCGTGCCCTGCGAGGCCGTCACGACGAGGAGCGAGTCGTCGAGGGCGTTCCGCGCTCGCAGGCCGTCGGCCAGCTGGCCGAGGCAGGCGTCGACGTAGCCGATCTCCGCGTCGTAGCGGGCCACGAGGTCGAGGAAGCCGTTCGAGCGCGCGAGGTCGGGCGGCAGGGCTCCGAGCGATTGGCGCAGCGCGGGCAGCGTCAGCAGCTCCTCGGGCCGCGGGACGTCGATGCGCGCGCGGAACTCCTCGCGCGGCAGGTGCGGCTCGGAGGCGTCCGCCAGGACGACCACCAGGAAGAGCGGCCCGGGAGCGGAGCGTGCGGAGAGCTCGAGCGCCTTCGCGATCACGAGCTCGCCCGGCCAGCGCCCCGGAACGGAATCGACCTCGACGTCGTCGAAGCCGCGCGTGAACCCGCGCGCGCGCAGGCCGGCCTGATTCGAGACCAGCGCCGTGCGGTAGCCCGCGCGCCGGAAGAAGCGCGGCAACGTGTCGAGCTCGGGGTGGGGGGCGGCCTCCAGCCCCACGCTTCCGCCGCTCGAGGGCAGGCGGCCGGTCCAGAGCGCGGCCAGCGCCTGGGGTCCGCTGCTCGAGGCCGCGTAGGCGTGCTCGAACAGGACGCCCTGGGCCGCCAGCGCCTCGAAGCACGGCGTCGCTCGCGCGTAGCCGTAGGCACCCAGGTGATCGGCGCGCACGGAATCGAGGACGACGAGCACCACGTTCTGAGCACCAGGGTTCGGCGCATCGGGGCCGGGCCCATCGGGCTCGGCTCCCGAGCACGCGGCGAGAGCCGTCAGGACGGAGAGCGCGAGCGCCTTCATTCGGGGTAGAGGCTCGCCATGCGCTCGCTGCGGTACACGGTCCAGCCGCAGCGCGGATCGTCCAGGAGCACCTCGAACACGACCTCGGCCGGCGTCGTGTGCGTGACCTCGAGCACGCGCGCCCACTTGCGGCCCTGGGCCGGATGGAACCCGGGCAGGCCGTCCGGCCTTCGGACGCGGCCGCCGTCCGTGACGAGCACGTGGCCCTTGGCGGGGAGCCAGTCGGTCTCGCCCAGGAAGGGCGTGAAGAAGATCTCGCCCGGCCGCCCGCCGTAGCTCCACAGCTCGCGGAACTCGCCGCTCGCCTCGTCGATCGCGTACTCGACCGCGCGGCTGAAGCTCTCCTCGGGCGGCATCTTCGGGGCGAAGGGCAAGGCCCGGTACTTGCCGTTGTCGAAGAGCAGCAGCGTGCGCTGCGGCGTGAGGCGCGCGGAGTGCTGGTGGAAGGGGTAGAGCCCGTCTCCGACCGGCGTGAGCACGTGCGGCATCCAGGCCTCGCCCCAGCCGCTCGGGAAGCCGAGGATCCACGCGAGCTTCCCGCTGGCGAGGTCGAGCTTGAACACGGCGTCCTGATGGTAGGAGCTGACGATCAGCGCGTGGTCGCGCTCGTCGTAGTCCACCGAGTTGACGTGCGACCAGTCGCAGAGCGGCTCCTCGGGCGAGCTCTCGTAGATCTCCCGCCAGAAGCCCGGGTCGAGCGACTCGTAGCCGATGCGCCGGGGATCGAGGAGGTCGAGCACGGATCTCCGGTCGACGACCGTGCCGTCCGGCTGGAACTCGAGGATCACGTCGCCGACCACGCGCGCCGGGCCGGGCGGGACGAGCGGGTCGTCCTCGCTGGCCGGATAGGAGTCGAAGCGCCGGACCTCGGTGGTGAGGGCGAGGAAGTTCCCGTTCGGGAGCTCCTCGACCTCGTGGTGGATCGTCGAGGCGTCGATCGGGATGCCGCCCTCGGGCGCCACGGTCCCCGGCAGGCGCGTGGTGTACCACTGGCGCACGACGCGGCCGAGCATGTCCATCTCCACCACGTTGCCGCGCGTCCCGTAGTAGAAGAGCAGGTTGCCGCTGCGCGCGCGCTCGACCTCCGAGATCGCGTAGGGCGCGTCGTAGAACCAGACGACCTCGCCGTGCTCGTCGAGCGCGACCAGCGCCCCGAAGTCCCGCTCCGGATCGCCTCGCCCGGGCCAGCGCTCGGCCGGGATGAAGGTGAAGCCGGGCTCCATCTCCCGGGGTCGACTCACCGTGACGTGCAGCGGCGGGAACCGCGCGGGGAGCGCGGGCGTCGTCCAGCGCCAGGGGGCCGTTCGCCCCGTGCGGCCGGCCTCGTCCCCGACCTCGACCGTGATCGAGTAGGTCGTGGCCGGATGCAGTCCGAGCACGAGGAGCTCGCGCTCGCTCGCGAGCCCGGGCCAGCGCTCGAGCGTCCGGCGCACCTCGCCGTCGTCGAGCACGACCCGCGCCGAGGTCGGCCGGTCGGTCACGAGCCGGCCGGTCAGCGCGAGCGGGACGCGGGGCTCGGGATTGGGCGTCCAGACGACCTCGCAGCCGAGCTCTCTCGAGCAACCGGAGCAACCCGAGAGCCACGCGAGCAAGAGGGCGCTCGCCGGGCGCGGGAACCGTGAGCGCGTGCAACTCCTGCCTCGCGGCTCGGCATCGTGAAGCGGCATCGCTCGCCCCGGACACGAAGGGGCAGAGGGATGCTACGGCTTCGAGGCGCTCGCTTCGCGCTCGAGCCACTGCGGGTCCTCCTGGGCGAAGGCCCGGCCACCGAGGGTGACGACGGTCCCGCGGCGGGGGCCAGCGCGCGCCTGCGACCGGCCGCGATCCGGCCGCAGAGCTAGCTCGTCCTTCGACCGTCGGCTCCGAGCCCCGGGAGAGACGGGGCCGCAGGAATCGGCGCAACGGCGAAACCGCACGCGCCACCTGCGACAATTCTTGTCGGCCCCCGACCGGAAGGATCTCGAAATGCCTCACCAATGCGGAGTTCGGCCCGTCCCCTGCTCGGTGTCCCAGTTCCGGTCCGTCTGGATCGGGCTCCTCGGCTTGGCCGGCCTGGCGGGGAATGCGCTGGGCCAGAGCCAACCCGACCCGGAGATCTTCTACGACGAGGGGCGGCCGTTCACGGGCGGCAACCTCGCCGGCCTGCCGGACGGCCTCACCGGGAACTACGGCGAGATGATCTCCGGCGACCTGAGCGGCGACCTGACCCCCGAGGTGGCCTTGCTGCGCGGGACGAGGCTGATCGTCGTTCACGGCGCGGCCATCGGGGACGATTCCCGCGTGGTGGCGACCGACGCGCTGGCCGCCGCCTATGCGCCGGCCGGGTCGGCCTCGGGAGGCCAGAAGCTCTTCTACACCACGGCCAGCGGGCTGAGATGCGCCACGTTCGTCCAGGACCACTACGAGACTCAGGCCATCATCACGGGCGGCCTGTGGGCGGGCGCCGCCGAGCTCCACTACGACGCCCTGCAGGGAGCGTTGTTCGGCGTCGACAGCACGCGCAAGCAGATCCTGCGCTCGATCCTCACGGCCGGCGTCGTCGGCACGCCCGCGTCGCTCTTCGTCCTGACCCCGACCGTGCGCGACATGCGCGTGATCGACTGGGACGGGGCCGGGAACCGGGAGCTCGCCCTGCAGCTCTCGACCGGCGTCCAGGTGCGCCGGCAGACCGGGGTCGTGATGGCCACCAAGACCGCCGTCTTCCTGGACGATCCCTTCGATGCGATCGCGGTCGCGCACCGCTCGCAGGGGACCGACACGCTGGCCTGGCTCACGCGTCTCTCCGACTACAGTCCCTGCCTGCACCTTCTCGACGCGAGCTACCTCACGCCCTTCGTCCGCGGGCCGTACCAGTTAGACGCGGGCAACTACGTGACGCTCTCGGCGGGGGACCTCGACGGCGAGGGGCGGGACGACCTCGTCTTCGCGACCGCCACGGGGGCGAGCGTGCGGGTCGTCGACGACCTGTCCACCATCGAGAGCTTGCCGCCCTCGTCGATCCAGACGCAGTCGATCCTCCTGTGGGACGACTACGTTCCCGGAGGGAGCGATCCCCAGCCGGGGGCCGTGCTCTGCGCGAACTTCTTCAACGACTTCACGCCGGGAGCGGCGCCGAAGCCCCTGGCCGGGATCGCGCGGGTGCTGCCGAAATTCGCTGCCTTGCGCCTGTACCGGGCGTCCCCCGGGGGCGGGGGCGAGTTTTTCACCTACCAGACCAACGACTTCGCTTCCGCGCGCCTCGATAGTTTGGGCAAGTGGCACTTGCTGCTCGGCGCGGGCTGGTCGGATGTCGTCGGAGCCACCGAGATACAGATGATCGTGCGGCCTTACCGCGCCGGCGAGAACGAGCCCGATCCAACCATCAATCCCCCCGCCGCCCAGATCATCACGGGAATCGAAGGGATGGAACTCCCGGAATTCGGTATCACGAACTGGGCGAACGACACGAGGTACTTCGCGCAGGTTCGTCCAGTCAAGCGCATCGCACCCGGCGGGACCATCCTTCAAGTCTGGCGCTGGTCGATCATCAGCGTCACCGCCGAGTGCGATAGCCTCATTTGGCTGGCAACCCGTCCGGGGGCCTTCCAACCGGACCAGCACTGCTGCCTGGACCTGCCCTCCGGCGGCCTGGATTTGGAGAATTGCGGCACGCCCCCGTGCCTTGAGGGCGGCAGCGGCGTCTACATCCCGAGCGCCGTGCCCCAGTCTCGCATGCCGAACAGCGGCAACATCCTGCCTGGAAACCCGCCGAACTGAGGGCGGATCGTTCCTGGCGCGCGATCCGCGCGCGCTTTCCGCTCCGAGGGAGAGCCCCATGCCGAGGCCACCGGGCCTCGGCATGGCTTCTCGGTTCTCAGCGCGGAAAGAGCGGCTCCATCCCCAGCCCGACGAGACGCCACGAGGCCCAGTAGAAGGGATCGGCGAAACGCTTGTCGCTCACCAGCTTCTCGCGCGCGATGCGCAGCGCCTCCGCCGGTGTCGCTCCGCCGAGGAGCTCGTGCTGAAAGGTCTGGGTGAGGAGCACGGTGGGCTCGAGGGCCACGTCGGCGGCCGGCAGCAGCGCGCAGCGGGCGCCGCTCGCCAGCAGGGCACCTCCGAGCTGGGCGATGCCGTCGTCGCCCGTGCGGCGCGGGCCGCGCGCCGCGCTGCAGCTCGAGAGCACGACCAGGGGTGAGGGATCCAGCGCCTGCGCCAGCACCTCTTCGCACCAGAGCGTCTTCTCGCCGCCTCCGCCGGAGAGCTTCAGACCGCCGCAGGCTTCCCGCGTCAGATCGTTCGCGCCGTGGGCGACGATGTGCAGGAGCGCGGCGCACGCCTGCTTCTGTTCCGCCTGCACGCGCGCGAGGGTGGCGTCCTGCGGGCCGAGCACTCTGCAGCGCGTGAAGCCCGCGCTGAGCGCGGCGCCCAGCTTCTGCACTTCTTCCGGCTTCGAGAGCACTCCGGGCCCTGTGACCAGCAGCAGCTGGCGCGGCGTCTTCGGCCGCGACCGGGCCTGGAGCGCCAGGCCGACCGGCAGCGACGGCAGTTCCACGACGGCCCGTTCCAGCCCGAGGGGGCCTCCCGTACCGAGCGGCAGCAGCGCGAACGGGACGCCGCCGAGCAGGTCCGCACCCACGACGTAGACGGCCTTCCAGCGCTCGATCCGCGTGATCGCGGCCGCGGGGAGCAGGCGATCCGAGAGCGTCCGCGCCAGCTCGTCAATGCGCTTCCGCTGGGACTCCCTCTCCGTCTCGATCCAGCTCGCCGGAGAAGTCGAGAGCCGCTCGTCCAGCTCGAGGGGCGCGGGCTCGCGGTCGACGTTCCACGCCAGCGTCACGTGCTCGATCGTCTCTCGGTCGATGCAGAACAGGTGCACGACCCGGTATCCGGGCAGGTAGAGCAGGAGACCGGTCTCGGGGCCGAGCAAGCGCTCGCGGACCTCGGGCAGACTGCCGGCGGAGGCCTCGAGCGCGCGCGCCAGGGAGCCGAGGGCCTGCACGGGCAGCATGCGCTCGACCGCCTTCGCCGCCCCGTTCTCCTGTCGCAGGCAGAGCTCGAGCTCGGCGCCGAGGAGCAGGAGCCGGTTCGGCGCGAAGAGGTAGCCGAGGCCACCCGCTCTCTTCGGGGCCGTGCGCCAGCTCGCGACGAAGTCGTCGAAGGCCCGGTCGAGCTCCCGCTCGCAGGCCGAGAGCTCGTCCTCGCTCGCGTTCCCGGCCGAGGCCAGGAGCGCGCGCCAGGCCGTGCGGGTTGCCGCCAGCTCCTTCGAGGCCGTCGGCGCGCGACCGATCGCGGCCAGCCGTTTCGCCGCGCCCTCGAGGTCGCCGCGGCGATAGGCCAGCCCGACGCCCTTCAGCTCCAGGAACAGTCGGTGCAGAGGGTCGAGATCCTTCTCCGCGAGCGCCGCCGCGAGCGACTTCTCGGGAGCGTCCGATCCCGACGGGGCGAGGTCCTCGAGAATGTCCGCCAGGGCGGCGAGCCGGGCCAGCACCTGGGCGCGGTACCCGGGGCTCCCGGCGAAGAGCTCCTTGTCGCTCAGCGCTGTCTCGAGCTCCGTGACTGCGTCTTGGATTCGCGCAGGCTGCAGCGACGCCAAGGCCACGCCGGAAGCGTTGAGCAGCACATCCAGATGCGACTCGGGGTCGTCCGCACCGCCCTCGAAGGCCTCGCGTTCGCGCTCGAGAGACGCCGCGGCCAGCTCGGCGAGGCCGCAGGCGAGCTCGAGCTGGCAGCGCGTGCCCGCGACGTTGCGTGCGAGGTCGACGTCCTCGGGCGCGAGCGAGAGGCCGCGCTCCGCCTCCAGGGTCCAGTGCCAGGCGCGGGAGAAGGCGTTGCGCACCCGCCAGCCGTCGGAGATGCGGGCGGCGAGGTAGGCCCACGCGTCGTCGTTCGCGAAGGTCTCGAGCTCCTTCTCGAGCTCGACCAGCGCTGTCTCGGGATCGACCGCGTTCTCCAGGTCGAAGAGCGCGCTCGCCAGCCGGCAGCCGAGGCGGTCGCGGCCGTCCCCGTCGCGCACGGTGGGGGCGTGGTCCAGGGCCAGACGGAGCTCCTCCGCCGACGGGGCGCGCACCTCGAGGAGCGCGGAGCGGGCCTGGACCAGGGCCAAGGCGAGGTCGGGCTCGTCCGCGGACTCGGCGAGCCGATCTCCGAGCTCTCCGGCGAGCTCCGCGAGCTCGTCGGCGCGCGTCCGGGCCAGGTAGGAGAGCGTGAAGGCGCTGGCCAGCACCGTGTCCGGGTCGAGGGGCTCGAGGCCGAACGCGGCTTCCTTCAGCTCGGCGGCGCGGCGCTCGAGCGC
>Ga0315910_10005796_pt1 | contig 10091 bp, 7 predicted proteins | sample EdamamesoilMG_FD_204470 | JGI IMG/M metagenome (GOLD analysis project Ga0315910, IMG submission 204470) | Garden soil microbial communities collected in Santa Monica, California, United States - Edamame soil | ecosystem: Environmental > Terrestrial > Soil > Garden | place: USA: California... | reverse complement strand
GCTCGACCGCGACCGGCTGCTCGACATGGTCCAGGGCCGCGAGGCGCACCTGTTCGACCGCGCGGTCGACAACCAGGTCAGCCGCCTTCGCCGCAAGCTCGAGGAAGACAGCCGCGATCCCAAACTGATCCAGACGGTGTGGGGCGGCGGCTACCGCCTCGCCGCCGACGTCCGCCGCCTCGCCCCGGAACGCGACTAAGACCGTGGCCAAGCGCAACTTCCTGCCGAAGAGCCTGCTCGGGCAAATGCTGCTGGCGGTGGCGCTGGCGCTGCTGGTGGCGCAGGGCATCTCGGCGTTCCTGCAATACCGCAACGCCGAACAGCGGCGCGAGGTGTTTGCCGCCAACAGCCTCGCTTTCCAGCTGGTGACGGAGGCGCGCTTCGATATCCGCCCGCGCGACCGGCGCGATCCCAACACCCGTGTTCGCGGGCGGTGGCAACGGCTCCAGATCGAGCGGACGGCCGAACAGCCGGTGCACGCGGGCGAGACGCGCGACACAGAGCGGGAGGAAATGCTTCATTCGATCCTGCTCGATCAGGGCCTGGAACCGGCCGAGCTGGTCGTGGTGACGCGCGAGGTGGCAAACGATCCCTATGTGATGAACCAGTTGCAGGGCTCCGAACGCACCGAGTGGGGCCGTGGCCAGATGCTGGTTGCCGGCCTGCTACGGCGCGGCGAGACCGAGTGGACGGTGGCCCGCTGGCCTTTGGCCGGGCCCGATCCCCGGCAGCTTGGCTGGCTGATTGGCCAGACCCTGCTGCTCTACATCATTCTCGTGGGCGGCCTCGCGTGGCTGCTGCGCCGCATTACCCGCCCGATCGCCGCGCTGACCAAGCGCATCGAACATTTCGGCGGTTCGCGTGAGCTCGGCGGCCAGCTCGAGCCCTCGGGCCCCGACGATACCCGCCGCCTGATCGTTGCGCACAACGCGATGGAAGCGCGCATTGCCGCGCTACTCGACGAGAAGGACGTCATGCTCGGCGCCATCGGCCACGACCTCAAGACCCCGCTCGCCGCGCTGCGCGTACGCATAGAATCGGTCGAGGATCCCGGCGAGCGCGCCAAGATGGCCCGCAGCATCGAGGACATCACCCGCTCGCTCGATGACATCCTTTCGCTCGCCCGCGTCGGCCGCCCGACCGACCCGCTCGAACGCACCGACATGTCGGCGCTGCTCGCGCAGGTGGTCGAGGAATACGAGGACATGGGTGAGCCGGTCGAGCTGGCGGATACCCAGCGCATCGCCCTCCCGGTCCGCGCCACCTGGCTGCGGCGCGCGCTGCGCAATCTGATCGGCAACGCGGTCCGCTACGGCGACCGGGCGCGGGTCTCGCTGTCGCGCGAGGCGCTGCACGCGGTGATCCGGATCGAGGATGACGGGCCCGGCATTCCCGAAGGCGACATTGCGCGGCTGATGGAGCCGTTCGCCCGCGGCGAAAGCTCGCGCAACCGCGAGACCGGCGGTGCCGGCCTCGGGCTCACGCTTGCCAAGGCGATCGCCGAGCAACACGGCGGCACCGTGGTCCTGCGCAACCGCGAGGGCGCGAGCGGCCTGATCGCCGAACTGCGGTTGCCGCTCGACTAAGGCCTTGGCGGGGCTTGGCCGTTTCGCGGCCGCCCTCTAGGACCGGTTGCTTCGGCAACCATCGAAAGCTGCTCACTTGAAGCGTCCCGTCCTCGCCGCCTTCCTGCTCGCCACCAGCGTCCTTGCGCCCGCGGCCCTTGCTCAGACACCGGCGACGGGCCCGCTCGCCGAAGCCGTGCCGAGCGACCTGCCGCGGACCGCGCGGCCGATCCACTACGCGATCCACGTCATCCCCGATGCGAAAAACCTCACCTTCACCGGCACCGAGATGGTCGATCTGCAGGTTTACGAGCGCGTCGATGCGCTGACGCTGCATGCGAACGAGCTGGAGATCTCGACAGCCGAGCTCGTTCCGGCGGGCGGCGCAGGCCGGGCAGTCCCGCTTACCCAGACGTTCGACCGCGAGAAGCAGACCGTGCGGTTCGCCGCTCCCACGCCGATCGAGCCCGGGACGTACCGCCTGCAGCTCGCCTACAGCGGCAAGATCAACACCCAGGCGACCGGCCTCTTCGCCCTCGACTACCCCGACAAGCGCACCGGCGAGACGGTGCGCGGCCTGTTCACCCAGTTCGAGGCGCCCGACGCGCGCCGCTTCGCGCCGATGTTCGACGAGCCCAGCTACAAGGCGACCTTCGATCTCTCCGCCACCGTGCCCGCCAACCAGCTGGCGGTCGGCAACATGCCGATCATTCGCGAAGAGCCGCTCGCGGGCGGGCTCAAAAAGGTCACCTTCCAGACCAGCCCGACGATGTCCTCCTACCTGCTGTTCTTCGCCCTCGGCGATTTCGAACGGGCTTCGATGAAGGGCCCGGGCGGAGTCGATGTCGGCATCGTCAGCCCGGCCGGTAGCGGCGAGCAGGCGCGCCTCGCGCTCGAATCCACCCCACCGCTGCTCGAATTCTACACCGACTACTTCGGCGTGCCCTACCCGCTGCCCAAGCTCGACAACATCGCGGCGCCCGGCCAGTCGCAGTTCTTCGGCGCGATGGAGAACTGGGGCGCGATCCTCACCTTCGAACGGTACCTGCTGATCGACCCGACGATCACCGATCCCGCCACGCAGAACTACACCTACACCGCGCTGGCGCACGAAGTGTCGCACCAGTGGTTCGGCAACATCGTCACCATGGCCTGGTGGGACGACCTGTGGCTCAACGAAGGTTTCGCCAGCTGGATGGAGACCAAGGCCAGCGCCAGGTTCCGGCCCGACTGGTTCCCGCTGCTCGAGCGTGTCAACGGCCGCGAGACGGCGATGGGTTATGACGGGTTCGCGACCACGCACCCGGTGATCCAACAGATCCGCACGGTCTCGGAGACCAACCAGGCGTTCGACGCGATCTCCTATTCGAAGGGCGAGGCGGTGATCGCCATGCTGGAGGCCTACGCAGGCGAGGACACCTGGCAGCAGGGTATCCGCACCTACATCCAGCGCCACCGCTACGGTAACACCACCAGCGACGACTTGTGGCGCGCGGTCGAGGAGGCAGGGGCGCCGGGTCTCGTCGAGATCGCCCACGACTTCACGCTCAAGCCGGGCGTTCCCTTGGTCCGCGCAGAGGCACGCTGCGTCGAGGGCGCAACCGTGCTCCACCTCCGGCAAAGCGAGTTCAGCCGCGACCGCAAGGACGAGACCGCCGCCAGCCCGCAAAGCTGGAAAGTGCCGCTGATGATCATCCCGGCGAGCGGCGCCCCGGTCCGCCACGTGCTGGAAGGGGAAGCCACGCTCAACACCCCGGGTTGCGGGCCGGTGGTCGTGAACGGGGGGCAGCTCGGGTATTTCCGCACGCTGTACCAGCCGGAAATGGTCTCGGCGCTGGCCAGTGCCATGCCGCGGCTGCAGCCGATCGACCAGCTCGGGCTCTTGCGTGACAACTTCGCGCTAGCCCAGGCAGGTTACCAGGATTCCGCACCCGCGCTCGACCTGCTGGCCGCGGTGCGCACCGATGCCAACCCGGTGGTGGCCATGGGCGCGGTCGCCCGGTGGGGCCAAGCCTACGGCTACGTGGAGGAGAAGGACAAGGCAAAGGTGGCCGCGTTCGCACGAGCGGCCTGGCTGCCGCGCCTGGAGCAGCTCGGGTTCGATCCCAAGCCGGGTGAATCGCTCGCGGATACCGAGTTGCGCGGCAACCTCATCACCACGCTCGGCAACATGGGCGATGCAAACGTGGCGGCCGAAGCACGGCGCCGGTTCGAGGCGCTGGCGAGCGATCCCAAGGCGCTCGACGGCCCGCTCAAGACCACCTGGCTGGCGATCATCGCCCGCAACGCGACCCCAGCGGAATGGGACAGGCTGGCGGCCATGGCGAAGGCCGCGCCGAGCGCGGTCGAGCGGCAGGCGTATTACGGCCTGCTCGGCGCCGCTAAGGACAAGGCGCTGGCGCAGCGCGCGCTCGATTTCGCGTTGACCGGCGAAGCGGGCACAAGCAGCGCCAACATCGTCGCGGCAGTGGCCGGCCAGCACGCCGACCTCGCGTTCGATTTCGCCCTCGCCAACCGGGCGAAAGTGGAGACGCTGGTGGATGCTTCCGGGCTGACCGGGTGGGTCGCCGGCCTCGCCGCGGCTTCGCGCGATCCGGCGATGATCGGCAAGCTCGAGACGTTCCGCGACGCGTCCCCGGCTGACGAGCGGCGCGGCATCGAGCGCCGCATCGCACAGGTCCGCGAACGTCTCGCCATCGAGCCCCGCCTCGCGCAAGAGGTCGCGGCCTGGATGGCGGCGCAGTAGCCTAGCGCATCAGTCCGCCGATCAGGTTGCGAACAAATCGGCCAGCGTACTGGCCGCCGAGGCTGGTGGCGATCGAACCCGCGCCGGAAACGGCAGCGGTGCGCATCGGGTTCGCGCGCGACTTGCGACCGGTCACCGCCGCCGCAGCAACCGTCGCCGCCGAACCGATGGCGGCGCCCGCCGCGGCCTTGCCGGCCTTGCCGAAGATCGTGCCCCAGATGCTCGTGCTCTTCTGCTCGCGCTTGCCGACTTCCTCGCGGCCTTTTTCTTCGACCTCCTGAGCCGTCGCCGAGGCATCGGCCGCCTTCTGGGCGATGACCTCCTCGGCGCTCTCGCGGTCGACGCGGACGTCGTACTTGCCCTCGAACGGGCTGACCGAGTTGACGATCGCGCGTTCCTTCTCGCTGAGCGGTCCGAGCCGCGAGCGCGGCGGCTTGATCAGCGTGCGCTGGACCACCGACGGCGCCCCGTCCTCCATCAGCGTCGAGACCAGCGCCTCGCCGGTGCGCAGCTCGGTGATGACGGTCTCGACGTCGAGCTCGGGATTGATCCGGAAGGTCTCGGCTGCGGCCTTGATCGCCCGCTGGTCGCGCGGAGTGAACGCGCGCAAGGCGTGCTGCACCCGGTTGCCGAGCTGGCCCGCTACCTTCTCCGGAATGTCGATCGGGTTCTGGGTTACGAAATAGACGCCGACGCCCTTCGAGCGGATGAGGCGCACGACCTGCTCGATCTTGTCCTGCAGCGCGTCGGGCGCGTCCTCGAACAAGAGGTGCGCCTCGTCGAAAAAGAACACCAGCTTCGGCTTCTCCGGATCGCCGACCTCGGGCAGCACCTCGAACAACTCGGCCAGCAGCCACAGCAGGAAGGTCGCGTAGAGCTTCGGGCTGCGCATCAGCTTGTCGGCCGCGAGCACGTTGACCATCCCGCGCCCTTGCTCGTCGGTGCGGATGAAGTCGGCGATCTCCAGCGCCGGCTCGCCGAAGAACAGCGCCCCGCCCTGGCTGTCTAGCGAGAGCAGCTGGCGCTGGATTATGCCGAGGCTCTGCTTGGTGACGTTGCCGTACTTCGCGGTCAGCTCGCTCGCCTGCACCGCGGTATGCGCCAACATCGCCTGCAGGTCCTCGAGGTCCAGCAGCAGCAGGCCCTGCTCGTCCGCCACGCGGAACACGATGTCGAGCACGCCTTCCTGCGTCTCGTTGAGGTCAAGCAGCCGGGCGAGCAGCAACGGGCCCATCTCGGACACGGTCGTGCGGATCGGATGGCCCTGCTCGCCGTAGAGGTCCCAGAACACCGCCGGATTGTCGCTATACGCGTAATCGGTTAGCCCGATCTCCGCCGCCCGCGCCTCGAGCTTGTCGGCGTTCTTGAAGGTTGGCGAGCCGGGCATGGCGAGGCCGGCGAGGTCCCCTTTCACGTCGGCGAGGAACACCGGCACCCCTTCGGCCGAGAAGCTTTCGGCAAGGCCCTGCAGCGTCACCGTCTTGCCGGTGCCGGTCGCGCCCGCGATCAGGCCGTGCCGGTTGGCGCGCGACAATTCGAGCACCTGCCGCTCGCCATTCGCGCCGAGCCCGAGGAAGATTGAGGCCATCGGTGTGCTCCTTCGATCCTGCCGCAAGGTCTGGCGCGCGGTCTGGCGATAGACAAGGGGCGATTAGAAGGTAGAGCGGGCCGATGGCCGAGACCAAGCCCTTCGTCCTGCTCGACGACGCGCGCGCCGAGGGTGCCAGCGACGCGCAGCTGTTCGAAAACCCGCGCGAGGTCTTCGTTGCGCGGCGGCCGGACGAGGTCCTGCCGATGCTCGAAGCGGCGGAGGCCGCGCGCAAGGCCAGCGGCGGCACGCTCGCGGGCTACCTCGCCTACGAGGCAGGGCTGGCCATGGAGCCCAAGCTCGCCCCGCTCGCCGCGGAACGCACTGGAGCGGGCGGACCGCTGCTGTGGTTCGGGCTATTCGACGCCCCGGCGCTGATCCCCGCCGCCGACGTGCCGCAGTGGCTGGACAAGCGCGCCGGGCAGGGAGTGGCGTCGATCGGCCCGCTCGAACCGCAAGTCTCGACCGGTGGCTATCTCGAAGCCTTCGCCACGCTGCAGGAAGCGATCCGCGCCGGCGACATCTACCAGGCCAACCTGACGATGCCGCTCGCCGGCGCCGCGCGCGGCGATCCGCTGGCGATCTATGCCGCGATCCGCCCGGCGGCGAACGCGGGCTACGGCGGGGTGATCTTCGACGGGACCCACTGGCTCTTGAGCTTCAGCCCCGAGCTGTTCTTTAGCCTCAAGGGGCGCGACGCGCGCTGCAAGCCGATGAAGGGCACTCGCCCGCGTGGCCGCGACGAGGCTGAGGACCGGGCGCTGGCCGATGAGCTTGCAGCTTCGGTCAAGGACAAGGCCGAGAACCTGATGATCGTCGACCTGATGCGCAACGATCTCAGCCGCGTGGCCGAAGCGGGCACGGTGCGCGTCGAAAAGCCGTTCACGATCGAGACCTATCCCACGCTCCACACCATGACCTCGACCGTCGCCGCGCGGTTACAGCCGAGCCGCGGTGCGGTCGACATGCTGCGCGCGCTGTTCCCCTGTGGCTCGATCACCGGCACGCCGAAAATCCGCGCGATGGAGCTGATCCACGAGGTCGAGCGGGACGCGCGCGGGCCCTATTGCGGCGCCATCGGCCGCATCGGCGAGGATGAGTCCGCGTTCAACGTCGCCATCCGCACCGTCCGCCTGACGCCCGGCGAAAACGAACGCCACCACGCGGTGCTGGGGGTAGGCGGGGCGATCGTCGCCGACAGCGAGGGCATGGCCGAATGGCGCGAGTGCCTGGTCAAGGGCGGCTTCGCGCGCGGCAGGGCGGGCGGCTTCGACCTGATCGAGACGATGCGCTTCGATCCCGATGTCGGCGTCCCGCGGCTCGAACGGCATCTCGCGCGAATCAAGGCGAGCGCGGCCGAACTCGGCTTCGCGTTCGACCGCCACGACACCCGCAACCGCATCCAGGCGCTGTGCTTCGAGCTCGAAGGCCCGACCAAGCTGCGGCTGATGCTGGCCCGCAGTGGCGAGATTTCGCTCGAAACCGCGGCCTTGCCCGAGCCGCCCGCCGGTATTGCCGATTGCATCGCGCTGCCGCTGCCGGTCGTGCCCGGGGACTGGCGGCTGCGGCACAAGACCAGCGACCGCAGCTTCCATCAGGATGCGCTGGCCGTCGCCCAGGCGCAGGGCGCGCGTGAGGCGGTGTTCGTGCGCGACGACGGGCTCGTCACCGAAGGGAGCTACACCAACGTGTTCGTTGAGCGCGACGGCAAGCTGCTGACCCCGCCGCTGGCGCTCGGCCTGCTGCCCGGCGTGCTGCGGGATGAGCTGATCGAGGAGGGCCGCGCAGTCGAGGCCGAGCTCACGTTAAGCGACCTGGCCAAAGGGTTCTTCATCGGCAACGGGTTACGCGGGCTGCTCGCTGCAAGGATCATCACATGAGCCGTGAACACCTGACTTCCGCGCTGCGCCGGATCGCCGTTTCCGGCACCAACGCGATGACGGACCGCGCCACCGCGCTGCGCGAAGCGGGGCGGGACATCATCTCGCTCTCGGTCGGCGAGCCGGATTTCCCCACGCCCCAGAACGTCATCCGCACCGCCAAGGCCGCGCTCGACGGCGGCAAGACCAGGTACACACCGGTCACCGGGACGCTTGCGCTGAAGCAGGCGGCGGCGCTGCATTTTCGCCGCGACCTCGGAATCGATACCCGGCCGGAGGACGTGATCGTCACCGCCGGCGGCAAGCAGGCGATCTTCGAAGCGCTCGTCGCCACCGTCAGCGAAGGCGACGAGGTGATCGTGCCGAGCCCGTGGTGGGTCAGCTATCCGCAGATCGTGCGCTTTGCCGGCGGAAAAGTGGTGCCGCTGGTCACCCACCCGCACCACGGTTTCCGCTTCGATCCGGGCGACCTTTCGGCGGTGATCAGCCCGCGGACCAACTGGCTGATCCTCAACAGCCCCGGCAACCCGACGGGCGCAGTCTATCCGCGGCAGATGTTGCTGGGCATCGCGGACGTGCTGCGGCGCCATCCGCAGGTCATGGTGCTGTCGGACGACATCTACGCCCCGCTCAACTACACCGGCGAGCCTCACTCGACGCTCGCGGCGCTGTGCCCCGACCTTGCCGACCGCATCCTGACGGTCTCCGGCGTTTCCAAGAGCCACGCGATGACCGGGTTCCGGATCGGCGTCGCTACCGGGCCGGCGTGGTTGCTCGAGGCGATGGGCCGCCTGCAGTCGAACTCCACCGGCAACCCTTCCTCGATCAGCCAAGAGGCCGCCGTGGCCGCGTTCGAAGGCCCGCAGGACTTCCTCGAGGACTGGCGCGAGCGCTTCCGCCAGCGGCGCGACATGGTGGTGCAGGCAATCCGCCAAATCCCCTGCCTTTCGACGCCCGTGCCGGACGGCGCGTTCTACTGCTTCATTGACGCCAAGCCGCTGATGAAGCGCTTCGACAACGACGACAACAAGCTCGCGCTGCACCTGCTCGAGCATGGCGTGGCGGTAGTCGCCGCGAGCGCGTTCGGCGGCAAGGACGGCTTCCGCATCAGCTTCGCCGCGGACGAGAAGGTGCTCGAGGAAGCGCTCACGCGGATCGCGACCGCTCTGGCATGACCATCCCCATCCTGTTCGAGGACGGCGAGGCGCTGGTGATCGACAAGCCGGGCGGGTTGCCGATCGAGCGGCCGCGCAAGGGCGGGCCTTCGCTCGAAGACCATCTCGACGACCTGAAGCTTGGCTTCCAGCGGCCGCCGGTGCCGGTTCACCGGCTCGATACCGACACCTCCGGCTGCCTGCTGCTCGCTCGAAACCCGAAGGCGCTCAAGCGCTTCTCGGCCGCGTTCGAGGAGCGGCGCACCGTCAAACGCTACCTCGGCGTGCTGGCCGGCGTGCCCCAGGCGAGCGAGGGCACGGTTGAGCTGGCGCTGAGCAAGATCAGCAGCGCCGACAAGGGCTGGCGGATGATCCCGGCGAAGAAGGGCAAGCCCTCGCTCACCCGCTGGCGCGTCGTCGCGGAAAGCGGCGGACGCACCTTGGTGGAATTCCTGCCGGAGACCGGCCGCACCCACCAGATTCGCGTCCACGCGGCGAGCGGTATCGGCCTCCCGCTGCTCGGCGACCCGGTTTACGGCGACGGCAAGTTCGCGCGCACCATGCTCCACGCCGCGGCGCTGGAGGTGTCGCGTGACGGCAAGCCGCCGGTCTCGGCGATCGCCCCGTTGCCGGCCGATTTCGCCGCGCTTGGCTTCACCAATGGATGAGCTGACCGCCCGCGCCCTTGCGCTCGCGGAAGAGAGCTTCATCGCCGCCTCCGGCCCGGGCGGGCAGAACGTCAACAAGGTCGCGACGGCGGTGCAGCTGCGGCTCGACGTGTTCGCGTTGCGCCTCGAACCGCAGGTATTCCACCGCCTCAAGGGGCTTGCCGGCAGCCGGATGACTGCGCGGGGCGAGATCGTCATCGCCGCGCGCCGCTACCGCACGCAGGAAGCCAACCGCGAGGATGCCCGCGCCCGCCTCGCCGAGCTGATCGAGCAGGCCCAGGTCGAGCCGAAGAAGCGCGCCAAGAGCCGCGTCAACCGCGTCGGCAAGGAGCCGCGCATCAAGTCCAAGAAGGCGCGCGGAACCGTGAAAGCCAATCGCGGCAAGGTCGACTGGTAGGCCCGTCCAGAGCCTGCCGAAGGGTTGACTTTTCGCCTGCGCGGACGCAAAGGCGCGCGCGGATGGCGGCGCCGAGCGCGTCGCCTCAATTGT
>Ga0315910_10005795_pt1 | contig 10091 bp, 9 predicted proteins | sample EdamamesoilMG_FD_204470 | JGI IMG/M metagenome (GOLD analysis project Ga0315910, IMG submission 204470) | Garden soil microbial communities collected in Santa Monica, California, United States - Edamame soil | ecosystem: Environmental > Terrestrial > Soil > Garden | place: USA: California... | reverse complement strand
CGGCGACCAGGTGGTGGTCTCCGGCATCATGATGGCGCGCCCTGGCATGAAGGTGCGCCCCGTCCCCGAAGACGCGAAGCCGGGTGAGCAGGCGCCCGCCGCCGCCTCGGGATCCGCCGCCGCAGGTTCCTAGTGCTTCCGCATTATTTCATCGACCGGCCGGTACTGGCCTGGGTCATCGCCATCCTCATCATGGTGGGTGGCGGCCTCGCGATCACGCGCCTGCCCACGGCGGCGTACCCCGATATCGCGCCGCCGCAGGTCTCCATCAACGGCTTCTATCCCGGCGCCAATGCCGACACGGTCGAGCGCACCGTCACGCAGATCATCGAGCAGCAGCTCACCGGCCTCGACAAGCTGCTGTACTTCACGTCCTCTTCCAATTCCAACGGCAGCGCCAGCATCACGCTGGTATTCGAGAACGGCACCGATCCGGACGTCGCGGTGCTGCAGACCCAGAACCGCGTGAAGCTCGCGGAAGCACGCCTGCCCAGCGAAGTAGTGGTGCAGGGCCTGTCGGTTTCCAAGGTGAACGAAGGTTTCATCATTGCGCTCGGCGTCCGCTCGCCCAGCGGCAGTGCGACCTCCGCCGAGCTCAACAACATCATCTCGTCGCAGGTCCTCGATCCCATCCAGCGCATTCCCGGCGTGAGCGCGGCCAACCAGTTCGGGTCCGCATACTCGATGCGCATCTGGCTCAATCCCGACAAGCTGCGCAGCTTCCGCATGAGCGCCGCCGAGGTGCTGCAGAAGGTGCGTGGGCAGAACGTGCAGTTCGCCACCGGCGCCATCGGCGCGGCGCCGTCCGCGCCCGAGCAGCAGATCACCGCGCCCGTGAGCGCGGAAGGGCGCTTCAGCTCCATCGAGGAATTCGAGAACGTCATCCTGCGCACCGAACCGAACGGCACCAGCGTGCTGCTCAGGGACGTGGCGCGCGTCGAGCTCGGACTGCAGGACTACGCCTTCGATGTGCGGCTCGATAACGCGCCGGTGAGCGGCTTCGGCGTCACGCTGCTGCCCGGCGCGAATGCGCTGGAAGTGGCCGACGCCGTCAAGGCGCGCATGAACGAGCTGCAGAGGGAATTCCCTCCCGGCGTCGAATGGTTCGTCGCGCTGGATGCCACCACGTTCATCACGCATGCCATCGACGAAGTCATCATCACGTTGATCGCGGCCGTGGTGCTGGTGTTCATCGTGATGCTGGTGTTCCTGCAGAGCTTCCGTGCCACGCTGATCCCGACGCTGGTGGTGCCCGTCGCGCTCATGGGCGCGTTCATCGGCATGTACATCTTCGGCTTCTCCATCAACCAGCTGACGCTGTTCGGCATGGTGCTGGCCATCGGCATCGTGGTCGACGATGCCATCGTGGTCATCGAGTCCGTCGAACGCATCATGCGCGAGGAACATCTCTCGCCGCGCGACGCCACGCGCAAGGCGATGGACCAGATCACGAGCCCTATTATTGCAATATCTCTCGTGCTGGCCGCGGTATTCGTGCCGGCCGCGATGCAGACCGGTTCGGTGGGCGTCATCTACCAGCAGTTCGCGCTGACCATCGCCATCTCGATGCTGTTCTCGGCCTTCCTCGCGCTGTCGCTCACGCCGGCGCTGTGCGCCACGCTGCTGCGGCCGGAGCATCTCAAGGAAAACAGGTTCTTCGCGCTGTTCAACCGCGGCTACGAGTGGGCGCAGGCGCACTACCTCACGAGCGTGCGATTCAGCCTGCGGCACAAGGCCGTGTGGCTGGTGGCAACCCTGGTGTTCTTCATCGGTGGCATTTCGCTGTTCTTCGTGGTGCCGGGCTCGTTCGTGCCGGACGAGGACCAGGGCTATGCCATTGGCATCGTCGTGATGCCACCAGGTTCGACCATCCAGCGTACCCGCGAAGTCATGCGTCGCGTCGGCGAGAAGATCCGCACCTCGCCCGCGGTCGATTCGGTATTCGAAGTCGCCGGGTTCGGCTTCAGTGGCAGCGACGAAAGCGCCGGCATCTTCTTCGTGCACCTCAAGGAGCTCGAAGATCGCGAGGAGACGGCCCAGGATTTCATCAACTGGACCTACGGAAACATCTCCGGGTCCGAGCGCGATGGCGGCGTGTTCTTCGTCAACATGCCGGTGATCCAGGGCCTGTCGAATTTCGGCGGCTTCGACATGCGTCTCGAGGACCGCGCCAACAAGGGCACGCAGGCGCTGTTCGAGGCCCAGAACCTGCTGCTGGCGAAGGCGGCCGAAAGCAAGATCGTGCAGGGCGTGCGCTACGACGGCTTCGCGCCGGCGCCGCGGCTCGAGCTCAAGCTCGATCGCGCGCAGGCGCAGTCGATGGGGCTGAACATCGATGACGTGTACAACGCCATCCAGATCATGTTCGCGCCGGTGTACGTCAACGACTTCTACTACAACGGCCGCGTGCTGCGCGTGCAGATGCAGGCGGACGCGAAGTTCCGCATGAACGAGGACGCGCTGTCGCGCTTCTATCTACCCACCACGGCGGCGGAGAACAACGCCTACGTGCGCGAGGGCGAGACCACCAGCGATGGCATGGTGCCGCTGGCATCCGTGGTCACCTCGAAGTGGGTGGTGGCGCCGCCGACCATCCAGCGCTTCAACGGCTTCGCCGCCATGAACATCACGGGTGGTCCGGCGCCGGGCCACAGCTCGGGCGAGGCCATGGCCGAGATGCAGCGCATCGTGAACGAGGAACTGCCAGCCGGCTTCGGCATCGACTGGGCGGGGCAGTCCCTGCAGGAGATCCGTGCGGGCGCCGAAGCGCCGTTGCTCTTCGGCCTGTCCATTTTCGTGGTGTTCCTGTGCCTCGCGGCGCTCTACGAAAGCTGGGCGACGCCCATCGCGGTGTTGCTGCTCGTGCCGGTGGGCATCATCGGTTCCATCATCGCCGCGGCGTCCACGGGCCAGTCCAACGATGTGTTCTTCAAGATCGGACTCATCACTATCATTGGACTCGCCGCCAAGAACGCCATCCTGATCGTGGAGTTCGCGCTGCTCGCGCAGCAGCGTGGTGTCGCCCTCTATGAGTCGGTCATGGAAGCGGCGCGCCTGCGGCTTCGTCCCATCCTCATGACGTCGTTTGCCTTCATCCTCGGCGTGTTGCCGCTGGTGTTCTCCAGTGGCGCCGGCGCCAATGCGCGCCGCGCCATCGGCACGGGCGTGGCCGGCGGCATGTTGTTCGCCGCCATCCTCGGGGTATTGCTCGCGCCGGTGTTTTACGTGTTCATTCGCCGCCTGGCGGGCGACAAGTTCGTGAATCCGGAACTGAACCGCGACTGAACGACGGACACGGCCGACACCGTAGCAACTCTGCAGGAACCCTTTCCCGCGGGAACTCGACTCACAACCGGTCAGTCGAATTTCGCAAGAGGTGTTTATGAAGACTCCAGTGGTTGCGGCACTCCTTGCCGCCGGGCTCGTCGCGGGTTGCGCCTCGCAGCCCAAGCTCGATTACCGCGAGTACGCGGGCCAGCCCATCAAGTCGTTCTACATGACGAGCTACGACGGCTGGTCGCCGGTATCCGAAGACCAGCTCGTGGTCTGGACCGGGATCAACGAGGCCTATCTCATCCAGGTCACGGGCTACTGCCCCGACCTCAAGTTTGCCCACGTGGTGGCGGTTACCTCGACGGCCAACAACGTCGACAAGTTCGAGAAGGTGCTCGTGGGACGCGACCGTTGCTTCATCAATGAAATCCGTCCCATCGACACCAGGCAGATGAAGGAAGACCGCAAGCTGATGCGCGACCAGATGCGCAAGCCGGCAGCCGATCCGGCGACCTAGAGGCGGTCGAGCAGGGGCAGCAGCATCAGGATGAGCCCGGCCCAGCCGGCCGCCCACACCAGCGTGCGCACCACCGGGATGCCCACGATGTAGATGATGGCGTACGCCGCGCGGGCGACCAGGAAAATGGTCGCGCCGGTGACGGCCTGGGCCGCCTGCGGTGCCACGATCATGTTCATCAACGCCAGCGCCAGGAACACCGGCAGGGCCTCGTGCATGTTGGCCAGTGCCCGCGCGGCGCGTTCACCCCGGACGGTCAGCGGCCGCTGGTGGTCGCGATTGCCCAGGGATTCCGTGAGCGTTTCGGGGGGCGAGCCCGCCGGCAGCGGTACCCGCAAACGATTGGGAATGAGCGTCTGCACGACGAAGACCGCGAGCACAAGAAGCACGATGAGGACCATAGGAAGGCTCCATTTGTAGCCGGAGACACCGACTGCGTCTCAAAAATATATCGCAAGAGCGCCCCGGGTGCGGTCCCCCTTACAATCGCCGCCCATATGCAAACAAGGTCGCTGCTGCTTCTAACATCCTTGTCGTTCGGCGCCATGCTGGCCGGATGCGGTTCCAGCGAACCGCCGCCCGTGCCCCAGCGCGCCGACTGGGTACTCGAGTCGCGCGTGGCCTTCTTCGAGGCTGATGGCAAAACCGTGCGCGAGGCCCCGAAGGAGAGCCTGCGGCTGTGGGTGCCTTACGTGGTCGGTGACCTTTATGGCGCGCCCAACGCCGGCGAACTCTCGCCCGTGGCGCTCAAGCCGGACCTGAGTTTCTCGCTCGACCTCAACAAGAGCCACGACAAGCTCGCGCTCTCGCTCGTGCCCACCGAGTTCTCGCAGAAGTGGATGACCATCGAGCCGAAGGAAGCGCGCGTCGCGCGGCTGTCGCCCTTCGTGCTGCCGGTGGAGGGCATCGTGCCCGTCGGCCTGTGCGAGTGGTTAGATATCGACACCGGTGACAAGCTCATGCTGGTGTACGTGGACCGTCCCACGCGCATCCGCGGCGAAATCGTCTACGAGGGTCGCAGCCTCCAATTCGACATAGAGTCGAAGGAAGCCGGCTACATCTGGATCCGCCAGCCCGAAGGCAGTGGCGAATACCGCATGGCCCCGTGGCCGGGACGCGTGCTGCTCGCCGTTATGCCCAATACCTGAGCCGGTCTCTGCGGTTGTCAGCGTTGTCATTTGCCCTGCCAAAGGGCCCGGGTCCGTTTTTCTGATACCTTCCGCCTCCGCGGACCCTTCCGTTACACGAGAGCGCGACTATGCAACGTAAATTGTTCGTGGCAATCACGAGTATTGCTGCGTCTGCCACTATCCTGACTGCCTGTGGCAAGAAGGAAGAACCCCCGCCGCCGCCGCCGGTAGCGGAAGCCGAGCCGGCCAAACCCGAGGGTGCCGATCCGGCGCAGTTCCTCACCCAGCCGCTGGCCATCGACATCTACTCGGCCGACCCGTCGGCGCACGTGTTCAACGGCAAGATCTACATCTATCCCTCGCACGACTGGGATGCGGGCATTCCGAGCGATGACCTGGGCAACCAGTACGCGATGAAGGACTACCAGGTGCTGTCGATGGACACCATCGGTGGCCCGGTCACCGTGCATCCCGTCGCGCTCGACATCAAGGACGTGCCGTGGGCCAGCGAGAAGATGTGGGCGCCGGACGCCGCCGAGAAGGACGGCAAGTACTACCTGTACTTCCCGGTGAAGGACAAGGAAGGTGTGTTCCGCATCGGTGCGGCCGTGGGCGATGCGCCGGAAGGCCCGTTCAAGGCCCAGCCCGAAGCCATCAAGAACAGCTTCAGCATGGACCCGGCCGTGTACAAGGACGAGGACGGCAAGTACTACATGTACTTCGGTGGTCTCTGGGGCGGCCAGCTCCAGCACTGGAAGACCGGCAAGCACACGCCGCAGGACGATTCGCAGCCACCAGATGACCAGCCGGCGCTGTACCCGAAGGTCGCGCGCATGGCCGACAACATGGTCGAGTTCGCCGAGAAGCCGAAGGATCTCAAGATCGTCGACGAGAACGGCAAGACCATCCTGTCGGGCGACCACGTGCGCCGCTTCTTCGAAGCGTCCTGGATGCACAAGTACAAGGGCAACTACTACTTCTCGTACTCGACCGGTGACACGCACACCATCTCGTACGCGATGGGCAAGTCGCCGTACGGTCCGTTCACCTACAAGGGCGTGATCCTCAAGCCCGTGCTGGGCTGGACGAACCACCACTCGATCGCGGAAGTGGGTGGCAAGTGGTACATCTTCTACCACGACTCGCAGAAGTCGAATGGCGTGAACCACCTGCGCAACGTGAAGGAACCCATCGAAATCACGTACAACGAAGACGGCACAATCCAGCCGATCGATCCGTATACGGGTGACGATGCTCCTGCCGCTGCGGCCGAACCGGCTGCCCCGGCGGAAGCGGCTCCGGCCGCCACCTCCAACTGAGGTAGCACTCGCAAGAGTCGAAGAGGGGCGGCCTTGGCCGCCCCTTTTTTTTCGGGAATCGGCTTATCATGCGCCGCAATGAATGACGTGGCCGAAACTGCACCGGAATCCCCGTCGCTGACCCGTCGGCGCCGCACCTTCCTCGCGCCGCTGTGGTTGTTAGCCTGGGGCGGCATCCTCATGCTGGCCGGCGCCATCATCTACTGGAACTCGGCGACCACGACCACCATCGTGCTGGTGCGCCATGCCGAGAAGCAGGTCGGCGCCATCAGCGACGCGCCGCTCACGCCCGAAGGCGAGCAGCGCGCCGCGCGCCTCGCGCAGATGTTCGGCGACGCGGAGGCCTTCGGTCGCATCGGCAATATCTATGTGACCGACACGCGCCGCACGCAGCAGACGGCGGCCGGCGTCGCGCAGCGGTTGTCACTCACGCCCGTCATCGTGGAAGGCAAGTCGGATGCGAAGGCGCTGGCGCGCAGGGTGATGCACGAGAACCGCGGCGGTCGCGCGCTCATCGTGGGTCACAGCAACACGGTGCCGGCGCTCGTGGCCGCGCTGGCGGGCGCGGAAAACGTTCCGGCCATCGGCGAAGAAGAATTCGACACGGTGTACATCGTCACCGTGCCCACGATCGGAAGATCATCCGTCCTGCGGATGAAGTACTGACCTAGTCCGGCAACCTGCCGATCTCGATGGCCTTGCGGATGAAGGCCTCGTGTTCGGCGATCGAGAAATGCGCCTTGATGCGCCCCTTGACGTAGCGGTTCTGGTCGACCAGGAAGGTTACCCGCTGCACCCAGAACCCCAGCGGTCCATTCACCCCGAACATCTTGATGACTTCCTTGGTCTCGTCGGAGAGCAGGGTGAAGGGCAGGTTGTATTTCTCGCGGAAGCGCTTGTGGCTTTCCGGGCCCTGCGGGCTGATGCCGGCCACCGTGAACCCGGCATGGCTGATCTCGCGGTGCAGGTCCCGGATGGAACAGGCCTCGCGGGTACAGCCCGGGGTGAAATCGGCGGGGTAGAAATAGAGGATGGCGGGGCCGTTCATGAGCAGGCCCGTCAGGGAAACGTCTTTGCCATCCTGGTCCGGAAGGGTGAATTCCGGTGCTTTCTGCGCGCTTCCCAGCATGGGGCGGATATTAAGAGCGAATCGCTTGCCGAGACCAGCCTGCCTGATAGAATCCCGCGCCTTCCGGACAGGTCCGGATGGGTTCTACGTGTGGGGCGGTAGCTCAGCTGGGAGAGCGTCGCGTTCGCAATGCGAAGGTCGAGGGTTCGATCCCCTTCCGCTCCACCACTTCCCCCTATGACCACATCTCCAGACTGGCCGCGCCTCTCCAAACGCATGGGCGAACTCGGCCTGTGCTCGCGTCGCGAGGCGGAACGCTGGATCACCAGCGGTTGGGTCAAGGTCGACGGTGTCGTCGTCACCACGCTGGGGGTGCGGGTATCGCCCGATTCACGCATTGACATCGATCCAGCCGCTCGCGAACACCAGAGTGGGCAGGTCACCATCCTGCTACACAAGCCGGTGGGCTATGTCTCCGGCCAGGCCGAGGACGGCTACGAACCCGCCATCGTGTTGATCCGCCCGGAGAACCGCTGGACCTCGGATCCTTCTCCCATCCAGTTCCAGCAGGCGCACCTGCAGGGTCTCGCGCCGGCTGGCCGGCTGGATATCGACTCCACCGGCCTCCTGGTGCTCACGCAGGACGGGCGCGTCGCGAAGCAGCTCATCGGCGAGGATTCCTCGGTCGAGAAGGAATACCTGGTTCGTGTCGAAGGCACTCTGACCGATGAGGGCATGCGGCGCCTGCGCCATGGCCTCACGCTCGATGGCGTGAAGCTCAGGCCTGCCATCGTGTCCTGGCAGAACGAACACCAGTTGCGCTTCGTGTTGCGCCAGGGTCGCAAGCGCCAGATTCGCCGCATGTGCGAGATCGTGGGGCTGGTCGTGACTGCATTGAAGCGCGTTCGCAGCGGCAAGGTCCCGCTGGGCGGATTGCCGGTGGGCAAGTGGCGCTACCTGGGGCCGGACGAGAAGTTCTAACGCGGCGCCAGCCGCCACAACGAGGTGATTTCCGCCGCGCGCGCGGCGTGGAGCACATCGGTCTTGTCGGCGGCTTTCGGATGGCGCGGGGGCACGTCCTGACGATCCACCACGTGCAATCCGGCAGCTTCGAATTCCCCGAGCAGCTGCGCGCGGGCCCGAAGTCCAAGGTGCTCGGCGAGATCGGAGAGGATCAGCCAGCCTTCGCCACCGGGTTCGAGATGCGCGGATAGTCCCGCGAGAAAACCCCGCAACATCCGGCTGTCCGGATCGTAGATGCCGTTTTCCATGGACGAACTGGGCCGCGCGGGGATCCACGGTGGATTGCAGACCACGAGCGACGCGCGGCCTTCGGGAAAGAGATCGGCCTGCGTGACCGCGACGCGATTGCCGAGTCCGAGGCGCTGGAGGTTTTCACGTGCGCACGCCAGGGCGCGCGGGTCGAGGTCGGTGGCGACCACGCGCGCGACACCGCGCCGCGCCAGCACCGCGGCGATCACGCCCGTGCCCGTGCCGATGTCGAAAGCGACGCTGGTCGATGCGCAAGCCTCCGGCAGCGGCGCGGTGCTGACGAGATCGATGTACTCACGCCGTATCGGCGCGAACACTCCGAAGTGCGGATGAATCCGGCCGCCGGCCTCGGGAATGTCGATGCCTTTCGCGCGCCATTCGTGCGCGCCGATCACGCCTTGCAGCGCGCGCAGCGACGTGACCGATGGGGTGGACGCCGGGCCCCAGGCTTCGACGCAGGCCTGGCGAATGTCGGGCGCGCGGTTCAACGGAATCGAGTAATCGACCTCGAGCGGAATCAGCAGCGCGTTCAACGTGCGGGCGCGTTGCGAGCGGGACTGGCGGTAGAGATGGAATCCTTCGGCGGGAGTCGAACCCGATGACCGCGAGCGCTTGCGACGATCCGCGCGCTTGGACATGGCCGCCAACAACTGGCGAGCCTCGTGGAAGTCGCCGCGCCACAAAAGCGCGGTCCCCTGGCCCGCGAGGCCATAGGCCTCGTCCGCGGACATCTTTCCATCAGCGATGACGATGCGCGAGGGCGGCGGCAGGTCGCTGAGCGTGCGCCACTGGGCCTCGAAGGCCTTGCCGTCTTCGAGCCAATGGATTTTCGGGAGCGGGGCTATGTCAGGCACGCGCGCACGCTAACACGCGGCGGCGGCCCTCAGGGCGTGACGACGATCTTGCCCATTTGCTGGTTCGACTCGAGATAGCGATGCGCTTCGACGATCTGGTCGAGCTTGAAAGTCTTCGCGATCACGGGCTTCAGCTTGGCTTCCGCCAGTCCACGCAGGATCAGCGCCTTCGCGCGCGCGAAGCGCTCCGGGTAGTTCCAGATGGTCGACGCCACCCAGCCGCGGATGCTGAGGTTCTTGAACGCCGCCTGCCAATGCGGGTGCAGGGTCGGCTGGCCGCTCAATCCGCCATATATAAAGAGCGTGCCGTCCACGGCCATGGCCTGCGCCAGCGTCTCCACGTAGGGGCCGCCCACCGGATCGAACACGATGCGCGCGCCCTTGCCCTCGGTGATCTTCATCACCTCGGCAACGAGATCGGATTCCTCCGTCGCGATCACGTGCTTCGCGCCCTGGTCGAGCAGCGCCTGGCGTTTTGAATTGCTTCGCGTGGCCGCGATTGGCGTGGCGCCCGCCCAATTCGCCAGCTGGATCGCGGCGAGGCCCACACTGCTCGAGGCGGCGCGGATGATCACGTAGTCACCCACCGTCGCGTGCGTGACTTCGAGGATGGCCATCGCCGTGAGGTATTGCATCCAGATGGAGGCGGCTTCGATG
>Ga0315910_10005794_pt1 | contig 10091 bp, 7 predicted proteins | sample EdamamesoilMG_FD_204470 | JGI IMG/M metagenome (GOLD analysis project Ga0315910, IMG submission 204470) | Garden soil microbial communities collected in Santa Monica, California, United States - Edamame soil | ecosystem: Environmental > Terrestrial > Soil > Garden | place: USA: California... | reverse complement strand
TCGGATTTCCATCGCTGTGGGCGCTCGGCAAGACCTGGCGCTGGAAGACCAGCGGCGAGGAGCACCGCACCGCCGTGCTGGCGTCGGGTCAGCTGCCGGTGATGGCGTTCTGGCACGGGCGCATCCTGCCGTCGGTCGTGTACTTCAGCCACCAGAACATCACCGTCATCACGAGCGACAACTTCGACGGCGAGTGGACGGCGCAGATCATCCACCGCTTCGGTTACTCGACGGCGCGAGGCTCGACGTCGAGAAACGCCGCTCGCGCCGCGTTGAGAGCCAAACGGGCGATGGAAGAGGGGCACCCGGTCGGCATCACGGTCGACGGCCCGCGGGGCCCGGCACTGGTGGCCCAGCCCGGCGCGGTATGGCTGGCGAAGGCGACCGGCAATCCGATTCTGCCGTTTCACATGGAGGCCGCGTCCTCGTGGACGGCGTCGAGCTGGGACTCGACGCAGATTCCGCGCCCGTTCAGCCGCATCGCCATGGCGATGGGCGAGCCGTTCTATGTCCCTGCCGACGCGAACGACGCCGCACTCGACGCCGCGCGCGTCGAGCTGGAGGCACGGCTGAACGCTCTCAAGCCGCGCGCGCTTGCGCTTCTGGAGTCCTGATGCTCATCGTCTCGAGCGAACGCTTCGCCGATCACCTCACGCCGCCGGGGCATCCCGAATCGCCAGAGCGAAACGCCGTACTCGAAACGGCCGCGGCGACGTTGAAGAAGCTGGGAGCGGAGGTGGTGGAGCCGGTGGCTGCGACTCGCGAGCAGCTGCTGCGAGTGCACCCGTCCTCGCACGTGGACGCCGTCGAGGCGACGCGCGGCAAGGCCACGATGATCGACGCGGACACGTTCACGTCGCCTGATACCGCGGACGTGGCGGCACTGGCAGCCGGCGCCGCCGTCCAGGCGGTGGATGCCGTCCTCGACGGGAGGCACCGGAGTGCCGCGGCGCTGGTGCGTCCGCCGGGCCACCATGCCGAGTCGGTTCGAGCAATGGGCTTCTGCTTCTACAACAACGTTGCCGTCGCCGCAGCACACGCTCGTGCGCGTGGCATCTCTCGGGTCGCCGTCATCGACTACGACGTCCATCACGGCAACGGCACCCAGGAGATCTTCTACGACGACGCAGCGGTGCTTTACGTCTCGATGCACCAGTACCCGTTCTACCCGGGTACGGGCAGCGCGACTGAAACGGGATCCGGCCCCGGGAAGGGGTGCACGGTCAACGTGCCAATGGAGGCTGGAGCGACCGACGGCGACTACGTCGAGGTCTTCGATGACGTCATCGAGCCCGTGCTGCGAAGGTTCGGCCCGGAACTCCTCATCATCTCGGCGGGTTTCGATGCGCACCGAGCAGACCCTCTTGCGCAGATGCGCATGACATCTGGAGGCCTTGCCTTCACGACGTGGCGGCTGAAGATGGTGGCGAAAGACCTGTGCCAGGGGCGCATCGTCCTGGTCACCGAGGGCGGCTACGCGCTCAAAGCGCTGGGAGAGTCCCTCATTGGTGCGCTGCTCGCGCTGCGGTTCGAGGCTGACGAGCCTGAAGGGTTCGGCAACGACGAGCCACTGAGCGAGCCGACCGGCCGCGGCAAACGAGCCATCGCGGCTGCGCGTGCGGCGCACGGTCTATAATTTTTGCGTGGCCGAGTACAGACCGCAGGAACTGGACCAGAAGTGGCAGCAGCGCTGGGTGGAGACACGCGCCTTCGAGCCGACCGAAGACCCGACCAGGCCGAAGTTCTACTGCCTCGAGATGTTCGCGTACCCGTCCGGGCACGCGCACGTCGGGCACGTCCGCAACTACATCATCGGCGACGTCATGGCCCGGACCAGGCGGATGCGGGGCTTCAACGTCCTGCACCCCTTCGGCTGGGACGCCTTCGGCCTGCCGGCCGAGAACGCCGCGATCAAGAGCGGCATTCATCCCGAGGTCTCGACGTTCGGCAACATCGAGCACATGAAGGGACAGCTGAAGCGGCTGGGCATCAGCTACGCCTGGGACCGTGAGCTGGCCACCTGCACGCCCGACTACTACAAGTGGAACCAGTGGCTGTTCATCCGGATGTTCGAGCGCGGGCTGGCCTACCGCCGGCGTTCGACGGTGAACTGGTGCCCTGTCGACAAGACCGTCCTCGCCAACGAGCAGGTCGTCGACGGCGCCTGCTGGCGCTGCGGCACCGCGGTCGTCCAGCGCGACCTCGAGCAGTGGTTCCTGAAGATCACGCACTACGCCGACGAGCTGCTCCAGAGCCTCGACACGCTGACGAAATGGCCTGAGAAGGTCCTGACGATGCAGCGGAACTGGATCGGGCGCAGCGAGGGCGCGCGCGTGAAGTTTCCGCTGCTGGAACAGCACGTAGGCCCGAACGTCAGTTCGGGCGCCGATCACATCGAGGTCTTCACCACCCGCATCGACACCATCTACGGGTCAACGTTCGTGCTGCTCGCGCCAGAGCACCCGCTGGTGGAGGCATTTTCGGCCGCAAGCGCCGATGGCGCGGCGCTGCGCGCGGCGGCCTCGAAGTTCCGTACGCAAGACCGGACGGCCCGCATGTCGGGCGAGGTGGAGAAGGAAGGTGTGTTCACGGGCCGCTACGCCGTGAACCCCTTCACGGGCGCGAGCGTGCCCGTGTGGGTCGCCAACTTCGTGCTGGGCGAGTACGGCACGGGCGCCGTGATGGCCGTCCCCGCGCACGATCAGCGCGACTTCGAGTTCGCCAGGAAGTACCACCTGCCCATCCAGATCGTGGTCCAGCCGGCCGATGGCGCAACGCCGGACGCCGCCAGCCTGACGGAAGCCGTGTCGAACGACGGGGTGATCGTCAACTCCGACCGGTGGAACGGCCTGCCATCGGATGAGGCGCGCGCGGTGATGACCCGCGACGCCGAAGCGCGCGGCATCGGCGAGGGGACCGTGCAGTTCAGGCTGAAGGACTGGGGCATCTCGCGGCAGCGCTACTGGGGCACGCCCATCCCGATGGTGTACTGCGACCGGGACGGCGTCCAGCCGGTACCCGACGAGCAGTTGCCGGTGGTGCTGCCGACGGTGACCGAGTTCACCGGCCGCGGCGACTCGCCGCTCGCGCAGGTGCCGGACTTCGTCAACACGACGTGCCCGAAGTGCGGCGGTCCCGCGCGCCGCGAGACGGACACGATGGACACGTTCGTCGACTCGTCGTGGTATTTCGACCGGTTCACCGACGCGAAGAACGACCAGCAGGCGTTTTCCCCCGCGAAGGCGAAGTACTGGATGCCCGTCGACTTCTACAGCGGCGGCGTCGAGCACGCGATCCTGCACCTGATCTACTCGCGGTTCTTCACGCGCGTCTTCCGCGACCTTGGCATGGTCGACCACGACGAACCCTTTACCCAGCTGCTCACGCAGGGCATGGTGCTGAAGGACGGCAAGGTCATGTCCAAGTCGAAGGGCAACGTCGTCGATCCGGACGAGATGATCCGGAAGTTCGGCGCCGATGCGTTGCGGCTGTACGTGATGTTCGTCGCGCCGCCCGAGAACGAGGTCGAGTGGACCGATGCGGGCCTCGAAGGCAGCTTCCGGTTCCTCGCGCGTGTCTGGCGGCTCGTCGACCACTGGGCAGACGCCGTGGGCGAGGCCGGAGCCCCGGCCTCCGGGCTGAATGACGCGGAGCGGGCCGTGCGCCGCAAGACACACGACACCATCCGCCGCGTGACCGCGGACATCGAGCAGCGACAGCACCTGAACACCGCGGTCTCAGCCCTGATGGAACTGGTCAACGAGCTCTATGCCTTCAGCGACCAGAGCAGCAGCGGCTCGCCCGGGCAGCATGCCGTGGCGGCAGTCGCCACGGCCGAGCGCGTCGAGACACTGGCCGTCGTGCGCGAGGCCCTGGAGGCGCTGGTGCTGATGATTTCGCCCTATGCGCCGCACACGGCCGAGGAACTGTGGGAGCGGCTCGGGCACACGGGCGGCCTGACGGCGACCAGCTGGCCCACGTTCGACGAGGAAGCCGCAAAGGCCGCCGAGATCGTCGTGCCGGTCCAGGTGAACGGGAAGGTTCGAGGCCGCATCACGGTCGCGCCCGATGCGACAGAGGATCAGCTGCGCGAGGCGGCACTGGCCGACCCGGCGGTGGCGGCGCACATCGCCGGCAAGACCGTTCGGAAGGTCATCGTCGCGCAGGGTAAGCTCGTGAGCGTGGTGGTCGGATGATGAAGCGACGTGCTCTCCTCGCGCTCGTGCTGACGGTCGCGGCGGCTGTCTCGTCGAGCTGCGGCTACGCGCTGGCGGGCCGCGGGTCGTTCCTTCCGGCCGACCTCCAGACGATCGGCATCCCGCAGTTCGTCAACACGACGCCCATCTTCGAGATCGAGCAGGTCTTCACCGAGCGTGTGCGGACCGAGTTCATCAATCGCGGCAACTACAAGGTGCTGCCGCAGACGACCGGCATCGACGCGCTGCTCATCGGCGAGATCCTGAGCGTCCAGATCCAGCCCGCGAGCTTCACCGACCAGCAGCAGGCAAGCCGCTACGTCCTCACGGTCACCGCCAAGATCGAGTTCCGCGACATGAAGCGCAACACGGTCCTCTGGGACAACCCGCAGTGGGCGTTTCGCGAGGAGTTCGAGGCCACCGCCGGCACCGACGCGCTGGACCCCAACGCGTACTTCGCGCAGGGCAGTGACGCCCTCGACCGCGTCGGGACGGAGTTTGCGAAGTCGGTCGTGAGCGCGATCCTGGAAGCGTTCTAGGCAGAGACAACCACGACGCCCCGAAGGCACGACGCCACGAAATGCTGAAGGGGCTGGCCGTGCCGACGTCGTGGCATCGTGTCGTCGTGGCCTCGTGATTGTGGTGGAGACATGGCAAGTCCTCAACAAGTGCGCGCGCAGATCGCCTCGGCGAAGGTCGCGCCGATCTACGCGATAATCGGCGACGACGACCACGAGAAGGCGTCGCTGGCGACGGCCTTCGGCGAGATGGTCGAGGCCGACCTCCGCGCGTTCAACGTCGAGCGCCTCTACGCCACCGATCCGACTGTCACCGCTCGCTCCGTCGCCGAGGCCGCCAACACGCTGCCGATGATGGCGCCGACGCGGGTCGTCGTCGTGCTGATGGCCGAGGAGCTCTTCGAGCCCAAACGGCGGCGCAAGTCGCAGGACGCCGGCGCCGACGACGACGGCACGCCTCAGTCGCTCGAGTCGCTCGTCGAGTACTTCGAACGGCCCTCGCCGACGACCGCGCTGGTGTTCGTGTTCTCCCGCCCGGAGGGCAGCAAGGGCCCCGCGGACATGCCGCTGGCGGGCAACCTCAAGGTCACCAAGGCACTGCTCAAGGCGGCCACGCTCGTCGTCTGCACGGGACTCGACGGCGGCCAGGACTTCACCAGCTGGGTGGAGGCTCAGCTCAAGGCGGCCGGGATTTCAGCCGACCGTGGCGCGGTGGCACGGCTCGTCCAGGTGGCAGCGAACGATCCCGTGCGCCTGCGCGCCGACACGCAGAAGGTCATCCTCTACGCGACCGCCCGCGGCAGGTTCACAGCCGACGACGTGACGACCGTCGCCGGGACCGGCGATCGTCAGGTGGAGGAGTGGGCGCTCGTGAACGCCGTGCAGAAGGGAGACGTCCGGACCGCCCTGCGGGAGCTGGACGCCGAATTCGCCAACGGCGACTCAGGCACGGCATTCAAGGTGCTGGGGCAGCTCGGCGCGGCGGTGCGGAATCCAAGGTCCCGGACGCCGTATCCGACGGGGAAGGTGCCGGCGGCCGTCGAGGCCCTCTTCCGGACCGACCTGGCGCTGAAGTCATCGGGCGGGGACCCTCGGGTGCTCATCGAGCGCCTCGTGGTGGAGCTCTGCGGGTAACCGTGGTAAACTAAGGAGTTTTCGCCCCTAACATGTGGGGCGCAGGGGATTACACGAGTGGCAACGAAGAAGAAGCTCACCTCGGCCGTGAAGGCCAATCGTCAGAACATCAAGCACCGCGAGCACAACCGCCAGCTTCGCAGCAAGCTGCGTACAGCGCTGAAGGCCATCCGGGCCGCCCTCGACTCGGGCGACGTGGCCGCCGCCAAGGGCGCGCTGGACCAGACGTTCTCGCTCGTGGACAAGATGGCCAGCAAGGGCATCATCCACAAGAACGCCGCGGGCCGGTACAAGTCACGCCTGGTGAAGCGCGCCAGCAAGGCCGCATAGGTCCGAGGCGCCGCGTGAGCGGCGCCCCTCCGGGCGAGCTGAGCGAGCCCGGACCCCTCGCGGCGCGAACGCGCCGCGAGCCCCTCCTCGCGCCGAAGGCGCGGCCCGCCGGCGAAGCCGGGCGAACCTGGCACACCGATTGCTCGTCCCTAGCATCTAAGGGGTGGGCCAGATGCGCACCGTACCTGTCGGATCGCTCGACACACTGCTCGAAACGCTCGATTTCCGGCGTCCCGCCGTGGCGGCCCACAGCCGCCGGGTGGCGGTCATTGCCCGTCAGCTGGGTGTCATCGTGGCACTTCCTGGCGACGAAATGACGACGCTGGTGGACGCGGCCCTGATCCACGAAGCCGGTGCGCTTGTCGGCGCCGTGGACAACAGGGCGGAGCTTGTCGGCCTTCAGACCTGGTGCGGGCTGTCGGAGGATGTCGATGACGTCCTCTGGTACGCGGCGCGTCGTTTTGACCATCACCGGCACGCCCCACTGGGCGCACGGCTCCTGGCCGTCGCGCACGCCTACGACGAGCTGACAGCCCCGCGCGAATACCACGTCCCGATGTCACACGACAGCGCCCTGATGGCGATCGCCCGCGAGGCTGGGCGGCGGTATTGCCCGGTGGCCGTGAATGCGCTGGTAGCGGCGCGGCTCGATCGGCCGGGCGACGTGCGCGATGTCCGTGAGGCGTCGGGCACGCCCGACACGCGGGCTGATGTGGCGGAAGAGCGGCTGACCGGGCGCCGTCTCTCGATCGACTACCGCCTCGTGACGACCTCGTAGTCGCCAGTCGGACGGCGGTCCGAGTATCGGGGCACCTCGCGCCCGTCGACCAGCTCGACGATCTTGTAGATCACCTTCTTCGGTCCCAGGCGGACCTCACTGACCGACACGATCTTCTTCACGTAGGCGCGAGTCTCGCGGTAGGGCGGGACTGTGCGGCCATACTTCTCGACGGCGCCGGGGCCCGCGTTGTACGCCGCCAGCGCCAGCTCGGCGTTCCCGTCGTAGCGATCGAGGAGGCGCTTCAGGTACTTCACGCCCGCCGGGATGTTCTGCTTCGGGTCGAACGGATCCACGACGCCGTATTCCGTCGCGGTCGACGGCATCAGCTGCATCAGGCCGAGGGCACCCTTTGGCGACACTGCGCGTGTGTTCCACGCCGACTCCGCCTGGATTACCGCGCGGACCAGCGCCGGACTCACGGCGTGGGCGTCCGCGTGCCGATCGGCGATGGCGTGAAGTTCCTCGCGGTCGTAGCTCGGTCTGGCCTCGTAGCGTGTCGTGCGGATGACGTCGTTGCCCTTGACCGCGTAGGTCGCAACGCCCGGGCCCGCGGGCTTCTCCGGGCGGTCGGAGACCACTAGGCGGCCGTCCTTGTCTCGCCAGGCAAAGACATCTGCCCGGGCGGGGACTGCCACCGTCACCGCCATCGATGCGGCCACGATCAGGAAAAGCTTATGAGCCAAGAGGTTACCGGTTTCGGGCCGGTGTCACTCGCCTGAGTGACACCAACCCCCGGTACCTCTATCGGCAGAACGGATGCCAGGGCTTACGTGCGGGTCGCTCCGGCCAGCATGCCCTTGAGGACCGAGCGGCCCTCGGCGAGCATGGCGTCGATTTTCGAGGCGTCCTTGCCGCCGGCTTCCGCGAAGTCCGGACGGCCGCCACCCCCGCCTCCCACGATGGGCGCGAGCGCCTTGACGATGTTGCCGGCGTGCACGCGGCCTTTCAGGTCAGCAGTCACGGACGCCACAATCCCGACCTTCCCGTCCTCGCCTGCGGAGGCGAGAACGACCACGCCGGACCCCAGCGATCCCTTGAGAGAGTCGGACAGATCCCGCAGCGCGGCCTTGTCGAGGCCGGGAGCTGACCTGAAGATGGCCTTCACGCCGTCGATCGTCTCGGTGTCGCTTCCTGACGCCGCGCCGCCACCGCCGATGGCGAGCTTGACCTTCAGCTCCTGCACCTCGCGCGCGAGGCGCTTCACGTCGTGCTGAAGCCGCGTCGCCGCATCGGCGGCCTGCGGCTCGGTGACGCCGAGCGTCGTCACGACACGCCGCAGCGCGTCGCGGCGCCCGCGGTAGTCGTCGAGCGCGCCTTGTCCGGTGAGCGCCTCGATGCGCCGCACTCCTGCGGCGACTCCGCCTTCCTGCGCGATCGTGAAGAGCCCGATGTCGCCCGTCGCGCGGCAGTGGGTCCCGCCGCAGAGCTCCACGCTGAACCCGGGAATCGTCACCACGCGCACGCGGTCGCCGTACTTCTCGCCGAAAAGCGCCATCGCGCCGCCCTGGATCGCGGCGGCCGTGTCCTTGACCTCCGTCTCGACCGGAGCATTGCGCAGGATCTGATCGTTCACGATTGATTCGATCTCCTGCGCTTCAACCGGCGTCACCGGCGAGAAGTGCGTGAAGTCGAACCGCAGCCGATCGGGCGCGACGAGCGAGCCCGCCTGCTTGACGTGCGAGCCGAGGACCTGCCGAAGGGCGGCATGGAGCAGGTGCGTCGCCGTGTGATTGCGGCGCGTCGCGTTGCGAGCCGTCTCGTCGACGTGGGCCGCAACGGCCTGGCCCGCGACGATCTCGCCGGTGACCACGGTCACCTTGTGCCCGCGCGGCAGGCCCGCACCGAGCCGGACGACCCCGTCCACGCGAGCGATCACCGTGCCCGCCTCGTTGCGGAGATCGCCCGTGTCAGACACCTGCCCGCCAGACTCGAGGTAGAACGGAGTCTTGTCGAGCAGGACGAAGCCCTGGCTGCCAGACGGCAGGCGATCGACCTGCCGTCGATCCTGGTCGAGGAGCGCTCTGACGAGGGCCTTCTCGACGACCGTGCTCGTGTAGCCCTCGAAGCTCTCGGCCGCCGCACGCAGGGCCTCGCCGGCCGCGGCTGACGCGAATGTCGGTTCCTCGGCGCGCTTGCCTTCGAAGGCGCTCTTGGCGCGCGCCTTCTCGCGCTGGGCCTCCATCGCCTGATCGAATGCCGGCCGGTCGAGCGTCAGCTTCCGCTCGCTCGCGAGGTCCTCGATGAAGTCGAGGGGCAGGCCGAGCGTGTCGTAGAGCCGGAAGGCCTCCTCGCCCGGGACAGGCGCGCCGGCTTTCGCGGAGCGCTCGAGCAGGTCCTCGAGCTTCGGCAGGCCGTTGGTGAGCACGGCGTCGAACCGCTGCTCTTCGGCGCGAATGACCTGCACGACGGTGTCGCGGCCTCGCCGCAACTCGGGATACGCCTCGGCCATGTTGCCGATCAGCCCGTCCGCCAGCTCGAAGAGGAACGGGTCGGTGAAGCCGAGCCGCTTGCCGTGCCGCATGGCGCGCCGCATGATCTTGCGCAGCACGTAGCCTCGCCACTCGTTGCTCGGCAGCACGCCGTCGGCGATGAGAAACGTCATCGCGCGCAGGTGGTCGGCGACGACGCGCGTCGAGATGGCATCGGGTTCCATCGACGTCGCCAGCCGGCTCGGGTCGTTGCCCGACTTGCCGCGTGCCTGGTCGATGGCGATGAGCAGCGGCGCGAAGGCATCAGTGTCGTAGTTCGAGAGCGTGCCCTTCTTGACCGCCGCGATCCGCTCGAGCCCCATGCCCGTGTCGATGGACGGCTTGGGCAGCGGCTGCAGCTCGCCGCCGGGCTGGCGGTCGAACTCCATGAACACGTTGTTCCAGATCTCGACGTAGCGGTCGCAGTCGCACGCCAGGCCCTTGCAGACCGGCTCGGGGCAGGGCAGCTCGTTGCCCCGGAAGAAGTAGATCTCCGAGCAGCGGCCGCAGGGCCCCGTGTCGCCCATCGACCAGAAGTTGTCGTCGGCGCCGAGCTCGCCGATGCGATCGGCGGGCAGGAAGTCGAGCCACCGCGCGTACGCCTCGTCATCGCGCGGGATGCCGTCTTCGCCCTTGAAGACGGTGGCGTGCAGGCGATCGGCCG
>Ga0315910_10005793_pt1 | contig 10091 bp, 7 predicted proteins | sample EdamamesoilMG_FD_204470 | JGI IMG/M metagenome (GOLD analysis project Ga0315910, IMG submission 204470) | Garden soil microbial communities collected in Santa Monica, California, United States - Edamame soil | ecosystem: Environmental > Terrestrial > Soil > Garden | place: USA: California... | reverse complement strand
CCGCGCGTCGGAAACGCGCCCCTCCCAGCGTCGAACCCGCGGAGTCCGAGGAGCCCGAGCCCGCTTTGGCTCCGGTGGCCGAGGACGACGACGAGGACTTCGACGACGATGACGTCGACTGGGTCGACGATGACGACGACGACGAAAAGGACAAGGACGACGACGACAAGGACGACGACGACGACGACGACAAGGACGACGACAAGGAGCCCGACGAGTACGACGAGGACCTGGACGACTGGAACCAGTCGGCCGAGGCCGAGGTCGAGGTGGCGCCCCGCGCGCGCGAGCCCGCCCAGGGCGCGCCCGCGCGGGCCTCACCCGCCCTGACCGAGCTCGAGCCCGTCGTTCCGCCCATGGGCGACTGGAAGTTCCCGCCGCTCGAGCTGCTCGAGCCCGCGCGCGTGACCAACCAGGACGACGAGAAGACGGTCGAGGCCCAGGCGCGGCGCCTGGAGAACGCGCTCAAGTCCTTCCGCGTCGAGGCCGTCGTCGTGGGTGCCAAGGTCGGGCCGGCGGTGACGCTGTACGAGCTCGAGGTGTCGCAGGGCACGCGCCTGAACAAGGTGACGCAGCTCAGCCAGGAGATCGCGGCCGCGCTGCGCGCCAAGTCGGTGCGCATCATCGCGCCCATCCCGGGCAAGTCGACCATCGGCATCGAGGTGCCGAACGAGAAGCGCCGCGTCGTGCGCCTGTCCGAGCTCGTCACGCAGAAGGCCTACGACAAGAAGTTCATGGCCCTGCCGCTGTTCCTGGGGATGGACGCGGAGGGCAACGCCATCGTCGAGGACCTGTCGCGCATGCCGCACCTGCTCATCGCCGGCACGACCGGCTCGGGCAAGTCGGTGTGCATCAACGGCGTGCTGGTGAGCCTGCTGCTCACGCGCTCGCCGCACGACGTGCAGCTCATCCTGGTCGACCCGAAGATGGTCGAGCTGCAGATGTTCTCCAACGTTCCCCACCTGATGTTGCCCGTGGTCAGCGACATGCGCCAGGCGACGAACGTGCTCCTGTGGGCGGTCGAGAAGATGGAAGGCCGCTACGAGCTGTTCATGCGCGCCGGCGTGCGCAACATCAAGAGCTACAACGCGCTCGGCGAAGAAGGCCTGAAGCAGCGGCTCGGGGACCAGTTCGACGTGGAGCGCACGCCGCGCCACGTGCCCTACATCGTGATGGTCATCGACGAGATGGCCGACCTGATGATGGCCTCCAAGAAGGAGGCCGAGCTCACGATCACCCGCCTGGCGCAGAAGTCGCGCGCCGTGGGCATCCACGTCATCGTCGCCACGCAGCGGCCCTCGACCGACGTGATCACGGGCGTGCTCAAGGGCAACCTGCCCTGTCGCATCGCCTTCCAGGTGGCGAGCAAGGTCGACAGCCGCGTGATCCTGGACTCGATGGGGGCCGAGAAGCTCCTGGGCCAGGGCGACATGCTGTACACGCCGCCGCAGTCCTCGCAGATCCGGCGCGTGCAGGGCGCGCTGGTCGAGGACCACGAGATCCAGGCCGTGGTCGACTTCGTCACGCAGATCTCGGGCCCGACCTTCAGCCAGGAGCTCGTGCAGAGCGCCACCGGCCAGCGCTCGGCCACGGACGCCCAGGGCGGCTCCGAGCAGGACGACCTGTTCGACGAGGCCGTGCGCATCATCCTGAAGTCGCGCCGCGGCTCGGCCAGCCTCCTGCAGCGCGCGCTCGGGATCGGCTACACGCGCGCCTCGCGCCTGCTCGACCTGATGAGCGCCGAGGGCATCGTGGGCGACTTCAAGGGCAGCAAGGCGCGCGAGGTGCTCATGTCGCTCGAGGACTGGGAGCGCTCGCATCCGGCCGGCCCGCGTGATTCGCAACATGAGGAACAGGGGGCCACCCATGACTGAACGCACCAAGAGGGAAAAGCCGCGCGAGCAGGACTGGCTCGGCTTCCTGTTCTGCATCCTGGGCGGCTTCGCCACGGTCTCGATCGCCCTGTCCTGGGCCGGCTGGGAGTCCAAGGGCACGTTCCTGACCCTGCCGGTCGAGGAGCTGCTCGTGCTCGTCGGTGGCACGGCGGCGCTCGTGCTCTCGGCCGGAGCGGCCGTGCTGGGCTCGCTCTTCTTCCTGCGGCCCGAGCCCATGCCCACCTGGCGCCTGTCCGGCGCGCTCGTGGCGGGCGCCCTCGGTCTCGCGCTCGTGGCCGGAGCCTTCGGCTGGGGCGGCGAGCTCGGCGCCGTGTTCCCCGGCCTGCTCTCGGGCTTCTCCGGGCGCATGCTGGGCGCGCTCCTGGGCGTGGTCGTGCTGTGGGTGGCGCTCGTGCTCGCCGCGCCGCGCCGCTCGCGCTCGGGCGTCGACGCCGTGCAGCGCGTGGGCCTCTCGCCGCGCGCCGACTTCGCGGGCGTCTCGGCCGCGGAGTCGGCCCTGCTCGTCAGCGATCCGAACCAGCGCGCGCCGCGCCCGTCCGTCGCCGGGGCTCCGGGGGCCACGCTCGCGCCCGCACGCCGCGAGGTGACGCCCCTGCGCCAGGAGAGCATCCGGCCCCAGCCGCCGCCGCGCGCCGCCGAGCCCCTGGCCGCCCGCCGCTCGGAGCCGGCTGCCGCGCTCGTGCAGCCCGTGGTGGAGGACGCCGCCGCCGCGCCGCCCGCGCCCGCCTGGGAGGCGGAGGCGCCGCCCGAGGAACCCGAGGAACCCGAGGAGCTCGAGGAGACGCTCGAGGAGCTGGACGAGCTCGAGGAAGCGCTCGAGGACGAGGAGCTCGGGGAAGCGGAAGAAGAGCAGGCCGACGAGGCCCCGCTCGCCGGCGAGGTCCCGGTCACGCCCTCGTGGGAGCAGGTCGGGCTCTTCGACGAGGAGCCGGTCGAGGAACCGCCCGTGCCCCAGGAGGCACCCGCGCTCGTCGCGCGAGCGACGGAAGCGGCAGGCGCCGTCGCCGAGACCTCGGAGGACCCCTTCGCCGGGCCGTCGCCCCTCGAGCTCGCCGCCGACGACGAGGAGGACGAGGACGACGAAGAGGAGCTCGACGAGGAGGAAGAGGACGGGGACGACCTCGACGAGGACGAGGAAGCCTCCGCCGAGCCCAAGCCCGAGCCCGAGTTCGTGCTCGCGCCCCGGCACGCCGCCGCCGCGAGCGCCCCCGACCGCAAGGCCGAGGCGCGCGCGGCCGCGCCGCGCAGCCCCGAGCCGCGCGTCGAGGGCGACGGCGACGAGCGCTGGCGCCAGCTCGTTTTCGACGCCGGCTGCCTCGTGCTCGAGCAGAACCGCGTGGCCGTCTCCATGCTCGAACGGCGCTTCGGAATCGACTTCGACCAGGCCTGCGGCCTCCTGGACGAGCTGCAGCAGGCCGGCCTCATCGGCCCGTACATGGGCGGCCGCACGCGGGATATACTCCTGAGCCGCGACGAGTGGCTGGCCCACGCCCCGCACGCCTCCTGATCGCGGCCCAAGCCGGCTTCCCTTCGCTCCGGGAAGCGACCCGTCCTTGAGCCAGCCCACCACCGTCTCCCTGGTCCATCTGGGTTGCGCGCGCAACCTGATCGACTCCGAGGTCATGCTGGCGCGCCTGGCGGAAGAGGGCTGCGTCGTCTCGGGCGCGCTCGAGGACGCCCAGGTCGGCATCGTCAACACCTGCTCGTTCATCGGGCCGGCGCGGGCGGAGTCCGAGGGCACGATCCGCGACCTCCTGGCGCGCAAGAAGCGCGGCGAGCTCGAGGCCGTGGTCGTGGCCGGGTGCCTGGTCCAGCGCTACCGGCGCGGCCTGCTCGCGCGCTTCCCCGAGGTCGACCTGTTCGCCGAGATCTCGGACTACACCGCCCTGGCGCGGGCCGTGCGCGAGCTCCCGCGCGGCAAGTCGAAGCGCGGGCCGCGCTACCTCGAGGCCGGCGGGCTGCGCGCGCCCGAGCGCGAGGGCTCGCGCCTGCTCGCGACCCCGGGCTCCTACGCCTACCTGCGCATCTCGCACGGCTGCGACCACACCTGCGCCTTCTGCGCCATCCCGTCCATCCGCGGACCCCATCGCTCGAAGCGGCCCGAGGCCGTGCTCGACGAGGCGCGCGAGCTCATCGGCGCGGGCGTGAAGGAGCTCGTGCTCGTGGCCGAGGACTCGACCGCCTGGGGGCGCGACTTCGGCAGCGAGCTCCCGGCCCTGGTCGAGGCCCTGGCCGAGCTCGACGGACCGCAGCGCGTGCGCGTCATGTACGCCTACCCGCACCGCTTCCCGTGGGCGCTCACGCCGCTCCTGCGCGACCACCCGCGCGTCGTGCCCTACCTCGACGTGCCGGTGCAGCACGCCTCCACGCGCGTCCTGCGGGCCATGCGCCGGGCCGGCAGCGGCGACGACGTGCGCGCCATCCTCGACCGCATCCTCGCCGAGGTGCCCGGCATCACCCTGCGCACGACGCTCCTGCTCGGCTATCCGGGCGAGCGCGAGGAGGACGTCGACGAGCTGGTCGACTTCGTGCGCCGCTACCGCTTCGGCCGCCTGGGCGCGTTCCCGTACTCGCCCGAGGAGGGCACGCACGGCGCCAGCCTGGGCGAGCGCGTGCCCGACGAGGTGATCGAGGCGCGCCTGGCGCGCGTGTTCGCGGCACGCGACGAGGTGCTGCGCGCCTCGCAGGCGGAGCGCGTCGGGAGCACGCTCGAGGTCCTGATCGACGAGGTGCACGGCGAGCGCGCCATCGGGCGCACCGAGCGCGACGCGCCCGAGGTCGACCTCGTGGCCGAGGTGCTGGGCGGCACGGTCGCCGTGGGCGAGCGCGTGCGTGTCCACGTGGCGGAGCTCGATGCGCAGTCCAACCTCGTGTGCCGGCCGGCAGAGGTCCCGGCCGCGCGCGCCGGACGGGAGCGAGCGCGGTGAAGGCGGGCATCTTCGCCCACTGGCCGAACCGCATCACGGCCCTGCGCTTCGTGGGCTCGCTCGTGCTGTTCTTCGTGCTCACCATGTGGGGCGAGGAGCTGCAGCACGACGCCCTGTTCTCGGCGCTCTCCTTCTGGCTCTTCATCGGCATCGCGGCCACGGACTACCTGGACGGCTACCTGGCGCGGCGCGGCAACCTGATCACGAGCTTCGGGCGCATCGCCGACCCGTTCGTCGACAAGGTGCTCGTCATCGGCGCGATGGTGTACCTGGCCGTGCTGCCCTGGTCGCAGCGCTGGTTCCCGGCCTGGATCGTCGTCGTGGTCGTGGCGCGCGAGTTCCTCGTGACCGGCATCCGCGGCTACGTCGAGAGCCAGGGACTGGCCTTCCCGGCCGACTGGTTCGGCAAGATCAAGATGATCGTGCAGTGCATCGCCATCGGCTGCGTGCTGGGCCTCCCGGCCTTCGCCTGGCCCGAGCCGCTGAAACGCTTCCTCGAGGTGGCGGCCTACGTGTTCGTGTACGGGACCCTGCTGACCACGGTGGGCTCGGGCACGTCCTACGTGCTGAAGACGCGGCGCCTGCTCGCCAAGGGAGCGGGCTAGCGTGGCCGGCGCGCCCCCTGCGGCGCCCAGCGCGCTCGACCGCGCGCGCCTGGCGCTGGTTTCGTTCGGCTTCCTGGGCTGCTCTCCGATCGTGCCCGGCACGGTGGGGACGCTGGGCGGCGTGCTCCTGGCCTGGCTCTTCGCGCGCACGCCGAGCTTCGCCCTGTGGAGCCTGGCTGCCTGCGCCGTCCTGTACGGCCTCGCGCGCACCCAGGGGCGCTGGGCCGAGCGCTACGCCGGCAAGAAGGACCCCGGTTTCTTCGTGGTCGACGAGGTGATCGGCTACCTGATCACCTGCCTGTGGTCGAGCGCGCCGAGCACGCTGACGCTCACCGTGGCCTTCTTCGTGTTCCGCTTCTTCGACATCGTGAAGCCGCCGCCCGCGCGGCGCATGGAGCGCCTGGGCGGCGGCGACGGCATCCTGCTCGACGACGTCGTGTCCGGCCTGTACGGCCTGGCGCTCCTCTCCGTGCTGCGCCTGGTCTTCCCGGCCCTGCCCTGGGCGCGCTGAGCCATGGGCCGCCCGCGCGACCACGGCCGCAAGGGACTGGGGCTCGGGCTGCGCACCCGCTTCCTGCTGACGCTCACGCTGCCGCTCGGGGCGATGCTGGCGGTGGGCACCTACCTGCTCACGGCCGGGAGCGACGAGATCTCGGCCGAGATGCGCGGTGACCTCCTGGCCGACGCAGTCGTCTTCAGCCACGAGCACGGACCGGTGCGCGAGGAGACGGCCCAGGCCAAGACCCACCCGAGCGGCGTCCAGGTGATCCCCTTCAGCTACGACGACTTCGGCCACGGCCGCGCGCGCGACGGGCTCGTCTACCGGCACGAGTCGACCGATGCGGCCGGGGCGAAGTCGAAGTTCGAGCTGCTCGTGCCCTCCAACCCGGACGCGGGCACGGCGCTGCGCACCTGGATCGGCATGGTGATGATCTCCGTGCTCGTCGTCGGAGCGGCCGTCGCGCTGTGGGTGGCCGGCCAGGTGGTCGGACCCGTGAACCGCCTGGTCGCCGACGTGCGCCAGATCGCGCTCGGGAACCTCCATCACCGCACGATGGGGCGCGGGCCGGGTGAGATCCGGCTGCTGGGCTGGGCCATCGACCGCATGACCCAGGACCTGCGCGAGGCGCGCGAGACCGAGGTGGAGCTGTCCGTGCGCCAGCGCGAGCTCGAGCTCGCCGCCGGCGTGCGCGAGGCGCTCTTGCCCACGACCACGCCGCTCGTGGCCGGTTACGACCTGGGGGCCTCGTTCCTGGCCTCGCCGCGCTTCGGGGGCGACTTCCACGACTTCGTCGAGCGCTCCGACGGCCGCGTGGGCGTGCTCGTGTGCGACGTGGGCGGGCGCGGCGTGCCGGCCGCGCTGGTGGGCGCGACCGCGCGCTCCACCCTGCGCGGCGAGCTCGGGCGCGTGGCCGAGGTGGGCGAGGCCTTCGCGCGCGTCAACCGCTGGCTGGCGGGCGACATGCGGCGCGGCATGTTCGTCTCGGCCTTCTACGCCCTGCTCGATCCGGCCCAGGGCCTGGCCACGGTGGCCTGCGCCGGGCACAAGATCCCGCTCCTGCGCGTGTGCGCGGCCGACGGCCAGCTGCGCGTGGTCCAGCCCGACGGCATCGCCTTCGGCTTCGACAAGGGCCCGGTGTTCGAGCGCCGCCTGCAGGTGGTCGAGGTGCCGATCGAGCCCGGCGACCGGCTCGTGCTCGCCAACAGCGCGCCCGTGCGCATCAAGAACGACGCCGGCGAGGAGCTGGGCGAGAAGGCCTTCTACGCGCGCGTGAGGAAGCACCACACGGCCGACACGACCCAGTTCCTGCGCGCCCTGAAGCGCGACCTGGAGCAGTACGCCGGCAAGGAAGGCTTCCAGGAGGACCTCTCGCTCGTCACCCTGACGCGGACGAAGTAGCCATGCGCATCCAGGAGTTCCAGAAGCGGATCGAGGCCATCTACTTCGAGCGCGACTCTGCGCGCGGCCTGGCCGGCACGCACATGTGGTTCTGCGAGGAGGTCGGCGAGCTCACGCGCGCGCTGCGGCGCGGGCACAAGCACGAGCTCGCCGGCGAGTTCGCCGACGTCCTGGCCTGGCTCTCGACCCTGGCCTCGATCGCCGGCGTCGACCTGGAGGCCGTCGCGGCCGAGAAGTACGGGCGCGGCTGCCCGCGCTGCCACGGGACGCCCTGCGCCTGCCACTAGGCGTCCGAGCTCCGCTGTGAAGCCGCGCACGCCCGGCCTGTTCGACCTCGACCCGCCGCCGCCGCGCGCGGCGCCCGCGCCGCCCGTCCCGCGCCCCGGGCTGTTCGTGCGCGTGGCGCTGAACGGCCCGCTGCGGCGCGAGTTCACCTACGCCGTTCCGCCCGCCCTGGCCGCGCGCGCCGCGCCGGGCGCGCGCGTGGCCGTGCCCTTCGGGCCGCGGCGCGCGATCGGCGTGATCGTGGCCCTCGAGCACGAGAGCGCGCTCCCGCCCGCGCGCGTCAAGGACGTCCTGCTCGTGCTCGACGACGAGCCCGTGATCGGGCCCGAGCTCCTGGCCCTGACGCGCTGGATCGCCGAGCGCTACGCCTGCTCGTGGGGCGAGGCGCTGGCGGCCGTGCTGCCGGCGCCGCTCAAGCGCGAGCGCGCGCGCCGGCGCGTGCCGCGCATCGCCGTCCGGCCCGGCGTGGGCGAGGCCGAGCTCGAGACGCTGCGCGCCAAGCACCCCGAGCAGCACCGCCTGCTGCGCACGCTGCTCGAGCTCGGGACGCCGGCCCTGCTGCGCGAGATCCTGCGCTCGCTGCGCCTGTCCGAGTCGCCCGCGAAGTCGCTGCGCAAGCGCGGCTGGGTGGCGATCGAGTTCGTGGAGGAGGAGGCCGACCCGCTCGAATCGGCCACCTCGGTGCGCGCGCGGCCGGAGCGGCTCTCGCTGGCCCAGACGCGCGCCCTCGAGCGCGTCACGGCCGCGCTGGGGGCGGGGCGGGCGACGACCTTCCTCGTGCACGGCGTGACCGGCAGCGGCAAGACCGAGGTGTACCTGCGCGCCATCGAGCGCGCGCTCGAGCTCGGACGCGGCGCGATCGTGCTCGTGCCCGAGATCGCGCTGACGCCCCAGACCGTGGGCTGGTTCCGCGCGCGCTTCGGAGCCGTCAGCGTGCTGCACAGCCGCATGGGCGACGCGCAGCGCCTGTCCGAGTGGCGGCGCGTGCAGTCGGGCGCGGCGCGCGTGGTCGTGGGCGCGCGCTCGGCCGTGTTCGCCCCCGTGCGCGACCTCGGCGTGGTCGTGGTCGACGAGGAGCACGAGCCCTCCTTCAAGCAGGAGAGCGTGCCGCGCTACCACGCGCGCGAGGTGGCCGTCGAGCGCGCGCGCTCGGCCGGCGCCGTGTGCCTGCTGGGCTCGGCCACGCCCTCGCTCGAGGCCTGGCGCCGCGGCCAGACCGGCGTCTACGAGGTGCTCTCCTTGCCCGAGCGCGTGGGCGGCGGTGCCCCCTGCAGCGTGCAGGTGGTCGACATGCGCCTCGACGCCGAGAGCGCGCGCGAGGCGCCGCTCTTCTCACGCGTCCTGCGCGCCTTCCTGGGCGAGACCCTGGCGCGGCGCGAGCAGGCCATCCTCTTCCTGAACCGGCGCGGCTACGTGCCCGTGCTCTGGTGCCCGGGCTGCCAGAGCACGCTGCGCTGCACGAGCTGCGACACCGCGCTCACCTTCCACCGCCGCATCCAGCGCCTGGTGTGCCACACCTGCTGCCGCGAGCGCGACATGCCCGGCGCCTGCCCGACCTGCAGCCGGCCCGGGCTGCGCCAGCTCGGCGTGGGCAGCGAGCGCGTCGAGGCCGACCTGCGGCGCCTGTTCCCGGAGGCGCGCGTGCGGCGCATGGACTCGGACACGATGCGCCGGCGGCAGGACTACGAGGAGTGCCTGGGCGCCTTCGAGCGCCACGAGGTCGACGTCCTGGTCGGCACGCAGATGATCGCCAAGGGCCTGGACTTCCCGCGCGTGACGCTGGTGGGCATCGTCGCGGCCGACCTCGCGCTCGACCTGCCCGATTTTCGCGCCTCCGAGCGCACGTTCCAGCTGATCGCGCAGGTCGCGGGGCGCGCGGGGCGGGGCTCGCTGCCCGGACGCGTGGTCGTGCAGACGCGCGTCCCTGACCAGGCCGCCGTGAGATTCGGCGCGCGCGCCGACTACCGCGGCTTCGTCGAGGTCGAGCTCGCGCACCGGAAAGGGCAGCTCTATCCGCCGGCCGGGCGGTTGATCCGGGTCGTGTTCGAGGACAAGGAGGAGGCGAGAGTGGCCGAGGGCGCGCGCCGCTGCGCTGAGGAGCTGGGGGAGGGACTGGGACTGGTCCCGGAGATCGAGCTCAAGGGACCGGGTCCGGCGCCGGTGGCCTTGCTGCGCGGGCGGTACCGGCATCACCTGCTGGTGACGCTGCCGCTGGCGGATGCGCGCTTCGAGCAGGCCGTTGAGCGTCTGCTCGATTTCGCGGAGAGGGAGGCCAGGCCGGCGGTGAAGATCGACGTGGATCCGATGGCGTTGTTGTAGGGGGGAGCGGGGGACGGTGACCGGTGGACCGGTGACCGGTGGACCGGTGGACGGGGGAGCGCTCGTCCAGGGGCCCGATCCACGCGCGGGGGGGACGAGATCCGGCGGCCCGCGCGGCGAGGGAGGGGAGCGAATGCGCCATCCGGCCGGCAAGGCCCTT
>Ga0315910_10005791_pt1 | contig 10093 bp, 8 predicted proteins | sample EdamamesoilMG_FD_204470 | JGI IMG/M metagenome (GOLD analysis project Ga0315910, IMG submission 204470) | Garden soil microbial communities collected in Santa Monica, California, United States - Edamame soil | ecosystem: Environmental > Terrestrial > Soil > Garden | place: USA: California... | reverse complement strand
CTGGCGGAAGGTGCGGTCCTCGGGGTCCGCGGCCGCGAGGCGCTCGAGGATCGCGAGAGCCGCCGCGGTCTCGTCGCGCTGCAGCGCGACGCGCGCCAGGCCGACCCAGCCGCCGGGATAGCTCGAGTCGAGCTCGGTTGCGCGCCGGTAGGCGGCCTCGGCCCCCGCCAGGTCGCCCTGCGAGAGCCGGTAGTCGCCCATGCGGGCGTGGCTCGGCGGGTAGCCGGCCTCGAGCGCCAGCGAGCGCTCCATCGCGCGCGCGGCCTCGTCGAAGGAGCCGAGCTGGGCCAGCGTGACCGCCTCGCGGTAGGGCCACTTCGGCTGGCGGGGCTCGAGGCGCGCCGCGACGCCGAAGCACTCCAGGGCCAGGGCCTTCAGGCGCTCGGAGGCGTACACCAGCCCGAGCTCGGACCAGGCGGCCCCGCTGCGCGGCGCCGCCTCGACCCTGGCCACGGCCGCGTCGATGCGCTCGGCCGCGCGCGGATCGAAGTCGGCCAGGTTGGCGGGCCGCGGCACGGGCGGCACGGCGACCTGGCCCGGGCCGCAGGCCAGCGCCAGGGCCGCGAAGAGGGCGCTCCAGGAGGGGACGAGGCGCGACATCGGGCGGCGCGATTCTACGGATGCGCCGGGCGCGAAGCTGGTGCGGAACGCGGCGGATCGCGCCCGGCCGCGTGGATCGGCTGGGCTCAGTACGTGCCCGCCGTGGCGTCGATCGCGTTGCAGAGCTCGACGCGCCGGCCGAGGAGCGCGGCCTGGAAGGAGAGGGTCGCGCCCGCCAGCGTCAGGCTGCAGGGCACCGGCACGCGGAAGACGTCGATCCCGCCCGTGCTGGCCTGGACGAGCTGCAGGCGCAGCGGGCTGGCGACGTCGACCAGGATCTCGCTCGCGCCGAGGAAGGTCCCGGAGGACGGCGCGGCGTAGCCGAAGAGCGCCACCAGGCGCGTCCCGGGGCTGGCACGGACGTCGACGCGCGCCTCCCAGGTGCCGCCCAGGATCGCGAGGCTCGTGGCCGTGAAGCAGGTGCGGTTCACGCCGCTGCCGTTGCGCGCGACATTGAGCGCCCCGGGCGCCGCGGCCGGGACCAGCTTGAAGACCTCGCCGGCGCCGGCGCCGCTGTGGTCGACGATCAAGAGCTCGCCGAAGCCGTCCTCGCCGAAGGAGGCGATGTTGCGGATCGCGAGCCCCGCGCCGGGATCGAGCTCGGCCGTGCGCTCGGTCAGGTTCGTGGCCAGGCCGGTGATGGGGTCCCACGCCAGCGAGCGGATCTTGTTGTCGGCGAAGTCGGCGAAGAAGTACTTGCCGTACTCGCTCGGGCACAGGCAGCCGCGGTAGACGCGGCCACCGGTGATGGCGAAGGAGCCGTTCGTGTGCAGGAGCTCGACGATCGGCGGCACCAGCACCGGGTCGTTGCAGGCCGGCGTGCCCGGGTCGCAGTTGGCGGCCGTGTTGCAGGCCGTGCCCTCCATGATCTTCCAGCCGAAGTTGAGGCCCACGCTGCCGGCCGGGGCCACGTCGATCTCCTCGATCGCGTCCTGGCCCACGTCGCCGAGGTAGAGGTCGCCCGTCAGCGAGTCGAAGCCGTTGCGCCAGGGGTTGCGCAGGCCGTAGTGGAAGATCTCCTGGCGCACGCCGGTCTGCCCGAAGAACGGGTTCGTGGGCGGGATCGCGTAGGGCGTGCCCGCGTCGACGTCGATGCGGATCACCTTGCCCAGCAGGTTGCGCAGCGTCTGCGCGCGGCAGCCGGGGTCGTTGGCCGAGCCGCCGTCGCCGAAGAAGACGTAGAGGTAGCCGTCGGGCCCGAAGTGCAGGTCGCCGCCGTTGTGGTTGGCGAAGGGCTGGTTCTGGCGCAGGATCACGAGCTCGCTGGCCGGATCGGCGACGTTCGGATCGCTCGAGACCGTGTAGCGCGCCACGACCGTGTCGCCGACCAGGTCGGTGTAGTTGGCGTAGACGAAGCCGTTGCTGGCGTAGCTCGGATGGAAGGCGAGCCCCAGCAGGCCCTGCTCGCTGCCGGTCGAGATCTTGCCGGCCAGGCTCAGGAACGGCTCGGGGAGGAGCTGCCCGCCCGCCACGACGCGCACCTGGCCGCCCTTCTGGGCCACGAAGATGCGCGCGTCCCCGCGCGGCGCCCCGGCCCAGATCGGGCGCGTCAGGCCGCTGGCGACGAGCTTGGTGGTGACCTGCGCGCCGAGCGTGGTGCCGAGCGACGCCGAGACGAGGACCGTCAGGAGGCCGGTGCGCATGGGAGAACCCGGGGGTCTTTTCCGTGGCTCCCGGAGGTCCGGCCGAGGCCGGCGTTCTTTCCGGGGCTGCTGCAAGGATCCCCCAGGTCCGCCGGGGCGTCAACCGGAGCGTCCCGGGAGGCGCCGCGGTGCCCCGCTGCCCCCCGTGGAGGCCCCGGCGCCCGGCTGCGCGGCGGCCTGGCCTACTCGTCGCCCTGCATCGCGTTGATCTGGGAGATCAGCGCGTCGGCCTCGACCTCGACGTAGGTCGCCGGGTGCTCGCCGCGCAGCTTGCGCAGGTCGGCGATGGCCTCGACGCGGTCCTTGCGCTTCGCCAGGTCGCGCGCGCGGATCTTGGCCAGCTTCTGCTGGCCCTTGACGACCTCGAGCGCCTTCGGGTCGGCCTTGATCGCGGCCGCGACCGCGCTCGCCTCGGCTGCCTCCGGCAGGCCCGCCAGCTCCTTGACGAGCGCGGCGGCGGTGGTCTGCGCGCCGAGGTAGTCGCCCTTGGCCTGGGCCGCCTTCAGGGTCTCGACCCGGGCCTTCACCATGCCCTGCACGGCGGCCAGGATCTCGGGCCCGTTGTCGCCCTCACCGAGCTTCTCGGCCTGGGCCAGGGCCGTCTTGAAGTCGCGCTTCAGGAGCGCGGCCTTGACGCCCTTGGCGGCGCCGGTCCACTCCCACAGCGGCTTCGGCAGCGCGCCGGACGTGGCTTCCTGGATCAGGCGCTCGTCGAGGCTGCCCGGATGACCGCTCCAGGCGACCGTGCCGCCGGCGTCGATCAGCACGGCGTGCGGGATGCCGCGCACGCCGAAGTAGCGCCCGAGCTTGCCGCCCTTGTCGTAGGCGTAGGCGTAGCGCATCGAGGTCTCCTCGACGAACTTCTCCGTCTCGGAGGCGCCCTCGCTCGTGACGGCGAGGACCGACAGCCCCTTGCCGCCCCACTTCTCCTGCAGCTCGTTCAGGTGCCCGACCTGACCCTTGCAGGGGCCTCACCAGAAGGCGAAGAACTCGATCAGGACCGCGCGCCCCTGGAAGTCCTCGAAGGACTTGGCCGGGGTCTGGGTGAAGTCCTCCAGCTCGACGGCCGGGACCTTGCTGCCCACGCCCTGCGCCAGGGCGGGGGTCGCCAGGAGACCGAGCACCAGGGCCGGGATCCAGGTCTTCGCTCTCATCGCTCTGCTCCTCGGATGGGGGTTCGGCCGCGCGAGCGCGCCGCCGGAGGCCCGATGCTACTCGCTGGTCGCATGGGCGGCCACCTCCGGCGGTGAAGGCTCGGTGAAGAGCGCGCGCCAGGGACAGTCCGGCGCGATCGGCGCCTGGCGCACGGGCACGAAGCCCGCGGCGAGGTCGGCCTGCAGCGCGGCGGTCAGGGCCTTGCGCTCCGTGCCGTGGCGCTCCAGCGCGGTGACGGCCACGCGCGCCCGCACATGCGCCAGCCTGGCCAGGCCCCAGGCGTGGCGCCAGAAGCCCATCCCGCCCCACCAGCACACGGTCGCGGCCGGAGCCCAGGGATCGGCCGGCGTCTCGTAGGAGAGCGCCACGGCCCGGCACGGCAGCCCGGCGCGCACGGCGCACTCGAGCAAGGAACTGTGGAGCCGTTCCACGCGCTGGCCGCGCGTCGAGCGTCCCTCGGGGAAGAGCAGCACCGGCACGCCGGCCGCCAGGGTGGTCGCCATCTCGCGCTCGACGCGCAGCACGTCGCGCGCGCGGCGCTGCTCGACGAAGATCGTGCCGGCGGAGGCGGCGAGCTGCCCCAGCACGGGCCAGCCGGCGATCTCGCTCTTGGCCACGAAGCGGCCCGGCACCAGCGCCGCCAGCACCGGGATGTCGAGGTACGAGAGGTGGTTCGCGACGATCAGCGCGGGCCGGCGCGGCAGCTCGCCCGCGAGCTCGAGCTCCACCCCGAGCACGGCCAGGAAGAGCCGCCCCCAGCGGCGCTGCGTGCGCGCCGCCAGGCGCAGCGCCGCCTGCTCGCGCCCGGCCAGCGCCAGCAGCCGCGTCAGCACGGCCGGCACGAGGCACAGCCCGCTGACGGCGAAGAGCCCGAGGAGGCGCAGGGCGGGACGCAGCATGCGCCCCGTGGATCGTCAGGCGAGACGGCCCGGGGAAAGGGATTCCGTGCCGGCCCGCTCCAGGGCCACCAGCTCGGCCACGATCGCCTCCAGGGAACGCACCGGGCGCGGCCCGATCAGCGCCGTCAGGCGCGCCAGGTCCGGCACGCGCCGGCGGAAGTCGCGCATCTCGGTCCCGTAGGCCTCGCGGTAGGGCATGCGCACGAGGGCCGCGTCGCCTCCCGCGGCGGCGCGCACGCGGCGGGCGAGCTCCAGGATCGCGACCTCCTCGGCCCCGCCGACGTTGACCACCTGGCCGCGCGCGCGCGGCTCGTCCCACAGGGCGAGCACGCGCTCGACCGCGTCGGCCACGTGCAGGAAGGAGCGCGTCTGCGCGCCGTCGCCGTAGACCTCCAGCGGCACCCCGGCCACGGCCGCGCGCACGAAGCGCGGCAGCACCATGCCGAAGTCGCCGCGCTGGCGCGGGCCGACCACGTTGAAGAAGCGCACCACCGTGAGCCCCAGGCCGTGCTCGCGCGCGTGGGCGAAGGCCAGGGCCTCGCCCATCGCCTTGGAGAGCGCGTAGCTCCAGCGCGGCTCGCGCGTGGCGCCCGGCAGGAGCGGCGCGTCCTCGGCGAAGGGCGGGGCCTCGTTGCGGCCGTAGACCTCGGAGCTCGAGGCGAACAGGACGCGCGCGCCGTGCTGCGCGGCGGCCGCCAGCACGTTGCGCGTCCCGACCACGTTGGTCTCGAGCGTCGCGCTGGGCTGCTCCAGCACCAGGCGCACGCCGACGCGCGCCGCCAGGTGGAACACCCCCTCGGCGCGCGCCACCAGGTGCGCGACGAGCGCGGCGTCCAGCACCGAGCCGGCCACGAGCTCGAGGCGCCCCCCCAGCCCCGCCAGGTTCGCGGCACAGCCGGTGGAGAGGTCGTCCAGCACCACGACCTCGTCGCCGCGCGCCAGCAGGGCCTCCACGAGGTGCGAGCCGATGAACCCCGCCCCGCCGGTGACGAGCAGCTTCATCGCCTCACGGACGCGCTCCCGCCGCGCTTCTTCCCGGCCGCGGGGCTCACGAGGCGTCCCGGCTGTTTCACGAGGCGTCCCGGCTGTTTCACGAGGCGTCCCGCCGTCGCACGAAGCGCACCGTGCGGCCCTCGCGCGCGCGCCAGCGCCACCCGAAGAGGTGCAGGACCTCGACCGTGAGCCAGCGCGCGATGCGCCGGTCCACCAGCAGCTCCTGGGCCCGCGCCGGGTCGCGGCGCACGCCCGGCAGCCAGCGCACGAACCCGGCCAGCCCCGCGCGGCGCAGGAGGCCCGAGAGCTTGAGCCACACCGGGCGCACCTCGCGCCCGAGGAAGAAGCCGTCGTCCCCCAGGCTCTGGTAGCGCGGCATCAGGAGCCGCGCCCCGAGCGGGCTCGCCACCGGCCGCGGGCCCGTGCCGAGGTCGACGAAGGCCAGCTCCTCGCCGCGCGCGACCGGCTGGAAGTTCTGGTAGCCGGGCTTCATCTCGAAGCGCGTGCCCGGCTGGATGCCGTAGCGGTAGCGCAGCTCGACCACCGCCGGCAGGTGCCCCGCGCTGGTGGCCAGGCGCGCGCGGTGGGCCGCGAGCTCGGGCACCTCGGCCTCCGTCAGGCAGCCGGCGGCCGCCAGGATCAGCCACAGGGCGGCGACGTGGTGCTCGACCGTCGAGGGCAGGTCGTTCTGGCCGCCCTCCAGGCACAGCGCGACGTGCCCGAGGTCGGCGAACCAGGCGAGCAGCGTGCCCTCGATGCGCTCCTCGAGCCCCAGCAGGACCGGCACCGGCAGGGCGAAGGCGAAGGGCCGGTTCTGGAGCGTGTCCGAGACGATCGAGAAGGGCGCGCCCCCGGCCGAGGTCGAGTGCAGGTCGAGCAGCACGACGCGCTCGAAGCCCTGCGCGAGGTGCTCGTCGAAGGCCTCCAGCAGCGCACACTGCTCGAGCGCCTCCGGGTCGGCCAGCGGCGCCGCGGAGGCGCGCAGCGCGCGCAGGCGCTCCTCGGTCCACAGGCGGTTCAGGTCGAGCGCGAGGTAGCGCCGGCCCTGGGCCAGGGCGCGCGCGTTGCCGACCAGGCCCACCACGCGCCCGTGGAAGGGCGGGGCGCGCCGCGCGAGGTCCGTCAGCACGGCCTGGATCGCGTGCACGCCGGCCGGCTCGTTGCCGTGCACGCCGCCCAGCACCAGCACCAGCGTCCCGCCGCGCGCCGGCCCCGGCGGGTAGACGCCCAGGACGCGCGGCAGCGCGCCCAGCTCCTCCGCCGGACCGGCGGCGCGCACGCTCACTCCTCCCGCAGCCATTCGTCGAGCAGGCGCGCCGAGACGTCGATGAAGTCCGACTCGGTGACGATCCCGACCAGCTTGCCGTCCTGCAGCACCGGCAGGCACCCGACCTTGCTCGTGCGCATGCGCCCCAGGGCCTCGAGCGTGGTCGTCTCGGGCGTCACCGTGATCGGGTCGGGCCGCATGATCTCGCGCACCGCCACCGGGCGGTTGCCCTGGCCATGGCTGACCTGGCGCAGCAGCATGCGGTGCGTGACCAGGCCGACCAGGTGCCCCTCGTGGTCCTCGACCGGCACGTGCCGCAGGTGCTTCCAGTCCATCACGCTGGCGGCCAGGTCGATCAGGTCCTCGGGGTGCACCGTGAAGAGGTCGGTGGTCATGAACTGGCCCACGGTGCGGTAGCTGTCGCGCACGTCGGCCGCGCTCTCGACCGCCGCCAGCGGCCACTGGTGCACGGGCTGGCCGGTCCACTGGTTGGCGAGCATGCAGGAGGTCAGCGAGCGGTAGCGCTCGTCCGCGCGGCCCTGCCCCTCCATGGCCTCGAGCGAGTCGAGCATCCACTGCGCGCCCGTGCGTCCGGTCGCGACGCGGCGCTCGACCACGCCCAGGTAGCGCTCGATGTCGCCCGCCTCGATCCCGCGCGAGGTGAGCCCGCGCCGCGCCAGCGGCAGGAGCTCCTCCAGGATGAGCTGGTCGGCCCCCACCGTGCGCCCACCGAACCAGTGCAGGCGCGCGTGCAGCCCGTAGCGCGCGGCGGCCATGAAGTTCGCCTTGGCGTCGTCGAAGGGCATCTTGTCCTTGGGGTCGCCGTACTCGTCGGACAGGACGCACATCAGGCCGAAGAAGAAGGCCGCGTTGGCGACCTCGTCCAGCACGCTCGGGCCGGCCGGCAGCGCGCGCGCCTCGATGCGCAGGTGCGCGCGCCCGTCCACCACGCCGTAGCAGGGCCGGTTCCAGCGGTAGATCGTGCCGTTGTGCAGGCGCAGGGCCTTGAGCTCGGGGGCCTCGCCGCGCGCGAGCTTCTCGAGCGGCGACTCCTCCAGCTCGGTCGCGATCAGGACGCGGTAGCGCGCCACGTCCTCGCGGAAGATCTCCAGGATCGAGTCCTCGATCCAGTGGTCGCCGAAGCTGACGCGCACCCGGCCGCCGCGCTGGGCGTGGGTCTCGGAGCGCGTGTCGACCGACTGCTGGAAGAGCGCCACGCGCGTCTCGTGCCACAGGCGGTGGCGCAGCAGCACGGGCGAGTTCACGGCCGCCGCCAGGACCGGGGCCGTGGCCAGCTGGGCCACGTTGTAGAGCATCGGGAACTCGCCCGGACCGACCTGGAAGTGCAGCTGGAAGCTCGTGTTGCAGGCCTCCAGCATCACGTTGTCGTGCTTGGCCTGCAGCTCGTCGAGGCCCTTGATGTAGGTGCGGAACTCGCCCCCGCGCAGGCCGCGCATGATCTGGTTGAGCTGGTAGTAGCGCGGGATCGGGGTCATCGAGTCGAGCCCGAGGTGGCGCTTCTCCAGCGTCGGCAGGATGCCCGTGAGGAGCACGTGCACGCCGTGGCGCGCCCCGACCTCGCGCACCTGCGCCAGGCGCTGCTCGATCTCGCGCTGCAGGGCCGACAGGCAGTCCTTCTGGAACACGAGCGGCGTCAGGTTCAGCTCCAGGTTGAACTGCCCGAGCTCGGTCGTGAAGGAGCTGCGCGGCAGCTCCTCGAGGAGCGTCAGGGCGCGGTTCGTCGGGTGCAGGCCGCGGTCCACCAGGAACATCTCCTGCTCGGCCCCGATGCGGCGCACGCCGGTCTCGAACCACTCGCCGGCCAGCATCTTCTCCAGCGCGCGCACGTCCTCGAGCAGCGCGCGCATGAAGGCGCGCATGCTCTCCGGGTCGGAACGGTCGCGGATCTCCTGCTTGGCCATCGGGCTCCTGGGAACGCCGGGAAGGGGGTGTGGGCCGGACGCCGGCGGAAAGGGAAAGCCTAGTGTCCCGCCCCGCGAAAGCCATCCGGCCCAGGCCGCAGCGCCCCGGGCGGGGCGTAGACTCCGCCGGCAGGATGGCGGAGCAGGGCGCACGATGACGGCGCGGGACGCAGCGGGCCCGGAGCAAGACCCGCAACGGGACGACCCGGGCGCGCGCCTCGCGGCCGAGGAGCGCCGCCTGCGCCTGCTCGCGGCGCACCTCGCGGGCGCGGCCCTGCGCGCGCGCGTGGAGCTCGACGACCTCGTGCAGGAGGTCTACCTGCGCGCCCTGAGGGACCCGCGCGGCCTGCCGCCGGCCGCGGAGGGACCCGGCGCCCTGTGGGGCCTGCTCGCGCGGCTCGCGCGCGAGGTCGTGATCGACGCCGCCCGCGCCTGGCGCGCGGCGCGGCGCGACGGGCGGCCGGAGCGACTGGAGCGCTCCGACTGGAGCCGCGCCGGGGACGGGCACCCGGCCGCGGCCGCGCCCGGCCCGCGCACCGTGGCCGGGGCGCGCGAGGAGAGCGCGCGCATGCTCGCGTCCTACCTCGCGCTCTCGGCCGAGCACCGGCGCGTGCTCGGGCTGCGCCAGTTCGAGGGCCTGTCGGCCGAGACGGCGGGAGCGCGCATGGGACGCTCGGCCAGCGCCGTGCACTCGCTCTACCGGCGCGCGCTCGGCGCCTGGCAGGCCGAGCTCGAGAAAAAGGGCCTGCGCCGCGACGAATCCGGCGCGTCTCCGCGCTGCTAGGGGCCATGGACGACGCCCACGAGCTCGACGACCGCCTGGACGCCCTGGTCTCCGAGTACTCCGACCAGCTCGCCGCCGGGCGCCGGCCCAGCAAGCAGGCCTTCCTCGAGCGCGTCCCGCCGGCCGCGCGCCCCGGGCTCGAGCGCTGCCTGAAGATGATCGAGGCGGGCCTGGCCCAGGTCCCGGTGGCGAGCGTGGCCCTGGCGCCCGGGCTGCGCCTCGGGCGCTACGAGCTCGTGCGCGAGCTCGGACGCGGCGGGATGGCGCTGGTGTGGCTCGCGCGCGACACCGAGCTGCGCCGGCCGGTCGCGCTCAAGATCCTGCGCCCGGGCCTGGCGCTCGAGGCGGCCCACGTGGACCGCTTCCGGCGCGAGGCCCTGGCGATCGCGAGGCTGCGCCACCCGAGCCTGGTGCAGATCCACGACGTGGGCACGGAGCGCGGCCTCTCGTACCTGGCGATGGAGTACGTCGAGGGGCCCTCGCTGGCGCGCGTGCTCGAGGCCCTCGGACCGGCCGCGGCGCGGCGCTTCACGGCCGACGAGCTGGCGCGCGCGGCCGGGGTCTCGGCTCTGGCACAGGAGGGCGGCACGCTCGAGCAGGCCCTGGCGCGCCTCCTCGCCCAGGTCGCGACGGCCCTGGCGGTGGCCCACGCCCAGGGCATCGTGCACCGCGACGTCAAGCCCTCGAACGTGCTCCTGCGCAAGGACGGGACGCCGGTGGTGGTCGATTTCGGCCTGGCGAAGTCGGATGGCGACCCGGCCCTGTCGCTGACCGGCGACACGCTCGGCACGCCCTACTACATGTCGCCCGAGCAGGCCTTCCTGGCCGGC
>Ga0315910_10005790_pt1 | contig 10094 bp, 9 predicted proteins | sample EdamamesoilMG_FD_204470 | JGI IMG/M metagenome (GOLD analysis project Ga0315910, IMG submission 204470) | Garden soil microbial communities collected in Santa Monica, California, United States - Edamame soil | ecosystem: Environmental > Terrestrial > Soil > Garden | place: USA: California... | reverse complement strand
AGACCAGCCCATCCATTTGCAGATTCTGGAGCCTGACATTTGCACCAGTCGCTGCACTGTGGAATTCGACAATCCCTGTACACGATTCTGCCCGGCACACGTTTACGAAATGGTGGAAGATGGCGCTGGCAAACGCCTGCAGATCAATTCGGCCAATTGCGTGCACTGCAAGACCTGCGACATCAAGGACCCTTACCAGATCATCAATTGGGTCACGCCAGAAGGCGGCAGCGGGCCCAATTACCAGAACCTCTAGGCTCTAACCACATCCCGGATTTGTTTAATTTTTTGCATCAGGAAAGCAGGATTCACCCATGAAAATACTGGTTGGAATAAAACGCGTCGTTGATTACAACGTGCGCGTACGCGTGCTGCCCAACGGCAGCGGCGTGGATACGGACGGCGTGAAGATGAGCGTCAACCCATTTGACGAAATCGCGCTGGAAGAAGCGCTGCGGCTCAGGGAAGCCGGCAAAGCCAACGAAGTAATCGTGGTTTCAATCGGTTCCGAGGACTGCCAGCAGCAGTTGCGCACCGGCCTGGCCATGGGCGCCGATCGCGCCATCCAGGTGAATGCGACTGGCGCGGTGCAGCCCCTGGCTGCCGCCCGCGCGCTGCTCAAAATCATCGAACGCGAACAGCCTGGCCTGGTGCTGCTGGGCAAGCAGGCCATCGATGATGACAACAACCAGACCGGCCAGATGCTGGCAGGCCTGTGGGGGCGTCCGCAGGCAACGTTTGCTTCCAAACTTGATGTGGACGGCGACAAGGCCACCGTCATTCGCGAGGTGGATGCCGGCCTTGAAACCATCGGGATAGACCTGCCCGCCGTCGTGACCGTAGACCTGCGCCTGAATGAGCCGCGGTTCGTGAAGCTGCCGGACATTATGAAAGCCAAGAAAAAGCCGCTGGATGTGCTGCAGTTGGCGGAACTCGGGGTCGATAACGGTCCGCAATTCAGTGTTGAAAAATACAACCCGCCGCCGCAGCGGCAAAAGGGCATCATGGTGGAAAGCGCCGAACAACTGGTGCAGGAACTGAAGAACCGGGGGCTGGTATGAGCAAGATACTGATCATTGCGGAGCACGACGGCAAGGCGCTGAACCTCAGCACCGCCAAATGCGTTTCATGCGCAAAAGCAATCGGTGGTGAAATCCATATCGCCGTGCTGGGCAAGGCGGTTGATGCGGTTGCGGCGCAGGCTGCGACACTGGCGCAGGTCAGCAAAGTGATTGCCGTGAGCGCGGACCACCTTGAACACGCCCTGGCGGAAAACTGGGCGCCGGAAATCGTGGCGCTGGCCGGTGGGTACACGCACCTGCTGGGACCGTCCACCACCTTTGGCAAGGACCTCACTCCGCGCATCGCCGCGCTACTGGGTGTCAACCAGCTCAGCGATGTCATGGAAGTGATCAACGCACAGACCTTCCGCAGACCGATTTATGCCGGCAACGCCATCATTGATGTACGGGTGCCCGAAGGCAGCATCACCGTGGCAACGGTGCGCAGCGCCAGTTGGCAGGCTGCAGAAGCCGGTGGTTCAGCCACTGTAGAGAACCGGGCTGCGGCCGGTGCGGCCAGTGGCCACACCCGCTGGATCAGCCTGGCTTCAGGCGGCGGCGATCGGCCCGACCTGCAAAGCGCCAGCAAGGTGGTTTCCGGTGGACGCGCGCTGGGTAGCGCCGAGAACTTCGCCATCATCTACAGCCTGGCCGACAAGATTGGCGCAGCGGTAGGCGCCTCGCGCGCCGCCGTGGATGCGGGTTATGTTCCCAACGACATGCAGGTGGGGCAGACAGGCAAGATCATTTCACCAGATCTCTACCTGGCTTTCGGGATTTCCGGCGCCATCCAGCACCTGACCGGCATCAAAGACGCGGGCACCATCGTTGCCGTGAACAAGGACGGTGAAGCACCCATTTTCGAAATCGCCGATATTGGCCTGGTGGGCGACCTCTTCACCATCGTTCCCGAACTGGACCGACTGCTGGGCTGACCATCCTGGTGCTTTGACGATGGCTGAACCGATCTGGGCTCCAGGCCCGGTGCGCCGGCAAACCGCAAACATCAAGCGGTTTATCGACCTGTTGCGGACCGAGCTTGATCCTTCCATCCAGGATTATTGGGACCTGTACCAGTATTCCATCGCGCAGCCAGATCAGTTCTGGCGCGCGGTTTGGGATTTCGCTGCTGTGGTGGGCAAGCCCGGCGGCGCGGTGCTGGAAAACCCGGAGCTCATGCCCGGCGCACGCTGGTTTCCGCAAGCGCGACTGAACTTTGCGGAAAACCTGCTGCGCTACCGGGACGACCAGGCGGCGCTGGTATTCTGTTCCGAGACCGGCGAGCGCCGCCGGTTCACCTACGCTGAATTGCATCGTGAAGTGATGCAGCTGGCTGCTGCATTGCGGAATATGGGTGTACAGCAGGGCGACCGGGTCGCGGCATACATGCCCAACCTCCCGGAAACCATCATTGCCATGCTTGCTTCTTCCAGCATCGGGGCGATTTTCTCGTCCTGTTCACCTGACTTCGGCATTGCCGGGGTGGTCGACCGGTTCGGCCAGATCCAGCCCAAAGTGCTGTTCTGCGCCGCTGCCTACAGCTACAACGGCAAGACCCACGACTGCCTGGAAAAAGTTGCGGGTATCGTTCGGTCAGTGCCTTCCATTGAGAAGGTGGTGGTGGCGCCGTACATGAATCCCGGCGCCGATCTCAGTTCCATCTCGCACGCGCAATGGTTCGGGGATTTCACGGAAAGGCAGGCCAGCAAGCTGGATTTTGCGCAACTGCCGTTCGACCACCCGTTGTACATTCTCTACTCCTCGGGCACCACCGGCACCCCCAAGTGCATCGTGCACGGAGCCGGCGGCACGCTGCTGCAGCACCTCAAGGAGCTGATGCTGCACACCAATCTCCGGCGCACTGACACAATCTGCTACTTCACCACCTGCGGCTGGATGATGTGGAACTGGATGGCCAGCAGCCTGGCCGTTGGGGCAACGGTGGTGCTGTACGAAGGCTCGCCTTTCTATCCGGGCCCAACCGCCATGTTCGACCTGGTGGACGAGCTGGACATCTCGGTGCTGGGTACCGGCGCCAAAGCCATCGCAGCCTGGGAGAAAGCCGGGATCAAGCCGCGTGAATCGCACCAGCTCAATACACTCGTGACCCTGCTGTCCACCGGTTCTCCGCTGGCGCCGGAACACTTTGATTACGTTTACCGCGACATCAAGCAGAATCTTTGCCTGGCCTCCATATCCGGCGGTACCGATATCGTCTCATGTTTTGTCCTGGGCAGTCCCATCCTGCCGGTCTACCGCGGTGAACTGCAGTGCCCAGGCTTGGGCATGGCCGTGGAAATCCGCCGCGACGATGGAACCAAGGCCGCTGTCGACGAAACCGGCGAGCTCTGCTGTTTGCAGCCTTTCCCCTCCATGCCGGTATTTTTCTGGGGTGACGAAGATGGCGGCAAATATCGCGCAGCCTACTTCGAACGTTTTGAAAACGTGTGGGCGCACGGTGATTTTGCGCAACAGACGCAGCACGGCGGCTTCATCATCCACGGCCGCTCTGACGCAACCCTGAACCCCGGCGGTGTGCGTATAGGCACAGCCGAGATTTACCGGCAGGTAGAGAAACTGGACCAGGTTCTGGAGAGCATTTGCGTGGGCCAGGACTGGGATGACGATGTGCGCATCGTGCTGTTCGTCAAGCTGCGCGACGGACTCACGCTGGATGCGCAACTGCAGGATGAAATCCGCAGGTCAATCCGCAACAACACGACGCCGCGCCATGTTCCCGCGCGCATCATCCAGGTCGCCGATATCCCGCGCACCATCAGCGGCAAGATCGTTGAACTGGCGGTGCGCAACGTGATCCACGGCAAGCCGGTCACCAACCAGGATGCGCTGGCCAACCCGAACGCGCTGGAACTGTTCCGCGATCTGCCTGAGCTTAAAGCCTGAAGCTTTAATCCGGCCAGGGCCGGAGATCAGCCCAAAGCGTAATCCAGTTCTGCGATCAGGTCGTTCACGTCCTCCACACCCACTGACAGCCGCACCAGGCTGTCGCTGATGCCAAGGCGGGCGCGTTTTTCTTCGGGCACCGATGCATGGGTCATGATGGCCGGATGGTTGATCAGGCTTTCCACCCCACCCAGGCTTTCGGCCAATGAAAACAGTTCACATCGTTCCAGCATGCGCCGCGAAGCCTCCAACCCACCCCTCACCACGATGCTGATGATGCCGCCGCCCAGGCCGCCCATTTGCTGCATGGCGAGCGCGTGCTGGGGGTGCTCCGGCAGTCCTGGATAGTGAACTTCGGCAACGGCAGTATGCTGTTGCAGCCACCGCGCAATCTGCAGGGAATTGCGACAATGCGCATCCATGCGCAAGGCCAGGGTCTTGAGCCCGCGCAAAGCCAGGAAACTGTCGAACGGGCCCTGGATGCCGCCCACTGAGTTGAGCAGGAACCACAGCCGCTGGGCCAGGTCAGGATCATCCCGCACCACCGCCACGCCACCCACCATATCGGAGTGGCCGTTGAGGTACTTGGTGGCTGAATGAACCACAATATCAGCGCCCAGTTCCAGCGGACGTTGCAGCATGGGTGAGGCAAATGTGTTGTCTACTACCAGCAGTGCGCCATGCGCATGGGCAATTTCTGCAGCCTCTGCAATATCGACTACCCGCAACATGGGATTGGTGGGCGTTTCCACCCACACCATGCGGGTTTCGGGCTGCATGGCCGCTGCCAGGGCACCGGGCTTTTCCAGTTCGGCGAACGTGAACTGCAGTCCGGCGGAGCGTTGGCGCACCCGGTGGAACAGGCGGAAACTGCCGCCATACAGGTCGTCGCCGGCGACCACGTGGTCGCCGCTGTTGAGCAATTCCAGCACGGTGGCCGTAGCCGCCATGCCGGAGGCAAAGGCATAGCCCCGGATACCCCCTTCCAGGTCAGCGATGCATTTCTCGTAGGCATCGCGCGTGGGATTGTGGCTGCGCGAGTATTCCCAACCCTGGTGCTCACCGGGGCTGCGCTGCACGTACGTCGATGTGGCGTAGATCGGTGTCATGATGGCGCCGGTTGAAGGGTCTGGATGCTGCCCGGCGTGGATGGCGCGGGTTGACAGGGCCCGTTGCCCAGCCGGTTTATTGATTTTTTTCTTCATCGGTTTTTAGTTCCAATCCGGATCAAACGCGTTCGGCCGTGCGTCGCAGGTAATTCAACAGATCCACTCGCGTGATCAAGCCCAGGAAGGTGGCGCCATCTTTGACAATGGCCACAAAGTCGCGGTTGAAAATGGGCATCAGGTCTGAAACCGGGGCTTTTACGTCAATCTCGGTGAGTTCAGTAACCATGGCGGAACGCACCGGATTGGCAAAGGCCTTGCGGTCGCCTGCTACTGCCAGCAGCAGGTCGGACTCGTCCAGTATTCCCACAATCTGGCCCTGTTCGATCACCGGCAACTGCGAAACATCGTACAACTTCAAGCGACCGTAGGCGTTCGCCAGCGGCTCGTCCGGGCTGACGGTAATGGTGTCGTGGCTGGCATAGGGCCGGGCGATCAAGTCGCGCAGGTCACCATGGCGGGTGGCGTCGATGAAACCCAGGTCACGCATCCAGAAATCGTTGTACATCTTCGAGAGATAGCGGTTGCCGGTGTCGCAGCAGAAGGTCAGGACCCGCTTGGGCGTGGTTTGTTCCCGGCAGTAACGCAAAGCTGCCGCCAGCAAAGTTCCGGTGGAGGAACCGCCCAGGATACCTTCCTTCTTCAGCAGCGACCTGCCCGCCTCGAAACTCTCTTTATCCGGGATGGCGTAGGCTTTGCTGACCCGGGTGAAATCGCTGATCACCGGCAGGAAATCCTCGCCTATGCCCTCCACCATCCAGCTGCTGCTCTTGGTACTGAGCGTTCCTTCATTAATGTACTCGGCCAGGATGGATCCAACCGGGTCGGCCAGTACCAACTCCAGTTCCGGTGACTGGCGGGAGAAGTAGCGCGACAACCCAGTAACCGTACCGCTGGAACCAACGCCCAGCACGATGGCGTCGAGTTGGCCGCCCATCTGTCGCCAGATTTCAGGGCCGGTGACCTCTTCGTGCGCCTGCGGATTGGCCGGATTGCCGAACTGGTTGATGAAATAGGCGTTGGGAATTTCTCCGGCAAGGCGTTTGGCCAGGTCCTGGTAGTAGTCGGGATGGCCTTTGGCCACATCGGAGCGGGTCAACACCACTTCGGCGCCCATGGCCTTGAGGTTGGAAATTTTTTCCCGGCTCATCTTGTCCGGAATCACCAACACCAGGCGGTAGCCTTTCTGTGCCGCCACCAGCGCAAGGCCCAGGCCGGTATTGCCGGCTGTTCCCTCCACCAGTGTGTCGCCGGGCTTGATCAGGCCCTGTTGCTCGGCCGCTTCAATCATACGCAAGCCAATGCGGTCCTTGATGGAAGCGCCCGGGTTCTGGCTCTCCAGTTTCATGAAAAGCTCGCAAGGACCCGTATCAAGATGATTGATGCGCACCACGGGGGTGTTGCCAATCATCTCCAGAACATTTGCAAATACTTCCATGGCGCGGATATCTCCGTGGTGTGGGCTGCCGGAGCTTGCCGGCACTTGCTGGACGGACTGGATGGGATTGCGGCGACCTCGGTTGTCGACGTTGTCCGCCCCGAAAATGAAATCGGCCGGGTATTTTACCCGGCCGACAGGAATGGTGGCTGGAAAATCAGTTGGTGGTCTTGTCCATCATCCGCGCCAATTGGTCCTTGGCGAGGAGCTTCTCCTTCTTCAGTTTTACCAGCGCGAGGTCTTCCATGGGTCGGGTTCCGAATTCGGCATCAGTAACCAGTTTGTCGAGCTCCTGGTGGCGGTTGAAGATCCTGAGGAATTCAGGATTTTCTTTCATCATTCTTTCCATTTGATGCTGACGGTGTTCGAACATAGTATTCCTCCGTATTCAGTGACGATCCGACATCCGTGGCGCACTGCCGGCAGGTCCTGCCGAAAGGCCTCGGGCGGTTTCAAAAACCATGGGAACTAAAAGACACGAACTGGCAACCACATGCTGTAAAGCCCGTGGCCCTGGATGTGGCACGCCAAGCTTCAGTCGAAATTTCGTGAGGGTTTCAAATTCAAGCGGGTAAAAACAGGATTCTGGTTTGGGCCATAAGGACTTTGCTGTCGGCCCAGCCATCAGATGCGTACTTCGATTTTGCAGTGAAAAATCATAGGCGTGACACAACACTAGCGCAAAATTCCGGGCTCGGCAAGCCGACTTCACGCACCTTCAAAACAGACGAAAATCCGTTCGTAAATCAATGCCTGGCCTGGGCATTCTTTCCCGGCTCCAGCGGCTGCAACGGCTAGTCGTCCAGCAGGATTACGTCCACCCGGCGGTTCTTGCTGCGGCCTTCGGGCGTGTCGTTGGTGGCGATGGGAAAATCCTCGCCCATGCCCACCGTGGAAACGCGGGATGCGTCCACGCCGAGGCTGACCAGAGTGGCCAGCACCGACTCGGCTCGGGCCTGAGATAGCTTCAGGTTGGCGCTGGCTTCCCCAACCCCATCGGTATGGCCTTCAATACGGATTTTCTTGTCCGGTTCGCTCTGCAGCAGGTCCACCACTTCAACCAGGCTGGACTGGGCTTCCTGCTTCAATTCACTCTGTCCGGTTTCGAACAAAACGTCGCCCAGGGTGACCACCACACCGCTCTCAGTTTGCCGCAACTGCAGGTTTTCCAACTGCCGCTTCAGCGACTGGGCTTGTTCGCTGGCCAGGTTGGCTTCTTTTTTGGCCAGACTGGCGGCCAGGGCACTGCTTTCAGCCAAGGCCTTGGCCTGGTCCGCTTCCTCACGGGCACGTTGCGCCGACAAGGCAGATTGCTCCTCGCGGGTCATGGCGCTTTCGGCTTCCATGCGCGCTCTTTCTGCGTCTTCTGCGGTCGCCTGTGACAGCATGCGCGCCTGGTCGGCTTCGAGCCGGGCATTCTCGGCTTCGAGTTGACTGGCACGGACCAACAGGTGACTGTGCTCAAGACGCAGCTTTTCGAGCTCAGCTTCCATCTTTTCACGCTGCGCAGCTGCACGGGCAATCTGAATGCGTCGGTCCGCCATGTAAATCAGGTGATTGCGCTCTGTGTCATTGCCGGTGGCGTTTTCCGCAGCTCGCGTCGCGCGCTCTGCCTCGCCCAGGGCCAAAGGCGCGTAGCCCGAAAGTTCCGAATCCGATTGCAGTTCATTCAACTGGCTGCGGATCTGTTCCAGGGCCAGGTCTTTCTTGGGCGCTGAGCCACAGGCGCTGAGCGCCAGCACGGACAAACCCAGGCACAGCATTGAGACACGCTTGTTCATCAGGGCTTATCTCCATAGGTGCGAGCAAAATCCTCAGCAAGCACTTCGTTTTGCTTGATCTGCTCTGCCAGGGCAGCTCGGACCTTGGCCTCCTTGGACTTCTCTATGGCCAGCTCTGAATTGATTTCCGATTGGTCGATCAAAAAAAATGACTTGTCATACTGTTTGTGCTCTATACCCTTGTTTGCTTCAGCCAGCTTTTCACGCGCGAACCGCAGTTCCACAGGTGCATGTTGTTCTGCACCGGCCTGGATCGCCGCGTCTATGCCGCGTTGTGCGGAATTGAATGCATCCTGCGAAGGCTTGGGAGTAGCGCAGGCGCTCAGCAATACAATGCTGAACACCAACAGGTAGGCGGCAGGCGCCCATGGCCGATTGTGGCCAGACGGCTTGGTTATCAGTCTGTGCATCTCATTCTCGTGCTTGCCCGTGCTGTGGTCGATGGGCACAGATTATGAAGAAGCGCGCCCAAGGTTTAAACCCCGGGCTTAAACCCTGGCTTTCACTATGGTCTGCTCAATCGAGCCGAAAATGCTGGCGCCATCAGCATCCAGCATTTCGATGCGGATGCGATCGCCGAATTGCAGGAAGGGAGTTTCTGCCGCGCCTTTTTCAATCACTTCCAGCACCCGCTTCTCGGCCAGGCAGGAAGCTCCAACAGAGCGGTCCTGGTTGGCAATGGTGCCTGAGCCGACCAGAGTGCCCGCCACCAGTGGCCGTGTTTTTGCCGCGTGCGCAATCAACTGGGCGAAGTTGAACTGCATGTCGTGCCCCGCCTGGGGCCAACCGAACAACTTGCCGTTGATGCTGGATCGGAGCGGCAGGCTGAGTTTACTGTCCTGCCAGGCATCGCCCAGTTCGTCCGCCGTCACCAACACCGGGGAAAGCGCAGAGCGCGGCTTGGATTGCAGGAAGCCGAACCCTTTGGCCAGTTCCGCGGGGATAAGGTTGCGCAGGCTGACGTCGTTGACCAGGCCTATGAGCTGGATATGTTGCGCTGCATCGGCGACGCTGGCGCCCATCGGCACATCGTCAGTAATGACGATGACTTCGGCTTCAAAGTCGATGCCGAACTCCTCACTGGCCACGCTGACCGGGTCGTGCGGCGCCAGAAAGCCTGCCGAAGTGGCCTGGTACATCAGCGGATCTTCGTAAAAAGACGCCGGCACCTCAGCGCCACGCGCCTTGCGGACGCGCTCCACATGCGGCAGATAGGCGCTGCCATCGACAAACTCATAGGCACGCGGAAAAGGTGAAGCCAGGTCCAGCAGGTTGAGCGGCTTTGAATCCACACGCGCCCCATCATTCAATTCCGCCGACAATGCATTCAGCCGCGGGGCCATGACCTGCCAGTTATCCAGGGCCTGTTGCAGGGATTGGGCAATGCCGTTGGCGGTGACAAAAGCGCTGAGGTCGCGCTTGACGACAATCAAAGTTCCATCACGACCGCCTGCTTTTAGGCTTGCCAGTTTCATATGCGCTTATCCTGATTGTCGGTTGAGTGGCCAGCCTATTTCGGCTGCCATGAATTGACATAGCCCTGGAATTCAATGGGCTCCGCCAACGGATCCAGTTGCAGCGCGTCGCGTGCATCCAGCATTACCGCTACTTCATCCGTCGCAGCGGCTTTGGGAGCAAACGCATTCTGCAGGGCCTTGGGATGCGGGCCGTGGGTGAACCCCACCGGGTGCCAGGTGACCATTCCCGGATGGATGTTGTCGCGGCTGAAGAACTCGCCCTTGTG
>Ga0315910_10005789_pt1 | contig 10094 bp, 7 predicted proteins | sample EdamamesoilMG_FD_204470 | JGI IMG/M metagenome (GOLD analysis project Ga0315910, IMG submission 204470) | Garden soil microbial communities collected in Santa Monica, California, United States - Edamame soil | ecosystem: Environmental > Terrestrial > Soil > Garden | place: USA: California... | reverse complement strand
TGTACGAGGCGACGCTGGTCTCCGATACGAGTGAGTTCGACGACCTCGTCGCCTCGGGGGACATCACCTTCCCGGGGTGTACGACGACGGAGGGGGTCGATCCGCTGCTGGCGCGCGGCTGCAAGAGCTTCTTCCGTTTCCCGTGTGGTGCGCCGCCGGCGGACGGCGTGCGCGGCGCGGGCTGCTCCGCGTGCCACGCCGGCACCGATCTGTTCAGCGAGGCGGCGGTGCAGGCCGGGGGCGCTTTTGCCCCGCTCTTGCAGGTGCCGGACGTCAACAACCAGCCGGACACGCGCGACCTCGGCTTCGCCAACATCGGCACGCGCCCGACCTTCGTCGACGTGTTCCTCGGCGGCACCGATCCCTACGGCAACCCGCTCTCGTTCGGGCGCCAATACCGCCAGTATCTCGACACCGGCGACATCTCCCTGGTCAAGGACCCCTTCCTGGTCCGGGCCATCGAGGCCGGGCAACTCGTGCGTGGGGGCGCCGTGAACACGACCGCCAAGCTGGAGAGCGACGGCGCCACCAAGATCCCCGCCTTGCGCAACGTGGCGCTCACGCCGCCGTACTTCAGCTATGGCGGGTACGCCACGCTCCGGCAGGTCGTCGAGTTCTACAACCGCGGCGGCAACCGTCGGCAGATCACCGCGGAGAACGCTGCGCTCGAGGCGCATGGCAGCCTTTGCACGTCGGGTGACGACACCGGCTCGGGGCCAGATGGCAACCAGCCGTACCCCGTCGCCGGCCCCGATTGCGGCACCAACGTGAGCGGCCTGATGGTGCCGCTCGGGCTGCTCGACTGCACCACGGCCGCGGATCCGGCGGCGTGCGATCCCGAGAACGACGACGTGGCAGCGCTGGTGCGCTTCATGCTGGCGCTGACGGACCGGCGCGTGCAATGCGATCAGGCGCCATTCGATCACCCGGAGCTGGGGCTCGCCATCGGCCACTTGCCAGAGCCGGGCAGCGTCGAGAACGCGGCCGCCGACGCCGAGTTTCACCTGCCCGCCGTCGGCGCGACCGGCTTTGCGCCAGGGTCGGGGCTCTGCATTCCGAACGCCGGGGACCTGTTCGGCACCGGCATGGCAGGCCGCATCGGCGGCGAGCGCGCACCGCTGTAGTCCCAGCGTTCGTTCAACCTTCGACGCGGGTCGGTGGTGGCTCGAGCGTGGTGTCGACGGCGTGGTGCGGAAACGGCGGCGGTCCCGGATCCTCGCCCTCGGCTGCATACGCGGCGAAGTCGAGGAGCTTGCCGCCGTCGCGCGCGTTGGCACGGCGCTCCAGCCGTCGCCGGCGCTCGTCGGTCGCGCACCACAGGTGGTAGATCTCCACGCGAGTGCCCAGACGCCGCGCGAGGCGCTCGGGCCAGCTCGCGTCGCGCCGCTCGCGGGTGAACGGCCCGACGATGACACACGGCAGGTGGGGTAGGTTGTCGAGCGCCACGTCGAACAGCGCCTCGTAGATCGGCTCTCTCAGCAGGGCCTTGTATGCCGGCGAGTCGCGGTCGTCCTCGGCCAGGCCGTGGCCGCGCAGCACGAGCCTTGCTAGCCGCTCCGTGACCGTGTCGATGTCGATCAGCACAGCGCCCCGCTCGGCGCAGAGGCGCGCGGCGAACGTGCTCTTACCAGCGCCGGCGTTGCCGCAGACGACGTAGGCCGGATGGCGGAGGCTCGTCATCGCCGGAGCTTGACCCAGCTGCGGTGCGGCTCGCAACTGCCGCTCTCGGCCGCCGATCGACGAAGGTCAGCCTCGCGGCAGGAGCGAGCCCGCCGCGGCGCCCGCTCCCAAAGCGTGCCAAGCTCGGGCGATGAAGCGCCCGCACGCGTACCCGCCCGAGCTCGCGCGCTACGTCGAGCAGCACTGGCCGGCAGAAGGGGCCCCGCTGCCGGCGCCGGCGCTGCTGTGCGAGGCGCTCACCGTGGCCTATCAGGCCTCCCTCACCTCGGAGGAGGGGCGACCGACGCGCTTTCGGCTGCTGCTCATGCCGCCGGAGCGCCTGCCGGAAACTGGCGCCCCGAACGAGGGCGTGCTGCGGCTCGAGTTCGATCGGGAGCGGCCGCTCGCGGCCGACGAGCTGCGGCGGCTGAGCCCGGCGACGCCGTTCGAGGTGGCGCTGATCGGCTGTCGCGAGCGCGGCGATGGCTGGGCCATCTGGGGCATCGCGCACTCGGGGCCCGCCTGGCTCAATCCGACCTGGGGCGGTCGCAGCTCGGTCCCGAACTGGACGTTCGACGCCATCATTCACGTCACGGCTCCCGGCCACATCGCGGTGCGCTGTGCCGGGAAGCTGGTGGGCGCGCTGGAGCGCGGCGTGCTGGTCGACGGCGTGCTCGACGTCTTCGAGTCGGATTGGCTGCCGGCGCTGTTCGCCGCGGAGCGCGAGACGGTGCGGCGCGTGCATTCCGAGCTCCAGTCGCTCAGCCCGTCGCCGACCACGGCCGAGCACTCGCTCGTGAGCAGCGTCGGGCAACACATGCTCCGGCGCGCGATTCAGCTGATCCGCAACGCTCGGCACGGAGGCATGCTCTTGGCTGTCGACGCCGCTGCGCCGGGCGCGCCCGAGGCGCTCGGCGGATTGCGCCTCAAGTATCGCTACGCGGACCACGAACCTGCGGGCCGCTATCGAACACTGCTGCTGCAGATCCTGGATCGGCTGGCGGCGCGCACCAGCAAGGACTCGGTGGGCTGGGCCGACTTCGCTTCCGACGAGAGTCTCGAGCTCGAGCGGCTCGAGCGCTCGGTGTTCGAGCTGAGCCGGGTCATCGCATCCCTGGCTGCCATCGACGGGGCGGTGGTCATCGATAAGCGCTTGACGATGGTCGGCTTCGGGGCGGAGGTCTCGTCAGACTTGCCGTCGCCCGACCGCGTCTGGCGCGCGCTGGACCTGGAAGCGACGCGCTGCCAGCCCGAGCCGATCGAAAACGTCGGCACGCGCCACCGCGCTGCCTATCGGTTCGCGCTGCACCATCCGAACGCCATCGCCATCGTGATCTCCCAGGATGGCGGCGTCGTCTTCGTGGCGCAGCGGCAGGGCAAGGTCGTCTATTGGGAACAGTCCGTGAGCCCGTGACGCTCGGCGTCGCCTCCATCTGGAACGACCTCGAGCCCTGGACGGTGCCCTTTCGTCGAAAATCACGCTGTCCGTGAAACGCGGATGGGAACGTTTTCAGTCTGCCTGGGCGTCGGGGCGGCGAACCTGTACAAGAGCTGACGGTGCTGCCGCTCCGCGCCCTGCTCGCCGTCCAGCTCGCCGCTGCGAGCTTGGCTTGCGCGGTCCCGGAACGGCTCCCCGAACCTCGGGGCGAGTCGGAGGCGCTGCCGCTTTCACCCGCGCCCGCCGCGCTGCCGGCGCCGACCGTGGACCGCGCGCCGATCGGGGCCGCGACAGGCCAACCCGTGGAGCGTTACACGCTGCGCAACGCACACGGGCTGTCGCTGCAGGTGCTCACATACGGCGCCATCATCAGCGCGCTCGAGCTGCCGGATCGCGATGGAAAGCTGGCGGACGTGGTGCTCGGCTACGGCGATCTCGACGGCTACCTGGGCCAACGCGCCTACTTCGGGGCGATCATCGGGCGCGTCGCCAATCGCATCCGGGGCGCGGCGTTCGAGCTGGATGGCAGGCGCTACCAACTCGCGGCGAACGAAGGGCGCGACCACCTGCACGGTGGCCGCGTTGGCTGGGACAAGGTCGTGTGGTCGGCGAACGGCACGGTCGACGCGAGCGCCGCGTCCGTGCGGCTCGAACACGAGTCCAAGGACGGCGACGAAGGCTACCCCGGCAATGTCTCGGCGAGCGTGACCTATACGCTCACGAACACGGACGAGCTCCGGGTCGAGATGCGGGCCCGCACCGACCGCACCACGATCGTCAACATCGCCCAGCATGGCTACTTCAACCTGGGTGGTATCGGCTCCGGGTCGATCGAGGGCCAGCTGCTGACGTTGTTCGCGGACGAGTACACCCCCGGCGACCCGATGATCCCCGACGGTCGTGTCCAGCCGGTGGCGGGCACGCGCTTCGATCTGCGCGAGCCCACGCTCCTCGGGCCGGCGATGCGCGTGGACGCGGCGGGCCCGGGCGGGTTCGATCACAACTTCGTCGTGCGCGGCGCGCCCCATCAGTTGCGGCCCGTCGCACGCCTCGAGGACCCCGCCTCGGGGCGCGTGCTGACGCTCGACGCCGACCAGCCCGGGGTGCAGCTGTACACCGCCAACCACCTGCGCGGGCAGGTCGAGGGCAAAGGCGTGCGCTACCAGCGTCACGCCGGCATTTGCCTCGAGACACAAGCTTTTCCCAATGCCATCAACACGCCCGCCTGGCGCGGGGACGTGATACTCACGCCCGAGCGCGAGTACCGGCACGAGATGCGCTACCGATTTTCGACCCTTCCGCGCGCCGCGGAGCCCGGCGTGGGCAGCGCGCCCCAGACCTCGAGAACACCATCATGACATCATTCGCCCATGACCCGCGATCCGCCTTGGCGGCGTTGCCCTTGATCCTGGCCGCGCTGGCTGGCTGTGGCGCTGCCGACGAGGGCTCCGGAAACGACATCCCGAGCTTCGGCGGCCCCCCGGGCGTGCAAAACCCGGCGCTGCCGGGCGCCGCTGGTGGTGCGGGCACGCCGACACCTCCTTCGACCGACCCCGTCGTCCCGGGCCAGCCGAGCACCGGCGGTAACCCCGAGACGCCGGTGACCGAGGGCAGCACCCCCATCGCTCCCGGTCAGCCCGCGCCCGGCGCCGGCGGGGCCGCGGCGACGCCGCCTGGCGAGCAACCGCCCGTCACCCCCACGGAGCCCCCGCCGCCGGAGCTCATCCCCCCGCCGCCGCTCGATCGCCCCGCCGTCGGCGGCACACCGAACTTGTTCGTCGACGTGCTGGGCCGCACCCCGGCGGAGGTGGATCAGAAGGTGCGCAGCGCGGTCAATCGCTTCTTTGGCCTGGAAGGCAACGACCCGGCCACGCCCACGCTCAACGGCGGCGCGCGCTCGTTCTACACGCTGCCGCAAGACAACGGCATGGCGTTCGTGTACGCGGCCGACTCCTCGGACATCCGCAGCGAGGGTATGTCCTACGGCATGTTCATCGCGGTGCAGATGGACATGCAGCAGCAGTTCGATCAGCTCTGGCGCTTCGCCAAGGCGTTCATGCAGTACCCGACCACGGATCCGCTGACGTCCTGGCACAACTACTTCCGCTGGAGAGGGACGGTCAACGCGGCGAACGCCAACAACTGGGCCGTCACCTTCGGGGCCACGGAGCCCCCCGCGTCCGACGGTGAGGAGTACTTCGCCGCGGCGCTGTACCTCGCCAATCGCCGCTGGGGTAGCGCCGGCGAGATCAACTACAAGGCGGAAGCAGACATCGTATCGGATGCGATGCTGAACAACCCGATCGGCGACGACGGGCGTTACCCGCTGATCCACCCCGAGGCGAACCAAGTCACGTTCGTGCCCTATGGCACCTCGGCGGAGCACTCCGATCCGAGCTACCACCTGCCCGCTTTCTACGAGATCTTCGCGGAGGACGGCCCCCCTGCCAATAGCGTGCGCTGGCGCGTGATCGCGGAGGAGAGCCGCGACTACTTCGTCGAGTCTGCGCACCCGCAGACCGGCTTGCACCCCGACTACGCCACGTTCGACGGTACGCCCGAGCCTGGCTACAACCCGGACCCGAACCAACCCCACGATCAGTTCCGCTTCGACGCCTGGCGCGTGCCGCTGAACATGGCCGTGGAGTACTCCTGGTCGCGGCCCGATCCGCGCCTCGGTGGGCAGCTCGACAAGTACCTCACGTTCTTCGGCGGCCAGCTGGCGAACGGCAACGTCAGCGCCGCCCTGTTCCGGCTCGACGGTGGCGTCAACACGCAGGGCGGATCGCAGGCCCTGGTGGCCACGCTGGCGGCGGCGACGCTGGCTTCGCAGGACCCGAACCGCATGACGTTCGTGAACAACCTCTGGAACATCGCGCAGCCGACGGGACAGTTCCGTTACTACCAGGGCGCGGTGTACCTGCTCGGCTTGCTCGCGACGTCGGGCAACTTCGACTACGGCTTCGAGTGAGCGGCGCGCGGAGGCCCCGGCCACTTCCCGCTGAAAGGGAGCCGGGGCTTCGCTCGAGGTGCGCCGTCAGGCGACGCGGAACAGGCTGACCTGCAGATACCGATCTTCGGGCTGTGCGGGCAGGCTGGGGTAATCCGGCGGCAAGCCGCCCACCGACAGCACCTGGCCCCAGCGCCCAGCCCGAGCGAAGGCGTCGCGCGCGAGCCCCGGCAGGGGCGGGAGCTCGCGCGAGTTCGCCGAAAGCCAGAGCAGGCCCCCGGGCGAGAGCAGCGCGACGGCGCGCTCGATCAGGTCCGGGTAGTCCTTGCGCATCGACCACGCGCTGGCGCGGGAGGCTGAATACGTGGGTGGATCGACGATGATCAGGTCGAACGTCTCGCTCTCGCGCGCCGCCTTCTTCAAGAACGCCGTGACCTCCTGGGTGATGAACCGGTGGCGGTCGGGATCCAGCCCGCTGAGCTCGAAATTGGCGCGCGCCCATTTCTGCACGCCCGCGGCCAGATCGACGCTCGTGACCGAGCTCGCGCCGGCGCGGGCAGCGGCGACCGACAGGCTGCCGGTGTACGAGAACGTGTTGAGCACGCGCCGGTCTCTCACGTAGCGCGCGAGCTGTTGCCGGTGCTCGCGCATGTCCGTGAACAGACCGACGTTCAGCCCGGACGACAGGTGCACCTCGTACGGCACCCCCTCCTCGTGCGCCACGAGCTTCTCGGCGGGTGCCGTCCCGACGATCTCCTGCTTGATCGACGTCTGCGCAGCGTCCCGACCGCGTAGCTTGATCACGACGCCGGACAGGCCCCGCTCCTCGACCAGCTGCTCGGCGACCAGGCGCGAGATGCCGAACAGACCGCGGCTGTAGGCGTACAACACGGCGTGCTCGCCGTAGACGTCGGCCGCGATCCCCGGCAAGCCGTCGCCCGAGCCGTTGAGCAGGCGGTGCGCGCTGCGCTCGCGTGCCAGGCCGAAGCCTGCTCGCAACCCCAGCGCGTGCTCGAGCCGCGCCCGCACGAAGCGCGCGTCGAGCGCCGCGAACCCCTCGCTCGCGAGCGCCATCACCCGGATCAGCGCGTTCTCCGGGTCGGCCACGGCCAGAGCGCACAGCTCCCCGGCCGGCGTCATCAACCGCACGGGCTGCCCCGGCTCGCAGCGAGCGGCGCTCGGGACGCTCTCGAGCGGAACGTCGCGCTGCCCGGTGCGCAGCCAGCCGGTGACCTCGGCGGTCAGCGTGAGGGCGTGGTGGGCCATGGTCCTCGAAGGGTGCGTCGGGTCGTCATCACGGCGGGGGTTTTGCCACAAAACCGCGCGCCAGCGGGCAGCGCAGACGGGGGCCCCGCCCCCCCGCGGCCGGGGGCCGTTTTGCCCCGCGGGCCGCGGTGCGCGAGCGACCGCCAGGAGGCGTAACATTGGCGAAAACACGGCGCGCCTCGGCTCGGGCGAGCCTGTCCGCGTTCGTCCTTTGGCTGGCGAGGTCCCTTTGCTGGTGAGCACTCCGAGAGCCGCCGTCCTGGTCTCGAGCGGGCTGCTCGCGCTCGCCTGCGGCAGCGACGAAGAGGTGCGGATCACGGCGCAGCGCGTCCGGTTCAGACAGCTCGCGCCCGAGCAATACGTGATCGCGTCGTGCGAGACCGGGCTGAACGCCGCGTGCGTCCGCGAGGTCGTGATAGCCGGTCGCGTCGTGACCGCCGAAGTCGCCCCGCGCGGCAGCGCCGCCTGGCGCCCCGTGGCCGAGCTCGGGCTGTGGGTGGATCAGGTCACGCGCATGTTCGACGCGGCTCTCGATGAGGCGAGCTCGCTGCGCCTGCTCGAGTTCGAGCCGCGCTGGCACTACGTCAGCGAGTATCAGCTGTCTGGTGGCGGCGAGGCGGGCCGGCGCGTGACGTGTTTCCTGCCGAATCGCGTCGACCTGCAGCGCTGTGAGGCCCAGCTCTCGGAGCTCGCGCTGCCCTGAACGCGGGCGCCTCCGCGCGCCCCGAATCGGTGCGGTGCCGCGTGTGTTCCGGCGGGGTTCCAGCTTGAAATGATCCTCGGGCTCGGTCAGGTTGCGCGCCATGTATCCCACGGAGAAACGCGTGCTCGTCACGGTCGCCGGAGCCGACGCGCCGGGCATCACCGCGACGTTGACCGGCATCATCGCCAACGGCGGCGCGCAGCTCAGAGACATCGAACAAGTGGTGGTGCAGGGGCAGCTGACGTTATGTCTGGCGATCGGGGTCGATCCCGGCCAGGGACATGGCGCGCCGGTGGTCAAGGACCTGCTGTTTGCTGCCAAGGAGCTCGGCTTGAGCCTCGATTTCGAGGTGCTGGACGCGGCGCCCGCCGAGCGCTCCGACTCGACGTCGCTGTACGCGGTGACGGTGATCGGCGATGAGGTGAGCGCCCCCGCCGTGCACGCCTTGACGAGCGTGATGGCGAGCTTCGGCGTGAACATCGAGAGCATCAAGCAACTCTCCGACGTGACCCTCAGCTCGCTCGAGATCGTCATCGCCGTCCCGCGCGACTCCGAACGCGTCCAGGCGTTGCAGACAGCGCTCGTCAACCGCGCGCTCGAGGTGGGCGTCGATCTGGCGTTTCAGCGCGAGCGTTTGACCCGGCGCAGCAAGCGCCTGGTGGTCATGGACATGGACTCGACGTTGATCCGCATCGAGGTCATCGACGAGCTGGCGCGCGCCTACGGGGTGTACGACGAGGTAGCCGCGATCACCGCGCGCGCGATGCTGGGCAACATGCCCTACGAGCAGAGCCTGGAAGAACGCGTGGCGCTGCTGCGCGGCATGCCCCTCGAGGCCGTGATGCGCGTCGCCGGGGATCCGCCGGTGATGGAAGGGGCGCCCGAGCTGCTGCTCGCTTTGCGCGCCCTGGGTCTGAAAACGGCGGTGATCTCGGGTGGTTTTTCCATCGCCGCAGACGCGCTCAAGGCCCGATTCGGTCTGGATTACGCGTATTCCAACCAGCTCGAATTCAAGGACGGTAAGCTCACGGGCCGGGTGCTCGACCCCATCGTGGGTCCGCAGCGGAAGGCGGACCTGCTGGACGCGCTCGCCCAGCGCGAGGGGATACCGCTCGAGCAGACCGTCGCCGTCGGGGACGGGGCCAACGACCTGTTGATGATCGAAAAGGCCGGACTCGGCATCGCTTTCCACGCAAAGCCCAAGTTGCGTGCCGCTGCCGACACCAGCCTGACCCAGGGCGGGCTCGATCGTATCCTGTATCTACTCGGCTTGCGCGCTCGCGAGGTGAGAGAGCTTCTCAACGGTTAGCTGGCATTAACCTGAGCCATTCACAATTCCCGTAACGAAGGATCCGCACCGCGCCGGGTGCGATCTGCAGCGTGCGCAGACGTCGCTGTCGCTGCAAACGAGCCCCGAAAGCTCATCAATGTCCGCTGCGCGATGCGCGGCGTGCGCGAATGTTCGTGCTGGGTCATTTCGAATCAAAGGCGCGCATAAGTGCAGCGTTCACTCGGAAATGCTGGTAAACGTGTGGCATGGCACTATCGAACCGACGAGGCGTTGGCCTCGTTCTCGGGGCGCTGCTCTCTGCAGCGTGTGGGAACGGGGACGACTACGATCCCGATGCAACGCAAGGGTCAGCTTTCACGACGCCACCGCCGCCTGCCATGGATGTAGCGCCGGCGTCGCCCGCGCCCGTAGATGGTTCGAGTCAACCGCCTGGCGCCGCGGGCGGCGGTGCCGTGCCTGGCAGCGCCGAAGACGTGCCTCCGGTGACGACGCCTGTGGTGCCGCCCGTCGAAGAGCCCCCGCCGGCGGAGCCGAGCGCATCGCGTTGCAGCACGCCCAACGGCGTCAATGGACGGCCCACCACGTTCGAGGATGCAGTCATCCTCATGAACACGCTGCCGCGCCCCACCACGTTGGCGTGTTTCATCGAGGCGCTCGAGCGCCCGCTGCAGGTGTACATGACCGAGAGCGATCAGAGCTTGCAGCCATCGCCGGGTCCGGAGAGCCCGCGCATCTTCATCGTCAACGAGCCGCTGGTGATGTCGATCGTGCCGGCAGGCGCGGCGGC
>Ga0315910_10005788_pt1 | contig 10094 bp, 11 predicted proteins | sample EdamamesoilMG_FD_204470 | JGI IMG/M metagenome (GOLD analysis project Ga0315910, IMG submission 204470) | Garden soil microbial communities collected in Santa Monica, California, United States - Edamame soil | ecosystem: Environmental > Terrestrial > Soil > Garden | place: USA: California... | reverse complement strand
CCAGATTTTCCTGGAACCGGAAGGCCTCACGGTCGGCGAGTTCTACCCCAACGGCATTTCAACCAGCCTGCCGTACGACGCGCAGCAGGCGCTGGTGCGGTCGATTCGCGGCCTCGAGCAGGCGCATATCACGCGACCCGGCTACGCCATCGAGTACGACTACTTCGATCCGCGCGGACTGAAACGCTCGCTGGAGACGAAAGCCATCAGCGGTCTTTTCTTCGCCGGCCAGATCAACGGCACCACCGGCTACGAAGAAGCGGCCGCGCAGGGATTGCTTGCCGGCATCAACGCAGCGCGCGGCGCACAGGAACGCGAACCGTGGTGCCCGCTGCGCAACGAAGCCTACCTGGGCGTGCTGGTGGATGATCTCGTCACGCGCGGCGTGTCCGAACCCTATCGCATGTTCACGAGCCGCGCGGAATATCGGCTGTCCCTGCGCGAGGACAATGCCGACCTGCGCCTGACCGAGGCCGGTTATCGCCTGGGCGTGGTCGGCGCCACGCGCTGGGAAGCGTACTCGCGCAAGCGTGAAGCGATCGCGCTCGAGCAGGAGCGGTTGAAGAGCATCTGGATCAACCCGCGAATGGTGGCGCCGGAAATACTCGCATCCATTTTCGGCCAGCCGCTCGAACGCGAGTACGCGCTGACCGATCTGCTGCGCCGTCCCGACGTGAGTTATGCGCAGTTGATGACGCTGCCCGGCGCCGGGCCGGGCCTTGACGATACGCAGGCCGCCGAGCAGGTCGAAATCCAGGCCAAGTACCAGGGCTACATCGAGCGCCAGCGCGAGGAGATTGCACGTTCCGAACACTACGAGAATCTGCGGATGCCGGAGGCGATGGACTATCGCGACGTGCGCGGGCTATCGGTCGAGGCGCAGCAAAAACTCAATCAGCACCGCCCCGAAACGCTGGGCCAGGCCGCGCGCATATCCGGCATCACGCCGGCCGCGATTTCAGTCTTGCTGGTGCACTTGAAACGCAAGTTAGCGAGCACTCACTTCGATAAATCGGCGCGCCCCGGGGCCACTCGGCGCTCCACGGCGAAAACGGCGTGATTCATGGACATGGATCTGGCGGCGCAGTTGGCCAAGGGCGTTGCCCAGCTCCATCTCGAGCTGCCGCCGCAGGCCGAGCCGAGGTTGCTGGAGTACCTGGCGTTGCTGCAGAAATGGAACCGGACTTACAACCTGACCGCGATACGCGAAGCGTCCCGCATGGTGAGCCACCATCTGCTCGATTGCCTGGCAATCATGCCGCACGTGACGGCGAGCACCGTGCTCGACGTCGGCAGCGGCGCGGGCCTGCCCGGTATCCCGCTTGCGCTGGCAGCACCGACCGTCCAGGTGACGCTGCTCGAATCGAGCCACAAGAAAGCCGCGTTCCTGCAGCAGGCGAAAGCGGAGTTGAAACTCGACAACGTGACGGTAGCCTGTGAACGGTCGGAAACCTGGCAACCGGGACGGTTTGAGATGGTGATCTCGCGCGCCTTTTCGGAGCTGGCGGAATTCGTCGCAGCGGCGGGACGACACGTCGCACCGGGCGGCCTGCTGGCGGCGATGAAGGGTGTCTATCCCGACGAGGAGATCGCGCGGCTGCCGCAAGACTGGTGCCTGCGCGCCGCAATCCCGCTGACGGTACCCGGCCTTGACGCGCAACGCCACCTGCTGTTGCTGGAGCGGAGCTAGGCGTGCCGAAAATCCTCGCCATCACCAATCAGAAGGGCGGCGTCGGCAAGACCACCACCGGAGTCAACCTTGCTGCCAGCCTCGCCGCGGCCAACCGGCGAGTGCTGCTGGTCGATCTGGATCCGCAGGGCAATGCCACGATGGGCAGCGGCGTGGACAAGCGTACGCTCGACGCTACGGTCTACCACGTGCTGCTCGGAACCCGCACCATCGGGGAAGTACGGGTTCGCTCGGAAAACGGCCAATACGACCTCGTGCCGGCCAACCGGGAATTGGCGGGCGCCGAGATCGAACTGGTGGAAGTGGAACACCGCGAGACGCGGCTGAAGGAAGCGTTTGCCGCGGTCGAGAACGAATACGATTTCATCCTGATCGACTGCCCGCCGGCATTGAATCTGCTCACGGTCAACGGTCTCACCGCCGCGCAGGCGGTGATGATCCCGATGCAGTGCGAGTACTACGCGCTCGAGGGGCTTTCCGATCTCGTGCAGACCATCAAGAAAGTGCGCGCGCACCTTAACCCGGCGCTGGAGATCGAGGGGCTGCTGCGCACCATGTTCGACCCGCGCAACATGCTCGCACAGCAAGTCTCGGCGCAGTTGCTCGAGCATTTCGGCGACAAGGTCTACCGCACCGTCATTCCGCGCAACGTGAGGTTGGCGGAAGCGCCCAGCCACGGCGAGCCCGCGCTCAAATTCGACCAGACATCCAAGGGCGCGCAAGCCTATCTGGCGCTTGCGGGCGAGATGCTGAACCGCACCGGCGGCTAAGGAGCAGACGATGGCCAGGATCAAGGGATTGGGACGGGGACTCGACGCGCTGCTGGGCGGCGCGGAAGAGCCGGCGGCAGGCACGGATGCGCTCAGCATGATCGCTATCGACGCACTGCAACCCGGGCGCTATCAACCGCGCACCCACATGGATCCGGAGCCGCTCGCCGAACTGGCCGAGTCGATCAAGTCGCAGGGCGTGATGCAGCCGATACTGGCGCGCCCGATCGGCGCGGGCCGCTATGAAATCGTCGCTGGCGAACGGCGCTGGCGCGCCGCCCGCATGGCGGGGCTTACCACCGTGCCGGCGCTGGTGCGCGAGGTGCCCGACCGGCAGGCGCTTGCCGCCGCGCTGATCGAGAACCTCCAGCGCGAGGATTTGAACCCGATCGAGGAGGCCGTCGGCGTCAAGCGCATGATCGAGGAATTCGGCATGACCCACGTGGACGCGGCGCAGGTGCTGGGCCGGTCGCGCGCGGCCATCACCAATGCGCTGCGCCTGCTGGAACTCGCGCCGCCAGTGCAGGAACTGGTGCGCGAGGGCAGGCTCGATATGGGGCACGCGCGTGCGCTGCTGGTGCTGCCGGCATTGAAGCAGGTCGAACTCGCGCGCGAGGCGGTGGCGAAGCAGCTCTCGGTGCGACAGGTCGAGCAGTTGGTCGCGGGTCTGGGCAAGCGGGCACCGGCGCGCGCGCGCGCCAAAACCGACCGCGATGTGGCGCGGCTCGAGGAGGAATGGAGCCAGCGCCTCGGCACGGCGGTCAACATCCAGACCGGGAAAAAGGCGGGTAGCGGCAAGCTGGTAATTCAGTACGCTTCCCTGGACCAGCTCGATGCGTTTCTGCGCAGGCTGGGCCAGGCCTGATCCGGCGGGATGTTGCGGCACAGCAAATTGACCCTTATCCTGCCTCAAGGCTATACTTGCGGGGCTTTTCAGGGCGCGGGGAAACTCAACACCATGCTTCGCGACCTGGTCAAGCCGATACGCGCCGTGTTGCGGTGGCAGTTGCTGGCCACCGCCGTTCTGATGCTCGTTGCCGGGTTCTGGGTTGGCGCCGAAGGCGCTCTCTCCGCGGTTCTTGGCGGTTCGATCAGCATCTTTTCCGGACTGGCGGCTGCGGTCGTGGCCTCGTTGGGTAAGGCAGACTCCGCAGGGGGGGTTCTGTTGAGCGCGCTGGGCGCCGAAGCCGTCAAGGTCGGCCTCATCGTCATCCTCCTGTGGCTGGTGCTCTCGACGTACAGGGACGTCGTGGTGCTCGCTTTCCTGGGCACGTTCACGGCCACGGTGCTGATTTTCGCTATGGCTTTTTTTGTTCGCGAAGTTTGAGAATAACTATACGTTTCGATCATGGCCGCCGGTAAAGAACTCACGCCGACCGAATACATCGGCCACCACCTGACCCACGGCACCGCGTCGTTCGGCGAAGGCGGTTTCTGGTCCGTCAATTTCGATTCGGTCTCGGTTTCCGTGCTGCTCGGTTTCGTCGGCCTGGGTTTTCTCTGGTGGGTGGTGCGCGGCGCGACCGCCGGCGTGCCGACCAAACGCCAGGCTTTCGTCGAGCTATTGTTCGAATTCATCGACGAGCAGGCGAAAGGCATCTTCCACCACGGCGACCGCAACAAGTTCATCGCGCCGATGGCGCTCACCGTCTTCGTGTGGGTGCTGCTGATGAACTCGATGGACTTCCTGCCGGTCGACTGGGTGGCGCTGGGCACCCATCATGTGTCGGAGCACGGCTTTCGTATCGTGCCAACGGCGGACATCAACACGACCTTCGCGCTGGCGCTGACCGTCTGGCTGCTGATGATTTTCTTCTCGATCGCGGCCAAGGGCTTCGGTGGCTGGATGCACGAACTGCTCTGCTCCCCGTTCGGCAAGTGGATGATGCCGTTCAACCTGCTGTTCAACGCCATCGAGTACCTGTCGAAGCCCTTGTCGCACTCGCTGCGGCTCTACGGCAACATGTACGCGGGCGAAATCATCTTCCTGCTGCTCTGGATGTGGGCGGCAACCGGCCTGGTCGGAACGGTATTCGGCTCGGTGCTGGCGCTGGGATGGGCGATTTTCCACATCCTGATTGTCGCCCTGCAGGCTTACGTCTTCATGATGCTGACCATCGTCTATCTTGCGATGGCGCACGAGCACCACTGATTCTCTTCAACAGTCTTTCCCGCTTAGAAAGGAAATCACCATGGAAAAACTCCAACTCATCGCGATGGTGCAGGCCTACACCGGCATCGGCATCGGCCTCATGATCGGCCTGGGCGCGCTCGGCGCCTGCGTCGGCGTGGGCATCATGTGCAGCCGCTTCCTGGAAGCCGCGGCGCGACAGCCGGAACTCACCAATTCGCTGCAGGCGAAGGTGTTCCTGCTGCTGGGCCTGATCGATGCCTCGTTCATCATCGGCGTCGGTCTCGCCCTGTGGTTCGCCACCGGCAATCCCCTGCTTGCGCAACTGCGCTAACGTTTCGTTCCCGCTGAGGGACGCAGCATGAATATCACTTTTACACTGGTCGCGCAGGCGGTGGTTTTTGCCGCCTTCATCTGGTTTACCAAGGTCTTCGTGTGGCCGCCGTTGCTGCGGGCGATCGAGCAGCGGCAGAAGACGGTTGCCGACGGGCTCGCCGCCGCGGAGCAAGGCAAGAAATCGCTCGAGCAGTCATCGAAGCAGGCCGGCGAAGAAATCGCAAGCGCGCGCGGGCGTGCTGCCGACATCGTCGCGCAGGCGGAGAAACGCGCCACGCAGGTGATCGAGGAGGCCAAGGTCGCCGCCAAGGCGGAAGGCGATCGTGAGAAAGCCGCCGCCAAGGCCGACATCCAGCAGGAAGCGCAGCGCGCGCGCGAGCAGTTGCGCGAACAGGTGGCCGCGCTGGCGGTTGCCGGCGCCGAGAAAATCCTGCGCCGCGAGGTGGATGCCAAGGCGCACGCCGATCTCCTGGATGGGATAAAGAAACAGCTCTAATGGCTGAGCCCAGCACCATCGCGCGCCCGTACGCGGAAGCCGCCTTCAAGCTGGCGGATGCCCAGGGCAAGCTCGCCGACTGGTCGGCGGCACTGGCCAATCTTGCTGCCGTCGCGGCGGACGAGCGCGTGCGCGCGGCGGTCAGCGACCCGAATCTTTCCGATGCCAGGGCCGCCGGGCTGGTGATCTCGATACTGGCCGGCAAGCTCTCGGGCGATGCGGAGAATTTCGTGCGCGTGCTGGCGGAGAACGGCCGGCTCGACGTGGTGACGGAGATCCGCACGCACTTCGAGGCACTGAAGAACGAGCGCGAAGGCACGGTCGAGGCCGAAATCCACACTGCCTTCGAGATGGATCAGGCCCAGCTAGCCGACTTGGTGGCAAGGCTCGAGAAGAAAACCGGCCGCAAGGTCAAAACCCGCGTCAGTGTCGACAAGGCGCTGATTGGCGGCGTCAAGGTCGTGATCGGTGACCAGGTAATCGACGGCTCCGCGCGCGCGCAACTCGCCGCGCTGGAAAATGCATTGAAAGCAGGATAAGAGCAGGAGACTCGTCTCCCGCACCCTAAGGAGCAACAAGTATGCAACTCAATCCTTCCGAGATTTCGGAACTCATCAAGAGTCGGATTCAGAACCTCGACACCGGGGCGCAGATGCGCACGCAGGGCACCGTGGTGTCGGTGACCGACGGCATCTGCCGCATCCACGGCCTGTCCGACGTGATGCAGGGCGAGATGCTGGAGTTCCCGAAGAACACTTTCGGCCTCGCGCTGAATCTCGAGCGCGACTCGGTAGGCGCGGTGATCCTGGGTGAATACGAACACATCACCGAAGGCGACACGGTCAAGTGCACGGGCAAGATTCTCTCGGTGCCGATCGGCCCCGAACTGCTCGGCCGCGTGGTGAACTCCCTCGGCCAGCCGATCGACGGCAAGGGCCCGATCAACGCCAAGCTGACCGACGTGATCGAGAAAGTCGCGCCGGGCGTAATTGCGCGCCAGTCGGTGTCGCAGCCGGTACAGACCGGCCTTAAGGCGATCGACGCCATGGTGCCGGTCGGACGCGGCCAGCGCGAGTTGATCATCGGCGACCGCCAGACCGGCAAGACCGCGGTGGCGGTGGACACCATCATCAACCAGAAGGGCAAAGACCTTTTCTGCGTCTACGTCGCCATCGGCCAGAAGGCATCCACCATCGCCAACGTGGTGCGCAAGCTCGAAGAGCACGGCGCCATGGCCTACACCATCGTGGTTGCCGCCACCGCCTCCGAATCCGCGGCCATGCAATACATCGCGCCGTACTCCGGCTGCACCATGGGCGAGTACTTCCGCGACCGCGGCCAGGACGCGCTCATCATCTACGACGATTTGACCAAGCAGGCGTGGGCGTACCGCCAGGTGTCGCTGCTGCTGCGCCGCCCGCCGGGTCGCGAAGCCTACCCGGGCGACGTGTTCTACCTGCACTCGCGCCTGCTGGAGCGCGCGGCACGCGTCAATCCGAAGTATGTCGAGGATTTCACCAAGGGTGCCGTCAAGGGCAAGACCGGCTCGCTGACCGCGCTGCCGGTGATCGAAACGCAGGCCGGCGACGTGACCGCGTTCGTGCCGACCAACGTGATCTCGATCACCGACGGCCAGATTTTCCTGGAGACGGACCTGTTCAACGCCGGCATCCGGCCCGCGATCAACGCCGGCATTTCGGTGTCGCGCGTCGGCGGCGCCGCACAGACCAAGATCATGAAGCGCAAGGACACGGGCGGTGGCGTGCGCCTGGCGCTCGCGCAGTACCGCGAGCTGGCGGCCTTCGCGCAGTTCGCCTCCGACCTGGACGAAGCGACCCGCAAGCAGCTGGAACTGGGCAAGCTCGTGACCGAGCTCATGAAGCAGCCGCAATACCACCCGCTGCAGGTGTGGGAAATGGCGGTGACGCTGATCGCCGTGAACAACGGCTACTTCAACGACATCGACGTCAAGAAGGCGCTTGCGGCCGAGCGCTCGATGCGCGACTACCTGAAGAGCAAGTACGCCGACCTCATCAAGCGCATCGAGGAAAAGAACGACCTGTCCGCCGACGACGAGAAGACGCTCAAGTCGGCGATCGAGGACTGGAAGAAAAACGGCTCCTACTAGGGCTGACGAGTCATGCCGGGGACCAAAGAAATTCGGGTGAAGATCAAGAGTGTGCAGAACACTCGGAAGATCACCAAGGCGATGGAGATGGTCGCTGCCTCGAAGATGCGCAAAGCGCAGGAGCGCATGCGCCACGCGCGCCCGTATGGCGAGAAGATCCGCAACGTTGCCGCGCACATCAGCCACGCCAACCCGGAATACCGCCATCCGTTCCTGGTGAACCGCGACTCGGTGAAGCGCGTCGGGCTGATCGTGATCACGACCGACAAGGGCCTGTGCGGCGCGCTCAACACCAACCTGCTGCGCCTCGTGCTCAACCAGTACAAGGAGTGGCAGGGCCAGGGAGAGGAAATCGACGTCTGCGCCCTCGGCAACAAGGGCCTCGGTTTCATGCAGCGCCTGGGCGCGAACATCGTTTCAAATGCGATACAGCTCGGCGACCGGCCGCAGATGGACAGGTTGATCGGCGCCGTGAAAGTGATGCTCGACGGCTATACCCGCGACCGCTTCGACCGGCTGATGATCGGCTACACGCGCTTCATCAACACCATGAAACAGGAACCCGTGATCGAGCAGCTGCTCCCGCTGTCCGGCGAACGCCTGGGCGCGCCCGAGACCGTGTGGGACTATATATACGAGCCGGAAGCGAAAGCGGTGCTCGACCAGGTGCTGACGCGCTACATCGAGGCGATCATCTTCCAGGCCGTGGCCGAGAACATGGCTTCCGAGCAGTCCGCGCGCATGGTGGCCATGAAAGCCGCCTCGGACAACGCGCGCAATCTGATCGACGAACTGACCCTGGTCTACAACAAGAATCGCCAGGCCGGCATCACCAAGGAACTTTCGGAAATCGTGGGCGGCGCTGCCGCCGTATAAGGAAACGACATGGCACAAGCACAAGGCACCATCGTTCAGTGCATCGGCGCGGTCACCGACATTCAGTTCGGCCGCGACAGCATGCCCGGCATCTACGACGCGCTGATCCTGGTCGACGATCCGACCAACAAGCTCGCCGAAAAAGGCCTGACTTTCGAAGTCGAGCAGCAGCTCGGCGACGGCGTGGTGCGCTGCATCGCGCTGGGTTCCTCCGACGGCCTGCGCCGCGGCATGAAGGTCACCTCCACCGACGCACCAATCTCGGTGCCGGTCGGTACGGGCACGCTCGGCCGCATCATGGATGTGCTGGGCCGGCCAATCGACGAGGTGGGCCCGATCAAGTCCGACAAGAAACGCTCGATTCACCAGATCGCGCCGAAGTTCGACGAGCTGTCGCCCTCGGTCGACCTGCTCGAAACCGGCATCAAGGTGATCGATCTGATCTGCCCCTTTGCCAAGGGCGGCAAGGTGGGCCTCTTCGGCGGAGCCGGCGTGGGCAAGACGGTCAACATGCTGGAGCTGATCAATAACATCGCGACCCAGCATTCCGGCCTTTCGGTGTTTGCCGGCGTCGGCGAACGCACCCGCGAGGGCAATGACTTCTACCACGAGATGATCGAGGCCGAGGTGGTCAAGCCCGACAACCTCACCGAGTCCAAGGTGGCGATGGTGTTCGGCCAGATGAACGAGCCCCCGGGCAACCGCCTGCGTGTCGCGCTCACCGGCCTCACCATGGCCGAGAGCTTCCGCGACGAGGGCCGCGATATCCTGTTCTTTGTCGACAACATCTACCGCTTCACGCTCGCCGGCACGGAAGTGTCCGCGCTGCTGGGCCGGATGCCCTCCGCCGTGGGTTACCAGCCGACGCTGGCCGAGGAGATGGGCCGCCTGCAGGAGCGCATCACCTCGACCAAGACGGGTTCGATTACATCGATCCAGGCGGTGTACGTGCCGGCGGACGACCTGACCGACCCGTCGCCCGCGACGACCTTCGGCCACCTCGACGCAACGATCGTGCTGTCGCGCGATATCGCCTCGCTGGGCATCTACCCGGCCGTGGACCCGCTCGACTCGACGTCGCGCCAGGTGGATCCGAACGTGATCGGTGAAGACCACTACAACACGACGCGCGCGGTGCAGGCCACGCTGCAGCGCTACAAGGAATTGCGCGACATCATCGCGATTCTCGGCATGGACGAACTGGCTCCCGAGGACAAGCTGGCAGTGTCCCGCGCGCGCAAGATCCAGCGTTTCCTGTCGCAGCCGTTCACGGTGGCGCAGAACTTCACCGGCACGCCGGGCAAGTACGTGTCGCTGAAGGACACCATCAAGGGCTTCAAGATGATCGTCGCCGGCGAGTGCGACGCCCTGCCCGAGCAGGCGTTCTACATGGTCGGCGCGATCGAGGAAGCGTTCGCCAAGGCCGAGGAAATGAAGAAAGAGACGGCCAGGAAATAATGGCAGCCGCCACCCTCCACGTCGACGTCGTCAGCGCCGAAGAGTCCATCTTCTCCGGCGAGGCGGAGTTCGTCGTCCTCCCGGGCGAGTCCGGCGAGCTCGGCATCTACCCGCGCCACACGCCGCTCATCACGCGCATCAAGCCCGGCACGGTGCGCATCCAGCCGGCGGGCGGCGGCGAGGAACAGCTCATTTTCGTCGCGGGCGGC
>Ga0315910_10005787_pt1 | contig 10097 bp, 5 predicted proteins | sample EdamamesoilMG_FD_204470 | JGI IMG/M metagenome (GOLD analysis project Ga0315910, IMG submission 204470) | Garden soil microbial communities collected in Santa Monica, California, United States - Edamame soil | ecosystem: Environmental > Terrestrial > Soil > Garden | place: USA: California... | reverse complement strand
CCGGATGGCGACAAGCGTTGGGAACTCCTATACGGGGGCGACGTGGGTGGTTCAAGGCACTTTGGTGCTCGACTCCGTTCCCTCGGTGCAGGCGATTGTGGGCCCGTTGATTATCGGAGACGATGCTGGCGGTGCAAACGCAGATGTCGTGCGGCTGCTCAACAACCGGCAGATCGCCAATCGGGTGCCGGTGACGGTAAGATCATCGGGTCGGTTGGACTTGTCCGCTGGCGTTTCCGACGCCTTTGGGGCGTTGTCCGGAAGTGGCAACGTGGTGTTGTCATCGGCCACGGATCTGGAAGTCAATTATCCCGACGCCACCAGCACGTTCAGCGGTGTGATCAGCGGCAGCGGGCGGTTTTGGAAAGACGGTTCGGGAACATTGACGCTGACCGGCAACAACACCTACACCGGCGCGACGATCGTTTATGCCAACACACCAGCAGAAGGTGGGACGCTGCTGGTGAACGGCTCGCAGGCCTCGAGCACGGTCGTCATCAGCAACGGCTGCACCTTGGGCGGCTCCGGCATTGTTGGGCCCGTCAGTGTGGCGGCTGGCGCAACTTTGTCACCGGGCAGCAGTCCCGGTTCGTTGACGTGCAGCAGTGTCACCTTCAACCCCGGCTCGATCTTGCGAGTTGAGTTGAACGGCGCCGCGTCCGGATCGACCTACGACGTGCTTGGCGTCCTGAACTCGGTGTCACTTGGCAACGCGACCCTCAGCGCAACGCTTGGCTTTGGCTCTACCGTCAGCAACACGTTCACGATCATCAACAAAGTTGGTGCTGGCGCGGTGAGTGGCATTTTCAGCGGGTTGTCGTCAGGCTCGCACTTCAACATCAGTGGCGTTCCCTTCCGCATCGACTACACCGGCGGTACTGGCAACGACGTGATTCTCACCCAGCTTACGCCAGTGGCTTCCTTGGTGGGCGCGCTGCACGTCCCGCGTCGTGATCACACCGCGACTTTGCTGCCTGATGGTAATGTGCTGATCGCCGGGGGCACCGGTAACACCGGCTATACGAACAGCGCAGAGTTGTATGATCCCGCACGCGGAACGAGCAGCGAAACCGATCCATTGACCATCAGGCGCTCCCGGCACACTGCTACCTTGATGCCGAATGGCAAGGTGCTGGTCGCTGGCGGTATCACGGTGCCCGGGCTTTCGACCAACGGCGTCGAGTTTTACGACCCGACCAGTCGCACGTGGACGACCACCAACGCGTTGAATGCCGCTCGCGAATCCCACACGGCCACATTACTCGCTGACGGGACACTTCTCGTGGCCGGTGGTTTTGACACCCATGAGGACCCCATTTCCAGCAGTGAATGTTACAATCCGCTCACTGGCAATTGGCTGCTGACCGCCAGCCCCATGAATACCGTTCGCGGTTGGCACACAGCGACTTTGCTACCCGATGGAAAGGTACTGGTTACCGGGGGGCTTGTCTCCTACGTCGGCTTCGGCGGCGTTGATACCGCTGAGTTATACAATCCTGGCACCGGCAACTGGACGATGACGACCAGCCCAATGCACACCGCACGTTATCAGCACACAGCGATTCTGTTGGCCAATGGGAAAGTGCTCGTGGCTGGCGGTTATGGAACCAATGGGGCAACCGCCGCTTGCGAGGTCTTTGATCCGAACACCGGGACGTGGACCCAAGTGGGAGAACTTAACATCCGCCGCCATGAGCACACAGCGACCCTGCTGCCCAGTGGAAAAGTGTTGGTCGTGGGGGGGCGAAATTCTTCCGACGGGACGATTTGCAGCGCGGAATTATTTGACCCGCTGACCGGGAGTTGGACGACGAATGGAATCGGGTTACTGGTCCAATTGCGGGAGTCACACACGGCGACGCTGCTGCCGAGTGGAAAGGTGCTGGTCGCTGGGGGGTACATCAGTTCTCCCTTGGTTACAGTTGAGGAATACAATTCTCCGGCGTTCGGCCACTGGACGATGACCGGCCTTCTGAAGACCAACCGCTATCACCACACCGCCACGCTGCTACCCAACGGCCGGGTATTGGTAGCGGGCGGTACTGATCCCGGCGCGCCCAGTTCGGAATGGTATGATCCAGACAGTGGCCACTGGACGAATACGGGCAATCTGAACGCCGAGCGCGAATACCACACAGCGACGTTGTTGCCCAGCGGCAAGGTGCTCGTCGCCGGCGGATACAATACAACCCAGGGCAAATTATCCAGCGCTGAACTGTTCGATCCCGCCACCGCCCTCTGGTCGAGCATCAGCAGCATGTCCACGCAACGGCAGGATCACACGACCACTTTGCTATCCAACGGCAAGGTGCTCGTGGCTGGCGGTCGGAATAACATCAACCGCCCACCCATCGCAGAATTGTTCGATCCAGTCACCGGCACTTGGACCAACACCGGCTCGATGGTGAATCCACGCTACCACCACACGGCCACGTTGCTGCCCAATGGCAAAGTGTTGATCGCTGGCGGCCACGGTTCCAGTCCCACGAGCGGCACAGAACTTTACAATCCGGTCACCGGCATCTTTGCGGCTTCTGGTCCGCTGCTCGCCAACCGGTATCTCCACACCGCGACTTTGCTGCCCAATGGCAAGGTGCTGGTCGTGGGTGGCTACACCAACTCTATCCTGACACTCACCGCGGAGCTTTATGATCCCGTCACCGAGACCTGGACCAACACCACGTCGTTGAGTCGGGAACACCACTATCACACCGCGACCCTGCTGCCGAATGGGAAGGTGCTGATCGCTGGGAACAACGCCGGCATGTTTGGGGCCGAAAGCAACGCCGAGCTTTACGATCCGGCCACCGGTCTGTGGACCTTGACCAATGCTTTTCCAAGTCGGTTTGCCCACACCGCGACTTTGTTGCCGAATGGAAAGATCCTGACCGCCGGGGGCATCGGCCAATACGGCCCCACCAATCGTGCGGATTTGTATGAGGTCGGCTTGGGCTTTAGCAATTCCTGGCAGCCGCAAATCAGTGCGATGACCTCGCCCGTGAACTTGGGAGACAACCTGGCGCTCACCGGTGCGAAGTTCCGCGGCATCTCCGGGGCCTCAGGCGGCAATGGGCAAAACTCAGCAAGTGATTATCCCTTGGTGCAATTGATGAATCTGCAAAACCAGCAGACACTTTTCCTCCCCACCACCAGTTGGTCCAGCAACTTGTTCCTCTCCGCGCCCGTGACGAATTTCCCGCCTGGCCACGCCTTGGTGACCATATTCGTGAACGGCATCCCCAGCACCTCCGCCATCCTGCGCGTGACCCCAGCGCCGGTAGCCGTGCTCCTGACTGAGGCCAGGCAATTGCCTGGAGGCGCATTCCAGTTTGCGTTCACAAATATTTCCGGCGCCAACTTCACGGTGCTGGCCACGACGAACGTGGGTCTGCCCGTGAGCAATTGGTCGCTTCTAGGTGGCGTAATGGAAAACCCACCGAGCCAATTCCAATTTATCGACCACCAGACGACAAATGATTCGAGACGTTTCTATCGCGTTCGCTCACCGTGAAATCAGGAAGCCGGATTTGCCAACGAACCTGTCCCGTAGTTGCCGGCAAAACCGGCCCCGGTCAGTTTCAGATCCCCAGATTCGAGAGCGTGGTGCTGATGTTGTTGACGATCTGGACCAGGCGCGGATGCGATTTCTCGAAACCGGCCACCGAACCGGTCAGGCCTTCGAGTGAAACCTTGAGGAGGTTGGGGTCGGGCGCAGAGCGCGTCGCTTCGTGGGTGGAAACCTGCGTGAAGCCGGCGATGCTCTGCGCCTGTTCCTGGTCGGTCTTGGAAAGTTCATCGATCTCGTTGCGCAGCGTGTCGACCAGTGCGAGCAGTTCCTGCCGGCGTTCGTCCGGGACAGATTCTGCCGCGCGCAACCGCGTTTCGATCTTCGCGAGGGTATCGTTGATCATGCGCTTGAACCTTTCGCGACCAACATACGCCGGGAGTCAGCACCGGCAAGCGGGACTTTTGCCAATAGGGAGGTGAAGGAGCAGAGGCTGGCGCTTAAATCTATCTACCGCATCCGACACTGTTCCACATCTCAGCGCGACCGGTTCAAGACTTTCTCCACCTCGGCCCAGACATCGTTCTGTACCTCGCGCACGCCCCGCGCCCCGTCAATCTTCTTGATGCGGTGCGGGTCATGCGCCGCGATCTGCTCGTAGCCGCGCGACACCCGGTCAAAAAACGCCCGGTCCGCTTCCTCGATGCGATCGCGTACGAACGGCAGATTGGCCTGACGCGAGCGCAGGCGCTCGGCGCTGACCTCTGCCGGCACGGTGACCAGCAGCGTGAGATCCGGAATGGTGCCGCCGACAGCGAACTCGACGATGCGTTGCACCGCGTCCAGGTCCAGCATCCGGCCAAAACCCTGGTATGCGGTGGTCGAATCGAAAAAACGGTCGCTGATCACGATCTCACCTTTGGCCAACGCAGGGCGGATGAGTTCGCGAACGAGTTGGGCGCGACTGGCATTCATCAGCAGCAACTCCGCCTCCCACGTCATGGCCGTGTTGTCCTTGCTGTGCTTGAGCGTGTGCCGGATCTCTTCGCCGATGGGCGTACCGCCAGGCTCGCGCAGTAATCGCACAATGCGGCCCATCCCGCGCAATCGCTCTGCCAGCAAAGCCACCTGCGTGGATTTGCCGCAGCCCTCAGTGCCTTCGAATGTGATGAACAAACCGGTCATTATGAAAACGTGCCAACTCGATTAGCTTCGGTGGCGGATTGATTCACGCAATGACCAAACAACAAGGCAGCCAACCGAGCTGAAGAGTAACCAAATCCATGTGCTGCCACGGGTAAGTGCGAAATACAAAAGTGATGCCCACCAGAGAATCTGGGTCAGCCAATAGACAAATGTAATGTGCTTGAGTGTCATCATCCGGCCGACACAGCAGGTTACTTTCTCAAATCCTCTTCAGCTTCGGCCCTTTTGGCGAATCCTCAATGATCCAACCTTTCGCCTTCAACTCGTCGCGGATTTCGTCGCTTCGCTTGAAGTCCTTGGCTTTGCGCGCGGCCTGACGCGCTTCCAGCAACGCCACAATTTCCGCCGGGGCTTCTGCTTGGGCGGCAGCGGTGATACCGAAGACAGAATTCACCTTTTCCCACGACGCGAGCGCGGCGCCGGCTTGTGCAGCTGTGAGTGAATTGTCTGCGAGCTTTTTGTTCGTATCGCGCACCCAATCAAACACTGCGGCCCACCCGGCTGCGACGTTCAGGTCATCGTCCATGGCTGTGGTGAACTGAGCGATCAACTCACCTTCGGGTCCAGCGGTCGTTGCGCCAGCCAGTTCGCGCAGTTTGCCCACGCATTCATCAATCCGCGCCAATGCAGTGCGCGCGCCTTGCAGACCTTCCAGCGTGAAGTTAAATGTCTCACGATAGCTCGCGCTGATGAGCAGGTAACGGATCTCGCGGGCGTGATAACCCTTCGCCAGCAGGTCGCGCAACGTGAAGAAGTTTCCGAGCGACTTGCTCATCTTCTTGCCTTCGACGAGCAGGAATGCGCCGTGCAGCCAGTGTTTCACGAACGGCTTGCCCGTCGCACCTTCGCTCTGGGCGATCTCATCCTCGTGATGGGGGAACATCAGATCTTCGCCGCCGAGATGGAGATCAAAACTCTCGCCCAGCACTTTCATGCTCATGGCGGAACACTCGATGTGCCATCCGGGCCGGCCTTTGCCCCAAGGACTGTCCCAAGTTACTTCGCCATCTTCGGGCACGTAAGCTTTCCACAGCGCAAAGTCCGCGACGGATTCCTTTTCGTATTCATCAGACGCCACGCGTTCGCCCGTGCGCATCTCGTCGAAGTTCAATTTCACCAGCCGGCCATACGTGCAGCCGCAACTGCGATATTTCTCGATGCTAAAATACACCGAGCCATCAGCGGCTTTGTAAGCGATGCCGCGGGCCATCAACTTTTCGATGATGGCGATGATCTCGGCGATGTATTCCGTCGCGCGCGGTGTGACGTGGGGCGCGTGACAGCCCAGCGCCTTCAAATCTTCCAGAAAGGCGGCTTCGTATTTCCCGGTGAACTCTTTGAGCGTGGTTTTCTTCTCGCGGACGTTGCGGATGATCTTGTCCTCCACGTCCGTGATGTTCATGACGTGCTTCACGTCGTAGCCGCGGAATTCAAGGTAACGACGCGTGAGGTCCGCGAAGACGAACGTGCGCCAGTTGCCGATGTGCGCGAAGTCATAGACCGTCGGGCCGCAGCAATACATGCCAACGTGTTTGCCCGCAGGATCGAGCGGCGTGAACTCCTGCACCGAGCGGGTGAGGGTGTTGAATAGTTTGAGTCCCATGAATTTGCCGGCGGTGAGGATTAGCAACGGAGCCGGGGAAGGAAAGCGCAAAGTCTCTGACGAAACGTTCGCCGGACATGAAGTGAAATGCGGCAAAACCACTCGCGTTTGTCGGTTAGGTGTGTTTGCATAACGGCGTGACGAGGGTCCTCACACACATCCTTTGCCTGATTGTTGGTTTGGTCTTCGCCATGACGCCCAGGATCTGCAATGCCCAAGTCCGGGAATTGTGGCGCACCGGACTTACGAATTCGGTGAATCCCACGGGGCCGGCGCCGCAATATCATTTTGTCAATGCGGCGGTGGATCAGGATGGCGGGACGATCGTGGGTGGCACATTTGGTTTTTCAGGCGCGAACAACTCAGTTGGCTTTGTCACAAAGTTTGACGCCCGGGGCCAAAAGGCGTGGGAGTTCCGGACTGATTCATTGGGTTGGGACGGTTGTGATGCCCTGGAGGTTGATGGGTTTGGTAACAGCTACATCACCTACCGGGTGATTTTGGACGCAATTTCGGAAACACGCTGGCTGGCCAAGGTAACTCATGATGGGCAATTGGCATGGCAGACGACGATTTATGAAGGGAGTAATATTTCGCAGTTCCATTTGATTGTGAACAATGCCGGAGAAGCCGCTGCCACCGGGATACAGTACCGCGAGGTCTTGCCGGGAAAATTCACTAAGGAGCAGTGGGTGGTCAAATATGACCCGCTGGGAAACAGGCAATGGCGATCTTTCCTGCCCGGCTACTGTTTTGGCTGGTCGAGTGTTTTCGACTCCAAGCCAATCGCTTTTGCGCCTGACGGGAGTGTCATTGTAGTGGGTACTGCTGCGCGATCAGCTTTGCCGACTGAGTCATCGGAGTGGTTTGGTTTCGTCGCCAGTTGCGACAGTCGTGGAGATCTTCGGTGGCGGACCGAGCACAAATACTCCAGCTATGCCGGGGTCATGGCCAACCGCTACGGAATGGTTGGCGCTGTTGGTGACAACTCTGCCTTGTTGAACAAGCGCGGGCGGACCATCGATTTTGAACCAGTTGTTCAGGAGGTTCTGGCCGAAACGTCGCAGGGAAACTTTTTGGTCGGTTGTCCGGGCGGATACATGATCTTGCCAGGTGAGTGGGACGTTAAAAAACGCCGGCTAAAATGGCGCTGTCAGTGGCGGGATGATCAACCGCTGCTTCATCCGTGGGACGTGTGCGTCTTCGGGCCCGATACGTACGTGGTCATGACCCCCGCGGTGTCAGATATCCATGGGCTTATGTTCGTCAGGTTGGACGGCGACGGGGAAGAGCGATGGCGTCAGGAATTTCCCAACTACAATCTGGCAGTCGGCGGATTTATCTTACCGCGGTTATTTCTGCTCGCCAAAGATAAGACCATCAGGGTGGTTGGATACTATCCGAGCAACTTGCCGAGTACTATGGGTGGAATCTCGGTGGGCGCGTTTGCTTTGGCGAACCGGCGTTAGTTGGTCGTGGTCACAGTGCCAATAACGCGTGAACAGATTGCGCACATTCTGGTCGAATGAATCGTTGACGCTGCCCTCACGTTGAGTGTCTCCTTCTAGCTGTGATTGATTCCATGACCGAGAGTGCGGGCAGCGGAGCGGACTTGAAGAAAGCCCGCCGCCGCAAACCCGCCGCTGATGTGCTCAAGACCGACCGCCTGCCGCCCCATGCCGAAGATATGGAGCGCGGTGTCCTTGGCTGCATCCTGCTTTCCCCGAATGAATGCGTGGGACAGTGCATCGAGAAATTCAACGTCGGCGCGGAGGTGTTCTACGATTTGCGGCATCAGACGATTTACGGTGAGATGATCGCGATGTTCGATCAACGCGAGGCAATCGACGTGCTCACGTTGCATCAACGGCTTAAGGACAAGCAACTGCTGGAACAGATCGGCGGCATCGCCTACCTCAACGCGTTGCAGGATACCGTACCGTCTGCGGCCAATCTCAGTTACTACGCGGACATCGTGCAGGAGAAGTTTCTCCTGCGGCGGATGATCCATGTTTGCACCGACGTCGTCGGGCGGGTGTATGACCACGAAGGTGAAGTTGATGCTCTGATGGACGAAGTCGAGCGCGATGTGTTACGCATCAGCGAATCACGCGCGGCGGGCGCCGTGATAGGCATCAAGGAGCTTGTCCACAAAGCGATCAACACGGTCGAGGATTTCCACGCGCGGCAGGGGATGCTGACTGGCATCGGCACGGGCTTCACTGATCTGGACAAGATGACGAGCGGGTTGCACGCGGGTGAAATGGTGGTGGTGGCGGCGCGACCTTCCATGGGTAAGACGTCGCTGGCGATGAACATCGCGGAACACGTGGCGGTGGATCTGAAGATGCCGGTGGGTGTGTTCAGTCTGGAAATGACTTCCGAATCGCTTGTGTTGCGTATGCTGTGCTCACGCGCGCGGGTGAACCTGCGGAGCATCCGCGAGGGCTTTCTGGCGGAACGGGATTTTGCGCCATTGACCAGCGCGGCCGGGCAGCTATCCGGCGCGCCGCTGTTTATTGATGACACGAGCGGCATGTCCATTCTCCAGTTGCGCGCGAAGGCGCGGCGCATGTGCCAGCAGCACGGTGTGAAGCTTTTCGTGGTTGACTACCTCCAGTTGCTTCACTCTACTGCGCGCCGGGCGGAGAACCGGCAGCAGGAGATTGCGGACATCTCCAGCGGCATCAAGTCGCTCGCGAAGGAAATGAGCGTGCCGGTGATCGTGCTCAGCCAGTTGAACCGCGATCTGGAGAAGCGCGGACCGGGTGAGCGGCCGCGGTTGTCGGACCTGCGCGAATCCGGTTCCATCGAGCAGGATGCCGACTTGGTGGCGCTATTGTACAAAGATTTGAAGGGCAAAGAAGATGACGAACCTGATTTTGATTCCGAGGCGGTGCCGGTCAAGCTGTTCATTGCCAAGCAACGCAACGGCCCGGTGGGTGACGTGGATCTCACGTTCATGAAGTCGTACACCCGCTTTGAGAACGCTGCCAAGGTCAGTGACGAAGACATGCCGCATTGAAGAATTCCCGATGAACCCCGCGCCCAGCTTTTCCCGCCTGCTCGCCGGGGTTTTGTTTTTGGCAACGCTGCTGTCCGGTCAGGCGCAGCTCGGGCTGCCGCCGGTCACGCCGCCAAACGTTTCCTCGATCCAGGTCCGCCACGTCGGTCCACAGGCGGTGAGCGATGCCTACATCCGCGCGAACATCCGCGTCCGGCCGGGAGATCCCTATCAACGTCCGGCGATCGATGATGATATCCGGAATCTTTATGCCACGGGTCTGTTCTACAACATCCGGGTGAGCGAGCAGTTCACCAATTCCGCGGTGGCCCTGACCTATGTGATCCAGGCGAAGCCGCGGCTGACGGAGATCAAGTTCAGTGGCAACCACGAATACTCGGATCGCAAGCTGCGGAAGAAGATCGCTTCTAAACCCGGGCAGCCGTTGGACGAACAAAAGCTGTTCACGGACAGCCGCACCTTGCAGGAGTTGTATCAGAAGGGTGGCTACCCGCGGACGGTGGTGAAGTACACGGTGAACATCGATGAAAGCACCGGGCGGGGCACGGCGTTGTTTGAAGTCACGGAGAGCCCCAAGATCAAGATCGAGAAGGTTGAATTTCCCGGGGCGTCGGCTTTTGAGGAAAAGAAGCTGCGCAAGTCGATCAAGACACGCAACCGTTGGTGGATGTCGTGGCTGACCGGCAGCGGCGTTTACAAGGAAGACCAGTTGCTTGAAGATAAGGAACGCTTGGCCGAGTTCTACCGCAGCAAGGGTT
>Ga0315910_10005786_pt1 | contig 10098 bp, 8 predicted proteins | sample EdamamesoilMG_FD_204470 | JGI IMG/M metagenome (GOLD analysis project Ga0315910, IMG submission 204470) | Garden soil microbial communities collected in Santa Monica, California, United States - Edamame soil | ecosystem: Environmental > Terrestrial > Soil > Garden | place: USA: California... | reverse complement strand
AGCTGGCGGACCACGCCATGAAGCCGTGCGGGCGGCTTCGGTCCGAGCTGGCTAGCAGGGGCCGCGCGGACGCGCCAGGGACACCGGAAACAGGCTGAACTGTGGCTCGACGAGAGCCCGAGCGGCCCTCACCAACTCGGCTTCGTGAAACGAGCCCGGCAACACGCAGGTGCGAGTGCGCGTGCGAAACCGCGCCCAACCCTCGACGCCGCGCCGCCACACGTAGATGAGGCGCTGCTCGGGCAGCACTCGATTCAGGAGCAGGTGCACGAAGTCAGCGGGCTCTTCGCAGGCGTCGAGAAAACAGACCACGCCCGCGGGAGCCTTGGTATCTGCCGCCTTGAGCGCAGCGCACAGCCGGTTCACCAGGCAGACCTCGAAGGTCTCGGCGATATCCGTGTGCATGCCGGCAAGGGGCGGTCCCAACCATACCAGGACCGGCCGCTGTACCGAGAAATCGTCCCCGCTCGAATCAATCATGGTGTCGCTTGTCATCCGCGGTTGACACCAGGGACCAATCGCCCTGGTTCAACCCGCGGTGTTGCTCGGGACATTGCAAGCGACATGCCCCCACCGCGATCGGCGCACCAGCGTCAAAATCGCCGCCAGCCCTGTAGGGTCGAGACGACAACTGTGGTGGGGATACGGCAGCGCGCGCGCGAAGGCGCCGTGCGGTGCTACGACCTCGTCTTGGGTTGGTACGCTTCAGCTGGAAAGTAAGGGAGCTTTGGACCCACGGCGTGACCCGCCGGGATCGGAACTCCGAGTTCGTCGACCGAGAATACCGACTTCGGCAGTTGCAGCGACTCGCGCAGGCGGTCCATCGTGTCCGGAACGAAGGGGTACAGCATGATCATCAGGCTCTTGAGCACATAGAAGCACGTGTAGAGCGCGTCGCGACGGCCTTGCTCGGGCGCGCGATCGTCGTGTGGTTTGTACTGGGTGAAGAGCGAGTTGATGATGCGCGCGTAGTTCTCGAGCTCGAAGAGCATGCTCGGATAGGCAGCCTTCTCCATCGCCGAGACGTAGCGCTGCACCATGCGTACCGTCGCCTGCTCTGGCTTTTCGAGCAACGTACCCTCGGGCACGCGTCCGTCGAACTTCGAAATGGCTGCCGAAATCGGCTTCTCGAAAGCAGCGTTCATGGGTCCCGCCAGGAACTCGTTGCGCTCGTCGAGCTTCTGAAAGTCGAAGTCGGAGGGTTTGTCGCCCAGGCCCAAGAGCGCCAGGTAGTAGCGCAGCTGATCGCAGGTGTAGCCCTTGCTTTCTATCAGTTCGTCGCCCGAATAGAAGTTGCCGGTGCTCTTGCTCATCTTCTTACCGTCGGCGGTGAGATGGAACGCGCCGAACACGTCGGTGAGCTGGAGCTCGCCGGCGATGGGCAAGCGCTGGGGATCTGCTTGCTGACCGAGCCACAGGGCGCCCTGCATCAACACGTAGAAGAAGACGTTGTCTTGTCCCAAGAATTGGCGAACGCTCGCCTTGGGGTCGCACCAATATTCGCGGTGCAGCGCCGGATCGAGGCCCTTTCGCTTCAAGGCGAGCTGGCTGAACGAGATCGGCGCGATCAGAGAGTCGGGCCACACGTACAGGGTCTTGCCCGCCAGGTCCGGGTCGAGCGCTGGCAGCGGAATGCCCCAATCGATGTCGCGCGTGATCGGGCGGTGCGCCCATTCGTCAGCGATCTGACTGGTGAGCCCCGCCTCGGCGAGCTGCTGTTGCGCCGCGCGGAGCCCTGCCTTGTTCTCGAACTGCAGCACGAGCTGCTTACCGGGCGCATACTTGAACTTGTGCTGGGGCAAGCTCGCCTTGAGCGCCTTGTACTGCTCCTCGGCTGCCTGCTCGAGCCGCAGCGCCGGGCGCACGCGCTCCATGACGTCCTGAATCACGGCCTTGCGCCAGGTCTTGGCCTTGCCGTCGAGCCACTCTTTCAGCACGTCCGACACGGACCAAATGTCGAGCCACCAATGCACCGTGCTCTTGAGCTCCGGCGTCACGCCGGTGAGCACGCTCTTCGGATCGATCACCTCTGCCGGCTCGAACTGATGGCCGCACTTCTCGCATTCGTCACCGTAGGCGCTCTCGTTGTCGCACTTCGGGTTCGGGCAGCGGCCTCGCACCAAGCGATCCGGCAAGAAGCGTCCAACCTGCGGATCGTACCACTGCAGGCTCGCGCGCTTCTCGAGCATGCCGTGGGCGTGCAGTCGCCGCAAAAACTCCTGGCAAAGTTCCGAGTGAATCTCGAAGCATTCGGGCTCCGAGGTGCCCGTGTAGATGTCGAGGCCGATCGCATAGCGATCGAGCGTTTGCTTGTGCAGACTGCGCGTGCGTTGCACGAGCTCGGCCACGGGGACGTTGGCCTTGATAGCGGCGACCTCGCTCGTCGAGCCGTGGTCGTCGCTACCGCAAACGAACAGCACTCGCTCGCGACCGATCAACAGACCGAGCCAGCGGGCCGTGATGTCAGCGGGCAATAGGGCACCCGCGACGTGGCCCACGTGCACGGGACCGTTCGCGTAGGGCATGCCCGAAGTGACGAGCGCGCGGCTGGGCCTCTGGATGCGACTGATGACGTCTTTGACTGAAGTTGGCGGACCTGGAGCTGCCATCGGCGGCACGGTAGATTGGGGCGGAGCTCGGGCGCAAGCCCCTGCCGCCGGTGACCGATCTTTCGAGAAAACCGGCCCTTCCGGTGCTGCTCGAGTTTCACTCCGGTCCGGTGGTATACTTTGGCGTTCGGGGGCAGTCACCGGAGCTCACTGATGCCGAGTTCGACCGAAATGCTGGCGCGGGTTGCTCGCGCGTTTTGCACCGGCGACCCTATCGACGCCTGGAAGAACGCTTTCGAGCTGCTCGAGCCACTGGGGATCCGCCCGTGCAGGTCGGACGCCGAAGCCGCATGGTTGGTCGTGGAGCAGGGCCGGCACACGGTGCGGCTCGTGGCCGATCGCCCCGTCGCAGCCGACGAGCGCGAACTGCTCGCTGCGCTGCTCTCGCTGGCGCTCGCTCGCACCCTCGAGGTGAAGCGCCATCAAGAGACGCATGAGCGCCTCGAAATGCTGACCCAGGCCTCCTTCGAAGGGCTGATGATCCACGTAAACGGTGTCGTCATCGACGCTAACCAGCGCCTCGCGGAGATCCTGGGCACGACCCGAGAAGAGCTGCTCGGTCCCAGCACCATGGGTACCCACGTGGCTCCGGAAGATCTACCCGGCGTGGAGCAACGCCTGCGGGAAGAGTACGAGGGCGCGTACGTGATCACCGGCGTGCGCAAAGACGGAACGCGCTTTCGCGCCGAGCTCCTGACGAAGCAAGGGCGCTTGGGCGAAAAGCCGGTGCGCATCGCTGCGGTGCGCGACGTCACCGAGCGCGAGCGTATGCTGACCCTACTGCGCGAAAGCGAAACGCGGCTGCAAGACCTGGTCGACACCATCTTCGACCTGACCATCCTCAGCCGCGAAGGTATCGTGATCGAAGCGCGCGGCGATCTCGAGCGGATCTTGGGCTACGCGAAGGACGAGGTCGTCGGCCGCCCGTTGCTCGACTTCGTGGCTCCGTCGTCGATACCGCTGACTCAGAAGATCGTGTCGGAGCAAATCACTGGCGCCTATCAAGCCACCATCATCAGCGCCGCGGGAGAGCTGGTGCCCTTCGAGATCGTCGGCGCCAACTCGACACTCGGCGGAAAATCGACGCGAGTCGCGGGGTTACGCGATCTGCGCGAGGTGCGCCGACGGGAGAACGAACGACGCCAGCTCGAACACCAACTCGAGCGCGCGCAGCGCCTGAACAGCCTCGGCGTGCTCGCCGGAGGCATCGCGCACGACTTCAACAACCTGCTGGTCGGCATCCTGGGCAACGCCGATCTGCTGCTCAGCACGACGAACGACCCCGAAACACGCGAGCTGCTCTCACCGATCGTCGACTGCGCTCAGAAAGCAGCCGGGCTCACCTCCCAGATGCTCGCTTACGCCGGCAGGGGCAGCTTCGGCGAGCCCGTGGCCATCGATCTGGGCGACCTCTTTCGGGAGCTCGGCGCCCTGATCTCGGCCAGCCTCTCCAAGAAAGCCACGCTCACGCTCGACCTGGAACCGGGCTCCACCGTGCTCGGCGATCGCACCACGTTGACACAGGTACTGTTGAACCTGCTGACGAACGCTTCGGATGCGCTCGAAGGCACCGCGGGCGCGATTCGTGTGCGATCGCGTCGCATCAAGCAGCCCGATTCGCGCTGGGACGACGCGCTGGGCTCCACCGTAGGCTTGGGTGACTGGATCCAGATCCAGGTCGAAGACAACGGCGTCGGCATGGATCGCGCCACCCAAGCCCGCGCCTTCGAACCCTTCTTCACCACCAAGCGCAAAGGCAACGGCCTCGGGCTGGCCGCGTGTCTGGGCATCGTCTCCGCACACGGCGGCGCGCTGCGCGTCGAGAGCTCGCCCGGCAAAGGCACCTGCTTCTGGCTGCTGTTGCCCGCGGCCGAGGTCGCCTCGAAGCCCGTGACGCAGGCCGCCCTCGGCGCGACCCCGACGTGCCGCGTGCTCGTGGTCGACGACGAACCCATCGTGCGCACCCAGCTCCGCCGCAGCCTCGAATTGCGAGGCTTCAGTGTCGCCGAAGCAGAAAACGGCCGCGCCGGGCTCGAGTTTCTGGAGCGAGGCGGCATCGATCTGGCCATCATCGACATGACGATGGATGACATCGACGGCGCCGACATCGTGCGCGAAGCACGCCGTCGCGCCTGGTCGGTTCCGATCGTGTTGACGTCGGGCTACGTCGACGCCGCCACCGAGCGCAGGCTCGAGCCCGGCTCCTTTCAAGCATTCCTGCGCAAACCGTACGGCATCGCCGAGCTGCTCGAGGTCGTAAAAAACGCCCAAAGCGAAGCCTTGCGCAGGCACTAACTGATGGTGCGCAGCTAGCGCTAAAAAAGAAGCAGAATCCACCCGCGGTGGGCCCTAATTGGCTAGGCGCCGAGAAACTCGCGGGCGAACTGGCTGGGGGGCACGCCGAACTGCGCCTTGAAGTCGCGCGTGAAGTGGGAGGGGCTGCGGTAACCGACCAAATGCGCGACCTCGGATGCGCGCGCCCTTGACCCGAGCAGCAAAGTTTGGGCCTGCTCGAGCCGAACTCGCTTCAAGTAGCGCATCGGACTGATGCGGGCGAGCTCCGTGAAACAGTGCGCGAAGTGCGACGCGCTCATGCCAGCCTGGCGCGCGATGCGCGGCACCGTCAACGCCTCGGCGGCGTGGGTGCGCATCCACTCCATCGTTTGCAGGATCTGTTGCCCGTCGCGGGTGTCTTTCGAAGCGCGTCTGAGTGCGCGTGCGTGCGGCGAGGTCAGGAGCCGATAGCCGATTTCTTCGAGAACGAGCGGCGCCAGAATACGCCGTTCGGTCTCGGTTTCGAGCGCTTGCACGAAGCGACACGCCGCCGAGAGCAGGCGCGCATCGACCCGCGCGACATAGGCAGGCACGTCCTCGGCGGGCGCCTCGTCGGCGGGCGCCTCGTCGGCAGGGAGAACCTCGCATTCGACCTTGGAGAGCGCCGTGAGGATCTTGGCGACCATGGCCGGTGGCAGCTGGAGCAACATGGCCAAATAGGGGCGCTCTGGGCTCGCTTGCACGACCCGAGCCTCGATGACGCTAGCAGACGTGAGCACGAAGCAGTGGCTCGCGTCGTAGAAGTACTCGCGCCCGTTGACGCGCGCGCACTTGCGACCCGAAATCACCAACGCCAGCGACAGCGAATCGACGGAGGCCTTTTGCATCGGCCCCGGACGCTCGCGATGCACGAAAGCCAGGCCCGGCCAGACGAGTTGATTGCGACCGTCACGGTGCACCCAGCGCCGCGCCAAGGACTCGAGCTCGGCGAGCTCTGAAAGCGGAGGCTCGCTCGGCGAGGACTCCGCACCCGCTAACTTCAGCACTGCCTGACTCACGTGGTCGAGCGTAGCCCTGGGCAAAGCCCCGAACAACCCGTCGCAGGATCAGGCCAGCCGGAAGCAGTCTGGGGCAAGCCGTGATCCGCGCGAGTTGCCTCGCTGCCCGATTCTCTTGCACAAGTCTGCGAGGGCGACGTGTGCGATTGCCGGCACCCGCGTTCGGCCTTAGATGAATGCCACGCGCCGGGGGCGCGGTTCACCTTGGACGAGGAGCAAACCATGGAACGATACAAGCTGGGTAAGAGCGAACTCGAAGTGTCCGCAGTGGGACTCGGCTGCATGGGGCTGAGCGAGTTCTACGATACAAATACGGAGGAAGGTCGCGCTCGCGAGTTGATGGCTCGGGCCGTAGATCTGGGCGTCAACTTCTTCGATACGGCCGACATGTACGGGCCTCACACGAACGAACGTTTGGTGGGCGCGACCCTGAAGCCCTTCAACGGTCGGGTCCTGATTGCCACCAAGTTCGGCGTTATCCGAGGCGAAGATCGTTCGTTTCTGGGCGTCAGCGGCAGTCCGGACTACGTCAAGAAGAGCTGTGATGCGAGCCTGCAGCGCCTGGGCGTCGACACCATCGACCTCTACTACCAGCATCGCGTCGATCCGAACACGCCGATCGAAGACACCGTCGGCGCGATGGCCGAGCTGGTGAAGGCCGGTAAGGTGCGCTACCTCGGGCTTTCCGAAGCATCCCCGGCTACGCTTCGGCGCGCGCACCGCGTGCACCCGATCACGGCGCTGCAAACGGAATACTCGCTCTGGTCGCGCGAACCCGAAGCGGAGATCCTCGGCGTGTGCCGCGAGCTCGGCGTCGGCTTCGTCGCCTATAGCCCGCTCGGGCGAGGGTTTCTCGCAGGGCGCTTCCGCTCGAGCGGCGATCTCAGCAAAGCAGATTTCAGGCGCGGCATGCCGCGCTTCTCGGAAGACAACCTCGCCAAGAATCAGCAGCTTCTCGAGCACATCGACGGGCTCGCCGAGAAGCACCGGGTCACCCCCGCGCAGATCGCGCTCGCCTGGCTGCTGCACCAGGGTCGCGAGCGGCACGACATCCACCCGATCCCGGGAACCACGAAGATCCACCGCTTGGAAGAAAACGTGGCCGCTACGGCCTTGAAGCTGAGCGAGGCGGAAGTTCGAGGGCTCTCCGAAGCCCTGCCGCCCAATTCCGCCGCGGGCACGCGCTATCCCGAAACGAGCATGTCCACGCTCAACGGCTAAGCAAGCTCGCCGGTGTTCACGGGACGGCTACCGTCGGCGATCCATTCGCTGTACGAGCCTGCGTACAAGCGAAAGAAGCCGAGACCAGCGTGTTCGGCTGCGAGAATGTCGTGGCAAGCGGTCACTCCCGATCCGCAGTAGACCACGACATTCTCGGCGGCGGTGTCGCCGACGATGCCCCGGTACCGCCTCGCGAGTTCGGCCCGGTCCGCAAAGCAGCCGCCGGGCGCTAGGTTTTCGCCGAAGGGAGCGCAGACCGCCCCGGGGATGTGGCCAGCGACAGCGTCGATCGGCTCGACGTCGCCGCGGTAGCGTTCTCGGGCGCGCGCATCCACGAGCAGCGTCCCCGCCGCGCGCTGCGCCACCTGCGCGGCAGTCACTACCAGCCCATCCCGTAGTCGTGGTTCGAAGTCGCCCGACGCGGATGGGGGCACCACCAGCGAGGGCTCTCCTCCGGCCGCCAACCAAGCCTGATAGCCACCGTCACACACGAAGACGTCGTCGTGGCCGAGCCAGCGCAAGAGCCACCAGAGCCGCGCCGCCATCGCGCCCCCCGCGTCGTCGTAAGCAACGACACGCGCGACGCTGCCGATGCCCCAAGCGCGCAGCTTACGCGTGAGATCGGCGATCGCTGGCAAGGGGTGACGCCCAGTGACTCCGGGCACGATGGGACCTGAGAGGTCTTGCTCGAGATCGGCGTAGTGGGCTCCGGGAATGTGCCCCGCCTCGTACGCGCGGCGTCCCGCCGCCTTGTCGCTCAGCTGAAACCGGCAATCGACGATGACGAGTTCGGGCGGCGCGCCGGCGCTCGGGTCGAGCTGCAACGGGAGCGCATTCGCCGCTATCAATGGGGATGCCATCACTGGGTGGGATCGCGGTACACCGTCAGGTCGGTCAGGCACAGCGCGAAAGTGTACGGGGTCGATCCATTGGAAACGAAGTGCCATTCGATCGATCTCAGGCTCGAATAGTCGTGGGGCGTCGACATCGGATCCCAACAACCCTTGATGAGATCGGCCAACCTGAACTCCGAGTAACCCTGGGTGAACACCGTCTGGCAGTAGATGTCCTCGTTGACTGCGCGCACCATGAAACGCAGCTCGCCGATCGGCAGCGAGTCGACGCTGAAGCCAAAACCAACGACGTCTTCCTGCTCGGCGTCGTAAGCCTCCGCGGGGTAATTGAACCCGGGTTGGTTCAGGGTCAGTCCGAAACCCGCCCCCCAATACACGTCGTACTGACCGTCCACGACGCGATTGACCTGACCGCTGACACAAAACCGGTCCGTCTCCGACGTGGCTGTGATGGTGCTCGATCCGCCATTCATCTGGTCGGAGTAGGTGAAGAATGTCCCCTGGATGTTCGCGCAGTTCCCGTCCTTGTTCACCCAACCGCTGCAGTACGGGATCGGACACTCGGTGGGCTCACTCGGGACTCCGCCCTCGCCAGCTGCTCCAGCTGCTCCAGCGGCGCTGTCCATACCCCCGCCGCCACTGGTGCTGTCCGTCGGGCAGGAGGGGGCAGCGCCAACTCCGCTGGTCACACCGCTGAAGCCAGTCGACGGCGTGATGCCGGTGGTCGAAACCCCGCTGCCGCCGAAGCCCGAGGCGAAACTGCTGTTGGCGGCTCCGGTGGCGACAGTGCTGAACCCACCCGTGACCACCGCGCTTGCCGGTCCACCAATGGCATTTTGCCCCCCGCCCCCGCTGCCGCTGGTGTCGTCATCGATGGCCAGGCCGCCCGGCAACGTATTGCGTGCCCCACAGGCACCAGAGAGGACGAACCCCAAAGCCAGGGTGCCACGGAACCAAGCTCCGGCGTCCCACACACGAGCGCGCTTTCCCACGTTTTGCTGACCCTTTCCGACCGACCTACCCATGCGCACGCTACTCCGAAGCCGGGCGCGATGCTAGCGTTTGCGGTGGCCACGGCTCATCGCCGACAATCGCAACATGCTGCGTGAGCACACCGAAATCTCGATCCGGGGGCTCCGCCTCGCTGCGAAGCGCTGGGGCAACTCGGGTGGCGCGCCCGTGCTGGCGTTGCACGGCTGGCTCGACAATGCCGCAAGTTTCGATGGTTTGGCGCCGCTGTTACCCGAGCTCGACCTGGTCGCTCTCGAGCTTCCGGGGCACGGCCACTCCGAACACCGAGCTCCCGGCGAGAACTACCACTTCATCGACTGGGTGGTGGTGCTGTTCGAGGCCGCCGACGCTTTGGGACTCACGCGTTTTAGCTTGCTCGGCCATTCGATGGGTGCAGCTGTGGCCTCGCTCGCCGCTGGCGCGGTGCCGGAGCGCATCGAAAGGCTCGCGCTACTCGAGGGTTTGGGCCCCTTCACGCGAACCGATGACGAGTTTCCCGATCGCGTGCGGGCGGCGCTCAGGGAGCGCGCGCGCGGCGAGTATCTGGCGCACTTGTACCGGGACGCGAGCGACGCTGCCACGCGCCTCCGACAAGTGTTGACAGACCTTTCGCAAGCATCCGCCGAGCAGCTGACGGCGCGCGGCACGCGCGCGGTCGAGGGCGGCGTCGTGTGGCGCAGCGACCCCCGGTTGCGCTGGCCGTCGCCGCAGCCGCTCAGTGAGGGACAGGTGCACGCCTGCTTGCGGCGCATCACCGCGGATTCTCTGCTCGTGCGCGCGCGCGAAGGTTATCCGTTCGACCCGGCGATGTTCGCGCGACGCGTCCAAAGTCTCCCGAACTTGCGCGTCGTGGAAGTGGAGGGCGGGCACCACGTGCACCTGGAGCATCCCGCGCGCGTTGCGCCCGCGTTGCGCGCCTTGTTCCAGCTCGCTAGCTAGAGCCGTTACTCGGTGAGCTCGATCTTGAGCTTGCCGTAGGCCACCCAGCGCGCGTCCCGCTCGGTCCCGAGCTTGATGTGGGTGGCGTTCGCCTGCGCTTCGCCGAAGGTCGGATCGACAGCCACCCAGTGA
>Ga0315910_10005785_pt1 | contig 10098 bp, 8 predicted proteins | sample EdamamesoilMG_FD_204470 | JGI IMG/M metagenome (GOLD analysis project Ga0315910, IMG submission 204470) | Garden soil microbial communities collected in Santa Monica, California, United States - Edamame soil | ecosystem: Environmental > Terrestrial > Soil > Garden | place: USA: California... | reverse complement strand
ACGTAGAAACCGGGACCATCAAGAACAACGTGCCGATGATGATGCTGAACCTACGCTGTGGGTTCGAAATCATCGGTACCTACTCACGCGCGGGCAAAACGCGCGTGCTGATGGCCAAACGCCTGTAATTGCGATGTTGGTCGGGCGCAGCGGCACTCTGCTGGTGGTGATCGTGGCGGCGTGGAGCTGTGCGGCGTTGGGCTGCACCGCCGAACAGGTGTTGGTGGCGCGGCGTGCTCAGCGTAGCGGGTAAGACCTACGGTTCGATCGCGCCGCGTCAGGCGCTGCGTCTCGAGCTCGACGCGGGCAGTCATGAAGTGTCGTTCAGCGGCAACGGCACGAAGCTCGACGGGGGCACCCTCAACGTGCCGCAGGGTGCTGGGGCGATCGGCTATCGTGCGGTCTACAATCTCGGCGGCAAACCCGGCATTGCGGTGGTCACCAAGTACTACGGAGGAAGCTTCGAAGATCGAGTGGCGATGGTGGCCGCCGGCACACGGGTAGTCGAAGTCCCGGGGGCGCAAACCCTCGACCGCATCGATGACGGCTTCCCCGACACGATCACAGTGCAGAAACACCAGTCCTACGGCACACTGGTCCGTGTGTGTCATGTTGATGAAGCAAAGGGCTCGGTCGGTTGTCCTGGGTGGTGAGACAGACTCCCACTCGAACACTGACGGTTCCCGCCAGCTATTAGTCAACCACGAGCAGCTTCGGGCCAATTGGTCGCCGATGCCGTTCCGCCGCTTGAATTCGGGCGTCTACTACCCTAATTTTGCTGATGGGAGTGGGGAACTTACCCCGCCTCGGAGAGCACGGATCATGGCGGGGGCCAGGACATTCTCAGACGCAACGCCCGATGCGCGCCCGGGCACCAATGAGCTGTTTCGGCTGCTGGTCGAGGCAGCGCCGAGCGCGATGCTCATGGTTGGCCGCGACAGACGCATCGTTCTCGTCAACCGACGCACCGAAGAACTGTTCGGCTTCACCCGCGAAGAACTGCTTGGCGAACCAGTAGAAACGCTGGTGCCGTTGCGGCTGCGCGACCACCACCCGGAGTACGTCGAAAGCTTTTTCAGCGACCCTCATGCGCGGCCCATGGGTGCGGGCCGCGACCTCTTCGGACTTCGCAAGGACGGCACGGACGTGCCCATCGAGATTGGCTTGAACCCCATCGAGACTCGCGACGGTTTGTGTACGCTAGCCTCCATCATTGATATCACGGAACGCAAACAATCAGAGGAGCGTTTGCGTCAAAGCATTGCGGACCTGGTGCAAGCTGAGCGCGCACTCGAGCGCAAGGCGGGCGAGCTGGCGCTCGCGAATCAGGAGCTCGAGCGATCGAACGCGGCGTTGGACGAGTTCGCCTACGTGGCGTCTCACGACCTGCGTGCGCCGTTGCGCGACATCGACAACCTGGCCCAGTGGATCGGCGAGGATGTGAGCGACATTCTCCCAGAGAAGTCGGCTCGGCATTTTCACCTGCTGCAGAGACGGATTCGTCGGATGGAGAACCTGCTCGAAGATCTGCTGCAGTATTCACGAGCTGGTAGAATTTTCGGGGAACCCGAAGAGGTGGACGTTCGGGAGCTGATTCTGGACGTGACTGAACTCGTCTCGTTGCCGCGCAACTTCACGCTCGAGATACCGCACGAGATGCCGCTGATCCGCACTCCGAAGGCACCCATCGAACAGGTTTTCCGGAACCTGATCGGCAACGCCATCAAACATCACCATCGCGAGTCCGGCACCATTCGTGTGAACGCGGGCGAGCACGGCGACTTCGTCGAATTCTCCGTGAGCGATGATGGACCTGGCATACCGCCAGAACTTCACGAGCGCGCGTTCGCCATGTTTCAGACACTCAAACCCAGGGATGAGGTAGAGGGGACGGGCATCGGTCTGGCGCTCGTCAAGCGCTTGGTCGAGGTTCACGGCGGGACTGTCGGCATCGACTCGACCACCACAACCGGAGCAACCTTTCGTTTTACATGGCCCAAGGTGTGGGCCCGTTGACCTAAGAGCATGCGGAAACAAGCGATTCAAGTCTTGCTCATCGAGGACAACGAAGTGGACGTCGAGGCATTGCGACGTGCCTTCGACGCCAATGGGCTCGATAACACCATTGTCGTCGCGCACGACGGTCGCGCGGGCATCGAAGCCCTCCAGACAGGGCGCGTGCGACGGCCGTACATCATCCTGCTAGACCTGAACTTGCCACGCATGAACGGGCTCGAGTTCCTGGAAGAGCTGCGTTGTAGCCCCGAATTCCGTGACAGCGTCGTGTTCGTACTCACGACCTCGAAGCGGGACGAAGACAAGATCGCCGCCTACCAAAAGTACGTGGCCGGCTACATGGTCAAGAGCGAGGTTGGCACGGCATTCGCCAAATTAGTCGACTTGTTATCGTCGTACTGGCGCGTCGTACGGCTTCCTTCGGCGGACTCGTAGATTCTCATGTCAACTCTTCTCATCGTCGACGATAACCCGGTCGACCGCGAGGCTATCGAGCGGCTGTTAGGGCGTGGCTATCAGTGCTTGGCCGCAGCTTCGGGCGACGAGGGCCTGACGCTCTGCCGTCGGGAACGACCGCAATGTGTCCTGCTCGACTACCGTTTACCGGACTACGATGGCGTGCATCTGTTACCACACTTTCTGGCGCAGCACGTGGGTGTGATCGTGATCACGGGGGTGGGTGATGAGTCGATTGCGATTGCGTCGCTCAAGAACGGTGCTCACGACTACCTTTCGAAGAACGAGCTCACACGCGAGAATTTGGAGCGGGCAGTGCGCAACGCCACTGCGAGGGCACGCTTGATGCAAGAGGTCGAGCTCCACCACCGACTGGTCAACGAGATGCCTCTCGGGGTCGCCGTGTTCGAATGGGAAGATCAGAACGACATCAGCTCGCTGAGACTGCGCTGGCGTAACGGCGCCGCCAGCCGCAGTCCGACGGTTGGCTACGGAGCGGTGGGCAAGACCATCGGTGAGGCGCGTCCGGAGATTCTCGAGACGGCGCTGCCCCGGCTGATCGCCGACACGATCCTCACCGCGACTTCGCAAACGCTTCCCGACATGGCTGTGGGCGTGGCGATCTACGCCATCAAGACGGTGCCGCTCGGCGGAACGCTCGCGGCGGTGTTGTTCGAAAATGTGACAGCCGAACGAAACGCGGTCCAAGAGCGGCTCAAGATGGAAGCGCAGATGCGCGCCGCCCAGCGTTTGGAAGCCGTAGGCAGGCTCGCGGGCGGGGTCGCACACGACTTCAACAACGTGCTGAGCATCGTGCAGAGCTACGGCCAATTCGTGCGACAGCGTGTCGCAGGGAACGCAGAGGCGACGGAAGATGTCGACGTGATCTTGGATGCCTCGAAGCGCGCCGCCAAATTGACTTCGCAACTTCTCGCGTTCGGTCGAGGGCAAGTTCAAAGCCTACGCGTCATGAATCTGAACGACATCGTGACTGACGTTCAACGCTTGCTGCAGCGGCTCATCGGAGAAGACGTCGACCTGGTGGTACACCTCAGCCCGAACTTGCCCCCTGTCGAGGTCGACCCGACCCATATGGAGCAGGTTCTCGTGAACTTGGCGGTCAACGCCCGAGATGCCATGCCTAACGGCGGTAAGCTCACGATCGAAACCGCGAGTGTGGTGCTCAGTGAAGGCTCCGAGGCAGAGCGTGAGAGCAGCGTGGCTGCTGGTAGTTACGTCACCCTAGTGGTAACCGACAACGGTAACGGCATGGACGCTGAAACCCAGCAGCATATTTTCGAGCCTTTCTTTACGACGAAGCTCGGCGAGGGAGGCACGGGGCTCGGTCTGTCGACGGTGTTCGGCATCGTCAAGCAGTCCGGTGGCTTCGTTGGGGTGCAGAGCGCGCCGGGGCAAGGTGCGAGCTTCAAGGTCTACCTGCCGTCGGTGACTCAACCCGTGACTGCTCCGGTTGCTTCCAAACCGGCCCCGGGCAGCCTCAAAGGCACGGAAACGGTGCTGGTTGTGGAGGACGAAGAGATGGTGCGCAAGGCGGTGTGTCGTGTGCTCAGAGACTTTGGTTACACGGTGCTGGAAGCGGCGCGCGCCGAAGACGCCCTACGCATCGCCCGCAGTCATCCGGGCGTCATCGATCTGGTACTCACCGACGTCGTGATGCCGGGTATCAGCGGGTTGGAGCTAGCGACCGAAATCGGCGGAGAACACCCCGAGGCCCATGTGCTGTACATGTCCGGTTACACGGGGCACGCGATGGTCAGTCGTGTGCGAACGGACGAGGGCATCAAGTTCGTGCAGAAGCCCTTTTCCACCGAAGAGTTGCTGGGCAAGCTGCGTCAAGCTCTGGACGAGGATACCGGCTGAGTTTTTCGAGCGGACGCACGTCGCCGAGGCTGGGGGATGACCTCGAGCCCGGTTCGCAGTGCACTAGGTGAGTGCAGCCGCCAGAAAGTCCGAAAGACCGGCGAAACGGGAAGCATAGTCTGCTTGGCTTCGCCGGATCACCTCGTGCGCCTCTTCGCGGCCGTAGACTTGGGAAATCTCCACCTTGCGGGACGAGCCGTCGGCGGGCTGCTCGGAGGTCAAAAAGTAGTGCTTCAGGCGTTCGAGCAGATCCGCGGGGCAGTCGTGGATGTCCCGAAACTGACCGTAGCTGGCGTCACCGGCCAGAACGGCGATGATTTTGTCATCGGCCTTGCTGCCATCCAACATTCGGAGTCCGCCAATCGGAATCGCCTCGACCAACACATTGCCGCGGGAGATGGGGTTCTCGGCGAGCACACAGATGTCGAGCGGATCATCGTCGCCGACGATGCCGCGCCGATCGATCTGAGCCTCGCAGCGCGCTGCGACCTGCTCGGCGCAAAGCGTTTGCGGTATGAAGCCGTAGAGTGTCGGCGAGGCATTGTAGTACTTCTGCGGGCGATCCACGCGCATCAGTCCGGATACTTTGTCGAGTTCGTACTTGACCGTGTCCGAGGGTACGATCTCGATGAACGAGGTCAACACGCTGGGCGCTTGCGAACCCGGGCTGACGCCGTGCCAAGGATGCGCCCGGAATAGGACTCCGAGAGCCTCCCAGATGGGACCGCTCGCCCGAGGCGCGCTCGGGGCATGCTTCGCATTGTTCGGACTGACCTTCGTTGCCCTCATTGGGACTCCTTGTCTGGACGGGAGAATTTGAGTTTGACTTCGTTGCCTTTTTCGTTCCACGAGACGGCTTCCGTGCCGGCGCGCATGATCGCGATGCCGCGTCCTCCCTCTAGCGTCGGGTCGGGCCGTTCGTTGCTGCGCACGAAGTCCTGCCAACGGAAGCCGTTCCCGGGATCCGTGATGGCGACTTCGTAGCCACCGTCGGTGGCGGTCACGCTCACCGCAACTGTCTTGTCCGCGGCGACGTGCCGCTCGGCTCTGCGCACCTCCGCGAGGAAACTCCCGAGCTCGCGGTCGCGCGGCGGTGAATTCACACCGAGCGATCCGTGAACCACCGCGTTCAGCAGAGCTTCCCAGAGCGGAGCGCGCACCTCGGGGTCCTCCGGGTCGCGGCCCATGGCGCGCGCGGCAATCGACAACGCGCGGGGGATCACCTCCATATGAGGTGGAATGCTGAACCGAACTTCGGCCGCGTCGGAATCACCAGCCGGTGTGTCGCCCGAACGCAGTGTCGGTCTCGTCGGTTCAGCGATGGATAGGACCACGACCGTGCTATCATCGCGCAGCTTCCCGCCGCTACTCCTGATCGCTTCCTGCAGGCAACGTTCCAACGAATGACGGGACCGAGCATGGTCCACGGGCAACAGGTCGAGTGCAGACGCCCAGTGGCCGATGCCCTCGACATCGTTGAACAACTCGGCAAAACCATCGCTTACCATCACCACATCTACCCCAGGCTCCACCTGCCAGACCACTTCCTCGTATTCGGCTTCCGCGACCAAGCCGGGAGGAATGCCGGTCGCTAGCACGCGCCCCGTCACTTCGCCGTTGCGAAGCCGCACGATGGGCGGCAACCCCGCATTCACCAGGCGCATCTGCATGCCGTCGCACAGCACCATGGCGATGCACACGTAGTGGTCATCGTTGTCCATCGATAGCTGACGATTCAGCTCACGCAGAGCGTCGGGCAACGATTTCGTATGCAACAACAGCCTCAATGTGCTGCGAACGCCTGCTGAAACGAGTGCGGCGGCCAGGCCGTGACCGGAGACGTCGACCAAGACCGTGATCATACCGCACGCGGTCTCGATCACGTCGTACAAGTCGCCACCGACGTGTTCGCAAGGTTCGAGCACTGCCCTGAATCCGATCTGCCCGAACCGACCCTGACTCGGCGGGAGGTAAGAGTTCTGGACTTTTCGCGCTCTTTCCAGATCGGCCAGCAACGCTCGTTGCGCCGCGGCCAGTTCGTCATAAGCACGGCTCAAATTCGCGCGACGTCGTCCATCCACAAGCGCGGCGACCTTGGCGACGAGCAGCCGGCGATCCAGGGGCTTAGTGAGAAAATCGTTCGCGCCGAGTTCGAGCACGGCGCCGATGGTGCGTTCGTCCTGACCCATCGCGGTCAGGAATACGACGGGCGTGTCGGCAAAGTGCGGGCGCTCGCGGAGCTCGCGAAGCACTTGTTCACCACTCATTTGCGGCATCATGTAGTCGAGTACCACGAGGTCGGGCTCGAAGCTCTCCAAGGTCGTGAAAGCTTCTCGCGGGCTGCTCGCGACGCGTACTTCGAAACCCTCGTGTCTCAGAACATTCTCGTAGAGTGCAAGTATCTCCGGCGCGTCGTCGATCAAGAGCACTTTGCCGCGCGCTCCTGACAGCGCCGCTTCGCCTTCGAGTTGAGTCTTGTCGTGCACGCTGCCTCTCGCTCTCGCGTCCGCTCGATCGGCTATGCGCGCCGCGAAAGTACGTCGATCGCTTCCGCCGTCGTCGCACGGACTTCGAATACCTTGTCCATGCGCGTCAGCTTGAAAAGCGATGAGACCCCGGGTTGCAGCCCGGAGACGACCAGGCGACCACCCTTCGCCGATACCCCCTTGAAACCTCCGACCAGTGCTCCGAGCCCCGTGCTGTCGATGAACGACACGCTGGTCAGGTCGAGCACGACGAGCAAGGTGCCCCGATCGACGGAAGTCGCCACAGCCAGCTTGAACTCGTCGCTCGACGTCGCGTCGATGCGCGTTTCCAATACCGAAACTACAGTGACGCCTCTTTGTTCCTGAGCTTCGATTCGCAAACTTCCTCCCTCGGATCGGCGTTCACCCACAGCGGAAGCGCCTCGCGTGATTACGGCCCGAGCGCGTCCGAGTTAAGCGATCCGAACGGATAAAATCCGCAGCACGTTTCGAGCGCTCCGCGTCGAGCGCGGCCAGGGATGGTGAGCGACGGAGGCACACCGACTCGAACCTCTCACTGACTACTGGACTGTGTGGCGTTTGCGCGCCATGCCCACGCGACACCACAGGGCCGTCCTCCGCTCGAGCGGGTCGACTAAACTACCGGGGCCGGGGGCCGTTGTTACTCGAGTTATCGCGGGGGTTCAGGCCCGCGCACCATGTCATGTCCGGGTTCGAAGCAGATAGTTCGGCGTTGGCGGTCGCCCGACCCACGTGTTCCGTGCCGCGACTCCTTGCGGGTCGTGCGGGGCGAGCCGTCATCACCTACGCGCTCTTGTGCGCGATCGTACTGTGGACGACCGAATACTCCAGTCATTATCCGCTGGCTGTTGGATGTGGCGTCGCGCTGTTCGTGTTCGTGAGCGCGCTCAGATTGCTCGCGGCGCGTTGCATTCTACGCGAAGCTGTCGAAACGCTCGTCTGGCGCCGACTGCTGTACGGGACGACGCTCGCTTCAGGGGCGCTCTGGGGTCTATGCGCTGCAGGGGTCATCGCGCTCGGGTTCACCTCCGACGCGATGGTGGTGCTGGTCGTGACGGCGGGCATCAGTGCTGGCGCCATCACGAGCCTCGCGCCCCAGCTTGCGCTCGCCCAATCCTACTCCGTGTCCGTCCTGGTGCCCATCGTGGTTGCGGGCTTCATGCACGGTGAGCCTGCCGCCATTGGTGTCTCATTGGGAGGGACTGTGTTCCTTGCTTTCTCGTTGCTGCAGTCGAAGCAGAATCATGCCGAGTTCGTGAGCGCGCAAGTCAACTTGGAGCGCCTCCAACAACGCGCGCTCGCCCTCGAGGAAGCACGTGGCGCTGCAGAGGCTGCCCAGGCAGAAGCAGTCCGCGCCAGCCGTGCGAAAAGCAGCCTGTTGACCGATGTCAGCCACGAAATCCGCGGCCCGATGGTGTCGATCCTCGGCTACTCCGAGCTGCTCTCCGCCCCGGAAGTGGTCGACGAGGCCCGTACTCGCTACGCAGCCGCCATTCATCGCAGTGGGCAACATTTGATGGAGATCATCAACGACATCCTCGACACGGCCCGCCTGGATGCCGGCAAGATGAGCTACGTCGTGGAGCCCGTTCAGGTCGGGCGCATTCTCTCGGACGTCGACGCTACCATGTGCATCAGGGCTCAGCAGCGTCGCCTCGACTTCGAGATTGCCATCGATACGCCGGTCCCGGAGCACATTCAGACCGACCCGTTGCGGTTGAGGCAGGTATTACTGAACCTGGTGGGAAACGCGATCAAATTCACGGACAGCGGGCGAGTCTCGATCCGCGCTCGCTTCGACGACGCACGAAAGCGCATGGTTTTCGACGTCATCGACACCGGTGTGGGCCTGAGCTCCGAGCAAGTCGAACGACTGTTCGAGCGCTTCGTCCAGGTGCATGCAGCGAATCAAGTTCAGGGTTCGGGAGTCGGGCTCGCCCTGTCGCGCGCCATCGCTCGGGAGCTCGGAGGGGACATCACTGTCACGAGCACGGTTGGCGGTGGCAGCACCTTCAGCCTGGAGCTGCCGGCGGGTGACCTGGAAGGCGTACCCGTGGTGTCACACGTCTGGACGAACGTGGCGCACTCTTCGGGCACCTTCGCGGCGAACGAGGTGCGCTTGGCTCTGAGGGCGGTCGTCGCGGACGACGACCCCGACATTCGCGCCCTCACGGTCGAGTTCTTGACAGCCGCGGGCGCCGACGTCGAGCAAGCAACCGATGGGGAGCAGGTGATCGCCCTGCTGGTTCCGCGACTGGAACGCGGGGACCCGCCCGACGTCGTGCTGCTCGACATGCACATGCCAGTGCTCGACGGCTACGAGACGGCTTCGCTGCTTCGCCAAGTCGGTTACCGCGGCACCATCATCGCGTTGACTGGGAGCGTCGGAGAAGCCGAACGTCAGAAATGTATCGACGCTGGGTGCGACGAATACGCAGCAAAACCCATCCGTCGCGTGCACCTGCTGCAGATGCTCTCGCGAGCTTCGAGTCAAACTCGAGGGGCGGAGCCTCCTAGTACAGACGGCAGCGAGCCGTCCGCAAAGGCAGAGGACCTGGAGACCCTCGAACCACTCGAAAGCACGCTGGCCGACGATCCGATCATCCGACCCATGCTGCAGCAAGTGCTAGCGGGGTTTGGAGCCAGGAAGGCGCGGCTCGAGCAGGCGCTCGCGCAGTCGGACCTAGTCGAGCTGGGCCGTGTCGCTCACGACCTGACCGGGCTCGGCGGCACCTTCGGCTACGACGAACTCACACTGCGAGCCAAGCAGCTGTCGCGCGCAGTGAAAGAGCAACCGCCGCGTGAATCCGTGGACGCCGCTGCCAAGGTCGTACTTTCCGTCTGCCGCCGGATCCTGGCTGCAAAGCGCAGCCACGACGCCGCCTAGCGGCGAGTCACCAGGTCCTCGCGCTCACGCTGCGCCGGGGCGGTGACTTGACTCCTGGTGCCCCGAGCGGCAGCACACAGGGCTCGCCGCCGACATGCCGGGGTGCCGCACCGGTCTAGTCGGCGGCAGCGCTGCGTGCTAGACGAAATAGTAAGTCATCGGTCATGCAACTATTGCTGCGTCAGGGATCCCCTGCTTCTGATTTCGTCGATCGTCTGTGCACCTGCGTGGGCCAAAGAGCGCGGCTACCTCAACGTAGAAACCGGGACCATCAAGAACAACGTGCCGATGATGATGCTGAACCTACGCTGTGGGTTCGAAATCATCGGTACCTACTCACGCGCTGGCAAA
>Ga0315910_10005784_pt1 | contig 10098 bp, 7 predicted proteins | sample EdamamesoilMG_FD_204470 | JGI IMG/M metagenome (GOLD analysis project Ga0315910, IMG submission 204470) | Garden soil microbial communities collected in Santa Monica, California, United States - Edamame soil | ecosystem: Environmental > Terrestrial > Soil > Garden | place: USA: California... | reverse complement strand
CCCAGCACCTACAGCTCGATCCTGGCGGCCGTGGCGCGCGGCGCCGAGCGCGTGGGCGACGTGGCCCTGGCGGTCGGGGTCGACTCCCCCACCGCGAACAAGTACCTGCACGTCCTGCGCGAGCTGCGCCTGGTCGAGCGCGCGGTGCCGCTGACCGATCCGGATCCGCTGCGCTCGCGGCGCGGGCTCTACCGCATCGCCGACCGCTTCGTGGCCTTTCACTTCCGTCACGTCCAGCCGCACCTCTCGCTGATCGAGGCCGGGCGCGGGGCGCGCGTGCTGGAGGAGTTCGTGCGCCCGGACTTCGCGCGCCTCCTGGCCGAGGCCCAGGGCGAGCTCCTGCTCGAGCGCCTGCGCCACGACGCGGCCGAGCTGGTGGGCGAGGAGATCGCCGACGTGGCCGCGCACCCCGGGCGCGCCGTCCGGGCCCTGGCGCGCACCGTCTCGGGTCAGGGCATCGCCGTGGTGGCCGAGGAGGCCGATCCACCGACGGTTCGAGAAGAGTTGAAGGAATTGCGCCCGGCCCTCGGGACGAGGCTCGTGCAGCTCGTCGCCGCGCGCGGGACGGGCCGCGAGGCCGCCTGGCGCCTGCGGCGGGCGGAGGCATGACCGGACGGGCATGGCGGGAACGCATGGCGCCCCCCGCTCGTCTATCGTGGAGCTCCGAATCCCCCGAAACCGCGGCGCCCCGCGCGGCTAACGAGGGAGCGATGGACATGACCCTCGACCGGCAGTTCCAGCAGTACTTCACGGCCCTCGATCGGGCCGGGAACGAGGATCGATGCTTCCTGTGCCGGCGCGCGCCCGCCGACGTGAAGGCCTTCTTCGGCTTCCGCGAGGACGGCACGCCGATCGAGGCACAGAAGTACGGCATCGAGGACGTCGTGCTCGATCCCAAGCTCGACATCATGAGCTATCGCGGCACGCGCCCGATCTGCGCCGTGTGCCAGCTCAACCTCGACACGCTGCTCCTGACCGACGAGGGCCGCGAGCTACTCGGCAGGGTGCTGCACGAGCTCGAGCACGAGCGCGAGAAGCTCTGGTCGAGCGAGGGCTGACGCGCGTCGACACGGGTTGGCACCCGCAACCCAGAAGGGAGGCGCGTCCAATCTCGTCACGGGATTGCAGGGCCGACGATTCCAGCGGGGTTGCTGGTGGCATCCGGCCCAGCCGGATGCTTGATCTCCTACCGCTCGCGAGACTCTTGCTCGGCTGACGAGCACTCGAGCGGCAGAAGATCAGGCCGAGCGCCGCGCCTGCAGCACGCGCCGGTAGAGCGACTCCGGGGCGAAGTCGGCCCCGTTCGGCCAGGTCAGGGTCTCCTCGGCCGTGAAGCGCGCGAAGTAGGCGGGGTCCTTCAGGGGCTCGAAGATCTCGCCCCAGATCTCGTCCTCCAGGTCGATCTCGCCCTCGAGCCCGTCGTCGAAGCGCAGCCACACGCGGTAGCCGCCCAGGGAACGGGCCTCCACGACGTAGACGTTGGGATTCATGGCAGCGGCGGGATCCGTCTGGGCTTCTTGCGCTCGCTGAGCAGCCGCCAGTTCTCGAGCAGCTCCGCGCGATGAAGAGCGTACCACGTGAGGAGGAATCGCAAGGACGTGGGTGAAACCGGCCCTCGACGACCCCGGTCGAGAGCTCCATCGTGACCCTGTACTCCGCATGCTGTGCGTGCAGGTGCGACGGCAGGTGATCGTCGAGGTACATGCGCACGACGATCCCGCGGAAGCGGCTGATCTCCGGCATGGGGCCGGACGACCGTGCGGGGCACGCGCCGGTGACGACCCTTCCCCGAGGATCCGCTCGACCTCAGCGCGGGCCCGCGGACGCGCCCCGCGGCCGCAGCAGCGTCACCTCGGAGCGCGTGCCGATGCGGATCGGGAGCGCCGTGACGCCGCCGCCGCGGCCGACGTAGAGGCGCGCGGCGCCGGCGGAGTAGAGCCCGTTCACCCAGCCGAAGCGCGAGTGGTGCAGCGGGGCCCAGCCGAAGAAGCGGATCTGGCCCGCGTGGGTGTGCCCGGAGAGCTGCAGGTCCACGCCGCGCGCGCTGGCCTCGCGGAACAGGTCGGGGTGGTGCGAGAGCAAGATCGTCGGCTCGCCCGGCTGGCGACCCGCCAGGGCCTGCGCGAGGTCGGGCGTGCCCTCGGTCAGGTCGTCGGCGCCGCACAGCCACAGCGTCCCGCCGCCGTGCTCGAGCCGCGCGCCGCGGTTCTTCAGCACGCGCACGCCGTGGGCCTCGAGGCTCGCGCTCCAGGCGTCGAGCTCGCCCGGGCGCACGTAGTCGTGGTTGCCCGGCACGGCGAAGACGCCGAGCGGCGGCGCCAGGTGGCGCAGCGCCGGCCACAGGAGCTCGAGCTCCTCCGCGTGGTGGTTGATCAGGTCGCCGCCCAGGCACACGAGGTCCGGCGCGAGCGCGCCCAGGCGCTCGGCCATGCGCTCCAGGTCGGCCGCCGTCAGGTAGTGCCCGAGGTGCAGATCCGAGAGGAACGCGATCGAGGGCAACGCCGTGCCGGCCGGGAGGCGCGGGAGCTCCGGCTCGACGACCTCGACGTCGAGCTGGGCCAGCAGACGCCGGTGCAGGCTCCGCCCGAGCGCGGTGGGGAAGAAGACGTCGCACACGGAGGCCAGCGTCCCGCCCAGGAGGCGGCGCAGGCGCCGGCGCGCGAGCGAGACCGGGCCGCGCAGCGGAGCGGGCTCGGCGGGGAGCGAAGAGGCGTCGAGCGTCAAGGTTCGGTGGAAGATCGACCACGCGCGGGCCGCACCGGAGCCTGAGGCCCGCGCGCGCGCCGCCGCCGGAAGAAACTGCCGGAAGGAGCCCGTCGTGAGGCCGTTCCGGGCGCCCGGCCTCGCTATCCTCGCCGGGCCCTCCGGCATGGCTCCACCCGAATCCATCTCCCTGCGGCTCTCGCACCTGGGCAAGTGGGTCGGCATCTCGAGCCTGATCGGGTTCGCGAGCGGGGTCGCGGCGGCGCTCTTCGACCGGCTGCTGCGGGCCTTCGAGCACGGCGTCTTCGAGCGCCTGATCGGCCCGAAGGCCGAGGGCCTGGGGCTGGCGGAGGGCCGCCTGTGGATCCTCCTCTTGCTCCCCGCCGGGGGCCTCCTGGTCGGCTGGCTGACGCAGCGCTTCGCTCCGGAGGCCAGCGGGCACGGCACCGAGCAGCTCATCCAGTCCTTCCACCGCCTGGGCGGCCGGGTGCGGCGGCGCGTGATCGCGCTGAAGGCCCTGGCCAGCACGCTGACGATCGGCACCGGTGGCTCCGCGGGTGCCGAGGGGCCGGTCACGCAGATGGGCAGCGGCATCGGCAGCGCCCTGTCGGACTTGCTGCGCTTCTCCGAGCGCGACCGGCGCATCTTCCTGCTGGCGGGCTCGAGCGCCGGGGTCGGCGCGCTCTTCACCGCGCCCCTCGGCGGGGCGCTCTTCGCGCCGGAGGTTCTCTACAAGAAGTCGGAGTTCGAGGGCGAGGCGATCGTGCCCTGCATCATCTCCTCGATCCTCGCCTACACGACCTTCGCCACCCTGGAGGGCGCGCAGCGGCGCGTGCCGGTCTCGAACGCGCTGGAGGAGACGCTGGCGCTGCACGATCCGCGCGAGCTCGTCCTGTACGTCCTCCTGGCGCTCCTGTGCACCGCCGTGTCGTGGGCCTACGTGCGCACCTTCAACTCGACCGGCCGGCTCTTCCGCAGGCTGAAGGCCCTGCCGGCGGCGGCGCGGCCGGCCCTGGGGGCCCTGGGCGTGGCCGGGCTCGCGCTCGCGCTCGCCCCGCGGGCCGGCGACCAGGGCATCCTCTTCGGGGGCTACGACCTGATGGGCGCCTGCCTGGCGGGCTCGCTCCCGCTGCTCACCCTGGCGCTGCTCGTGCCGGCCAAGATCTTGGGCACCTCGCTCACGATCGCCTCGGGCGGCTCGGGCGGCGTCTTCGCGCCCTCGCTGGCCCTGGGCGCGCTGTGCGGGGCGCTCGTGGGAGGCTGGGGCGCGCACGCCTTCCCGGATCTCCCCATCGAGCCCGCCTGCTACGCGCTGGTCGGCATGGGTGGCTTCTTCGCCGGCGTGGCCAAGACGCCGATCACGGCGATCGTGATCGTGTGCGAGATGACCGGCAGCTACGGCCTGCTGGCGCCGCTGATGCTGGTGGCGGTGCTGCACCTGCTGCTCTCGCAGCGCTGGACGATCTACGAAACCCAGGTCGACGGGCTGGTGGACTCGCCCGCCCACACCGGGGACTTCGTGGTCGACGCGCTCGACGGGCTGCGCGTGGCCGACGTGCTCCCGGACGCGCACCCGCCCGAGACGGTGCGCGAGAACGCGACCCTGCGCCAGGTGCTCGACCTGGTCGCGACCGCGCGCAGCTATTACTACCCGGTGGTCGACGCCGAGGGTCGCATGACCGGCATCGTCTCGCTCTCCGACGTGCGGCGCATCTTCCGCGCCAGCGAGGTGGACGGGATCGTGATCGCGCGCGACATCATGGTCGAGGAGGTCGTGCGCGTGACCCCCGAGACCGACCTGAACGCCGCGCTGCGCACGATGAACGAGCACGGCCTGCACGAGCTCCCGGTCGTCCCCAGCGACGACCCGCGCCGGGTCCTGGCCATGCTGACGCGCCAGACCGTCAGCAAGACCTACCACGAGCGCCTGCGGCGCCTGCGCCGGCCGGCCGGAGGCTGAGCCGGGCCGGGGGCTCTGGATCGGCCGCGCGCGCGATCCTCGCGCGCAATCCGGTTCCTTCGAGCTCCGAGCGCCGCGCCCGCCCTTCCGGTCAGCGCACGCCGGCGCGCTGCGCGGCCCAGGTCTCGCACTCCTGCAGCTTGGCCGGCTCGAGCCCCGCCGCCGAGCGCTCCGGGTCGAGCCGCAGGGCGCCGCCCGAGAGCCGCTGCAGGATGCGCGCCGCGCTGCGGCGCACCTCGGGATCGGGGTCGGTGAGGGCCTGGACCAGCGGCACGGCCACGCTGGCGTCGGCGATGGTCTCCAGCACGCGCGCGGCCTTGCGACGCGCCTCCGGCTCGGCCTGCGCGCCCTCGCTGACCAGATAGCGCGCGATCGGGACGCGGCACACGCCGGCCAGCTCGCTCTCCAGCACGCGCTCCTCGAAGGAGACCAGCTTGCGCCGGCCCATCTCGATCAGGAGGCGGTCGAGGTGCTCGGCCAGGTCCCGGTGGTGCGTGCCCGAGTAGGCGTAGAGCTCGAGCATCCAGCCCGTCGCCAGGGCCTCGGACTGGATCCGGTACGGATCCGACAGGGCCGCGCCGTCCCACAGGGCCGACTCGCCGGCCGCCAGGGCGCGCGCCGCGCCGCCGGCCTCGACCCGCGCCGAGCCGTGGAAGAGCTGGACCTCCGTGCGCTCGCCCTGGCGCTCGACGGAGAGCTCGGTGCCCAGCACCTCGACGCGCGTCGGCCCGCACTCGATGTGGAAGGGCGCGCCCGGCTCGACTCGCGACCAGGCGCGCCCCGCCTCCAGCGCGAGCGCGCGCGGGCCCGCCAGGCGCACGGAGGAGCCGCGGTCCAGGCGCAGCTCGCTGCCGTCCTCGAGCACCAGCGCGAGACGCACGCCCTCCGGCGCGCACACGCGCGCCCCGGGCGGCAGGAACTCGCCGGCGCGCGCCTCGCGCACGCTGCCCGCGGCGTCCTCCACCAGGAACGGTCCGGTGGCGAGCGTCGCCACGGCGACGAAGGGCTTCGCCGCCGGCACCTCGGGCCCGGGCGCCCCCGCGCGCCCGGCGAGCAGCAGCCCGGCGCCGAGCCCGGCCGCCGCTGCGAGCGGGAGGAGCAGCCACGGCAGGCGCGCGCGCCGCGGCCGCGCCGCGGGCGGCAGCGCGAGCCGCGCCAGCACGGGCCCGGCCGCCCGGCGCTCGCCGGCGTAGGCCTCGCGCAGCGCGCCGTCCAGCGCGCAGAGCTCCGCCAGGCGCGCGCGCTGGGTCTCGTCCGTGGCCAGCACGCGCGCTAGGGCCTCGGCCTCCTCGCGCGCGAGCTCGCCGTCCAGGAAGGCGTGCAGCCTGTCGTCACTCGGGTGCATGGCGGGCTCCATCAGTCGTGCTCGTCCTCCAGCGCCGTGCGCAGCGCCGCGCGCGCCTGGGACAGGCGCAGGTTGACGGTCGAGACGCTGGCCGCGGTCGCGGCGGCGATCTCGGCGTAGGTCAGCTCGGCGAAGTAGGCCAGCTCGATCACCTCGCGCAGCGGCGCCGGCAGGCGCTGCACGGCTCCCAGCAGGTGCAGGCGGCGGGCCTCGCTGGGCCCGCGCTCCGGCTCCGGCGCGTCGTGGAGCTCCGCGCTGGCGCGCAGGCGCTCGCGGCGCGCGCGATCGACGGCCGTGTTCTGCACGATGGCCGCGAACCAGGCGAGGAACCGCTCCGGCCGGTCGAGCGCGCCGAGGTCGCGCCAGGCGCGCAGCGTGCTCTCCTGGAGCACCTCCTCGGCCTCGCCCGCGCGGCCGTTCGCGCCCGGCGCGTGGGCACGCGCGAGGGCGAGCAGCGTGCGCCCGTGCAGGGCCAGCAGGGCCTCGAAGGCCGCGCGCTCGCCGCGCGCGGCCTGGGCGGCGAGGAGGGCCGTGGCGTCACAGCCGCTCGCAGGGGATCTGTCGTCCCGAGGTGACATCGCGTGGCCGACGGGCATCCGGAGGTCGCGGGTGGCGTCCGGCAGGGGGACGCGTCAGAAGGACCGCTCCACGAGCTCGCGCAGCTCGCGCACATGATCGCGCTCGCGCCCCTCCCTGGCGAGGGCCTCCAGGCGCCGCAGCACGGCCGGGGCGAAGCGCCCGAGCTCGCGGCGGGCCTCCTCGGCCGTCGTGAGGCGCGGCGCGAGCGCCAGCGCGCGCTGCTCCTCCGGCGCGGAGAGCACGTCCGTGCGCCCGACCAGGACGCGCACGCTCTCGCGCGGCGGGGGCGCGACGTAGAGCGGCAGCAGCCAGTCGGTCTGGGCGCGCGGCAGCGGGTAGAGCACGCGCAACCCGTCGACCTCGAAGTAGGAGTGCCGCCAGGTGTTCACCATGGCCTCGGCCTCGCGCGGGTAGAGGCCCTCCGCGACCAGGAGCCGCGCCGTGTCGGCCATGAGCGCGCCCAGCTCGATCGGCGCGAGCTCGCGCTCGCGCACGCCCACCGCGCCCTCCGGCGCCAGGGCCGGAAGGAGGCTCGCCCGCAGCTCGGCGCCGCGGCGCGCCAGCACGACGACGCCCGGGATCGGCTCGTCCCCGACGTTCACGAGCTGGATCCGCCCGTCGGGATCGGCGCGCACCGCCAGCGGCAGCGCGAAGGAGCCGAGCCCGCGGTAGAAGAGGAAGCGCTCGTGCTCGCCGGTCGTCGGGCGCAGGAGCACGTTGGCGTCGACGGCACGCGCGTGCTCCCAGACGTGCGCCGCGCCCACCGCCGGGAGCGCGCCGAGCCCCACCCCCGGCGCCAGGACGCGGATCGTGCCCCAGTCGAGCAGCCCGCCGCGCAGCGGGGCCTCGCAGCCCGCCGGCGGGTAGAGCTCGGCCACCTGCGGGTACCACTGCGTCAGGTTCCCCGCCTGGAAGCCGACGCGCAGGCGCAGCTCGCGCTCGCGCTCGCTGTAGACGTAGATCACCGGCGTCTCCATCTTCCCGCGCACCCCGGCGAAGCCCGGCCGGCTGGAGCGGGCCTGGTGCACGAAGTCCGGCAGGGCGTGGTCCTCGTAGCTCAGGCCCTCGAGCAGGACCCCGTCCGAGCCGACGACGGTGGTGAAGGTGCCCCACTCGTGCAGGACGTAGCCGGGGTCACCGGAGGGAGCGGGGTCGGAGACGAGGAGCGGCACGAGGGCCGCGGCGAGGACGGTGCGCATGGCGTGGATCTCCTTTCCATCCTCCCGGGTCGCACGAGGTGCCGAATCGACCGATGGAATCCGGCCGGAACGCGCGCCGGGCGTAGAATCCGGGGCGCGTGCTGGTCGCAACCCTGCTCCTGGCGACGTCCGCCGTCCTCGTCTCGCCCCAGGAGGGAGCGGCCGAGCTCGCCGCGCACGACCTCGCCTTCTTCGAGCAGGAGGTGCGGCCGCTCCTGGTCGAGCACTGCCTCGAGTGCCACGGCGAGGGCAAGCGCCGGCCCAAGGGGGGCCTGCGCCTCGACGGGCGCGTGGGCTGGGAGCGCGGCGGCGACTCGGGCCCGGCCCTCGTGCCGGGCGACGTCGAGGCGAGCCGGCTGGTGCACGCGATCCGCTACGCCGATCCCGAGCTCGAGATGCCGCCGGACGGCAAGCTCCCGGAGCGCGCCATCGCCGTGCTCGAGGAGTGGGTGCGCCGCGGCGCGCCCGATCCGCGCGTCGAGGGCGGCGCGGCGCCCGAGGCTGCCGGATCGAGCCCGGAGGCGCCCCACTGGGCCTTCCAGCCGATGGCCGACCCCCTCCCGCCTGAGGTGCGCGACGCGGGCTGGGTGCGGAACGAGATCGACCGCTTCGTCCTGGCGCGCCTGGAGGCCGAGGGCCTCGCGCCGGCGCCCGAGGCGGACCGCCGCACGCTCCTGCGGCGCGCGACCTACGACCTCCTCGGGCTGCCGGCGACGCACGCCGAGCTGGAGCGCTTCGCGAGCGACCCCGCGCCCGACGCCTGGGAGCGCGAGGTCGAGCGCCTGCTGGCCTCGCCGCACTTCGGCGAGCGCTGGGCGCGCGAGTGGCTCGATCTGGCGCGCTACGCCGACTCGAACGGGCTCGACGAGAACTTCGCCCTGCCGAGCGCCTGGCGCTACCGCGACTGGGTCGTGCGCGCGCTGAACGCGGACCTCCCCTACGACCGCTTCGTGACGCTGCAGCTCGCCGGCGACCTCCTGCCGGAGCCCCCTCCGGGAGCGGCGGCCGAGGCCGAGCTGCGCGACCAGCTCACCGCCACGGGCTTCCTGGCGCTCGGCCCGAAGATGCTGGCCGAGCAGGACAAGGTGAAGCTCGAGCTCGACGTCGTCGACGAGCAGCTCGACGTCGCCGGGCAGGCCTTCCTGGGGCTGACGCTCGGCTGCGCGCGCTGCCACGACCACAAGTTCGACCCCGTCTCGCAGCGCGACTACACGGCCCTGGCGGGGATCTTCAAGAGCACGAGCACGATGGCGAACCTCGAGTTCGTCTCGAAGACGCGCCAGCGCGAGCTCGCGCCGCGCGCGCGCATCGAGCAGCGCCAGGCCGAGCTCGCCGCCATCGAAGGCCTGCGCAAGACCCTGGACGAGCGCTTCGAGGCCGAGCTGGCCGCGCGCCGGAGCCTGTGGCACGCCGACCTCGCGCGCTACCTGCTGGCGGCCGAGGAGGCGAGCCGCCTGGCGCTCGGCATCGAGGCCGAGGACTTCAGCCGCGGCAGCCTGATCGTCGACCGCGAGACCTACGGCACGGAGCGCGAGCCGGTCGTGCGCACGGGCGCCGAAGGCCCGCAGTTCGTCGAGTACGACCTCGCCTTCGCCGCGCCGGCCCGGCTGCGGCTCGAGGTGCGCTACGCGGCCGAGGAGTCGCGCCCGATGCGCGTGCTGCTCGACGGCGTCGAGCTGGCGGCAGAAGCCCTGGCCGAGCCCACCGGCGGCTGGAACGTGCCCGCGCAGCGCTGGACGAGCGTGGCGCTGCTCGCCGTGCGCGCCGGGCGCAACGTGCTGCGCTTCGAGCGCGAGGGCGCGGTGCCGCACCTCGACGCGCTCCTGCTCGTTCCGGCGGAAGCGCTCGCCGACCAGGCCTGGCTGACGGCGAGCCCGTGGGCCGCGGGGCTCGAGCCGGCGCTCCTGCGCGGCTGGGTCGGCGCGCTCGAGCGCGCGGCGCGCTCCGGCGACCCCGTGTTCGGCCTGTGGGCGCGCTTCGCGGCCCTGGCGGGGCCCGAGTTCGAGCGCGAGGCCGAGGGCCTCCGTGCGACGCTGCGCACCGAGCTCGCGGCCGAGCCCGCGCGCGCGAACGCGCTCGTCGCGACGCTGCTCGACGGGATCGCACCGGCCTCGCTGCGCGAGCTCGCACTGCGCTACCAGACGCTCTTCGCCGCGGTCGAGCAGGCCTGGCGCACGCGCAAGGTGCCCGAGGGCGAGCCGCCGGGCGCCGGGCGGCTCGCGGATCCGGTGCAGGAGGAGCTGCGCCAGGTGCTGCTGGGCGCGGGCGGGCCGTTCGCGCTGCGGCGCGAGGAGGCGGAGGCGACGTTCTCG
>Ga0315910_10005783_pt1 | contig 10101 bp, 8 predicted proteins | sample EdamamesoilMG_FD_204470 | JGI IMG/M metagenome (GOLD analysis project Ga0315910, IMG submission 204470) | Garden soil microbial communities collected in Santa Monica, California, United States - Edamame soil | ecosystem: Environmental > Terrestrial > Soil > Garden | place: USA: California... | reverse complement strand
AATTAATTGCTCGAAAGACGCCTACACGGTACTGCTTGAAACCTGGGATGCATCAAGGCTTGAACTGGTCGAACAATTCAAGATTCTGCTTACCAACCGGGCCAACAAAGTGTTGGGAATAGTTGAAATCTCAACCGGGGGTATTGCAGGAACGGTTGCTGATCCTAAAATTATTTTTGCAACTGCGCTCAAAGCAGCTGCTTCAGGAATGATACTGGCCCACAATCATCCTTCCGGTAATCTTACCGCGAGCCAGGCAGATATTGAGTTGACAAGGAAGCTCAGGGCAGGCGGTAAATTGCTGGAAGTCGAGGTGCTGGATCACGTAATCGTCACGTCGGAAGGATATTTTTCCTTTGCCGATGAAGGGATCTTGTAGTCCCTTTTTTTTCAATAACAAGTATGTTGAAAAGAGGTTCAAACACATACCCGGTATGTACACCACGTCAATATTGTCTGCAACTCATGACGATGGACCATGTTCGAAAAATCAAGTTGATGGCGTGCGGACCAAGGTGCTCATTCCATAAGTGCCTCGACAATTAACAATAATCTCTTGAAAATTCACCGTTGCAACGTTGACTGCCCCCAGCCGATATCACGGTTGTTAAATCAATCGGTTGAAAATCCCACCATCTGCACAGGCGCACAGAATTACCCTGCGCAGGCCTGCAAATAATTTCCTTTTTAATTAAATTGTGTGGTTAGCTTTTATAGAGCCCGGAGATCCGACGCACGGGCCACAGTTACGGCAATTGGAAATACAATGTCAAATCTTACAAAAAACGAACGGTTCAGAAATTTGCTATTCTCTTGGCCCGATAAGGCCATCGAAGTAATGTATGAATTGTACTTTGATAAGCTGGTGATAATTTCAGAAAGGCTCACGCATGACCGGAATGCCTCCGAGGACATCGTACAGGAAACGTTCACCCTGATCTGGAAAAAACACAAGGAGCTCGGTCAAAGCCACCAGCTATCCATCCAGCGATACCTGGTAAAAATTGTGCAGAACAAATCCATTGATTTCTATTGGGCCAGAACGGAAAAGGAAATGCTGCACGCAGCGTACCTCGAACGGACAGGCGCGACTACGCGTGAAGTGCCCTCGGAATCAAAACTCATAGCCACGGAAAAAAGCATCCTCCTGCGAAATATCATCGCCAGCTTTCCACCCAAAGAAAAGCAATGCCTGCTCATGCAACTCGATCACGAGATGAAAGTAGGCGATATAGCCACCCACCTGGGCGTCACGGTCAAAGCAGTGGAAGCAAGACTTACCAGTGCAAAAAAGCGATTGAAAAAATACAAGGCCTCCCTGGAGTAAATCCACCCTATCCCATTTTCCTTTCTAACGTAGGGGATCACTACGGTATTTACGAGTAGTTTATATAAGTGCCTGAGATACAGAAAGTCTGTACCTTATATTTCAGGTATCCTTACCGTTGAAGTAAATTGATTCATATGGTTACTGTGAAGTACGAACTGGCGGAAATTGGCAAATACATTTCCGAAGGAGAGCCACACACAAGGACTGCCCCGGATTTTTCCAGGTCCGACTTGACAGCAGCACTGAACACCATCCAGGCTGAAGTTCAACGCATCAAAAATGCATTCACGCATGAGCTGTTTTCGGCTGGCGATGAGCATTACCTGGAAAGATATTTTCAAAATCATCAGCTGGCGCTGATCCGGCTGATGGACAACGTGGCACACCGGTTGAAGGCACGCATAACACCGGATGCAGCAACACGAAATTTTCTCCAGTTCCTGTATGCGCAACTGGATGAGTTGCTGACCTACATCGAACGGCATTTTTCGCAGTACTTTAACCTGGATGCAAAAGCACCGGAAGCGTACATCGCCATGGCCAGCCGGGATGCACGCATCAGTATCCTGAAGCTTCATAAAGGGCTGCTCACAAGGGGAGTGGATATCCGGCTCATCAATGTGCTCTTTCAGGCGGCGCGCAGAATCATTCAGGGGCGGTTAAAGAGAGACATAACCTACAGGAGCATAATTTATCGGAAGGAAGTTCAACAGGAAGTACTCCGGCTGATAGCAAATGAAAATGTTCACCAGGATATGAATGAAGAGCTCAGGCAGGCGCTGTATTATCTTAATTTCAATTCCGCCAAATGCGTTTCCTTCTGGACGGCGTATGTAGATGCACAGATCCGGGAATGTGAAACCAGTATGCAGAAGGTCACCAGACTTTCGCAGGCATTGAAAAATATCAACCAGGCACTGGTAAAGCCAGGGCTCGCGTATCACGCAAATACACCATCGCTGAAAAGCCAGGTGACTGCATACATCGTTGAGGAAATGAAACACCTTGAGCGTATCCGTCCGGTTGGCTATCGGGCGAATGTTCAGGAACCGGATACTATGCTGCCACAGTTCAAAGTTAAATTTGAAATTTCCGTAGCGCAGCTTTCCTGTATACTTAAACTCTTCCTGGAAACAAAACTCATACAGCATGAAAACCTGACCGAACTCCTGCGGGTTGTGGCCCGGTCCGTGGTGACAAAACGGACGGAAGAAGTTTCGTACGACAGCCTGCGCGCCAAATACTATAACGTGGAGCAAGGGGCCAGGACAACGGTGCGTACACTGCTATCAAATATGATCAGGTATATGGATACGAATCAGTTCTGAATAGTATATTGAATATTGATTTAAAGGGTGACGTAATTTCTGAAATATTTCTTTTCAGAAAGAAGTAGTCAAAGCATCCAGGTTGGCCAAAACTTGATTTCATGTCAATATCCAATACATCCCTCGATCAGGTGATCGCTTCTGCCCGGGAAGGCAGGTTGACGTTGTTTTGTGGCGCCGGCATTTCCATGTTGCCACCAAGCCAATGCGCATCCTGGTGGGAGATCTACCGGGAGAGCACAAGAGCCCTGCTGGAAAGATGGGCGGAAGCTTTCCCGGACTACCAGGAACCGTTGACCATCGATGACATTCTGAATTCCATGACGACCCAACAATTAGCCGATCTGGTCGTGAAGGAATTTGCCGGAGACACTTTCGTTGAAATGTTGAAAGTAATTGATGTGGCCGATCCGAATGATAATCACATGTGGATATCGGCATTGGTGAAGGAAGGATACCTGCAGAGCATAATAACTACAAATTGGGATACGCTGCTCGAAAGGGCGGGAGCAATTGGTGGAGTAAAATACGGGACGCTGCTCCCGGATCACGCAGGTGAAAAATCACGCACAACACCAACGTTGATAAAACTCCATGGCTCTGCGGTGGATGCCATGAACCTGAAAGAAACATTTTCGCAGAAGACCCGCGCCATTAACCTACATTTTAGAAATGACTGGCAATTGTCCATTACCAAAAAGGATTTGTTGGTAATTGGATTTTCAGGCGCTGATCTGGATGTCGGAATGGTCCATGCGTTTTTTGATGATTTCGTCCAGCGAGGTCAAAAGATTTACTGGCTATACCGGCCTGGTAATAAACCATCCCTTCCCGATTGGGTGGCGTCCAGGACAACCCTGATGGAAGGTTCTTTACCGGGCTTGCTGCACGACATGGCAGATAGCCTTAACGTTATTTCCTTTCCGATCCCATTGACACACAGAAGGACCGCCTCGCTACTGGCAAAAGCCATGACGAATTGGTCGCATAAAATTCACATCGGAAAGTGGGCAGCAGCAGCATTCCTTACCGCGGTTATCGATAAAGATTTTGGAAGACCGGAGAACACCGGTTTAGTGCAATACCTGACTTCAGTAGCTGATGGGCAATGCAATCATTATCAAAAGGTGAAGGAAATCAAACTGAATGATTTTGCCGTTTCGATTTTTCTGAGTCGTATGGGTATTCTCAAGGTAAAGGAACTGGATTATGATCATGCCGAACGATTTCTGAGAACAGCGGTCAATCAGTTCGAGGCGATACATCGCACATTGGGCAGAGACTCGAAATCATTCTGGGAGCGGTGCACAAATCTGTCATCGACCTGGGGTGACTATGCCCATGTTCTGATCTTGAAGGATGGCAAAGCGTCACAGGCTTCTTTTTTAAAATCGTTAGGCTATGCATATGCTGCCGCTAACCCGGGACATATCGTAAACGGCCTGTTCAATTTCCTGAATTGTGGCAAGGCACAGTCTGATCTGCGGCAGAGTTTAAAATTAGTCCGGCAGGCAGTTCGTTTGGCAGATAACGGCGGCAATATTTCATCAAGTATAGAATTGCGTTTTCTTCAGGCAACATGTCATATTGAGCGAAATGAACTTCGCATAGCGCAGCACATTCTGGAAGAAACCCGGCCATTGATCCAAGCCGTACGGGGGGAAGTAAACGGTTATTTTCTGGCGTTGATTGAAAATCACATCCGGTTAAAGCGGGGAGAGGTCAGAACAGCGCTGACCAATATCAGCGCGATGCTAAAAAGCAAAGCAGCGATGATCACCTGGTGGGCTGAGAACCTTCGGGGGCACCTGAAGGTACTCGGAGTTGATAACACCGTACCCTTTACGATTGAGTTGCCACCGGAATCTGTCCCAGGCCACCTGGATTCGATTGAGCGGGAAATCAAAAGTGCCGCGCTGGAAAAAAGGTGGCCTTGGCGTGGTGAGCACTGTGCTGTTTTTGGTTCTGCAGGAATAGATACGCAGGATTGTGAATCAATATCTATGCTGGGCTTGCTGGAGTTTGATCAACAACACGAGAAAATGATTCGCTTTTCATTGCAGCGGGCGGAGGCATTCCTGAACAGGCGGCTTTATCACGATGCATACTGGTATCTGCTGAATGTGCTACATCATCCAGAAATTGCAGGTCAGAACAAAGTTTCGGCCTGCCTGATGATCGTGTATGCCGAGGCTGAGTTAGGTGAAATCGATGATGCGACCGTACACCTGAAACAAGCCATTAGCGAAATTGTCAGCTCAGACCTTATCGTTTCTCAATCCCTCGCTGAAATCGCACTGTGGTTTTGTATGCAGGCTGAGCACTATACATTAGGACTGGATTGTGCAAAGATATGGATGAGATCCATTTCAGATCAGGATGTGCCGCTCGAACAGGTGGACCTGGTTTTAACCCGGCTTCGATCATTCGGACCGAATGCGAAACCGATCGTTGACTTTCTGTTTTCCGAACTCATTAATAAAGGTATCTCAGTAACAACAGGAGGCGATAACCCGGGCAATGAAGAAAAACCCTTCCGCATTTTTACGGGCATGTCGGCTGACTCGAAGCTCTTTCCGGACAGGCAGGCGCAGGCGCAAATAGATGATCTGGAGAAATGCATCGGTCGTGGTGATTTGGATGGGGTGCCGGAACATCTGGAAAGGATTAATAAAGAATATATGCAGGCGATGTCTTCGGTGCAGAAAGGACGATTCTTTTACCTCCAGGTGCGTTTCAAAACAGTACAAGCAGATCAGCGTGATGCTGGGAAGCACGCTGACGAGATTCGGTTTGATCTTTTAAAGGTGCTGGATTTTTCAGCACTGGCTTTCTTTGAATTGGAGATGATGTTAGCCGCAGGTGAAGGCAAGCGAGAGGAACCACAGGAATTTTTTTTGAAGCGGCATTTTCTATCCGAATTTCTCGACGATGGATACAGCCGTGCGTATGTGCATTCCGTTATAAAGAATCTCAGGTCAGATGCAAAAAAAACAATCGGCCCGTATTATCGGTTGATGCGGTTTTACGGTATGGATGAAGGCCCCGGGAATATGTCGCTTTCCGAACAACAGGCACAACAAAGAAAGCAGGAAATTGCGGATGAGTTTTTAAAGAAACTGATGGATAGGCCGGATGCCGTCACGCTACAGGATGAAAGCCGGAAAGCAATAGATGAATTGAATAACCTGGGTAACGTTGATTCTTACCTCGGGATGATTCATGGAAATTTGGCCACCTGGTATCTCAACCAGCACCACTATCAGCTGGCAATAGAATCCTTCCATGAAGCCGAACAGCTTTTTTCGCAATCAAAGAATATCAATGAACAATTGAACGCCATGGCTGGCCATGCACGGGCATTGAACCGAAGTGGTCAGCATGAAAAAGCGATTGAGAAGTTCAGGGAGGCGATCCAACTGGGAAGCCCGAAACTACCCATTTTCGCAAACTTGCATGGCGGGCTGGCGACGGCACACGTAATGCAAGCCGCTACAAGCAGTGACGATCAGAGAACAATCCTATTGAATGAGGCCGGCAGTATCTATACGCGCGCCATTCAGTATGCCGCCCTTTGGGAAAAACCTTTTTTTAAACTCGGGCTGGCTCGTGTAAATGGCGAAAAGGGAGAACTTGAGGATGCCATAACACTGTTTGATGAGGCAATAGCCGAGTTAGCTCACGCGGGTCACAACGCAGCCAGGCTCTTGATGGAAAACAGGGAGCGTATTATTGGAGGTGATTGGTATTTGTTAGGATTGATGTGAACCAGCAGTATTGGGTTGGGATAGTGTACCACTATTCTTTTTATTCTGTTTCATTTTCTGAATTCCCTTTCCCGTGATAGAAGGTGTACTCAGAAACCCAGATTTTCCAGGGCTCATCTGAACTTTCGGCTCGCTGAAGGTTGTCATTTTGACGATCTCCCTTTACGATAATAGACTGCCAGTCATCGCGGTCTTCATAGATATCTCTCATATACCCGGAAGGAAGATTTACAGCAAAATTGGAATTTAACCTTGTGATGTGATCATGGAAATGAAATGGATGATGAAGGTACTGAAGAATGGGAGTGACAAAGCGGAAAATAAGAGGGTCAATACCCAAGTCAATCAGGGTACTGAAATAGACGTCATTGTATTTGGCCCTTGCTTTTCCCCCATATTCCTTGTTGTACGCGTTAGCTTCATTTGTCAGGTTCTTAAAACTGTCGCCATCAAGGATCTTGCTAATACGTTTAAGAGTGGTTCTTTCGAGTTGTTGGTCAAGGATATGTTGCTTGTCCTCGACCAGCCAATATAGCATACTCAGGAAGCCGTGAACAGCCTGCTCTACTTGATTCCACGTCCGGGATTTAAGGAAGAACAGAAAGTCAAGTGGAAATTTTATATTGAAATAAACAAATCCATCATGCAAGGCATTGTAGTTGCCATTGGCGTACTCATGAATTTTTTTATTTCGTGCAATTTCATCTTTACTAGTGGGGTAAAAAGTAAACGACACGGTGTCGTCGCTATGTCGTAGATACTCTACCATCCTGGTCCTTTCTAAAAGTTGACTCGCGGTCAGACAAGCGTGTTCTTCAATGTGGAAATTAGGGATCCAGACCCATTGATTGTAATACTGTCGAATGGCTTGGTTAACAAGGGCTGTGAAGTTTACGCTTTTGTCGATTTTGTTTACACCCTGATCGATCTTGTTCATTAAGTCATCCTCAATCCTGAATGATTTGGTTGTAGTCATGTTTATAAACTGTTTACTGTACTATAATGCAAATGTATGATTGTAATACATTTTTTAAAATGTATTATTTAATATATTTATACGCTTGTTTGTTGTGTATGTAGCAATAAATCAGTCACTTAACATAAACAAATATGTTTACTGAATTTTATTTACAATAAATTGTTTAATTTTATAGTATGAATAATGAATTACATATCCTGAAAGGAATTCACCCCGGCATTGTCCTGGATCGGAAGCTCAAGGAAAGAAAACTTGGGAAAAGTCGTTTTGCAATTTCTATAAATGAGTACCCGCAGACATTAGGTGCAATTACGAAGGGGAAGCGCAATATGAATACCTCATTAGCATTGAAAATTGAGCATCAGCTCGGTTTGGATGAAGGGTTTCTCATGATCCTCCAGGTTTACTATGATATAAAGGAAGAAAAGAGAAACAACCAGAAATCCTTGCGTCCGGATTTCTCTAAACTGAGACGTGGAATTTTCTGGGACACGGACATCGAGAAAATTGATTGGCAACAGCAAAAACGCGCTGTTATTGAACGCATTTTTGAACGTGGGAATGATGAAGAAAAAGCAGAAATAGCCCGTTTCTATGGTGACACAACGATACGGCAATTCATGAAAACAAACCCAACGCATGCCGGATAGTTTGTACTGGAATACAGTAACACCGTTGTTGAAATCTGTTTTGACAGTTTTGATGCAGAGTGATCAATTTCAAGTATTCAGGCTTGTGGGAGGAACATCGCTTAGCCTTCAACGGGGTCATCGTAGATCGGATGATATTGATTTGTTTACAGATGCCCAGTATGACAGTGTGGATTTCGCTGCCATAGACAACTTTCTGCGGGGAACATTTCCTTATGTTTCTGATCTGGAACCAGGACCAGTAGGAATGGGAAGGTCATACCTTATTGGCAATGATAAGGATGATACGGTTAAAGTAGATTTGTTTTATACGGATCCGTTTATTCAGGATGAACTTACAATTGGGCCATACAGGCTGGCGACAGTTGAAGAGATAATTGCTATGAAGGTTGATATTGTCCAACGCAAAGGGAGGAAGAAGGACTTTTGGGATATGCACGAGTTACTTGATAAATATACAATCCAGCAGATGATCACATTGCACGAGACTCGTTATCCCTATAACCACGAGGAAGAAGTGATCCTGACAAATTTTACAGATTTTGAAAGAGCAGATGAAGATTTCGATCCGGTTTGTCTGCGGGGTAAATTCTGGGAGTTTATAAAGCTGGACTTTGTTCAGGCTTTGAACAAGCTTCATGATTGATAGACAGGTTCGTCTTCGCTATAAATGACCTTATTGGAACTTATGAATCTTTTCCCATCTCATGATTTACACAGCTTATCTGGATGAGAGCGACACCCACGGAAACAGCCCGACCATCGTTATGGTAGGAGTCTTGGGATATCTGCATCAGTGGAACTTATTTAAGTTGAGATTGCAGTCAATTCGTAAAAAACACAATTTCAATATTATCCATGCTACAGAACTTAAGAGGAAGAAAGGAGAGTTTAAAGGTTGCTGACAAAGCTATAATTGCTTCAAAAATCAATTTTTGTCCGTCTACCAATCACTTTCTCGCATTGCTCTTGCCAGTATAACCGGAAATACATCGCCATCTTTTTTAAAGACCAGGAGGGGGCTCTTTCCGGCGTCTTTATAAAGTTGCACGCCATCTTCAGAAGATTTGAACGACAATATCTTATCCAACCGGATACTGGTGTTTTTGATTCTGCCGGAAAAAATCACGCGTTTGTTGGTAAGGAAAAAATCTCCTTTGTCGATATACTTCCAGTACGGTGTTCCCCGGGAAGTACGCTCTTCATGCCATTCTGCTGTCGCCGTAAAATAACATTGCTCGTTCTTTTGGAGATTAATTACGACTTCCAGTTCTTCAAGCGGCTGGTTTTCCAATTTCCAAAATAATTTATACCTGTCAAGTAATTGCCGGGAGGTTTTATCTACTTGTACATCTACTTTCAGGCTTTTTGCAACCGCTTTAAATTCATTGTCTTCGTCCGGTGAAATGCGCTGCTTCGCGACAATCTTGTCAAGAAAGATGCGCACGAACCGACCACGAACTTCTTCGGAAATTTTAGATGCGGCTTTCGAAGGCAATTGTAAATTAACGGCCAGTTCATCGAGTGCTTTATCATCAGTGTCACTAAGTCTGCCATTGCAGATTGCCGCTTCATACCGTTTGCGATAAAGATCGCTAGTCAATTTAGTGTGTATGAAATCAATATCCCGCTCGTGGAGTCTGAGCAAATCCTTAAGATGATGGAGGACGTTACGGTCGGCGGCATCTAACTGTCCGCCCTTAAGTGCTTGGTTTAAAAGAACGGCATAGAACTCATATATGTTTTTCTGAAACTGACGGTATACATTAATAGTATATCTGGATAGGATGGAGTCAACCTCTTTTTTTTGGATGTCCAGAATAGGTTTTGATGCGAGCAAGTTACAGATTTCAATAATGACATTTTCTTCCGGTGTTTGACGGAAGATCCGCTGCATAAAACTGATTTTTTTGAGCGGAACGCGCTGATATAGTTTTGTTGTTGTCATGGTTATTCGAATTCCCGGTACTCCTGGTAAATAGGTTCGTTCCAGTTACAAACCCCGTGGTGGTGAGAACAAGCACCACGACCTTTCGCGCTTGACGAC
>Ga0315910_10005782_pt1 | contig 10101 bp, 9 predicted proteins | sample EdamamesoilMG_FD_204470 | JGI IMG/M metagenome (GOLD analysis project Ga0315910, IMG submission 204470) | Garden soil microbial communities collected in Santa Monica, California, United States - Edamame soil | ecosystem: Environmental > Terrestrial > Soil > Garden | place: USA: California... | reverse complement strand
CATCGACGCATGTGCGCGCGGGCCTAGAAAACAAGGCATTTGCCGCATTCGTGTGCAACGAAAATGCTTGCGCGCGCGTATGCGTGTGATATGTTGCGCGCCGAATAGCTCGCCGCGGAACATTTCTTCCGCTGCATTTTTTCTTACGAGGAGTCGAGTAATGGCAAAGAAAGGTGGCGCACCGACGAAGTCGGAAATCGTGGCTCAGATCTGCAAGGACAGCGAGCTGTCCCGCAAGCAGGTTGCCGCGGTGTTCGAGTCACTCAACGGCATCATCAAGAAGAGCCTGCGTGGTCCTGGTCTGTTCACGCTGCCCGGTCTCCTCAAGATGAAGGTCGTGAAGAAGCCCGCCACGAAGGCGCGCGAAGGCATCAACCCCTTCACGAAGGAAAAGATGGTGTTCAAGGCGAAGCCGGCCTCCAAGAAGGTCCGCGTGCTGCCGCTGAAGAGCCTCAAGGCCCTCGTGAACTAAGCGATACGCTTCGCGCGTAATTGCGCGGAAGCGTGCTCGGAAAGCCCGACATCGAAAGGTGTCCGGGCTTTCTTGCTTTTGGAGTGGTGCCGGGAGGGGGTTTGCGTGTTTCAGAAAATGGGGACACTCCCCGATTTCCCGCGTAGCGGGCAAAAGGGGTCAGACCTCGAAGAGAGGTCTGACCCCTTTTGCTAGAAATCGGGGAGTGTCCCCATTTTCTGAAACACGCAAACCCCCTCCCGGCACCACTATCTTAGAAAGTCGAGGATCAGCGGCTTGAGCTCGTGGAGCTTGCCGTGGAAGAAGTGTCCCGCGCCCGGGAGCACGTGCAGGCGGGGCTTTCGGGGCTGCTCCGCTGCCCAGGCAAGCACCGCATCCGGCGGCACCACGTCGTCGGCATCGCCTTGCGCGAGCAACCAGTCGCATTCCGGATGCACCACCGTGCCGAGCTCGAAGCGCGCCACCGGCGGCGCCACCGCGATGAGCTTCGATGGCGACACCTGCGCAGCGGCGCGGAGTGCGACGAAGGCACCAAAAGAAAACCCGCCTAACCACAATTCCGCACCGGGGAAACGCCGGCGTCCTTCGGCGACGACGGCCGCCAGGTCATCCGCTTCGCCGCGGCCATTGTCGAAAGCTCCGCCGCTCGTTCCCACGCCGCGGAAGTTGAATCGGAACGTCGGCGCGCCGCATTCCATCATCGACCGCGCGATGACGTGCGTGACCTTGTTGTCCATGGTGCCGCCGAACAGCGGATGCGGATGGCAAGCGACTCCGAACACGCGTGCAGAGGCCGGTGCGTCGCCAGGGAACTCGAGCCGGGTCTCCAGCGGTCCAGCAGGACCCGCGACCGTCAGCGTCTCCGCGCGCGTCACGGCGCCTTGTAGACGGTGTTGTCCTTCATCACGAACACCACTCGCTCCATCGCGGTGATGTCCTCGAGAGGATTCCCCGGCACGCCCACCAGCTCGCCGAGTTTGCCGACGGCAATGCTGCCCACCTTGTCATCGAGATCGAGGAACTTCGCCGGCGCGGACGTAGCCACGCGGATGGCCTCCATCGGCGGCATGCCGTTGTCGACCATGAGCTTGAACTCGTGCGCGTTGTCACCGTGCTTGCTGACGCCCGTATCCGTGCCGAACAGGATCTTCACGCCCGCCTTGTACGCCTTCGCGAAGGTGGCCTGGATCTGCGGCCCGACCGCCAGCGCCTTCGGTCGCACGACCGCCGGGAAGAAATCCGCGTTCTGCGCCTGCTGATACACCCAGTTGCCCGCGGAAATCGTGGGCACGTAGAACGTGCCGCGCTCTTTCATGAGCTTGATGCCTTCGTCATCCAGGAACGTGCCGTGTTCGATGGTGTCCACTCCGCCGCGCACCGCCCGCTTGATGCCCTCGGCGCCATGCGCGTGCGCGGCCACCTTGAATCCGTAATCGCGCGCCGTGCTCACGATGGCGCGGACTTCCTCTTCGGTGAACTGGGGGTTCGAGCCGCTCTTCGCGATGGAGAGCACGCCGCCGGTGGCCGTGATCTTGATGGTGTCCGAACCGTCCTTGTACCGCTGGCGCACGGCCTTGCGCGCATCGTCGACGCCATTGATGACACCGTCGTCAGGACCCGGGTTCGACGGAAACCTGCGCGCCCAGCCATTGGTGGGGTCGGCGTGACCGCCCGTGGTGCCGATGGCCTTGCCCGCCGCGATGATGCGCGGACCCGGCAGCTTGCCGGCGTTGATCGCATTGCGCAGCGAGATCGTCTCGCGATATTCGTCGCCGAGATCGCGCACCGTGGTGAAGCCGGCTAACAAGGTGCGCTCGGCATGGACCACGCTGTCGATGGCGAAGTCGGCCTCGTTGCGCTTGTAGCTGTTGATCTCGGAGTTCTTGCTGTATTCGCCGGAGAGATGCACGTGCATGTCGAACAGGCCGGGCAGCAACGTGCCCTGCTTCAGGTCGATGACGCGATCACCCGCGGCGGGCGTACGGTACCCCGGCTCGATCGCGGTGATCTTGCCGGCGTCGACCACGACGGTCTGGTTGGTCTTGACGGTGTCGGACACACCATCGATGACGCGCCCCGCATGAATCAGCGTGGCGGCCTGGGATGCTGCGCTCGCCCAAAGAAATAGCGAGGGGAAGACCGCGAACGCGAAACCGCCCCGGCGCCCTCTCACTGGATTTCCACCAGCTCGACGTCGAACACCAGCGTGGCGCCCGGCGGAATCACGCCGCCCGCGCCCGAATTGCCGTATGCCATGTCCGGCGGGATGACGAGGCGACGCTTGCCGCCCACTTTCATGCCGACCACGCCTTCGTCCCATCCCTTGATCACGGCGCCACCCCCCAACGGGAAGTCGAAAGGCTCACCACCCGATGAGCTGTCGAATTGTTTGCCCTTGTTGTCAGGCGCTGCGGCGTCGTACAGCCAGCCCGTGTAGTGCACCAATGCGTTCTGGCCGGCCTTGATCTCGGCGCCCGTTCCGACCACGAGGTCCTTCTTCGTCATTGGCATGGTTTCATTTCCTGTTGCTGGTGTGGCGGGTGCTGCCGCCGCGGGCGACTGCGCATCCGGAGCCGGTGCGGGCACGTCCTCGCTGTCAGGCTTCTTGCCACAGCTGACGATGGCCAGCGCGGCCACGGCCACGGTGATCGAATTGGCCAGCGACTTACGGTGCATCGCACGTCTCCGGATTGGCGGGAGCGGCATTATTGCAAACAATCCTTACTGCAGCCGCATCCACATGCGATTGAGCCGCTGGACGAACGCTCCCGGATCAGGGAGCTGCGCACCTTCGGCCATCATCGCCTGCTCGTAGATCACGGTCGCCAGCTCGGCAAAGTCCGCAGCGTCTTCGCGGTGCTCGAGGTACTTGACCAGGTGATGCTCGACGTTGAGCTCGAGCACCGGCTTGCCCGACGGCGCTTTCTGTCCTGCGGCTTCCAACACCCGTCGCAGCGAAGCGGACATGTCGTGTTCACCAGCAACCAGCACCGCGGCGGAGTCCTTGAGCCGGGTGCTCACGCGCACCTCCGACACACGATCGCCGAGCGCGTCCTTGACGCGCTTGAGCAATGGCTCGTTTTCCTTGACCTGCGCCTCGGCCTTTTCCTTGTCGGCCGCGCTCGCAAGCCCGCCGAGGTCGAGGTCGCCACGCGTCGCGTCCTTGAGTTGTTTGCCTTCGAACTCCTGCAGGTGGTCCATCACCCAGGCGTCGATGCGCTTGCCTAACAAGAGCACCTCGACGTTGCGCGCCCGCAGGCCCTCGATGGCCGGATGGCTGCGCGCCGCGGCGTAGCTCTCGCCCACCACGTAATAGATCTTGTCCTGGCCCGTCTGCATGCGGCCCACGTAGTCCGCGAGCGACACGTTCTCCACGTCGTCGGTGGCGTTCGTGGAGGCGAAGCGCAGCAGCGGCAGCAGCTTTTCCTTGTTGCCGTGGTCTTCGGCCAGGCCTTCCTTCACCACGGCGCCGAACTCGTTCCAGAAGCCCTGGTATTTCGCCGCGTCGTCCTTGGCAAGCTTCGCGAGCATGTCGAGCACGCGCTTCGTCAGCGCCGCCCGCATCGCCTCGACTTCGCTGTCCGACTGCAACAGCTCGCGGGACACGTTCAGCGGCAGGTCCGCGGAATCGAGCACGCCCTTCACGAACCGCAGGTACAGCGGCAGGAACTGTTCCGCGTCGTCCATGATGAACACGCGACGCACGTACAGCTTGAGTCCTCGCGCGCCGTCGCGCTGCCACAGGTCGAACGGCGCCGCGGCGGGAATGAACATGAGGCTGGTGTAGTCGCGCTTGCCCTCGACGCGGTTGTGAGACCACGTCAGCGGCTCGCCCGGATCGTGCGAGATGCTGCGATAGAACTCGGCGTACTCCTCGTCCTTGATCTCGCCCTTCGGCCGCGTCCAGAGCGCCGTGCCGCGGTTGACGGCCTCGTACTCGATCGTTGCCTCACCCTCTTTCGGCATCCGCACCGGGAAGGCGATGTGGTCGGAGTACCGGCGCACCAGCGAACGCAGGCGCCAGGAGTCGAGGAATTCCTTCGCTTCGTCCTTGAGGTGCAAAACGATGGTGGTGCCACGCGCAGGCAGCTCGACCGTCTCGACCGAGAAGTCTCCTTCGGCCGCCGATTCCCAGTGCACGCCTTCGCCGGCAGGCAGGCCCGCGCGACGGGTCAGCACCTCGACGCGGTCCGCCACGATGAACGCCGAATAGAAGCCCACGCCGAACTGGCCGATGAGTTGCGAGTCCTTCTGCTGGTCGCCCGACAGCTTCTTGAAGAATTCCGCGGTTCCCGAACGGGCGATCGTGCCCAGGTGGGAAATGGCTTCCTCGCGGCTCATGCCGATGCCGTTGTCGCGGATCGTCAGCGTTTTCTTGTCGGCATCCGCTTCGATGGTAATGACGAGCTCGGTATCGCCGGCCATCAGCTCGGGCTTGCTCAGGCTCTCGAACCGGAGCTTGTCGTTGGCGTCCGACGCGTTCGAGATCAGCTCACGCAGGAAAATCTCCCGGTGGCTGTACAGCGAATGGATCATGAGCTTCAGTAGCTCACGGACTTCGGCCTGGAAACCTAACGTTTCCTTGCCGCTATGGGTGTTGGGGGTATTCATGGCGCCGGCAGACTGCGGGCGCCGAAATCAGAATTCAAGCCCTCGGGCGGGGCTCAGCGGCGGACGGACGTCCAGATGGCCATCGCGGTGTTCTTCACGTAGTACCGGCTGGTACCCACGAGGTCGTCGATTTCGTCCCAGAGGAGAAGGAAACGTTCCATCGCGATGCACCTTGCGCAAACCTGATCCTGGGACCGATCGTAGGAACCTGCGGTCCGCGTCGCTGTGTCCGCAGTCACAGTCGACCGGAGGTTTGGTTGCGCCACCCGGTCGGCATCGCTAGTCTTTCGAGTGCTTCACACCGAAACCACATTCTGACAAACGGGCAGCAGGGAGCATGCAACGCATCGTCGTCCTTAACCCTAAAGGGGGCTCTGGCAAGACGACGCTCGCGATCAATCTCGCGGCGTACTTCGCCGCGCGTGGCGACGCCACCCTGCTGATCGACCGAGACCCTCAAGGGTCGGCCACGCGATGGCTGCGCAAACGCAAGCCGCCGCAGGGAGTCATCACCGGAATCGCCACGTTCGAACACGACGCGCGCACCACGCGCTCATGGCAGATGCGCGTGCCCGAAGGCACGCAGAAGGTCGTGGTGGACAGCCCGGCCGCCGTCGAAGCGCGCCTCATGCCGGAACTCACGCGGGACGCAAACAAGATCATCGTGCCGGTGTTGCCTTCGGACATCGACATCCACGCAGCTTCGCGTTGCATCGCCGACCTGCTGCTCGTCGCCAAGATCAAGCGCGCGGAGAACCGCATCGGCGTCATTGCCAACCGGGTCCGCAAGAACACGTTGATGTTCCAGGCGCTGATGCGTTTCCTCGAAAAGCTCGAGATTCCGATCGTCGCGACGATGCGCGACTCGCAGAACTACGTGCGTGCCGCCGAACAGGGCGTCGGCATCCATGAAATGAAACCCTACACCGTGAAGGAAGACCTGGCGCAGTGGGAGACGCTGCTCGCCTGGCTCGAACCGGAGAGAGTGCTGGCCGAGCAGCCCGCGCCGATGCACGAGCAACCTGCGCCGGAAGCGGTGGCCGTGTCCACTGAGAAGGCCATCGAAGACACTGACGGCACTGCGGCGCACGACGCCATGTTCATCACGCAGTCCTGGTAGCTGCGTTTCTCTGCCCTGACCAGGGCCATCCGCTGTAATTCCTACAATTTCAGGCTTCACGTGCCGTGCGTGTGATTCGTCACGCGGCCGTGTAGGACGATTGGGCGTTGGCCGATAGTGATCGTAGGATTCGGCCGATACGCAAACATGTCGCGCCAACGTCTAACCCTGTTCCTCGAACTTTGTGTCGCGATCGTCGCGCTCTCCGGGTGCGGCAGCGACAGTGAATCGTCGTCCTCGCTCGAAACCTCCACCGCCGCGGTGAAACCCGTGGGCTCCGCGCCCTTGCCAAGGCCCGCGAAACTTCGCGTGAACGAGGACCAGCCGACGCGCGGCCGCTTGATCGCGACCGATGCGGATGACGATACGCTCAGGTTCGCCGTGAAGCGCTCTCCCGCGCACGCCACCATGACGCTCGATGGCGCCACCGGGGTGTACGACCTGCGCCCTGCCCCAAACTACTTCGGCGCCGACGCTTTCGAGTACACGGTCTCCGATGGGCATGGCAACTCCGCGAGCGCGCAGGTGGCCATCGAAGTTCTGCCGGTGGCGGACGCGCCTGTGATCGATGCCAATTCGATCCCCGCTGTCATTGCCGCCGGAGCCGACGCGCGTCTGCGCATCGCGGCGACCGACGCCGACGGCGAAAAGGTGACCCTCTCCGTCTCGCAAGTGAGTGGCAACTCTGTCTTGCAGGATATCCGCGTAGCCGGCGATGACGTGAGATTCCTGGCGCCCCGGGTCGACGCTGCTACGACAGTCGAGCTGCTGTTCGAGGCCACCGATCCGACGGGCCTGTCGACGAGGCTGCGACGGGAGATCCGGCTGAGCCCGGTCTCACCCTCCGGACATGTCTACACCGTGAAAGGACGACCCGGCGGCGAGGGATTGCATTGGATCATCACCGGCGATGGCTTCGTGGCGGACCAGCAGCAGGACCTCATGCGGACCGCCCTGGCAATGGCGAATAGATTCACGGACACACCCGAGCTCGCGCGGCATTCCGGAATCCTGAACATTCACGTGCTCACCGCCATCTCGCGCGACAGCGGCGTGGACTCGGGCACATCACGCACACGGCGAACGGCATTCGAAGCTTCTCTCGGCTGCGGCGGACTCGAGCGCGTCGCCTGCGTGAACTGGGACGCTGTCTACTTGGCGTTGCTCATCGAGCGCGTGCCATTCGACGAGGTGGCGGTGGTGCTAAATACCGATGTGTACGTCGGCAACGCGTCCGCGTCCGGGCTCATCGTGTCGCGACATGCGCTCGCGCCGGCAATAGCGCTCCACGAAATGGGCCATCTTTTCGCGGGCCTCGCCGACGAGTATGTGGACGAAGCGCTCGCGCGGGATTACGCGCCGCAGTACCGCGAAGGGAAGTTCCCCAACGTCACCACGGCGGCGGATCCTGCACAGATTCCCTGGCGGCACTGGTTCACCGACTCCGCGCACATACCTCAAGCGCCGGGCGAAAGCGGCGTGGGCCGTTTCGAAGGCGCTTTCTACTCGCCCAGCGGCTACTACCGCCCGAAGCTGGACAGCGTCATGAGGACCCTGGATGGCGCCGTGGGAGAAGTGAATGCCGAAGCCTGGCTGCGCGCGATGTACCGCGCGGTTCCACCGATCAGCGCCGCCTACCCTGCGCAGCGCGTCGTGGCCGCGCCTTCCGGCACCGGCATCGAGTTCGGGATAGTCAGCCCTTGGCCGTCGGAACTGATGACCGTGCGCTGGTTCGTCGATGGCGTGGAAGTGCCGCAGGCACGCGGCACCTATCGGTATGGACGGACGGGCGACGGCGTGGAGCACCTCGTACGGGCCACGATCGAGGACACGAGCGGCGGCATTCGCGCGCCCGCGGCTACCGAGCACCGGGCGGAGGTCTCCTGGCGAGTGTCGGACATGCCGCGCAAGGATGTGCTCAAGGCCCAGGCGGGCCCGGCGCGCGTCGGCGGCTGGATCCGCATGCGTGTCGACTCGGCCGGCCATCGCGTGCTCGGAACGAGCCTGGGCGAGCCGCAACGCGCCCCGGTCGGGCACGGGCCCACGGAATCGGATTTCGGGTACGCGCTATTCGACGGCAGCGGCGCGTTGATCATGGAAGGGGCCATTGCCGACCCGCGCGTGGTGCACGGCCCGCTCGCGCTACCGGGCGAGTCCCGCATGGGCCACGCCATGGGAACGACGCAGAGTGGCGATTACCTGATTGGAATTCCCGAAGGAACCGACGCGCGCAGGCTGCGGATTCGCAGACTCGGCTCGATGGAAAAGGCAGCGCTCAGCGAGCAGTGGCTCGATCTGTAGCGACTATTTCTTGACCGGGGCCGGAACGACCTCGTCTTCCCACGAACCCTTCACCTTGTCGGCCCAGTGCTTGTAGCTAGACCAGGTGTAGAGATTCTTGGTGATCGCCGCGTGACGGCCGCGCGTGCGCTGCATGCGCTCGAGCCAGGCCGCGTACGCATCGGTGCCCACCGGCGGCGGTGTGCCGTTCGCAAGATTTCCACGGTTTCTGTCTGAGGCACTCATGTGCGTTGCTCCCTTTCGGTTGACGTAAGCCTACGTTTACGTCGCACCCAAACGACAGGAACTGATTCACGCGCCCGCGACGGCTTGCGGGCGATGCGTGCTGGTTAACAGAGATTTTTTCGTTATGTTCTGCGGGGCCCTGAAACGGACCCCGCGATTTAACGTTGCAGCCGATTATTGTGTTGTCGGCGTCACTGCACGAGGCGGTAGCACGGCTTGTACGCGCTGCCCGGAAGCTTCATTCGCTTCTGCGCAACGAACGCGGTGAGCAGTCCATCGAGCAGTTTCATGACCGACGCGTCGCCCGTGAGCTCGTAAGGGCCTAGCTTCTCGATGGCGCGCACGCCGTTTTCCTTCACGTTGCCGGTGACGATGCCCGAGAACGCGCGCCGCAGGTCCGCGGCCAGTTCGTGCGCGGGCTGGTCGCGATAGAGGCGCAGCCCCCGCATCGTTTCGTGCGTCACTTCGAACGGGTGCTGGAACGCCGGCGGAATCTTCAGCAGCCAGTTGTAGTTGTACGAATCGCTGTTGTTGCGGCGGAAGTCGCGCACCTGCTCCATGGTCGAAACCATGTAGCGGGCCACTTCGGCCGGGTCGTCCACGATGACGTGCAGCATCTCGGCCGCCTTTTTCCCGAGCGTTCCCTCGATGAAAGCCCTGATCTGCACGAAATAATCGGCCGTGTGCCGGGGACCCGTGAGCACCACCTTGAGCGGCATCCCGGCATTGGCCGGCTCGAGCAGGATGCCGAGCAGATGAAGGATTTCCTCGGCCGTGCCCACGCCACCCGGAAACACGACCACGCCGTGCGACAGCCGGACGAACGCTTCGAGCCGCTTCTCGATGTCCGGCATGATCACCAGCTGGTTCACGATGGGATTCGGCGGCTCGGCGGCGATGATGCCGGGCTCGGTGAGCCCGATGTATCGCCCGTTGATGATGCGTTGCTTCGCATGCCCGATCGTGGCGCCCTTCATGGGCCCCTTCATGGCGCCCGGACCGCAACCCGTGCACACGTCGAGGCCGCGAAGACCGAGCTCGTAGCCGACCTTCTTCGTGTACTGGTACTCCTCGGTATTGATGGAGTGGCCGCCCCAGCACACCACCAGATTCGGTTTCGACTTGTAGTCGAGGATCCGCGCGTTGCGCAGGATGTGGAACACGGCGTTCGTGATCGCGGCCGGGTTCTGCAGGTCGAAGCGGCCGCTTTCGATGATCTCGTTGTTGATGAAGATCACGTCGCGCAGTACCGCGAACACGTGTTCCTTCATGCCGCGGATCATCTCGCCGTCGACGAAGGCCTGCCCCGGCGCGTTCTTGATCTCGAGCTTGACGCCCCAGGCCTGGCGGACCAGCTCCACCTCGAAATCCT
>Ga0315910_10005781_pt1 | contig 10101 bp, 13 predicted proteins | sample EdamamesoilMG_FD_204470 | JGI IMG/M metagenome (GOLD analysis project Ga0315910, IMG submission 204470) | Garden soil microbial communities collected in Santa Monica, California, United States - Edamame soil | ecosystem: Environmental > Terrestrial > Soil > Garden | place: USA: California... | reverse complement strand
TTGACCTCTTCGATCTTCACGGGGCGGCCTCGTTCAGGTGGTGGGGAGCCGGCGGACCATCTTGACCTTGATCGGGACCTTGTGCGCCGCGCGCTTGAAGGCCAGCTTCGCGCGCTCCTCGTTGACCCCGCCGATCTCGAACAGGATCGTGCCGGGCTTCACGGAGGCGGTCCAGTACTCGACGTCGCCCTTGCCGCCGCCCATGCGCGTCTCGGCCGGCTTGCCGGACACCGACTTGTGCGGGAAGACGCGGATGTAGACCTTCGCCTGGCCGCCCGAGGCGCGGTTGGCGGCGACGCGCGCGGCCTCGAGCTGGCGCCCGGTGATCCAGCCCCAGTCCAGCGACTGCAGGCCGAAGTCGCCGAACGAGACCGTGTTGCCGCGCGTGGCCAGGCCCTTGAGCCGGCCGCGGTGCTGCTTGCGGAACTTGGTCCGCTTGGGCATCAGTGACATGGGGAGCTCCTAGGCCTGGGGGCGGCGTTCCACGGGTGCGCGACGGGTGCGCGGGCCTTCGCCCTGGCGCCAGTCGACCTTCTCGCCGGGCTCGAGGTCGCCCTTGTAGATCCACACCTTGATGCCGATCACGCCCCAGGTCGTGCGCGCCTCGGCCGTGCCGTAGTCGACGTTGGCGCGCAGGGTCGAGAGCGGCACCTGGCCCTCGCGTTCCTTGGCCTGGCGCGACATCTCCGAGCCGCCGACGCGCCCGTTGATCTCGACCTTCACGCCCTTGGCGCCGGCCTGCATGGTGGTCTGGATGGCCTTCTTCATCGCGCGCCGGAAGGCCATGCGCTTCTCCAGGGCCTCGGCCACGACCTCGGCCACGAGCGTGGCCTCGAGCTCGGGGCGCTTGATCTCGCGCACCGTCAGGTGGCAGGTCATCCCGGTGATGTCCTGCAGGCTCTTCTTGAGCTGGTCGACGCGCACGCCCTTGCGCCCGACCAGGACCCCGGGACGCGCGGTGTGCACGATGATGTTGACGGCCTCGCCCGTGCGCTCGATCTCGATGCGCGGCACGCCGGCCGACTTGAACTCCGCGTAGATGTGCTTGCGAATGCGGTCGTCCTCCAAGAGGAGCCGGCCGAAGTTCTTCTTGTCGGCGTACCAGCGCGAGCGCCAGGGCTCGATGACGGCCAGGCGGAAGCCGGAGGGGTGAACCTTCTGTCCCATGTGTGCGCTATTGCTCCGCTCGCTCGGCGACGACGACGGTCAGGTGGCTGGTGCGCTTGCGCACCGGCATGGCGCGGCCCTGCGGGCCCGGACGCCAGCGCAGGCGGTGCTGCAGCAGCGGCCCGTCGTCGGCGCGCGCGTCGGTCACCACCAGGTTGTTCACGTCCACGTCCTCGTCCTGGCTGGCGTTGGCCACGGCCGACTTGAGGACCTTGATGTAGAAGACGGCCGCGCGGCGCGGCGAGAACTGCAGCACTTCCAGGGCCTCGTTCACGCCGCGACCGCGGATCAGGTCCGCGGCCAGCCGGGCCTTGCGCGCGGTGATGCGCGCGAAACGGTGCTTGGCGACGAAGGCGCTCACGACGCGGGCTCCTCTCCCTTGCGCTCGGCTTCCTTCTTGTTGGTGTGGCCGCGGAAGACGCGCGTGTGCGCGAACTCCCCGAGCTTGTGGCCGACCATGTCCTCGGTCACGAAGACCTTGATGTGGGTCCGGCCGTTGTGGACCAGGAAGGACAGCCCGATGAAGTCGGGCGTGATCGTCGAGCGGCGCGACCAGGTCTTGATCGGGCTCGACTTGCCCTCGCCGCGCGCGACGCGCTTGGCGAGCTTCTCGTCCACGAACGGTCCCTTCTTGACGCTACGTCCCATGGTTGGTGCTCAGCGGGTCCTCACGACGCCTGGTAGTGCTTGCCGGGCGCCCGGCGGCGCAGGATGAAGCGGTTGGAGGGCTTGCGCGGATCGCGTGTCTTGCCGCCCTTGGCCGGCACGCCGCGCGGCGAGACCGGGTTGCGGCCGCCCTTGGTGCGCCCCTCGCCCCCACCGTGCGGGTGGTCGACGGGGTTCATGGTCGTGCCGCGCACGTAGGGCCGCCAGCCGCGGTGGCGGTTGCGACCGGCCTTGCCCACGCTCACGTTCTGGTGGTCGGTGTTGCCCAGGCGCCCGATGGTCGCGCGGCATTCGACATGGATCTTGCGCAGCTCGCCCGAGGGCAGCATCACGATGCAGTAGTCGCCCTCGCGCGCCTGGAGCTGCGCGTAGGAGCCGGCCGTGCGGCAGATCTGCCCGCCGCGCCCGGCGCGCATCTCGATGTTGTGGAGCATCAGGCCGGTCGGGATCTGGCCCAGCTTGAGGGTGTTGCCCGGCAGCGGGTCGGCCCCCTGGCCCGAGAGGATCGTCTGCCCGACCTTGAGCTCCAGCGGCGCGAGGACGTAGCGCTTCTCGCCGTCCTTGTAGGCCACCAGGGCGATGTTGGCCGAGCGGTTCGGGTCGTACTCGACCGACTGGACCTTGCCGGGGATGCCGTCCTTGTCGCGCTTGAAGTCGATGACGCGGTAGTGGCGTCGGTTGCCGCCGCCCCGGTGGCGCGCGGTGATGCGCCCCACGTTGTTGCGGCCGCCGCTCTTGCGCACCGGCTCGAGCAGCGAGCGCTCGGGTTTCTTGCGCGTGATCTCCTGGTAGTCGAGCACGCTGCCGTGGCGGCGGCCCGCGGAGGTCGGTCGGTAGGTCTTGATGCCCATTTGCTGGTCTCCGGCGTCCCTTACAGGACGTCGATGCTCTGGCCTTCCTGGAGGACGACCATGGCCTTCTTCCACTCCTGCGTGCGCCCGATGGTGCGCCCGCGGATCTTCCACTTGCTCTTCACGGTGAGCGTGTTGACGCTCTTGACCTTGACCTCGAACAGGCGCTCGACCGCCTGGCGGATCTCGACCTTGTTCGCGTCGCGCGGGACGCGGAAGGAGTAGGCGTTGCGGCGGGCCGAGTCGTCCGTGGCCTTCTCGGTCACGTGCGGGCGCCGGATCAGCTGGTAGGAACGGTCGAGGCTGGTCACGCGGCACCTCCCACGCGCTGGGTGAGCTTGTCCATCGCGGCCGACTGGGCGATCACCAGCCCGCCGGCCACCAGGTCGTGGGCGCACACGTCGTCGGCCACGCGCACGCAGACGCCGGGGAAGTTGCGGAACGACTTCCACACGGCCTCGTCGTGGGCCGCGACGACCACCAGGGCACGGCGCGGGCGGCCGAGATCGACCAGGATCTTGCGCGCGGCCTTGGCGGACGGGCGCGGGAAGGCGCCCAGGTCGGCGATCACGACCTCGCCGTCGAGCAGCTTCCCGAGCAGGGCCGTGCGCGTGGCCACGCGCCGGGCCTTGGCCGGCATGTGGTAGCTCCAGTCGCGCGTCTTGGGGCCGAAGACCGTGCCGCCGCCGCGCCAGATGGGCGACTTGCGGTCGCCGGCGCGCGCACGGCCGGTGTGCTTCTGCTTCCAGGGCTTCTTGTTCGAGCCGACGACCTCGTCGCGCCCGCGCGTGTAGGCGTTGCCCTGGCGCTGGTTGGCCTGGTGCATGACCAGGGCGTCCTTGAGCGTGCGGTAGAGCACGCGCGACTTGCCCGCCTTGTCGAACAGGCGGCGCTCGTCGATCTCGACCTGGCCGACGCTCCCGGCGCTGTAGCTCTTGACCTGCATGGCGCTGCCTACTTCTTCTCCTTCTTGGCCGGCGTGGCGCCGCCGGCCCCGGCCTTCTTGACGCCGGTGCGGGCCGTCTGGACCTGCACGAAACCGCCGTTCGGGCCCGGCACGGCGCCCTTGAGGAACAGGAGGTTGCGCTCGGCGTCGACGCGCACGATCTCCAGGTTCTTGGTGGTCGCGCGCTCGTGGCCGAAGTGGCCCGACATGCGCTTGCCGGCCGCCGTCTTGCCGATGCGCTTGGAGGCGATCGAGCCCGGCTGGCGCACGTTCATCGAGCCGTGCGTCTCGGGGCCGCGCTGGAAGCCGTGGCGCTTGATCGTGCCCGCGAAGCCGCGCCCCTTGGTCGTGCCGATCACGTCCACCAGGTCGCCGGCCGTGAACACGGCCACCGAGACGGTGTCGCCCGCCTTCAGCGTGGCCGGGGTCCCCAGGCGCTCCTCGCGCAGGAGACGCTTGGGCGCGCAGCCCGCGTGCTTCTTGAAGTGCCCGCGCAGCGGCTGCGTCACGCGCTTCTCGGTCGTGTCCGCGTAGCCGAGCTGCACGGCGTCGTAGCCGTCCTTCTCCTGCGTGCGGACCTGGGTGACCGTGCACGGACCCGCAGACACGACGGTCACCCCGATGAGGGTGCCGTCTTCGCGGAAGACGTGGGTCATGCCCTGCTTGCGTCCTAGGATCAGCGTCATGATTCCTCGAGAACGGATGGTCACCCGCCGGTTCGACCAGGGTCCGCGCCTTCGAGGAGGGGCTCGGACCAACGCCTGGCCACGCGGCGTCAGTTGGGTGAGGGTGGAATTGTGAAGAGCGAGCCCGGTGCGAACCGGGCGAGGGCGACGATCCCACGCTGACCCGGACGCGCCGGGCAGCGCTCTCGGCTTCAGGCCTTGATGCGGATGTCCACGCCCGCTGGCATGTTGAGGCTGCTCAGAGCGTCGACCGTCTGGCCGGTGGGCTCCGAGATGTAGATCAGCCGCTTGTGCGTTCGGATCTCGAACTGCTCGCGCGACTTCTTGTCGATGAACGGCGAGCGGAGCACGGTGTAGCGCTCGATCCGCGTCGGCAGCGGGATCGGCCCCGCCACGCGCGCCCCGGTCCGTTTCGCCGTCTCGACGATCTCGACGGCGGACTGGTCCAGGGCCTCGTGGTCGTAGGCCTCCATGCGGATCTGGATCTTCGAGTCGCTCATGTGCGGGCTGCCCCGCCGCCTCGGCCCCCCGCGAAGGCGGGGGGTGCGGCAGCAAAGGGGCGAGGAAGATATCCAGAGCCCGGGGCGGGGTCAATGGCGGATCGAGGGTGTCGAGCGGGGGTCCCGGATCCGCGCCCCCCCGGGCGGGCGGCGCAAGCTGTGGCCGATCTCCGCTCGGCTAGGTCCAGGTCAGGCCTCGCCCGGCGAGCTCGGCCTCGGGAACCCGCGCGAAGCCGGCCGGGGTCAGAGCGAAGCTCGCCCGGCCCTGGGAGAGCGAGCGCAGGGTCGTGGCGTAGCCGAAGACGTGAAAGAGCGGCACCCGCCCCTCGACCCGGCGCCACTCGCCCTCGGCCGAGAGCTCGCGGATCTCGGCGTGCTTGGCGTTCAGGTCCCCCACGATGGCGCTCATGGCCTCGGCCGGGGCCCCGATCTCGAAGGCCATCAGGGGCTCCAGGAAGGCCACCTCCCCCGCCGTCAGGGCCGCCCGCAGGGCCTGGCTGGCGGCCTGGACGTATCCGACCTCGGCGTCGAGCTCGGGGCGCGGCGCGCCGCCCACGACGCGCACGAGCAGGGGGCTGAGCGGGTAGCCGAAGCGCGGTCCGACCTGGGCCTCCAGGCGCAGGGCCTCGGCCACGGCCTCCCGGAAGGGGGCTGGGAGCGGACAGACCGGGTCCCACTCCACGCGCGCCCCGCCGCCCGCGTCGGGGGCCAGGGGCTCGAGGACCAGGGCGACCGCTCCGGTCACGCGCGTGCCCCCCAGGACGCGCTCGACCTTCGCCTCGCCCGAGCTGGGGGACTGGAGCGCCTCGCGGTAGGCGACGCGCGGCTGACCGACGCGCACGGCCAGGTGGAACTCGTCGCGCAGGCGGTGCTCCTTGATCTCGAGGTGCAGCTCGCCCATCCCGGCGATCAGCCACTGCCCGGTCTCCTCGTCCTCGCGCACGGTGAAGGTCGGGTCCTCGAAGGCCAGACGCTCGAGCGCGGCCCGCAGCCGCTCGCGCTCGGCGCTCGACTGCGGCTCGACCACGCGCGTGATCACAGGCTCGGGGAAGATCGGGCGCTCCAGCAGGATCGGCTCGTCGTGCTCGCACAGCGTGTCGCCGGTCACGCTCTGCTTGCAGCCGGTCAGGGCCACGATCTCGCCCGGGAAGGCCTCGAGCACGGGGATGCGCTGGTCGGCGTGCATGCGCAGGATGCGCGCGACGCGCTCCATGCGCTTCGTGCGCGGGTTGTAGAGCTTCATGCCGGGCACGAGCGTCCCCGAGTAGACGCGCACGAACAGGAGGTCCTCGCTCGGGTCGGCGATCAGCTTGAAGCACAGCGCGCAGGGCGGGCCGGCGGGATCCGGGGCCCGCTCGAGGCGCGTGCCGGTGACGGCGTGCAGGCCGGCCACGGGGGGCACCTCGCCCGGGGAGGGCAGGTAGTCGACCACGGCGTCCAGCACCGGCTGGACCCCGACGTTGCGCAGCGCCGAGCCGCCCAGGACGGGCACCAGGCTCCCGGCCAGGACGCGCGCGCGCAGGGCGGCGCCGAGCTCGGCCGCCCCCACCGTGCGCCCGGCCAGGACCGCCTCGAGCAGGCCCTCGTCCTCCTCCGCCAGCACGTCCACCAGCTCGGCCCGCAGCACGGCGGCCTCCTCGGCCTCGGCCGGTGGGACGGAGCAGGGCCGCGGCGCGCGCCCCTGGTCCTCCGCCAGGAACTCGCGGGCCTCGAGCGTGAAGAGGTCGATCAGCGCGTTCCCCGCGCGCCCGTGCACGAGCGGGTACTGGATCGGCACGGCGCGCACGCCCAGGCGCTTCGAGAGGTCGGCCACGCAGCGCAGGAAGTCCGCTCCGGGGCGGTCGAGCTGGTTCACGAAGGCCAGGGCGCGCACGTGGTGGCGCTGCATCTGGCGCCAGACCGTCTCGGACTGGGCCTGCACGCCGGCCACGCCGTTGATCACGAGGACCGCCCCGTCGAGCACGCGCATGCAGCGCTCGACCTCGACCGTGAAGTCGACGTGGCCTGGGGTATCGATCAGGTGGATCGAGTGCCCGCGCCAGGGCACGGTCGTGGCCGCGGCCGTGATCGTGATCCCGCGCGCGCGCTCCTCGGCCAGGTAGTCGAGCGTGGCCGTGCCCTCGTGCACCTCGCCCATGCGGCGCTCGACGCCGCTGTAGAACAGGATGCGCTCCGAGAGCGTGGTCTTGCCGGCGTCGATGTGGGCCACGATGCCCAGGTTGCGCATCGTCGCGAGCGGCCGCACCACGCCTGGCATGCCCCATGTATACGGGATCGCGCACGCCGGTCGAAGCGCGTCCACGGGGACGGGCGGGGGTCGCTTGCCGCGTCCGCGCGGTTCAGGCGTCGGTCGACTCGAACGGCGCGAGCCGCTCCCGGTTGGCCGCCAGGAACTCCGCGCGCCAGCGGTAGGCCGCCAGGAAGTCGGGCCGGGGCGCCCCGAGCATCAGCGCAGCGAGGTACAGCGCCTCGACCGAGGCCAGGCCGCGCGCGGGGTCGGCGAAGGTCTTGCTGCGGCGCGGGTAGGCGGTCGCGAAGGGCGGCAGACGGCGTGCGTGCAGCAGGCCGTCGACGGTGCGCCTGAGGCGCGGAACGCGGCGCCAGGCGCAGTCGATCAGCAGGAGGTCGCGCCCTCGATCGGCGGGACCGAGCTCCTCGCCCTCCGGGTCGAGCAGGATCCGCTCGCCCGCCTCCAGGCGCCGGAGACCGTGGTAGTCGACGAAGCGCACGCCGGGGAGCCCCCGCAGCGGGGTGAGCGAGCACTTGGCGAGCGACTCGTGCGGGTCGCGCAGGATCAGGACGTCCACCGGGAGGCGCGCGGCCGGCACCGCGCGCGGGCCGGACTACCTGGCGTAGTGGGCGTAGGCCTTGTTGGCCTCGGCCATCTTGTGGACCTGCTCCTTCCAGGCGACGGAGGCACCCGTGCCCTGGAAGGCGTCCACCAGCTCCTCGGACAGGCGCACGGCCATGCGCTTGCCCTTCTTCTTGCGCGCGTTGTCGACGATCCAGCGGATCGCGAGCGACTGCTGGCGCGCCTTCTTCACCTCGCGCGGCACCTGGTAGTTGGCGCCGCCGACGCGCTTCGAGCGCACCTCGACCGCGGGCTTCACGTTCTCGACCGCCTTGGTGAAGATCTCGGCCTGGTCCTGCACGTCCGGCAGCTTCTTCGAGGCCAGATCGAGGGCCTCGTAGAAGATCTTCTGGGCGGTGGTCTTCTTCCCGCTGAGCATCAGCTTGTCGATGATCTTCGTCGCCAGCGGCGACTTGAACTTCGGATCCGGCAGGAGCAGCGGGGCGGTCGAGGTGTAGTTGCGCGGCATGGTCTGGGGCTACTTCTTGGGCCGCTTGGCGCCGTACTTGGAGCGGCCGTTGTGGCGCGCGTCGACGCCCGAGGCGTCGAGCGTGCCGCGCAGGATGTGGTAGCGCACGCCCGGCAGGTCGCGCACGCGCCCGCCGCGGATCAGCACGATCGAGTGCTCCTGCAGGTTGTGCCCCTCGCCCGGGATGTAGGCCGTGATCTCCTTGCCGTTGGAGAGGCGCACGCGCGCCACCTTGCGCAGGGCCGAGTTGGGCTTCTTCGGCGTCTGGGTCTTGACCTGCAGGCACACGCCGCGCTTCTGCGGGCAGGCCTCGAGCACGGGCGACTTGGAGCGCCGGCGCTTCAGGACGCGCCCCTTGCGCACGAGCTGGTTGATGGTGGGCATCGTTCGGAGGGAAAGAGGGGCGGAGATTCTATGCCGGAGAGGGCGGGCGTCAAGGCGGGGCCGGGCCCCCCGGGGGGGGGCGCCGGCTCTGCCGGGGGTCATTCCTCGCTGCGCGTGGGCGAGCCCATGGCCGCGTCGAAGGGGTCCACGGGCGGCTCGTCCTCGTCGTCGCTGCGCTCCGCCGGGACGATCTCGTCCTTCTTGGGGCGCACGCCGGGGAGGTCCTTGGCCGGCTCGGTGCCGGTGCGCAGGTAGTTGGCCTCGCGCGAGACCAGCGGGTCGATGTCCCCGCTCATCAGGGCCTCCATCTGCGCGTCGATGGCGGCGACCGTCAGGCTCGAGCCCTTGCCGATCTCGCCGAAGTCGATGTTCTTCTTCACGCGCGTGCGGTAGTGGTCGCGGAAGCCCGTGCCGGTCGGAACCATGTGCCCGAGGATCACGTTCTCCTTGAGGCCGACGAGCTGGTCCTTGCGGCCGGCGATGGCGGCCTCGGTCAGGACCTTGGTGGTCTCCTGGAAGCTCGCGGCCGAGATGAACGACTCGGACGAGAGCGAGGCCTTGGTCACGCCGAGGAGCAGCGTCTGTCCGGAGGCGTTCTTCTTGCGGTCCTTGCGCAGGCGCTCGTTCTCGCGCCGGAAGCGGAACTTGTCCACCACGGCGCCCGGCAGGAAGTCGCTGTCGCCCGGGTCGACGACCTGCACCTTGCGCATCATCTGCCCGAGGATGATCTCGATGTGCTTGTCGTCGATCGAGACGCCCTGCGAGCGGTAGACGTTCTGGATCTCGCGCAGCAGGTAGTCCTGCACGGCCTCCTCGCCCTTGATGCGCAGGATGTCGTGCGGGACGAGCGGGCCGTCGACCAGCGGGTCGCCGGCGCGCACCTCGTCGCCCTTGTGGACGCGCAGGTGCTTGCCCTGGGGCACGGCGTGTTCCTGCTCCTCGATGACCTCGCCCTTCGGGCCGAGCGCGCGCACGATGATCGTGCGCTTGCCACGCTTCTTCTCGCCCAGCTCGACCACGCCGTCGATCTCGGAGATGACGGAGGGGTCCTTGGGCTTGCGGGCCTCGAACAGCTCGGTGACCCGCGGGAGGCCGCCCGTGATGTCCTGGGTGCCGCCGATCTCGCGCGGCGACTTCGCCAGCATGTCGCCGGCCTTGATGGTCTGACCGTCCTCGACCTCGATGTAGGCCCGCTCCGGGATCGGGTAGAGGGCCAGGGCCTGGCCGCCGGTGTCCTCCAGGATGAGCTGCGGGTGCAGGTCGCCCTTGTGCTCGATGACGAGCTTGCGCACGCCGCCGCGGGAATCGCGCTCGATCTTGAGGGTCTTGCCCTCGATCAGGTCCTCGAAGCGCACCTTGCCCTCGAACTCGCCCAGGATCGGCACGTGGTGCGGGTCCCAGGTGCACAGGGCATCGCGCATCTTGACGGTCTGGCCGTCCTTGACCTTGAGCACGCCGCCCATGGGCGCGGCGTAGCGGTCGAGCTCGCGCCCGCGCTCGTCCACCAGCAGGATCTCGCCGTTGCGGTTGAGCACGACGGTCTCGCCATCACGGTTGACGACCGAGCGCACGTTGTTGAAG
>Ga0315910_10005780_pt1 | contig 10103 bp, 7 predicted proteins | sample EdamamesoilMG_FD_204470 | JGI IMG/M metagenome (GOLD analysis project Ga0315910, IMG submission 204470) | Garden soil microbial communities collected in Santa Monica, California, United States - Edamame soil | ecosystem: Environmental > Terrestrial > Soil > Garden | place: USA: California... | reverse complement strand
GCTTCTTCTACTCGCGCCGCCGCGCGCTGCCGCCGGACGCGCCCGAGACCGAGGGTTACCGCCTGACGAAGTCGTATCTCCACCGGCTCGGCACCTCGCCCGACACCGACGTCCTCGTCTTCGCGCATGGCGCGAACACGGGCGTGACGATGTCCGAGGAGGACTTCCCGGCCGTCGTCCTGCCCGGCGGTTCGCCGTTCGCGATCGGCCAGATCAAGCACGGCGACTCGAACGAGCTCACGCTCTACGCGGCACGCCTCGACGACGTGCTCGCGAAGGGCGCGGCCGCGACCTGGCGGCTCGTCTGCGACGTCCCGGACTCGGTCGTGGGCTGGGCGGTGCACGGCTCGACGATCGACCTCGTCACCGCGCTCCGCGCGCCGCGCTACCGGATCGTGCGCAGCGACCTCGGGGCGCCGGACTTCGCGCGCGCGACCGAGATCGTGCCCGCCGGGTCGCTCGTGATCGACGGCGTGGCGACCGCGAAGGACGCGCTCTACGTCCAGTTCCAGCGCGGCGGCGCGGGCTCGATCGGGCGCGTGCCGTGGGACGGCGCGCCGGCGGTGTCCATGCTGCCGCTGCCGGACGGGTTCCCCGCGGCGGTGATCGTGGCGTCGGATCCGGCGCTCGACGGCGTGTGGCTCGAGGGGAAGGCGTGGACGCGCGCGGGCCGCACGTTCCGCTACGACGCCGTGGCCGGGAAGTCGGTCGACTCGCGCCTCAACCCGGAGGGCCGCTACGACGCCGTGGCGGGCTATGCGTCGCTCGAGGTCGAGATCCCGTCGCACGACGGCGTGATGGTGCCGCTGTCGATCCTCTACAAGGAGGGGACGAAGAAGGACGGTTCGAACCCGACGCTGCTCACGGGCTACGGCTCGTACGGCATCAACCGCAACGTCGCGTTCGACGCGCGCCAGCTCGCGTGGCTCGAGCGCGGCGGCGTGATCGCGGTCGCGCACGTGCGCGGCGGCGGCGAACTCGGGCAGGAGTGGCACGAGGCCGGCCGCATGACGACGAAGCCGAACACGTGGAAGGACTTCATCGCCTGCGGCGAGTGGCTGGTCAAGGAGGGCTGGACGTCGCCGGCGAAGCTCGCCGGGCAGGGCGGGAGCGCGGGCGGCATCACGATCGGCCGCGCGATCACCGAGCGGCCGGACCTCTTCGCCGCGGCGCTCGTCGACGTCGGCTCGCTCGACGCGGTGCGGATGGAGACGACGATGAACGGGATCCCGAACATCATGGAGTTCGGCACCGTGAAGAAGGAGGACCAGTTCCACGCCCTCCTCGAGATGAGCGCCTACCATCACGTCACCGACGGCGTGAAGTACCCGGCCGTCATGCTCTCGCACGGCATCCACGATCCGCGCGTCGAGCCGTGGACGTCGGCCAAGATGTGCGCCCGCCTCCAGGCCGCGACCGCGAGCGGCAAGCCCGTGCTGTTCCGCGTCGACTACGGGGCCGGGCACGGCATCGGCTCGACGCGTGCGCAGCAGCAGGCGACGCTCGCCGACAAGTGGGCCTTCCTCCTCTGGCAGATGGACACGCCGAAGCCGCTTCCGTGAGTCTCGAACCGGCGGCTGGATCGCCGCGTCTCCGCCTGCACGTCGTCGTCGCCGCGATCGCGCTCCTCGCGATCGCGGCGTCGTTCGTTCTCCGCCATCCGTGGCCGCTGTGGGTCGCGCTGGGGCTCGGCGGGGGTCCGCAGGTGGCGGACGTGATGCGCCGGCTCCTGTCGCGCGAGCTCTCGGCGGACACGCTCGCGGCGGTGTCGATCGTCGCCTCGGCGCTGCTCGGCGAGTGGCTCGCGGGCGTGCTCGTCGTGCTCATGTTCGCGGGTGGACAGGCGCTCGAGGCGTATGCCGAGCGGCGCGCCTCGTCCGCGCTCCACGCGCTCGCGAAGCGCATGCCGACGGTCGCGCACCGCCGCGGCGCGAACGGCCTGACCGAGATCCCGATCGCGGAGATCGCGGTGGGGGACGCGATCGTCGTCCTGCCGCACGAGACGAGTCCCGTCGACGGCGTCGTGCTCGAGGGGCGGAGCACGATGAACGAGGCGTACCTCACGGGCGAGCCGTACCGGCAGGAGAAGATCCCGGGCTCGGCCGTCCTCTCGGGCGCGGTCAACGGCGAGGGCGCGCTCGTCGTGCGCGCCGCGACGACGGCGACCGACTCGCGCTACACGCGGATCATGCACGTCATGCAGGACGCCGAGGAGCGCCGCCCGCGGATGCGGCGGCTCGCCGACCGGCTCGGCGCGTGGTACACGCCGGTCGCGCTCGTCGTCGCGGCGGCGGCGGGGATCGCCAGCGGCGACCCGGTGCGCTTCCTCGCGGTCATCGTCGTCGCGACCCCGTGCCCGCTCATCATCGCCGTGCCGGTCGCGGTCGTCGGCGCGATCTCGCTCGCCGCGCGCCGCGGCATCATCGTGCGCGACCCGTCCGTGCTCGAGGAGATCGACCGCTGCCGCACCGCGATCTTCGACAAGACCGGGACGCTCACGTACGGCGAGCCGCGTCTCTCCGCGCTCCTGCCCGCGCCGGGCGTCGATCCCGACCTGGTGCTCGCTCGCGTGGCGAGCCTCGAGCTCTACTCGCGCCACCCGCTCGCCCTCGCCGTACGCCAGGCCGCGCAGGCGAAGTCGCTCGCGCTCGATCCCGCCGCCGCGGTGCGCGAGCGCCCGGGCGAGGGCCTCGTCGGCACGGTCGACGGCGGCACCTGGACGGTGACGAGCCGGAAGGCGCTCTCGACGCTCGACCCCGCAGCCGCCGCGACGCTCCCGCCGTCGGAGGGCGGGCTCGAGAGCGTCGTGCTCGCCGAGGGGCGCTACGCCGCGCTCCTGCGCTTCCGCGACGAGGTGCGCGGCGACGGTCGCTCGTTCGTCCGCCACCTCGTGCCGAACCACGGGATCGAGCGCGTGCTGCTCGTCTCGGGCGACCGCGAGAGCGAGGTGCGCCACCTCGCCACGCAGGTCGGGATCGAGGAGGTCTACGCCGCACAGACGCCGGAACAGAAGCTCGCGATCGTGCGCGCGGAGACGGCGCGCGCGCCGACGCTCTACCTCGGCGACGGCATCAACGACGCGCCGGCGCTCGCCGCGGCGACCGTCGGGGTCGGCTTCGGGCGCGGCTCGGACGTCACGGCCGAGGCGGCCGGAGCCGTCGTGCTCGACAGTTCGCTCCAGCGCGTCGACGAGCTCCTGCACATCGGACGGCGCATGCGCACGATCGCGCTCCAGAGCGCGGTCGGCGGCATCGCGCTCTCGCTCGTCGGGATGGTCGTCGCCGCGCTCGGCTGGCTGCCGCCCGTCGGCGGCGCGCTCCTCCAGGAGGCGATCGACGTCGTCGCCGTGCTCAACGCGCTCCGCGCCGCCCACGCCCCGGGCGCGCTCTCCGACTACGGGGGCGCGGGAGACGACGCCGGGGGTTGAGCTATTCGCGGGTGGCGAGTAGGCTGCTTCCGTGGAACGGCGGAGTGTCGAGGCCATCGTCCGCTCGTTCGAGGACGCGCGGGTGCGTTACCTGATCGTCGGCGGTCTCGCCGTGGTCGCGCACGGCTATGCGCGCTTCACGGGTGATGTGGACCTCGTGATCGACCTCGAGCCGGACAACCTGCGACGTGCACTCGACGCCCTGGCGGGCCTGGAGTACCGCCCTCGAGCACCCGTCGCGCTCCACGAGTTCGGCGATCCCTCGCGCCGCCGCGAATGGCGCGATGCGAAGGGTCTCACCGTCTTCTCCCTCGACAGTCCTCGTCACCCCGCCACCGAAGTGGATCTCTTCGTGGAGTCACCGATCGATTTCGAGTCCGCCTACTCCCGCGCGGCTCGTTTCGAGATCGCACCGGGGCTCTCGGCGACGTTCGTGGGTCGGGCCGACCTGATCGCGATGAAGCGGGCCGCGGGTCGTCCCGTGGACCTGGAGGACATCCGGCGTCTGGAAGGGGGGCTTTCGTGAGCGAGGGCCGAAGCGACGACGAGGTTCGCGATCGCGGTTGGGACCGTGGCTTCGACGGCCATGCGCGTGCCCAGCAGGAGCGGCTCGCACGGCTTCCGCTGTGGGTTCGCATCGAGTGGCTCGAGGAGATGCAGCGGTTCCTCGCCGGCCTGAGGCCCCTGCCGCCCGAGACTCCTCGCGATGACGAACTTCCCCCGAACCCCTGAGGAACCGATGCCCGCACGGAGCGCCCCCGGTCCCGCCCTCCTGCGTCGGATGGACGCGTGGTGGCGGGCGGCGAACTATCTCTCGGTCGGACAGATCTACCTCTACGACAATCCGCTGCTGACCGCGCCGCTCACGCGCGAGCACGTGAAGCCGCGGCTCCTCGGCCACTGGGGCACGACGCCCGGGCTCAACTTCGTCTACGTGCACCTCAACCGGGTGATCACGGAGCGCGACCTCGACGTGCTGTACGTGTGCGGGCCGGGACACGGCGGTCCGGGCATGGTCGCGAACGTGTGGCTCGAGGGCACGTACAGCGAGGTCTACCCGGACGTCTCGCGCGACGCCGAGGGGATGAAGCGGCTGTTCACGCAGTTCTCGTTCCCGGGCGGGATCCCGAGCCACGTCGCCCCCGAGACCCCGGGTTCGATCCACGAGGGCGGCGAGCTCGGCTATGCGCTCGCGCACGCGTTCGGCGCGGCGTTCGACAACCCCGATCTCGTCGTCGCGTGCGTCGTCGGCGACGGCGAGGCCGAGACCGGCCCGCTCGCGGCGAGCTGGCACTCGAACAAGTTCCTGAACCCCGCGCGCGACGGCGCGGTGCTGCCGATCCTGCACCTCAACGGGGCCAAGATCGCGGGACCCACGGTGCTCTCGCGCATCCCGCGCACGGAACTCGCGGCGTACCTCACGGGGTGCGGCTGGGATCCGATCTTCGTCGACGGCGACGATCCCATCCCGGCGCACCGCGCGATGGCGCGGGCGATGGACCGCGCGTTCGACGCGATCGCCGCGGCGCAGCGCGCGGCGCGGCGCGGGTCGAAGTCGGCGCGCCCGCGGGCGGTGCGCCCGAAGTGGCCGATGATCGTGCTCGTCACGCCGAAGGGCTGGACCGGGCCGAAGAAGGTCGACGGGAAGAAGGTCGAGGGCACGTTCCGCTCGCACCAGGTGCCGCTCGCCGATCTCCATCACCATCCCGATCGCATCCCGGCGCTCGAGAAGTGGATGAAGAGCTACCGGCCGCGCGAGCTGTTCGACGCCGACGGGAAGCCGAAGGAAGAGTACGTTTCGCTCGCGCCCACGGGCGCACGCCGCATGGGTGCGAACCCGCACGCGAACGGCGGCGCTCTGCTGCGCGACCTGAGGCTCCCGGACTTCCGCGCCTACGCCGTCGACGTGCCCGCGCCGGGTGCGACCGATGCGGAGGCGACGCGCGTCCAGGGCACGTTCGTGCGCGACGTGCTGGTGAAGAACGCCGACCACCGGAACTTCCGCGTGTTCAGCCCGGACGAGACGACGTCGAACCGCTGGAACGCGGTGTTCGAGGTCGAGCACCGCATGACGACCGAGCCGATCACGGCCGACGACGACAGGCTGTCGCCGGACGGCCGCGTGCTCGAGGTGCTCTCCGAGCACCTGTGCGAGGGCTGGCTCGAGGGCTACCTGCTCACCGGGCGCCACGGGTTCTTCTCCTGCTACGAGGCGTTCATCCACATCGTCGACTCGATGTTCAACCAGCACGCGAAGTGGTTGAAGACCACGCGCCACATCCCGTGGCGACGCCCGATCGCCTCGCTCAACATCCTCCTCTCCTCGCACGTCTGGCGGCAGGACCACAACGGGTTCAGCCACCAGGACCCGGGCTTCCTCGACCATGTCGTGAACAAGAAGTCCGAGGTCATCCGCGTCTACCTGCCGCCCGACGCGAACTCGCTCCTCGCCGTGACCGACCACTGCCTGCGGAGCCGCCACTTCGTGAACGTGATCGTCGCCGGGAAGCAGCCCGCACCGCAGTGGCTCGACATGGAGGCGGCCGTCCGCCACGCGGCGGCCGGCGTGTCGCTGTGGGACTGGGCGTCGAACGACGCCGGCGGCGAGCCCGACGTCGTGCTCGCCTGCGCGGGCGACGTGCCCACGCTCGAGACGCTCGCCGCCGTCGACCTCCTGCGCACCCACGCGCCGGAGCTCAGGGTGCGCGTCGTCAACGTGATCGACCTGATGGCGCTCCAGCCCGAGAGCGAGCACCCGCACGGACTCTCCGACCGCGACTTCGACGCGCTGTTCACGACGGACAAGCCGATCATCTTCGCGTTCCACGGCTATCCGTGGCTCATCCACCGCCTGACCTACCGGCGGACGAACCACGGCAACCTGCACGTGCGCGGCTACAAGGAGGAGGGGACGACGACCACGCCGTTCGACATGGTCGTGGTCAACGACCTCGACCGCTTCCACCTCGTGATCGACGTGATCGACCGCGTGCCCGGGTTCGGCGCGCGCGCGGCGTACGTGAAGCAGGCGATGGCGGACGCGCTCGTCGAGCATCGCGAGTGGATCCGCATCCACGGCGAGGACCTGCCGGCGATCCGCGACTGGCGCTGGCCCGGTCCCGCGCCCCGCGCGGCGGCGAAGCGGAAGTCGAAGCGATGAACGTCCTCGTCCTCAACTGCGGGAGCTCGTCGCTCAAGTTCCAGGTCGTCGCCACCGACGCCGCGGCGATGGAGAAGGGCGAGGACCGCGTGCTCGCGCGCGGCCTGGTCGAGCGGATCGGGAGCGAGGCGCTGCTCACGTTCACCGCGGGCGACGCCGCCGCCGTGCGCTGGGCCGAGCCGCTGCGCGACCACCGCGCCGCGCTCGAGGCGATCCTGCGCCGCCTCGTCGACGGTTCGGTGAAGGGGATCGCGTCGGCCGCCGACGTGCACGCGGTCGGCCACCGCGTCGTCCACGGCGGCGAGAAGCTCACGCAGGCGACGCTCCTCGACGAGGCGGCGATCCGCTGGATCGAGGCCTGCATCGACCTGGCGCCGCTCCACAACCCGGCGAACCTGAAGGGCATCGAGGCCGCGCGCGCCGCCCTGGGCGCGGGCGTGCCGCAGGTCGGCGTGTTCGACACCGCGTTCCACGCCACGATGCCCGAGACGTCGTACCTCTACGCGATCCCGTACCCGATGTACGTGCGGCACCGCGTGCGGCGCTACGGGTTCCACGGGACGTCGCACCGCTACGTCGCGTGGCGCTATCGCACGCTCGTCGGCGTGGCGCGCGAGGCGACGCGGGTCGTGAGCCTCCACCTCGGCAACGGGGCCTCCGCGTGCGCGATCGCGGGCGGCGTGTCGCTCGACACGACGATGGGGATGACGCCGCTCGAGGGCCTCGTCATGGGCACGCGCTCGGGCGACGTCGATCCCGGTGTCCTCGAGTACCTGCACCACAAGGAAGGCCTGTCGTTCGCCGAGCTCGACACGATGCTCAACAAGCAGTCGGGCCTCCTGGGCGTCTCGGGCCTGACGAGCGACATGCGCGACCTCCTCGCCGAGGAGGCGAAGCACGGCGACCGCCGGGCGCGCCTCGCGATCGACCTCTTCTGCCTGCGCGCGCGGAAGGCGATCGGCGCGATGCTCGCGCGGATGGGCGGCGCCGACGCCGTGCTCTTCACCGGCGGCATCGGCGAGAACGCGGCGCCCGTGCGCGCGCGGATCCTCGACGACATGGAGTGGTGCGGGATCACGGTCGATCCGGCCGCGAACGAGGCGACTATCGACGGCCGGGAAGGCGCGATCGGCGCGAAGGGCGCGCGCATGGGCGTGTGGGTGATCCCGACGAACGAGGAGCTCATCATCGCCCGCGACACCGTCCGCTGCGTGAGCGGGAAGGCGTGATCATCGTGGCGACGGCGCGGCTCGACTTCCGGCGCATGGTGCCGGACGATCTCGACGCGCTCGCCCCGCTCTACGCCGATCCCGAGGTGCGCCGCTTCTTCCCCGAGGGGACGCTCACGCGGGAGGAGACGAGGGAGGAGATCGCGTGGTTCCTCGACGGGCATCCCGAGGATCCGAGCCTCGGGCTGTGGGCCGCGATCGAGCGCGCCACCGGCGCCTTCGTCGGGCGCTGCGGGCTCCTGCCCTGGGAGATCGACGGGAAGGCCGAGGTCGAGGTCGCGTACCTGATCGCTCCCCCGCACCAGCGCCGCGGGCTCGGCACCGAGTCCGCGCGCGCGATCGCCGCCCACGCGTTCGACGCGCTCGGCATCCCGCGCGTCGTGAGCCTCGTCCACCCGGAGAACGTCGCCTCGCGTCGCGTCGCCGAGAGGATCGGCATGACGTTCGAGCGCGAGTGGAGGGACGATCTCGGCCTGTCGCACGTGTACTCGATGGAGCGCCCGCGCACGTGAACCCGGTCCGCCTGGACGAGGGCGACGTCGACGCCGCGATCGCCGTCCTCACGGAGGCGTTCGACGGGTATCCCGTGGTGCGATTCGTCCTGGGCGAGGACGACGGGCCCGAGCGCCTTTCGGCGCTCGTTCATCTGTTCGTGCGCTCGCGCTTCCTGCGCGGCGAGGCGGTGTTCGGCGTGCGCGATCCCGGGGCGGGACTCGTCGCCGTCGCGACGACGACGCGCCCCGAGGCGCCTCCACCGCCGCCCGCGTTCGCGGTTCTGCGCGCCGCGACGTGGCGCACGCTCGGCGCCGACGCGCTCGCGCGCTACGAGGCGTACGTCGCGGCGTCGGACCTCCACCCGGTCGCCGCACCGCACTTCCACCTCAACATGCTCGGCGTGCGCCGCGCGTTCGCGGGGCGGGGGATCGGCCGCGCGCTCCTCGGTGCGGTGCAGGGGCTCTCGGCGGAGCACGCGACGTCGACCGGCGTCTCGCTCGACACCGAGGAGCCGGCGAACGTCGCGTTCTACGAGCGCGCGGGCTACCGCGTGCTCGGGAAGGCTCCGGTCGGGCCCGGGATCGACACCTGGGCCCTGTGGCGCCCGGACGTCCCGCAATCGGAGTAGACTCGGGGGCGCCGCCGGACCGGGGCGGTCTTCCGTGGAGGGCCCGATGATCGACGATCTCCGGAATCACCTGCACTACGACGAGGAACTCGCCGTCGAGTTCTACGTCCTCCGTCACTACCGGCATCTCCTCACCGACGTCGAACGCGCCACGCTCGACGAGGGTCTCGCCCACTGGTGGGACGACAGCCGCGAGCAGATGCACGAGTGGGGAGCGCACGCCCGCGCCGCGTCGGTCGCGCCGCCGTGGGAACCGCTGCCGCTCGATCCGCGCCATGTCGCGTTCGCGCGCTCCGTCGTCGCCCGTCTCCGCGCCGAGCACGGCGACGCGATCGCGATCGCGCGCTGCGTCGCGTGCACGCGCGTTCTCCGTTCTCCCGAGGCCCTCGCCTGCCCCTGGTGCGGGCGTCCCGTCCCGAGGTGATCTCATGACCGCTCTGCAGACGATCGAAGGCGGCGCGCCCGCCGTGTTGTCCCCCGACCGACTCGACGCGCTCCGCGGCTCCCTGCGCGGAACACTCGTCCTCCCGGGCGAGGCCGGCTACGACGCCGCCCGCACGGTATGGAACGCGATGATCGACCGCCGCCCCGGCGCGATCGTGCGCGCGGCCGGGGCGGGGGACGTGATCCACGCGGTGAACCTCGCGCGCGAACTCAGGCTCGAGCTCGCGGTGAAGGGCGGGGGACACAACATCGCCGGGAGCGCGTCGACCGAGGGCGGGCTGCTGCTCGACCTCTCCGCGATGCGCTCGGTCCGTGTCGAGCCGCGCCGGAAGCGCGTGCGCGTCGAGCCGGGTGCGCTCCTCTCCGACTTCGACCGCGAGACGCAGGCGTTCGGTCTCTCCACGCCGACCGGGATCAACTCGACGACCGGCCTCGCCGGGCTCACGCTCGGCGGCGGGTTCGGGTGGCAGAGCCGGAAGCGCGGACTGACGATCGACAACCTCGTCTCGGCCGACGTCGTGCTCGCGAACGGCGAGCTGGTGACGGCGAGCGCGAAGGAGCACTCCGATCTCTTCTGGGCGATCCGCGGCGGCGGCGGCAACTTCGGCGTCGTCACCTCGTTCGAGTACGCGCTGCACAAGGTGGGGCCGGAGGTCGTGGCCGGCCTCGTCGTCTACCCGTTCGAGCACGCGCACGCCGTGTTCGCAGGCTACCGCGAGT
>Ga0315910_10005778_pt1 | contig 10104 bp, 12 predicted proteins | sample EdamamesoilMG_FD_204470 | JGI IMG/M metagenome (GOLD analysis project Ga0315910, IMG submission 204470) | Garden soil microbial communities collected in Santa Monica, California, United States - Edamame soil | ecosystem: Environmental > Terrestrial > Soil > Garden | place: USA: California... | reverse complement strand
CCCACCATTTGACCAGGCGCAACGAATACTAAAGTGCCCTCCTGGTAGTCATACAAGTTTTTTCCATATCGCATGTCGCCACACTTCACATCCTTTAGCAACACGGCATAGAAGCCAAAGTAGCTTCGTCTCAACTTTCTCGGGTGTGCCTTAGAGAAATCAATTACGCTTACAAGAGGGTGTAACGTCTCATGATTGTTGAAAATATTGTATTGGCTGACGGTTTCAAACTTCAATATCTCTTCCATATCTCTCTGCTTTTCAATCAAATTTAAGTTGTTATCTAATGAATTTCCACATATCGGCCCATGAATCAGTGAAATTGGTAGGGGATCCAGTAATATATATAAGTCTCGAGGCTTGAAAGGATAGCACCTTTATAGTGTGATAAGGCGGTAGGCTTTGTTATGACTGACAGCCTTAAATACCGTACCAAGAATTACTTATAATTAGAGCAAACTTGACCAGAAGAATTTTAATCAACCATAATGCTATGAAAATATCAATGATCGGACTTTGCCTTTTAATGTTGAGTGGGCTCTTGTCCTATGCCCAAGGCTCAACTACCATAAGCAATGGTAATTCAGAGCAAGAGATAATCTCTCTCTCCAAAGAGAAATGGCAGTGGATGGCTGACAAGAATGTGGACAAGCTTGGTCAATTTTTCCACGACAAATCAAAATTTGTTCATATGAGTGGAACATGGAAAAAAGACGAAGAACTTGAGATCATCAAAACCGGAAGTATATGGTATAAGAAGGCGGATGTCCACGATGTAGCGTTAGAATTTTTTGACGATACGGCCATCCTGTGGAGCCGGATTACGCTGCTAGCCGTCGTTCGTGGCAGTGAGGTGTCGACTCAATTTACGGTTACGGAGGTCTATAAAAAACAAGAGAACAGTTGGAAGTTGTTAGCCCTGACATTTAGCAGTGTGCGAGACACTCATGTGATTAAGCATTAGTGGAATGTCATCATAAACAGTTAAAACTATTTTGTATGAAAACAATAATTCACGGTCTGTTATTTGTCTTTATGAGTGCACAAGGGTTCGCGCAAAATTCCGGCGGTGAACAGGAGGTCATTAAATTGTCCAAAGACAAATGGCAGTGGATGGCAGATAAAAACGTTGACAAACTGAAAGACCTTTTCGATGACAAGTCTTTCTTTGTCCACATGGGCGGATCGTGGGGTAAAGAGAGAGAACTTGAAGTAATTGGAGGCGGAAGTATTCATTATAAGAAAGCCGATGTCCATGACGTATCCGTGCAAATAATTGGTAACACCGCAATTCTATTAAACAGGATAACGTTGCTGGCTGTGGTCGGTGGCAATGAAGTCACCAATCCCTTTATTGTAACTGAAGTCTACGTGAAGGAAAATGGAAAGTGGAAAATGGGATCACTTTCGTTCACCAGGATGATAACGCCGCCCGCTGCGCAAAAGAAGAATTAATGCCTTGCTGATTCAACCTGTGACCGAAAATCGGCCAGTGAAAGCATCACAGCGAATCTCGGCTACCTTTTTGGGGCTACTCGAACAGCAGTTTCCCATCAAGGATAAACAGCCTATTCGCCTGCGTTCTGCTGCTCAGTTTGCGGACCTACTAAACATCCATGTAAACCATTTGAACAGAGCAATAAAGGAGACCCTGAACAAAACCACCACGCAAGTTATTTCTGAACGCCTTCTACAGGAAGCTAGAGTCCTTTTGCGGCATAACAATTTGAGTGTGGCTGACATTGCCTATGTTTTGGGATTTGCCGAAGCAACTCATTTCAACAATTTCTTTAAAAAGCACACGCAGGCTAGCCCGACAAAATTTCGTACTGTTTGATTTCGCTTGCGTCTCGAACCAAGATTCCATCATTTTGTAAAATCCTCTGATGACCTGAAGCTGTGCCCGCCTTGACGGATATGATCCCAACGAACTACCAACTTTTATTTTTGCAGCTAACGTAATTAGTTCAGAGAGTTGTAGTGCCGGATAAACCGACTAAGATCTTTTGAGCTATTGCTTGATATTTTTTCTCTTTTCGAATACTCTTCCATTTCCTGTATGTGATCGGGAAGTTCTTCAATTAATTTACTGATGCTGCGAATCTTCACGGGAAGACCATTTCCGAGTTTAAAGTAATAGTCATCCTTCATGCGTTCGTATCGGCCGGGGATAAGACCCTCGATGGGTTTAACCTGGGAATCCTTAAACACAATGATCATTTTTACCAGCAGCGTTAATTCCCCACTATCTAGTCGGGAAAAATAAGTGGATAATGACTGGCCTTTCGCAACATACTTATCGATAACCAATGTTTCGGAACCCATAACAATTTTTTTGATTGCAGGATCAGGACCAATCGAAAAAACAGAATCTCGTTCTTTAAACTCTAGCTGATCATAAAAAATGTTATAACGCATTTCAACGCTATACGAATCTCCCTGTTGAAGGAAGACCTTCGCGTCAGAATAGACATTAGCGAGATAAGGGGAACCTTCAATAGGATACTCCAGCGGATCGTTCAAAATATCTAGCAGCGAAACGCTCTTAATCACGCGAATGGTTGACCCACTAGGCGTGGTTAATACACCTTGTGCATTGACAGTCATGAAGCCAACCGATGCCAGAAAAAATGCTAAATATTTTAGTTGTCTGCTTACCAGAATTCTATTCTGTTGTTGCTTTCGTTCATTCGATACGGCGTCTCCGCACGCGATATACGTTGTCTTGAAGTGAATTTTATCCTTCAACTTTTCATTTAACATTTCAGTTTTCTTTTTTTATATCAATCTCATCGAGTTAAGGTATTGTACACCTCTTCACGCCGACTCCCACTTAAAGTGAACTTGGTTTTGAATGCCATTCAGGCCGAAAAATTCGACAAACAAAAAACCCCCAAAAGAGGCCTGAAAATGGCATTTTGAGGGTTTTATTTTGTAGCGGGGACAGGACTCGAACCTGTGACCTTTGGGTTATGAGCCCAACGAGCTACCAACTGCTCCACCCCGCGATATAGTCACCTTTCAGGTACCGTGTCCGGTATTTAAAAAGCGTTTGCAAAAGTAGGTCGGTTGCATTTAAAAAACAAGTTACCTTTGCAAATCATTATGGAGCAGATACCCTTTAAATCAGGTTTTATAAGCATTGTGGGCAAACCAAACGTTGGCAAGTCATCCTTAATGAACAAATTAATGCAGGAAAATCTTTCCATCGTTACTCCAAAAGCTCAAACCACACGACACCGGATCATGGGTATCCTCAATGGTGATCATTTCCAAATTGTATATTCCGACACGCCTGGAATACTTGAGCCCAAATATTCTTTGCACGAAGCGATGATGAGCTATGTGAAAGTTTCGCTGGAAGATGCAGATCTGATATTATTGGTGGTAGCGCTGGAAGACAAATACGAACCGGAATTGTTCGACCGATTTCAAAGGATTCAGACACCGGTGATGCTGGTGATTAATAAAATTGATTTAGCCAAAGGATCCCAAATAGAAGATAAGGTAACCTATTGGAAACAACAGCTGCCAACCCTTAAAGAGATTGTTACGGTATCCGCAAAAACGGGTAAACAAGTAGATGAACTTCTTCCTAAGGTGCTGGCCTTAATGCCCGAACACCCTCCGTATTTTCCGACTGATGAGTATACCGATCGTACAGAGCGGTTCTTTGCTTCCGAAATTGTACGCGAGAAAATATTTCTGAATTACGAACAGGAGATCCCTTACAGTACGGAAGTGTCCATCAACTCCTTTAAAGAAGAAGAAGATATTATTCGCATCAGCGCCGTAATTTATGTGGAACGGGATTCTCAGAAGGGTATCATCATCGGTAAAGGAGCCAGCTCTATCAAAAAAGTTGGCGTAGAAGCCCGGAAGGATATGGAATCCTTCTTTGGAAAAAAGGTTTTTTTGGAAACACACGTCAAAGTTGCTGACAACTGGCGCAAGCATGCATTTAAACTCAAGCAGTTTGGATACATGGAATGACAATAATCTACAGGTAATTGTACCTGACAAAAAACAAAGAAGAGATGGCAAACATAGTAGCAATAGTAGGCAGACCCAATGTCGGTAAGTCAACCTTTTTTAACAGGCTAACGGAAAAGCGTGAAGCCATAATGGACAATATGCCCGGCGTTACGCGAGACCGGCACTATGGGTACGCTGAATGGTGCGGAAAATTCTTTACAGTCATTGATACGGGAGGTTATGTAACGGGATCAGAAGACAAGTTTGAATCGGAGATCCGTAAACAGGTAAAGCTTGCCATTGATGAGGCATCCGCTGTAATTTTTATGGTTGATTGTCGCGATGGCCTTACGGGATTTGACAAAGAGTTTGCCAACATATTACGCACCAGCAAGAAGCCCATATTCGTCGCCGCGAATAAGGCGGATACACCGGACAAGGCATTTTTGGCGGCTGAGTTTTATGAACTTAGCCTGGGAGAAGTATATCCCATCTCCTCAGAGAACGGTGGGGGTACTGGAGAATTGCTGGATGAATTGATTAAGACGTTTCCATCGGAAGGAGTGGAAGACCCCGATGCGGGCATTCCAAAAATTGCCATCCTGGGCAGACCAAATGTAGGTAAGTCGTCATTCCTTAATGCTTTGTTGGGAACTGAAAGAAGTATTGTTACGGATGAGGCTGGAACAACACGGGATGCTATTCACTCCTACTATAAGATGTTTGGTAATAATTTCATTCTTATTGATACGGCTGGTGTTCGCAAGAAAGGAAAAGTGAAAGAAGATATTGAGTTTTATTCAGTGTTGCGCTCGTTACGGGCATTGGAGGAAAGCGATGTTTGTATTATTGTGATCGATGCCGAACGAGGATTAGAAGCACAAGATGTTAACCTGATCAACCTGGCTGAAAGGCAGGGCAAAGGTATGGTCATCATGATTAACAAGTGGGATCTGGTGGAGAAGGATTCGAAAACGGCAGACAAGTTTAAAAAGGAGATTTTGGAAAAGCTCGCACCCATCGACTATCTCCCGATCATTACCGCCTCAGTAATTACCAAGCAGCGGATTTTTCAGGTAATTGAAAAGACGGTCCAGGTGTACGAGAACAAAACCAAAAAAATTCCTACGGCCAAATTAAACGATGTAATGCTACCTGAAATTGAAAGTCATCCGCCTCCGTCAATCAAAGGAAAACACATTAACATTAAGTATATAACCCAGGTAAATGCCCGGTTTCCATCGTTTGTGTTCTTCTCCAATTTGCCTCAGTATATTCAACCCTCTTATGAGCGTTTCCTCGAAAATAAAATGCGCGAAAACTTTGATTTTGACGGGGTGCCACTGAGACTAATATTTCGTAAAAAATAAATTTTATTACCCCCTTGACCAAGAGTGGCTTAATACTGTTATATTTGCGGTGAATTTTTTAAAACCTGTAAACTATGAAAAAATTGATCATGTTATTAGCTGTTTGTGGCTTTGCTGTTGCATTTGTCGCTTGCGCTAAGAAAGCTGAAACTGCTGAAGAGACTGCAGCTCCTGCTGTTGAAGAAGTAGTTGATTCAGCTGCTGCTGTTGTTGACAGCGCTGCCGCTGTTGTTGATTCTGTTGCTGCTCAGTAAGCAATTTAATTCAACAGAATTCCCGGGAAGGCTTTAGACAACTAAAGCCTTTTTTTTATGAATTCAAATCAGGTTTTTACCATATTGCAAACGCATGTTCCAGCGTCAGCGTTGGAATATTGTTTTGCCTTATGGAAGACAAATCCGTTTGAACTGAAGGTCACCAAAAGCCGTCAGACCAAGGTTGGTGATTTTACCAGTCGCCATACCAGGCGACACCCCCGGATAACCCTCAATAACGACCTTAACCCATACCTCTTTTTAGTCACCTATGTCCATGAAGTAGCGCATCTTCATGTCTACCTGCAATACGGAAACAGGGTAGACCCACACGGGGAAAAATGGAGGACCACTTTTACCGATCTGATGCTTCCAATACTCTGGGAAAGTGTATTTCCGGAAGAAATCTTACATGAACTCCGAAGGCATATGATCAATCCAAAGGCAAGTTCTTTCGCCGATTCTGAGCTTACACAGGCTTTTCGGAAATTCGACAAGAACTCGAATCAGATGGTCCTCTCGGAAGTGCCGGAAGGCAGCATTTTTAAGTTGCAGGGCAAGTTCTATAAAAGAGGAAAAATCAGAAGAACGCGTATTCTTTGCCGTGAATTACAGTCGAAACGAGACTACCTCGTTCCTGCGGATGCGCTGGTGACCGACGTTCAATTTAGCCTCCTTTGAATCAGGGAGTCTACAAGCTCAAAGAAACTCAGTGGATGTAAAGTCCTCCAGTTTTCGATCTGCAACGTTCCACCCATATTAATGTAACTGTCGAGATGATACTTCCGGAACTCATCCTGAACAAAAGCAGGGAAACAGACTGCTGCAAGCCAACCCTCCTCAACTTCATCAAACCATTCTTCATAATAGCAATCGTCTGACCCATGAAAGTTCATGATGTTTTCGCCGATGAGTATAAATCTGGAGATACCTTCTTTTAACATGACCTCAAGGATATTTCGTTTAAGCGTCATGATGTCGTTGTTAATGGCATCATTCCATTCTCCAATGAATTCAATAACTGTAAATCCCAGTTTGTAGTCGGTATAAAGGATTTTAATGTATAAGGTTTCGGAGCCTATTGAATCCCAGGAAGGATCGATGTAGTAGCCATAAACGGTTTCAGTATATAAATCAAGATTATATTCTTTCCCATGAAAGGGGGAAAGTTCATCGGTGGCTGGGTCGTAGTATTTTAGCCAATTATAATAAGGTTCAATATCATGCATGGTCCCTCCGGCTATCGACAGCCTTTCTTACAGAACCGAATTGCAACAGCAATCGTTCTGCTTCAGCATATGGAATTTGGAGTTCTTCCATTATCATTTTTACGCCCCTGTCAACCAGTTTTTTATTAGAGAGTTGCATGTCGACCATCTTGTTTCCCTTGACATGGCCAAGCTTAATCATTACCGTAGTGGAAATCATATTGAGAACGAGCTTTTGCGCCGTCCCGGCTTTCATCCGCGTACTACCGGTGACAAATTCAGGACCCACAACGATTTCAATGGGGAAATCAGCTTGTTTGGCCACTTCCGAACCTTCATTGCAAACGATGCAGCCGGTAGTAACACCGTTAACTCTGGCGTCTCTCAACCCCCCAATCACATAGGGTGTTCTGCCGGAGGCTGCTATCCCTATCAAAACGTCCTGCTGATTGATGGCATATTCCTCCAAATCTTTCCAGGCTTGTGAAGCATCGTCTTCCGCATACTCAACCGCTTTTCGGATTGCTTTGTCTCCCCCGGCGATTAGCCCGATAACCTTGCCGTGCGGCATTCCATAGGTTGGAGGTATTTCAGAAGCATCGACAACACCGAGGCGTCCACTGGTGCCGGCACCAATATAAAACAGTCTGCCACCAGCCGCCATCTTTTCAACGATGTTATAAATCAACGGCTCGATACGCGGAATAATCTTTTCGATCGCAATCGGAACGGACTTGTCTTCTCTGTTAATATTTAACAACAAGTCCTGAACACTCATGTGTTCCAGATCATCGTAGTTTGATGTTGATTCGGTAGTTGTCACATTGCTCAATTCAAATCCTTCTGATGATAAAGGGTCAGCCCGGCAATGGGACCCTCAAGAATGTTCTTTACCGTAATACCCTTATCGTTGCCAACCTGTCTCAGAATGTCGCTGAAGTAGAATGAAATCGATCCGGTAAAATGAACTTTGAGATTCTTATAATTATCGTATTTCATGACATTGTTTTCGTAGAACTCGGCAAAGCTGTCATAAATCAGCCTGTAACAATAAGGATGCTTCAGGTGTTGGAAAATGAATTTTGTGAAGCTTGCCAGAAAGGCACTGGGTCGTTCTTGCTGGTATACCTTCTCCAGAAATTCTTCACGGGTCAATGGAAAGCGTTCGCGAAATTGTTTTCTAAGGTCTTCCGGCATCACTTCACGCAAATAATCCACGAGGAATTTCCTGCCTATATTTGCGCCGGATCCCTCATCGGCCAGGATCCAACCCAGGTTCGCTACGTTACCGATAATCTTTTCCCCATCATATAAGCATGAGTTCGAACCCGTTCCCATGATGCAGGCGATGCCGGGTTCATAACCACACAAGGCACGGGCAGCTGCCAGAAGATCCCAGCCAATTTCGACGTGTGCTGAAGGAAAATACTCAAGAAAGGCACTTTTGATCGTCTCCTGGTTTTTTTCAGAGGAAACTCCTGCGCCATAAAAGAATATTTTTTTAACCTGCTCATGAATTTTCGGAAGTAATAATTCCTGCACACTTTTCTTCAAGTCCTCTATCGGTTGGTAATACGGATTAAAACCAGGTCCGCTCGCTTGTCCGATCGTGCCGTTGTTGTCAATTAGTCTCCAGTCTATCTTGGAGCCCCCGCTGTCAGCTATAATGATCATGTTGTGGTTGTCGCTGCTTATGAATGGATTATATCTTTTCAAATAAAGGTTAAGAGGGCAAATCTATAACTTGAAATTTACAGAAAAAACAATAGATAAGAATGCTTTGATCATTTGTAGAAATTCACACTCAGCTTTTAAGCTTGCCGATAATCTTAAATTTATCAAACACATTTGCGTTGTGAGGAGCATCTTTTAATTCTTCGGTCAGATCCTGTCCGGCCCAGTGCTCATAATGTTTGCCTTCACGCCACAGTCTGGAGCGCGTAACATCATAAATAACGCCGTCCAGCGCCACCCATATTTCAGGTTTGTCCTGACCGTTTCGGAGCGCAAGATGTGACAGGGTGTATTCAGGGAGGTTTTCGATCATTAGCTTCCGGCAGTTAGGCTGTTGTAGTCTTTAATTACAGTATATAGAAACTTCACGGGAGGCAAGTCGCTTTGAATGCCCAGCATGGCTTTGATTTTATCCGTAATGATCAGTACCGGCTGGATATTACCCTGCTCCCGATTTACCTCAAGGGCTCGCTGGATTAACTCGATGTCATCGCTGCTGAGCTGAGTAACCTGAGAAAATGTTGGAACATGTATTTCGTCGGCCGTTACAAAAACGTCTTTAGCTGATATTTCGTGTTGTTCTACCAGTTTAACAACGGTTGTTCCTGCGACGATGTCTCCTAACCGTTGACCCTTTCCGCCCATCGCAATGATTGCTACAGCGATCGCTCCAGAAAGAACATAAAAGTCGAGAAAAGCAAAGATCCAACGAAGTAAATAGTCTCCTACAGATGGAGGAGTACCATCCAGGCGGGCTACCTTGGTTTTCATGACTTGTTTACCAGGACTTTGGCCGTTCATGAAGATTTCAAAAGCCAGGTTGAAGAATAGCCAGGGAAATCCCAGTACGACAAGCCATACGTACCATTGGTCAACTTCGGAATTCAACAAGGCGGCCACCACGGCGACAGAGTATAGTATAAGAATAATTCTATCGATCAGATGTCCCAGTATACGGTCACCGATACTGGCAGTTGGATAGTCAATAAAAACATTTTGAGTTGTGCGTACACGAACTGTTTGCATCCACTTCTAATTTTGTGCAATTTTCAAATTAAACCATTAACAATGAAACCTTATCGAGCGTTGCTTGTAATTTGTGGTTTCCTCGCTGCCTGTCAGGGGGAAAAGTCTGATCCTAACAAGGAAGATGAAAAGCTGCGAGCGCAGGCAATTGAATTGGCGCAGCGTTTTGTTCTTGCTGATACCCATGTGGACTTACCGTACCGACTTCAGATTAAACACTTTCGCCTTGAGCGGGAGTATATGGGTATTCCTATAAGTACTACAGAAGGTGATTTTGATTTTGAACGTGCCAGGAAAGGGGGCCTGGATGCACCTTTTATGTCCATCTATATTCCGTCTGAAAACCAGCAGAGACCTGATAATGGTAAACTTCTGGCAGACACATTAATTAATATGATCGAAGGGATAGTCGCGGCTCATCCAGACAAGTTTGCATTGGCTGGAACGCCACAGGAGATAGAAATGAATTCAAAAGCGGGAAAAATATCGCTGCCCCTGGGTATGGAAAACGGCGCGCCTATTGGAAACAGCATTGAT
>Ga0315910_10005777_pt1 | contig 10104 bp, 6 predicted proteins | sample EdamamesoilMG_FD_204470 | JGI IMG/M metagenome (GOLD analysis project Ga0315910, IMG submission 204470) | Garden soil microbial communities collected in Santa Monica, California, United States - Edamame soil | ecosystem: Environmental > Terrestrial > Soil > Garden | place: USA: California... | reverse complement strand
ACCGGGATCGTGTTGATGAAGTCGGTGGTGAGCGGCCCACCAGGAGCCACGCGCTGGCGGCGCGCTTGATCGAGCACGCGCTTGAGCAGGAATCGCGCGCGGTCCTTGCCGTGATGCTGAACGACCGCATCGAGGGACTCGAGCCATTCACGGGTCTCTTCGGGATCGCGATCGGCAACTTCGTGCATGTAGGTATTCACAGAGGCTCCTTGGTCTCGGTAGCGAACACGGCCTTCCAGCCGGGGACACGGTTCATACCGGTTGGTCTCGGGGAAGTCGACCCCGAGCATACACAAAACTACACCTGGTGCTCGCTCGTAGTTCTGGCCAGCCCATTCGCGGTGCATCCTCGGCAGAAAGCCCGCGTCGCGGCGGTTTCCGTGGGGTTGCCACGCGACTCGCGGGGACCCTTCGACGCGCCTCGTCCGTGTCGATGACGCAGCCTGCAGCTACGGTTAAGAAACGTTGAGTTGTCCTGCCGACCCTTGGCAGGGTTCCACGCTCGCCACATATCCACTGCACCGTGTCGCGACTGCTCTCGTTCCTGGTGTTCTTGCTACTGATGACGTCGATCGTGGGCGGCGCCCACTACTTCGTCTGGATGCGTCTAGTCCGCGACGCCCAGTTGGCCCCGGGTGCACACCGCGCCCTCACGCTGCTGCTCGTGGTGCTGTTCTTGCTGATCCCGGGCACGCTGCTCTCGTTTCGGTCGCTCAGCCCGGAGCTCGCGAAGCCGCTTTCGTATCTGGCCTTCGGCTGGCTCGGCATGCTGCTGTTCGTGTTCTCGCTCTTGCTCGTGGGCGAGCTCGGGCGCGGGCTCATGGCGCTCGGTCGGCTCGCGCTCGACATTGCACCGCCCGATCCGACGCGCCGCGCAGCACTGGCGCGGCTGTTCGCGGGCGCCGTGACACTCGCGACGATCGGTTTGGGTGCGGCCGCCGTGCGTTCGGGCCTCGGGCGCGTCGCCGTCAAACGCGTCGAAGTGGCGCTGAGCCGACTGCCGGAGACCATGCGCGGCACCACCATCGCGCAGCTCACCGACGTGCACATCGGACCGACCCTGGGCAAAGACTTCCTCGAAGAGATTGTGGAGCGAACCAACCAGATTCAGCCGGACATCGTCGCGATCACCGGCGACCTGGTGGATGGCAGCGTCGCCGATCTGCGCGAGCACGTCGCCCCGCTCAAGCATCTCAAGGCCCGCTACGGTGTGTACTTCGTGACCGGCAACCACGAGTATTACTCAGGGCACGAAGAGTGGTGCGAAGAGCTCGAGCGCCTGGGGATCCGCGTCTTGCGCAACGAGCGAGTCTCGATAGGTAGCGGCCCCGACGCCTTCGATCTCGCCGGAGTGGACGACTACAGCGCCGAGCCCGATCTGGCGAAGGCCGTGGCGGGCCGCGACACCTCGCGCGAGCTGGTCTTGCTCGCGCACCAACCGAAGGCCATTCACGAAGCCGAGCGCCTCGGCGTGGGCCTGCAACTGTCCGGGCACACGCACGGCGGCCAGCTCTGGCCCTGGAAGTACCTGGTGCGCCTGCAGCAGCCGGTGGTTTCCGGCCTCGAGCGCATCGGCAATGCCCTCATCTACGTCAGCAATGGTACCGGCTACTGGGGCCCCCCGATGCGCCTGGGCGCCCCCGCCGAGATCACCCAGATCGTGCTCGAGCGCGCGGTGTAGCGCGTGCCGCTCGGTGCACTACCGATGGCAATCGCGGCCCAGGCAGCGTTAGGGGTCGCGACGGCACCCTCACCCAGCCATCACGGACAGCCCACCGCGAGCTTGAACGTAACCGGGCCGCTGCCGCTCGGTCTGCAACGCAGGCATTCGTTGGGTACGCATAGCTCGTTGCACGACACTTCGAGGGCTACCTGACGAACGCTGCCGGGCGTCTCCTGAACGTCGACCGTGCAATCGTTCGAACACTCGGAGCCGGCGCCGTGCGGAGCCGCGCCGTTCATCGCTGTCGGGCCGCCCGCGTCCGATAGGGCGACGAGGTTGGGCGCGCTGATTGGGTAGCGCCCAGCGTCATTGGGATAGCCAGGTACTAGGACCCGAATACTGTCCTTGGCGCCCTCGTTCGCACTCTCGACACTCAACGTGAGCTCGTGGGTCGAGGCGCTGATGTTGCAGGTGTTCACGCGGTGGATCGTCACCGACATCGACTTGGCCTTGGCCTGGTTGCACATCCCGTCACTCTTGGTCAGTTCACATTCGAGTCTAACATGGGCCAGCGGTGGTTTCTCCGCCGACACTTCGCTGATCGGTGCCGTGACGTTGCCAGGGTCGCTCGCTGGTTCCGGATTGACGACACTCGGACTGGGGGGCGCGCCGGCGCTCGGGTTCGCACTCCCGCCTGATGCACAGCCACAAGAGAACATGAACGCCACCACCCACTCCAGCCGACGAGTCTTCATACACAGAGTAGACCACCCAGGCGGGGACAGATGCAACGGCGCGTCACCGGAGGGTTGTTCGAGGCTCGATCGAGCGTGATCGTCCGGTCCATGCGAAGCTCTTCGAGGAAGGCGCGGTCGTGGGTGGCCGCGACGAGGCGCTGGACCAAAGCTGCAGACGCAGCCGCCGAAAGCGATCGTTCTCGAGGAAGGCGCGCCCGCGCAGCCAGCAGCTCCGCGCCGTGCGCCAGAGTGGAACAAGCTCGTGACGCTCAGCGCCAGCACCAGTTCGATTATGACGCTGTTAGCTAAGCCGTTCGCGCCCAGCGGACCCGCCTGCTAGCATTCGCATGCCGTCGGTGGAGCGGGCGCCTCCAAGGCTCGCAGATTGGTCGTTTGTCTTCGCACAATCGCACTTCGTCAATGGACCACTTCGTTCCGGTGACGCTGCCTGCTACCGTGCGGGGATGGCAAGGGCGAAGGGCGTCGCTGTCTTTGGGATTGCGATCTGGCTGCCGGCTTGCGGAAGTTCGGAACCACCGGCGAATGCAGGCAGCGGGAGCGCACAGGCTAGCGTCATTTCCTGCACGCACTGGCACCGCGAGCCGGTTCCCGGCACGGAAACGGTGCTCATCAACAACACATGGAATGAAGCATGGGCGGAAGCGCAGCCTCACTCGCAATGCCTCTTGCGCAGACCGAGCGGCACCGGTGATCAGTACGGGTGGAGGTGGGACTGGCCGCAGTACAAGCCAGACGAGTCTTACGCCGCGCCTGAAGTTCTGTTCGGATGGAAGGCGTGGGATGGCGGGGTCTCCACGTCGAGCGCGCTGCCCCGCCGAATCAGCGATATTGCGGAGCTCGCGGTGGACTTCAAGGTCGAGCTCGAAGCCGATGCGACTCACAACCTGCATACAGGCATGTGGATCACGACTTCAGACATACCAACTGAAGCGGCGAACATAGCCGATATCCGCAACGAGATCATGGTCTGGTTCTCCGACCCCGCCGACCTCGGCAGTGGTACCTACGACGGCGAGCTCACCCTCGGAGGCACCGAGTTCGAGCTCTGGCACACCGTGAACGAACCCGACGCTTCGAGCGGTACCACACATGCCTGGACCATGCTCACCTATGCGGCCAAAAGCGACCAAGCACAAGCGAGCTTCGACCTCAAACTCGTGCTCGACGATGCCGTGGAGCGAGGTTTCGTCGACGCTAACCACGCGGTCGGGGGCGTGGAACTCATCAGCGAGGTTTTCGGCGGTAGCGGGGAGCTGTGGATCGAGCGCTTCGACGTCCGCGTGACCGAGAACTAGCGTTCGCTCACGGCCCGACCTCCCACTTCTTGGCGATCACGTCGGCGACACGCGCGCCGTCGACGGCGGCGCTGACGATACCGCCGGCGTAGCCAGCGCCCTCGCCGCACGGATACAGTCCGGCGAGACTCGGTGATTCGAGAGACTTCTCGTCGCGGACGATGCGCACGGGGCTGCTCGAGCGCGACTCGACGCCGACCAGCACGGCCTCTTCGGTCAGGTAGCCGCGCATGCGCCGGTTGAACTGGGTGAGCGCAGCCGCCAGGCGTTCCGCGAGCGGCAGCCCACCGGCGTCGAGCACCTCGCGCAGGTTCACCGGGGCAAGGCCCGGCCGGTAGCTGGTATCTGGAACCGTGCTCGACGCGCGGCCTTTCACGAAGTCCGTGGCGCGCGTCGCGGGGGCCCTGAGCTGGCCGCCCCCCGCTTCGAAGGCGCGCAGCTCGAGCTGACGCTGAAAGCGCACGCCAGCCAGCGTGCCTGAAAAACCGGCTTTTTCGAGATCGGAGGGTTCGATCGAGACGACGAGCCCGGAATTGGCGTGGCGCGAGTTGCGCTTCGACAGGCTCATCCCGTTCACCACGAGCCCATCGATTTCGGTCGAGGCGGGCACGATGAAACCGCCCGGGCACATGCAGAACGAATACACCCCGCGTTGTTCGACCGTCGTCGCGCAGCGGTAGTAGGCCGCCGGCAAGCGCGCATGGCCCGCGAAATGGCCGTATTGCATCTGATTGATCAGCGGCTGCGGGTGTTCGATGCGCACTCCCAGCGCGAAGGCTTTCGCTTCGAGCGAGACTTGCTCGGCCTCGAGCAGCTCCAGCACATCGCGCGCCGAATGTCCGGTGGCCAGCACCAGCGCTTCGGTCTCGAGTTCGCTGCCATCGGCGAGCGCGACGCCTCTCACGCGACGCGAGCTGCCTTCGCCTGCCATGAGCAGGCGCGTGACGCGTGCATTGAAGCGGAACTCGACGCCCACGCTTTCCAGCCGCTCCCTGAGCGCGGTGACGACGATGGGCAGCCGATTGCTGCCGATGTGCGGCCGGGCATCTATCAAGATCTCCGAGGACGCGCCGTGCAACGTCAGCACCTCGAGCACGTCTCGCACGTTCCCCCGCTTGTGAGAACGCGTGTACAGTTTCCCGTCGCTGTAAGTGCCCGCGCCGCCTTCGCCGAAGCAATAGTTGCACTCGGGGTTCACGATGCCGCGGGCATTCAGAGCTTTCAGGTCGTGGCGCCGAGGCTGCACCTGCTTGCCGCGATCGAGCACCAAGACCGGAATCCCATGGCGGGCCAGCTGGTAAGCGCAGAACAGGCCGGCGGGGCCCGCGCCGACCACGATCGCCCGCCTCGAGCCGGAGACCTCGCGCGGCATGGGGCCGCCGATGGGACCCTGCGGCGCGAGCGAGAGCAAGAGCTCGAAACGCACGCGACCGCGACGCGCGTCGATCGATCGCCGCACCACGTACACATCGGGCATGTCCGCGAGCGGTCGCCCCAGCGCCTGACTCGCCTTGTGTCTGAGCGCCTCGGCGTCGTCGGCCTCGTCCAACCCGAGGGTGACCTGGAATTCCCCCGGCGCGTGCGTCATGGCGCTGCAGTCTTGGGCGGTTCGACCTTGGGCGGTCCGCTCGGACCATTCGCGCTCTTGCCGCTCTTCAGCGTGGCGCCGCCGTAGGGCACCACGCTCGGGATCTTGCCGAAGGTGGTGTCGAACAGTGCCTGCATCTCGGCGAGCTTCTCGGGCTCTTTCTGCGCGAGGTCGTGCTCTTCGCCTGGATCTTGCTTGAGGTTGAACAACGACTTGCGCCAGCCCGTGTCGAACACCATGAACTTGTAGTCGCCCTGGATGATAGCCCGGCGATGCGGGTTGTGGCTATCCTCAGCGAGCTCGAGCGCGAGCGGCTCGCGATCGTCCGGCTCCGCACCATAGACTTCCGGCACCAGGCTCTTGCCCAAGAAACCGGGAAGCGGCTCTTTCCCCATGAGATCCATGAGGGTGGGAGCGATGTCGATGTGCGTGCGTGGCTGCTGGATGCGCCGCGGCTCGGCTCCGGGCGCGAACACGATGAGCGGCACTCGCACCAGACTTTCCCAGATCTCGAACGCGTGTTTGTACATCGAGTGTTCGCCGAACGCCTCGCCATGGTCGGACGTCAGCACCACCGCGGTTCGGCCCCACCAGGGCTGAGTTTTTGCGAACTCGAGCAGCTTGCCGATCCACAAATCGGTGAACCAGACTTCCGAGTCGTAGCGATCGCGGTTCTTGTTGCCGAAATCGGGAGATTCAGCGTGTTTCTGGTACTGGTCGTGCGGGTCCATGTAGTGAGCCCAGACGAAGAACTGCTTGCCGGTGTACTGCTTGTCCCCCAAGAGCTCGATCAGCCGCCCGGTGATCTTTTCACTGGTGACGTGGTTGTCAGTCTGCGCGTCGAACGTGATGCCTTTCACCACTTCGAAAATGTCGAAGCCCTGTTCGAGGCCCTTGCCGCGCGCGAAGTACATGTGTCCGTGCACCGCGAGCGTGGCAGCACCCTGCTTTTGTAGCGTTTCGGTGAAGAAGTCGTTCGCCTCGCTGTAGCCGGTGAAGAAGTATCCGGTGCGGTACAGCGTGGAGGCGTAGCGTCCGCTCAACCACGCGGCGACCGTCTGGGCTGTGTAGCTCGAAACCGAGCGATGGTTTTCGTACACCACCGACTCCTTCGCGAGCTTGGTAAGGTTGGGCGCAATCTCGCGCGAGTACCCCGCCCAGGGCATGTCGGCACGCAAGGAGTCGATCGTCAGGAACAGAACGTTCAGCGGTTCGGTCGGTCGGGTTGGTTTCGGCGGTTTTGGTGGCGCCGACGCGAGCGGCGCGGCGCTGAGGGCGCTGGCTGGTGCCGCCGAGGATGGGGCCGGCGCTGAGCTGGTGGAGCTCGCAGCTTTGGAGTCGCAACCGAGCACACCGCTCAGCAAGATGCCCCCCAGTAAGGCGGCGCGCGCAGGGCTCAGCCGGCGGGCATTCAGAGTTTCTTTCGAGCGAAGTTCGAACACGGCCTCTTGCTAGCGCAGGGCGTTCAAAGCTCCAAACAAAACCCTTCCCCGGGTCCGGCTCGCGCGGTTGCGGTTCGAGGCAGGCTCTGCTTAGCTCTTGCGCCATGAAGAGCCTGCGCACCTGGTCCCTGCTCGCGTTGCCTGTCGTTTGTCTACAGCTCGCGTGCTCGAGCCCGAAACCAGAACCGGAAACTCCTGCGAGCACCCCCGTGCCCGCACCGGAGCCCGACCCGGCCGTGCCGGCGAAGGCCGAAAGCTCGGATGCGCTGCGCACGGTCAACGCAGACGCGACCACCGTGATCCGAGTGCGGGGCGATCGCTTGCGCAGCGGCCCCGCGTTCGCCGCCATCACCGGCATGCGAAACACCATCCCCGAAATGCGCCAGGGACTCATGCTGGCCCAAGCGGGCTGTGGCTTCGACCTCGTCGACGCGATCCAAGAGATCGTGATCGGAGCGCGGCACGAGCACCGAAGCAGCCCGGACGAGCCGCTCGGACGCATCCAACTCGACCCCACCTCGGCCACGGCGGCGATCTTGCTGAACCGCCCAGCGGAGGATGCCCTGACCTGCATCGCCAACTTCATCCCGGTCGAAAAGAAGACCATCGGCGATAACCCCGCCCTGCTCCTGCCCAGCGGATTCGTCGTGCAAGCACACCACGAACTGGTGATCTTCACGCAGGCATCCGAGGCCGAGGCGGCGATGACGCGCATCCGGAACGCTGCGCCCCTAGATCCGGAGCTGCAAGCCACCCTGGATGCCAACCCCGAGGCTGCGCTGCTTGGTTTCGCGCGCGGGCACAACACGCTCCAGCTGAAGTGGGGCAGCGTGGCGGTGGCGCAGCCCGCTGGCGGCTTCGATCTGAAAGCCGTCGGTTTGGCCGAAAATGCCGAAGCTGCCACGAAGGTCACCTTCTACCTCGAGCAAGAGTTGGCGCGCCTGAAGGTCGCCGTCCAGCAGGCGGGCCCCGAGCTCCAGGCCGCCGGCGCGCTGGTCGACAAAGTCGAGGTGCAGAAACAGGACACCAGCGTCAGCGTGCACCTCGGGCTCGACAAACAGCAGGCCGAAACCTTCTTCTCCGACGTGTTGGTCAAGCTCGTGCAAGAGGGCGTCGGAAAGTACGCGAACAGCGCAAAAACCGCCGAGGCGCGCGACCACGTGATGCGCATCGCGCTCGCCCTCAGCGACCACGCCCGCGCCAAGCGCGCGAAGACAGCGTTCCCGCCGAGCGCCCCGCAGTCCCCGTCGGTGATCCCCGGCAAGCGCCCCACCGAGGTGGGACAGAGCTTCGAGCACCCGAGCTGGAAGGCGATCGGGTTCGCGCCGGGTGGACCCCTCTACTACTCCTACCAGTTCGTCACGGCCGCCGACGGCAAGAGCGTCGAAGTGATGGCCGAAGGCGACCTCGACGGCGACGGTGTGCGCTCCAAGTACTCCGTGAAGGTCAAAATGGACGGCGCCGAACCGCGCATCGATCCGGATCTAACGCGGCAGAACCCGTACGAGTGAGTGCGGGGCCTCGCAAAGCAGCGACTACCAACTCACTAGTGCGCTTACTGACCGAGTGCCGTCCACTTTGTGCAGGGGGCGAACTCATGACGCATAGGGTGGCTTCGCGACCGCTGGGTTGGCGCGACGCACAGTCATCAGCTCACTAGCCGCGGGGCCAGTAGGCTCTGCCCGCAAGTCACACGCGCACGTCGAGCTCGCTGCTCACCCCGCGAGTCGCCGCGAGCCGGTGGTGCCTGAGGACCGCGGGCGAGACGGCTTGTTCGGAGAGGCGCAGGTCGCGGGACAGGTGGGTGAAGTAGAGGATCTGGACGCGGTCGGCGAGCTCGCCCAGCACACCGAAGGCCGCGGCCGCCCGGTCGTCGTCGAAATGGATGAGCGCGTCGTCGAACACGAGCGGGATCGACGCGCCGCCTTTCACGTAGTGCTCGAGCGTTGCCAAACGCAGCGCCAGGTAGAGCTGGTACTGGGTGCCTTCGCTCAGCTGCGCCACGCCCACCTCGTCGCCGTCCGCGCGCACGCAGCCGAGCGTCCGCTCTTCCTGACCCACGCGCAGGCCCCGGTAGCGGGCCAGCGTGAGCCGCTGGAACAGCTCGCTGGCGCGTGTGAGCACCGGGCCCTGGTGGCGCTCGCGATAGCGGGCGATCTCGCGCTCGAGCAGGGTGCGCCCGAGCCGCACCCTGAGGTAACGCTCGAGCAATTCTCGGACCTGGGCCGCCCGCTGTTCTTGCTGCTGCACGGCGTGGGCGGCCGTTTCGTCGGTGTAGTACTCGAGGCCGCGCTCGAGCCTGTCGATCTCGATCGCGACTTCGTGAGCAGCTTTTTCGGTGTCTTCGAGGCGCGACCGCAGCTCTTCGCGCTCGACCCTGAGCGCGGCGGGCTCGCTCGCCGTCGCCTCGCTCACCATCTGCTCCAAGCTGAGGCCACCGCCCTGTGCGATCAGCTGATCTTCGAGCTCGTGCAGCCTGGTCGTGAGTTCGCGCGCCGCCCGCCACTGCCCTTCCAGGCGTTCGAGCTCGTTCAAGTCCGTGGCCTGCGAACGCTCGAGCAGCGCTCGCACGCGCGCGAGCAGTTGCTCCTGACGTTGGCGGTGATTCGACAGCTCGGCCGCGCGTTCGTCGAGCTCGATCGAAAGCCGCGTCCGCGTCTGCCGTTCTTGCACGGCCGTTTGGTAGCGCTCGGCGAGCCGTTCAGCGGCTTCGTCGACCGGGAGCCCGGCTAGATCGGGGGCGTGCCGCGCGACGAGCGGGGCCAGCGCGGCTTCGAACGCACGCGCGTCGCGCTCCATGCCGGCCACGCGGCGCCGGTTGTGCGGTAGCTCGTCGAGCTTGCGCGCCAACTCGACGCTGTCGTCGAGCAAGGCGAGCACCTCGTCCGTGCCTGGCTCGCCGCCGAGGCCGAGCGGCAGCACCGCCTCGGCCCAGGCCTCTTGCCAGGCGGCGAGCGGCGGCGCCGACACTCGCAGCGTGTGCGTCTCGCGTTCGACGCTGGCGACGAGTTGCTGCACCTCGAGCGCGAGGGTCTGTCGCTGCCGCTCGACCTGTTCGATGGCGTGAAGCCTGTCCGTGGCCATTTCGACGAGAGCGCCGGCAGCGAGCTCATCGGCAACAGCAGAGAGCCCAGCGCCTGCGAGCTCGCGCTTCAGCCGGCCGAGGCACGCCGCCCGCTCGGAGGCGAGCTCGCTCTGCTCGCGCTCGAGCCGCGCGATGCTGGCGTTGCCTGCCTGGAGCTCATCGAAGCGACGACGCCAGGCGATCATCTCGCGCGGGGAACGCAGCGCCACGGGCACGCCCTGCCAGGCGTCCCGCCAGCGCCGGTCGAACGCGGCGCGAGCCTTCACGGCGGCG
>Ga0315910_10005776_pt1 | contig 10105 bp, 6 predicted proteins | sample EdamamesoilMG_FD_204470 | JGI IMG/M metagenome (GOLD analysis project Ga0315910, IMG submission 204470) | Garden soil microbial communities collected in Santa Monica, California, United States - Edamame soil | ecosystem: Environmental > Terrestrial > Soil > Garden | place: USA: California... | reverse complement strand
TCCGCCGACGAGTTGGCGACCCACCCTGCAGCGCACTACCGTGCACGCGTTGTCGTCGCCATTGCAGGCTTTGGCAACGGTGTCTCACGCTCGAGCCAGGACGATCCGAAAACGTAGCGCGCAGCTCAATCGTCGCGCTCGATCGTTAAGAGGGCCGTGTTCTGGCGACATGCGCCCGCACCCTCGGATCGTGTTATACTCCTGCACGCGACCGCACGCTCGTCGCGTTCGAAGCGTTGTCGTGCTCATGCAACACGACTCGAGGGCCGTTTCCGCGGCGAGCGAACCGAGACGGATCGGATGTTCTCGGGCGGTCCGTACTGCATAAGCGATCGCGAAGTGTCACGTGCGTGTCACTTCGATGGCGCTACAAGCCAACCGAGGTCGAATGGCTATCCATGTCGAAGCGGATTTACTCACTGCGGAGCCGGAGCGGGTTCTGACCGCGGTGAGCGCTCCTCCCGTGCTGCCGGTGCCGGCCAGCCCATCTCAGCCGACGGCTGCGCCCGTGCCAAAGAAGGGCGGGCACCTGGACGAGCGGCCGTCTCGGTTCTTGAATCGAGAGCTGAGCTGGTTGCGGTTCAACCGGCGGGTGCTGGCCGAGGCAATGGACGAACGCCTGCCGCTGCTCGAGCGTGTTCGTTTCCTGTCCATCTTCCAGAGCAACCTCGATGAATTCTTCATGATCCGCATCTCCGGTCTGCGCACGCAGATGGCGGGGGCTGCGACCGAGCGCTCGCCGGATGGGCTCACGCCGAGCGAGCAGCTCGCCAGCGTGCGCGCGGACCTGCTGCCCACGCTCGACCAGGGCTCCATGCTCTGGAGCGGAGACCTGCTCGGCAAGCTGCGCGAAGCCGGCGTCCGCGTGCTGTCCTATGCGGAGCTGAAGAAGAAGCAGAGCAAGCTGCTGAGGCGCCATTTCAAGGACTGGATCTTCCCGGCGCTCACCCCGCTCGCCTTCGATCCGGGGCATCCCTTCCCGCACATCTCCAACCTGTCCATCAACCTCGCCGTCGTCGTGCGCGGCCCGAACGGCTCGGAGAAGTTCGCGCGCATCCGCGCGCCCGCCATCTTGCCGCGGCTGGTCCGCATCCCCGACGAAGACAAGGCGGACAAATACGACGAGCTCGGCCTTCAGAACATCGAAGAGCCCAACTTCGTCTGGCTCGAGGAGGTGATCGCCGCGAACCTCGATCTGCTCTTCCCGCAGATGGACGTCGTCGCGTCGTACCCCTTCCGCGTGACGCGCGACGCGGACGCGGAGATCGAGGAGGACGAGGCGGCCGATCTGCTGACCGCGGTATCCGATGTCGTGGGGCGCCGCCATTTCGGGCGGGTCGTGCGGCTCGAGATCGGCGGCAACATGCCCGAGCGCATCCGCGACATCTTGACCGTCAACCTCGAGCTGCTGCCCTACCAGGTGTACACGACGACGGGGCCGCTCGGCCTCTCGGACCTGGCGCAGCTGGCCTCGCTCGAGCTCCCGCACCTCAAGTATCCGCCGTTCGCGCCCGCGCAGAGGCCGATCGGGACACGCAGCAAGGATATTTTCCGGCGTATCGCCCAGAAAGAGATCCTGCTCTATCACCCCTACGACTCGTTCGACACGGTGCTCGAGCTGTTGCGCACCGCCGCGCACGATCCGGACGTCATCGCCATCAAGCAGACGTTGTACCGGGTCGGCCCCGACTCGCCCATCGTCCGCCTGCTCAAGGAAGCCCGCGAGAACGAGAAGCAGGTCGCCGCTCTGGTCGAGCTGAAGGCGCGCTTCGACGAGGAGAACAACATCGTCTGGGCGCGCGAGCTGGAGGACGCGGGCGTGCACGTGGTCTACGGCATCGTCGGCCTCAAGACGCACGCCAAGATGACGCTCGTGGTGCGGCGAGAAGCCGGCGGCATCCGCAACTACGTGCACTTGGCAACGGGCAACTACAACCCGGTGACGAGCCGTATCTACACGGACATCGGTCTACTGACGAGCGACCCGGAGATCGCTCGCGACGTGCTCGATCTCTTCAACGGGCTCACGGGCTACTCGGGCAAGACGGAATACAAACATCTGCTGGTCGCGCCCGCGTCGATGCGCACGCACCTCATCGAGCGCATCGAGCGCGAGATCGTCTGCCAGCGCTCCGGCAAGGCGGGGCACATCGCGATGAAGTGCAACGCGCTGACGGACGACGCGGTGATCGACGCGCTGTACCGCGCGTCTGCCGCGGGTGTGCGCATCGAGCTCCAGGTGCGCGGCATGTGCTGCCTCAGGCCCGGGATCGCCGGCTTCAGCGATACGATCACCGTGAGCTCGGTGGTCGGTCGGTTCCTCGAGCACGCTCGCTTATACTACTTCGGCAACGGGGGCGACGAAGAGCTCCTGATCGGCAGCGCGGACATGATGCTGCGCAACCTGGAACGCCGGGTCGAGGTGCTTTTCCCCATCAAAGATCCGAAGCTTCGCGCCAGCATTCGTGACAGTATCCTGCGCGTGTCGCTGGAAGATACCGCGAAGTGCTGGCTGCTCCAGCCCGACGGCTCCTACGAGCGCCGAAAGCCGCGCCCGGGTGAGCTGCCGTTCAGCTCGCAAGAGCACTTCTCGAGCACCGGTGGCCGTTGGCGAGAGGAGTGAAGGGTGGATGTGCTCGTCGTTCGACATGGCGTGGCCCAGGATCGGGTCGAGGCCGAGAGCCAAGGCGTGACCGATGCTGAGCGCCCGCTGACGGCAGACGGCCAGCGGCGAATGAAGGGCGTCGCGCGCGGCCTGTCGAAGCGGGTCCCCGAGGTGGACATCTTGATCTCGAGCCCGCTGCTGCGCGCGCGGCAGACGGCTGAGCTCCTGCGGGAGCGCTACCGAGGCCTCGGTTGCATCGAGAGTGAGGCGCTATTGCCGGAGGCCGAGCCCGAGGCTCTCGGTCAGGTCCTGAGCGGGCACGCCAGCCAGCGCGTGGTGGCGGTGGTCGGCCATGAGCCGCACCTGAGCGGCTGGGTGGGCTGGTCTCTGGCGGGGGAGCCTTGCTCGCTCGTGGAGCTGCGCAAGGGCGGGGCCTGTCTCTTGCGTTTCGAGGGTGCCGTTTCGGCCGGCGGGGCCCGCCTGCACTGGCTGCTGACTCCGGCGCTCGCGCGGCGGCTCGGATGAGCGCCGACGAGCAGCGTACGTCCGGCGCCAAACCCTCGAGCGCGCCGGCCGCGGCGGCCACGCTCGACAGCGAGCCGGCGGCTCCCTCGGGCGAGCTGGTCGCCCCCGACGGGCGCACCTTGGCGGCGGTCGACCTCGGCTCGAACAGCTTCCACATGGTGCTCGGGCGCGCCCTCGAGGGGCAGCCAGTCATCACCGACCGCATGAAGGAGATGGTGCAGCTCGGCGCCGGCCTCGACGCCGAGCGGCGGCTGGGCGAGGGCGCTCAGCAACGCGCGCTCGCCTGTCTCGCCCGGTTCGGGCAGCACATTCGCGGTTTGCCCGCCGACAACGTGCGGGCCGTGGGCACGAATACGCTGCGGGTGGCGCGCAACGTGGACGGTTTCTTGGCGCGCGCGGCGCACGCGCTCGGGCACCCCATCGAGGTGATCAGCGGCATCGAGGAGGCGCGGCTGATCTTCGCGGGGGTCCTGCGCGAGCGCCCGCAAAAGGACGAGCGGCTCCTGGTGGTGGACATCGGCGGCGGCAGCACCGAGCTGGTGATCGGCGAGCGCGCTCCGCTGGAGCTGGAGAGCCTGTACATGGGCTCGATCACGATGATGCAGCGCCACTTCGAGGACGGCAAGATCAGCGCCAAGCGCTTCCGCCGAGCGGAAGTGACGGCCTCGCAGGAGCTCGAGACGATCCAGGAGCGCTTTCGGCGGCTCGGTTGGCGAGCGGCGATCGGGGCATCGGGCACGGTGCGGGCGGTGGCGCGCGTGCTCACGGCGCAGGGCTGGGGCGACGGGGCGATCACGCCGGCCGCCGTCGCCAAGCTGCGCGACGCGGTGATCGCCGCTGGCAGCGTGGAGCGGCTCGGGCTACCGGGCCTCAACCGCTCCCGGGCCAGCGTGTTTCCGGGCGGTCTGGCCGTGTTGTCGGCGGTGCTCGAGATGCTCGGGGTCGAGCGGATGGAGGTGAGCCAGAGCGCGCTGCGCGAGGGCCTGCTCGAGGATCTGCTCGGGCGGGTGCTGCGGCGTGACGTGCGCAGCATCACCGTGGATCAGCTGATGGAGCGCTACCACGTCGACAAGCGCCAGGCGTCGCGCGTGGAGAGCACCTTGCTCGAATTGCTGACGCAAGTGACCGACGCCTGGAGCTTGCCGCCGGTGCGCGCGCACGAGCTCAGCTCGTGGGCGGCTCGGCTGCACGAGATCGGGCGCGACGTCGCGCACAGCCACTATCACAAGCACGGCGGCTACATCATCACGTACGCCGACATGCCGGGCTTCTCGCGGCAAGAGCAGCGCCAGCTGGCGGCGCTCGTGCGCGCGCATCGCCGCAAAGTTCCCAACGCGCTGCTACGCGAGGTCCCAGGCAGCGAGCGCTTGCTCGAGCACCTCGCGGTGTTGCTGCGCTTGGCCGTGTTGTTGCATCGGAGCCGGGGCGACGCGCCTCGCCTCGAGCTCGTGCCGGGTCGCCGAGCGCTCGAGCTGCGTTTTGCGCCGGGCTGGCTCGAGCAGCATCCGCTCACCCACGCCGACCTGCTCGAGGAGGCCGAGGTGCTCAAAGGCTCTGGGTTCGAGCTGAAAGTGCCGGTGATGAGCGTATGACAGACCTGCAATCCGCGCAGCCGAACGGCGAAGGTAACCAGGCGCCAGCGGCGCTCGCGCCGCCGTCCCTGGGCACCCACCTCGGGTCCATGATCGACGGGCGCTTGCACAAGCTCGGCCGTACGCTGAAGGCCGCTTACGCGGAGCGCAGCGTGGACGCCGTGCACGATCTGCGCGTGGTGTCGCGGCGCCTGCGGGCCTTCGGCGTCACCTTTGAAGACGTCCTCGAGAGCAAACGTCGAGAGCGACTGCACCACAGCTTGCGCCGAGTGGCCAAGGCGGTGGGGTCGGTGCGCGATCGCGACGTGCAGATCGCGCTGATCGCCGACCGCGCCGAGCGCGCGAGCAGCGAGCTGGAGCGCGCGGGCGCCGACTATCTGCTGGAGTTGCTCGAGGTGCGGCGCGCCAAGAGCGCCAGCAAGGCCAAAAAAAGGCTGGGACGCCTCGACGTGGAGTCCGTCTCGCGCCACGTCCGGCGCGCGGCGCGGGACGTCCTCGAGCAGTTCTTGCCGAGCGCCGGGCAGCGCACCTACGCGCACGCGTTGCTGGATCGATTGGTGCGAGAGGCGGCCGTGCAGGCGCCTCGCGATCTGGAGAGCGAGCACGTCGAGGAGCTGCATCGCCTGAGGATCGACATCAAGGAGCTGCGTTATGCGCTCGAGCTTTTCGAGCCGCTGTTTGGCGAGCACTTCAGCGCGCTCCACGAGCGCGCGACCGAGCTGCAAGACGCGCTCGGCCAGCATCGCGACCTGTTCGTGTTGTGCGAGGCGCTGAGCGCCGAGCGCTCGGCACTGGTCGAGCGCGGCCGGCATGGCCTGGCGGAGTCGGTGGCGGCCGTCGAGGCGGCGCTGGTCGAGCAGCGCCGCGCCGTGTTCGAGCGGTTTCGAGAGCAGGGCTTCGACCCCAAGTGGTGGCACCAGCGGCTGTCGCTCGCGCTTCGCGGCGCGTGAGCCCGGCGCTGGGCTGGCGCCGGCGCGGCGGCAGCGATTCAGGCGCAGGGCGACTGTCCCGGCGGCGCTGCCACGCCCGGTAGTCCGCGCTGAGGTAGTGCCGGATTGGCGTGCCAGCTCGCCCCAGACGGGACACGGCGGAGTCCGCCTCGCACGAGCGGGACCGGCCGCTAGGACCGCGCTGGCGCGCCCGCGGGAGCGCTCGTCACGCGACCAGCTCCCGTTCAGCGGCCAGCGACGAACGCCGAGCCTCGGCGCGAGTAGCGGCCTCCCGAGCCTCCTCGGCAGCGGCATTCGGCGCCGTGTGCGGCGTTACCGCGCTCTCGGGGGCGTCGGAGCGCGCGCCAGGCTGTCCAGCGCGCGCGACGGGGCGCGCGACCATCGGAGAGCGGCGCGCCGTGATGATCTTCCAGAGCAAGGCCACGGCCCGCGGCGCCAGGCGCAGCAGGATGTGAAACGGGATGGTTCGCCGAGGTGTCGCCATAGGAGGGGGACGCGCCGGGGAGAGCGCGCCTCGCGGCGTCGAAGTGCAATCGGTGTGCCTGGCGCTGCCCGGCGGCACCCTCGCTTCACCCCGCGTATCACCCGCCGCGCGGCCTCATGGCGACGGACGTCCGGCGCAGGCATCCTCGCGAGATGCGTTTCACCCTCGAGACCATCGGTTTCGTCCGCTCCTCGCTCGTCCGTCGGGAGCTCGCGCCGCGCCAGGGAGACGAGGGCGGGGCCCGCGCGCGGCTCGAGCTCGGAGCCAGCGTTCATGATGGCCTGCGCGGTATCGTGCCGGGCGACGAGCTCGTGGTGCTCACCTGGCTGCATCAGGCCCAGCGCGACGTGCTGCTCACCCATCCGCGCAACGAGCTCGATCGTCCGTTGACCGGCGTCTTCGCCACGCGCTCGCCGGATCGCCCGAACCCGATCGGTCTGCATCGAGTGCGCGTGCTGGCCGTGGCGGACGGCGCGCTCGAGGTGGAGCCGCTCGAGGCCATCGACGGTACACCGATCGTCGACATCAAGCCCGTGCTGGCGGCCCTGGACCACTGACCCGGTCGTGCTCGGGCGCGGAGCGTTGCACGCCCATGAGACACTCTTCGCCCCGGATCGCCGCGTCACGCGATCGCTGTGATCGCGCAATTTTACGCTGATGTTCGAGAGTTTCTGATTACGCGGCGGACCATGTGGCCGGCAGCCCCGCGGGTGGGGTTGACAGCGAGGCCGCGGCGTTCGAAGTGAACGCGGATGGCACGAATCGTTCGTGGCCGTGGCGGCTGCGAACTGCGCCGCCCGCCCGCATCTGCTAGGTTTTTGCCACCCCTCGATTGAAGGACGCGCGGGCCGAGCCAGTATCCCGGCTCACCCTCGTAGCTTGGAAATGAAACGGACGACGAGAGTAATAGCTTCTGGCTCGGTGGCGTCGCTGCTGGCGTGGGCCTGTGCGAAGGATTCGCCGGGTGTGTACGTGGCGCCGCCGGACGAGAGCGAGCCCGCGGCCAGCGGCGGAACGGCGGGGGACATCTTCCTGGTCGATGACGAAGACCCGGAGCCCTCGCGCGGCGGTACGTCGAGCGTGGGTCAGCTCGGTCCGGATGGCAGCTGCCTCGCGCCGCAGGGCGACTCGAGCTGCGCCGGCGAGGTGTTCGAGGGCGAGAGCGTCCCGGTCGACATCCACATCGTCTTCGATCAGTCGGGATCGATGTGTGCCTGTCTGGACCCCGGCGCTGGGCAACTCTGTGTCGAGCCGTGCGAAACGACCCGCCTCGATGCGGTTCGGCAGGCGATCGAAACGTTCATGCTCGACCCGAACAGCGCCGGCATCGGCGTCGGTCTCGGGCTGTTTGGCCAGCAGCCGATCGGCTCGACGAGCTGCGACGCGGCCGAGTACGGCACGCCCGTCGTCGACATCGGGACGCTGCCCGAACGCGCCGCGTCCCTGACCGCGGCGCTGGGCGAGCTCGCGCCCGTCGGCGAGACGCCGACGGGGCCCGCGCTGCGCGGCGCGTGCGAATATGCGCGCGACTATCGCATCACGGCGCCCGATCATCAGGTCGTGCTGCTGCTGTTGACCGACGGCAGGCCAGAAGCGCCGTCGACGTGCCAGGGCGGGGCCGGACAGTGCTGTCCCACGCTGGACGACGCCGTCGTCGCCGCCGACGAGTGCCGGAACCAGATCGGTATTCGCACGTACGTGCTCGGCGTCGGGCCGCTGCTCGACAACCTCGATCAGATCGCCGCCGCGGGCGGCACGGAGCGAGCCTATCTGGTGCAGGGCGGAGACGTCGGCACCGAGGTGTTGACCGCGTTGAACCGCATTCGCGGCGCGGCAGCGATCCCGTGCGAGCTGGCGCTGCCCGCGGCGCCGCTCGGCGGGGCCCTGGATCTGACCACGGTCAACCTCGAATACTCCAGCAACGACTGTCAGATCACGCCGTTCTCCGCCGTGCAGGGCGCCGAGGAATGCGGCGACGAGGACGGTTGGTTCTACGACAGCCCGGATTCGCCTCAGCGCATCCTGCTCTGTCCGCGCAGCTGCGAGCGCGTCTCGGGCCCGGGCGGGAACCTGCTCTACTCGGTCGGCTGCGACACCCGCATCCGCTGAGGCGTTGCCCGGCTGCCCCCGGGGGGAGAGCGTGCCGGGGCCCAGACGACGTTCTGGGCCGGCACGCCGCGGGCGCGCGCGCTGGGGCTCCGTGTGCGGCGGCGGCGAGTGCCCCTCGGCCGTCGCTGCGAGCGGCCGAAGGCGGCTCACAAAAGCCCAGAGCGCCGGGGCCCCCGTTCGGGATGGCCACGGCGCTCTGGCAGACCCACCGGCGGCTCGCCGAGCCGCCGGTGTCGCTTCCGTCCAGCGCCTCAGTTGAGGAACTGGTCGCAGCGGTTGTCTTCCGGCCGGTTCTCCGAGACGGTCGACATGATGCAGAGGCTCTCCTCGAACGTGTCGGTGAAGTCATCGCGACTGATACCGACGCCGTTCCGCAGCGGGGCGAGCCGCGGATCGAGCAGGTTGAGGAAGTCGTCGAGCTCTTCCGGTGTCAGGCCCAGCTCACCCGCCGCCGTCGGCAGGTCGATGTCGACGTTGAAGCGCCGGAAATCGGCCGCGATCGGGTCGGCACCCGAAGTCGGCAGACCGATGAACTCGAGCGAGGTCTGGAAGTTGCGAGAGTCCTCGGCGATGTATTCGGCGAACTCGGCGGGATCGAGATAGATCTCATCCACGATCTCGAAGTCCTCCCGGTCCAGACGGCGCCGGTTGTCGAACACGAACTGGCGGACCTCGTCGGTCACCATGTTGAAGCCCTGCGCGTGGCAGTTCGAGCAAGACACCGCGGTGCGCGCGATGAAGTCTTCCTGGAAGGTGTCGAGCAGCAGGTTGGACTCGCCGACGATCTGGTCGTTCGCGTCGGCGATGATGAAGGCCAGCATGCCGTTCGGCAGCGTGAAGATCACGTCCGTGCCGCCCCGATCGAAATCGAACGGGTCGGAGAAGATGCTGCCGTTGCCGTCCGGGTCTGCGTCGAAGCTCTGCCAGAACACGCCTTGGCGCACGCCGATCTCGTGACGCTCGACCACGCGGTCTTCGCGCGAGATCGCCGAGCGGGTGGTGCCCGCACGGACGGCTTCGCCCTCTTCGAGGTTGTCCTGCACGTCGATGCCCAGGTCGTTCGCGATGAAGTCCTGGAGCGAGCCGCCGACGTCCACGCCGATCAGCCCGTAGTAGACGTCACCGATGGTGGCGACGGCCAGCATCGAGTCGGCGGTCATGATCGGCACGTCGGTCCCCGTGTCGTCGCGGATGTTCTCCGCGTCCTGGCCCTCGAACGGGATCGCGTACGGGTTGTTGGCGATGATCGCCTCCCAGCCATCGTTGAACGTCTGCCCGTTCACGTCGATGTCGCGGTCCCAGTCGTAGTCGCGGATGTCGATGCGGTAGATCAGGTTCTCGTCGTCGATCGCGACCGGCGTGCCCACGCTGGCTCGGGTCGAGAGCATGTTCAGCATCTTGACCATGGCGAAGCGCTCGCGATCGAGCGTGTTGCCGCACGAGCCCGCGTTGTAGCGGTTCGTGAGCGTGATGTAGCGCGCGTTCTCGACGTCGTTGCCCTCGAGGCTGCGCACGTCGGTTTCGACGGCCTGATACAGGTCGTCGAAGCTGATCAGCTGACCCTCGCAGCTCTCGGCCGGACGATACTCGGGCCAGAACAGCGGATCGTCGATGAAGTCGGCGACCTGGGCGATTTCCCGATCGCTCGGGCGCGGGCCCTCGTTGTTGAGCGGGGGCATGCTGCCCTCGCGCATGCGCACGACGACCGGCGACGCGGCAGCGTTCAGAGGGATGAGCTTGCCCTCGTTCACGAGCTGGTCGATGTCCTCGATGTAGTTCATGCCGGCGCGGGCGTCCGCGCTCGACAGCTGCGGGCCGTGACACTGACCGCAGTTGAGAC
>Ga0315910_10005775_pt1 | contig 10106 bp, 9 predicted proteins | sample EdamamesoilMG_FD_204470 | JGI IMG/M metagenome (GOLD analysis project Ga0315910, IMG submission 204470) | Garden soil microbial communities collected in Santa Monica, California, United States - Edamame soil | ecosystem: Environmental > Terrestrial > Soil > Garden | place: USA: California... | reverse complement strand
AGCCTCGGTCACTTCGGCGATATCCACGCACTCATCGGCGGTATGGGAACGCCGGCTGGTGCCGGGCCCCACCTTGATAGCGTCGCGATCGTTGAGGAAGACCCAGTCGGAGCAGGTGGGACTTCCGTACGCCTTCGCGGCGGGACGCTGCCGCTGGGCGACGGCCCGCAGGCGTGAGTTCGCCGGCGTCTCGCAGGGAACGAGCCGCGTCGAGGTCACGACGACATCCGAGCTGAGTGCCGCCTCGAGTGCCCGGCCGATCTCCTCGTGGGTCCAGCTCGGCGTGCTGCGGATGTCGAGCACCGCTCTCGCTTCCGGTGGCGTCACGTTCCGGCTGATGCCTGCCTCGACCATCGTCGGCGTGATGGAGACCTTGCCGAGGATCGGATGCGTCCGGTCCTGGCAGAGTTCGGCGAGCTTCACCAGGTCCCGCGCGAGGGCGACGGCGGCGTTGGTGAACTGTTCGCCTGCCGCGTAGCCGGCATGGCGCTGGTCGCCGTGGGCCACGAGGTCCGCCATCATGAGGCCGCGCTGCGCCACCGCGAGGTCGAGGTTGGTGGGTTCGCCGACGAGTGCCGCGTCCACGGTGCCGGCCTTCTTCAGGAGCTCGGGCATCGAGGTGTGCTTCGTCTCCTCGCCGAAGCCGAGGATCACGACCACCCGTCCATGACGCGGCCCGCCGGCATCGGCGAGGTCGTGCGCGGCCATGAGCATCGCAGCGACCGAAGCCTTGGCATCGCCGGACCCGCGGCCGTAAAGCCGGCCATCCTCGATCAGCGGGACCCAGGGATCGCGGGTCCAGCCTTGCCCTGCGGGCACCACGTCGAGGTGCGACACCAGTGCCAGCGTCGGCCCGGGCCTTTGTGCCCGCACCTCCACCCGCACACCAGTGTCGTCGCGGACGACATCGAGCCCCCAGCCGCGCGCCGTCTCCTCGACGAAGCGCGCGACCGGCTCTTCCTCGCCACTCACCGACGGAATGGCGACGAGGTCCCGGAGGAGCTCGATCTCAGCCGGCCAGGTCGACGCCAAGGTAGGTCGCCTTCTCCTTCCGGCCGACGATCATGGTGCCGCAGCCGGCACCGGTGAACACCTCGAGCAGCAGCGCATCGGGTGTGCGCCCGTCGATGATGTGGGTGCGCTCGACCCCGCTGGTCGCCGCCCGGATACAGGCCTCCACCTTGGGACGCATCCCTCCCGTGAGTGCGCCGCTCGCCATGAGCGACGTGAGGTCGTCCGGGTCGGCAAAGGTCACGAGCGAGGACGGGTCGTTCCGGTCCCGCAGCACCCCGGGCGCGCCGGTGAGGAAGATCAGCTTGAGGGCTCCCAGCGCCACGGCGATGGACTCGGCGACGGAGTCGGCATTGACGTTGTAGACGTTCCCCTCGTCGTCGCCCGCCAGGCTCGCGATCACGGGCACGCAACGCGCGTCCATCAGGGTGTTGAGCACGTGCGGGTCGACCCGCTCGATGTCACCCACGTGCCCGTAGTCCACCGTTTGGGACTTCCCGGCGTCGTCGACCACGGTGACCGGGGGGCGCCGCCGGGCAGTGAGCAGGTCGGCATCCACGCCGCTCAATCCCACCGCCTGCAGCCGGTGCTCTCGCAGGGCCGCGAGCAGGTCGGTATTGAGCTGGCCACCGTAGACCATCTTCGCCACCTCGAGCGCCTGGTCATCGGTGACACGCCGGCCGGCGACGATCACCGGTTCCGCGCCCAGCCGGCGGCTGAGCGCCGAGGCCTGCGGACCGCCACCGTGCACCACCACGAGCCGGATGCCGAGCGACGCCAGCAGCGCGAGCTGCGCCGACACGTGGTCGAGCACCTCGGGATCGCTCACCACGTCGCCGCCGAGCTTCACGACGAAGACGCGATCGCGATAGGCGCGGACGTACCGGAGCGCCCCCTTGAGTCCTGCAATTCCCTTCGACGAATCAATGGTCACGATAGGTTCCTCTTCACTGTTCACTCTTCACTGTTCACCGCTGTCCGATCATCTCCAGCAACAGGGCCCGCTGCGCATGCAGCCGGTTCTCCGCCTCGTCCACCACGACCGAGTTCGGGCCGTCGATTACCGCGTCATCCAGCTCGACGTTGCGGCGAACGGGAAGGCAGTGCATCACCAGGCCCTTGCCGCCGCGAGTGGACCGAAGCCGCGGCGACGTGAGCCGCCAGTCGCGGAGGCTCGCGCGGAGCGCGGCCTCCGCTTCCGGTTGCCCGAAATGCTTCACCGATCCCCATGACTTCACGTACACGGCGTCGGCACCGACCGTGGCTTCATCGGGATCGTTGCTGATGTGGATCATCGCGCCGTTGTCCTTCGCGATCTGCCGGACGAGCGCCGTGTCGTCGGGATCCATCTCGTAGCCCTCGGGTCGCGCGATGACGACCTCCATGCCGAGCATCGCGGCGGCGATCGCCGCGCTGGCCGGGACGGCTGTCGGTAGCGCCTTCGGGTGCCAGGCCCACATGAGCACGAAACGCTTCCCCCGGGGATCTCCCAGCTTCTCGCGCAGGGTGAGTGCATCGGCCAGGCCCTGGCAGGGATGCCGGCGGTTCGACTCGAGGTTGATCACCGGCTTCTCGCAGTACTCGGCGAACCGCCGGATGACGAGGTCCTGCCGCACGGTCTCCCAGTCGGTCCCGCGCGGGAAGGTGCGAACCCCGAGGACGTCGGCGTACCGGCCAAGGACCCGCGCCGCATCCTTGATGTGCTCGACCGTGGTGCCGTCCATTACCGCACCGGGCTCGGTCTCGAGGGACCAGCTTCCCTTCCCCGGCTCCAGCACGATGCCATGCCCGCCGTGGAGGAACATCGCCGCCTCGAAACTGGCACGGGTGCGAAGGCTCGGGTCCATGAAGATCATCGCCATGATCTTCCGCTCCAGCCCGCCGCTCACCTCGCCGCGCTTGACGCGTGCCGCCAGGTCGAGCAGGGCCAGGCATTGCTCCTGCCCCCACGATTCCATCGAGAGGAAGTCACGCTTCATCAACGCGTCTCCGGTGTGCGATCACCAGTGCCAAGTAGGAGGGATGCGAGCGCCGCCGGCTGGTCGAGCGGAATCCAGTGGCTCGTGCCTTCGACCGGCGTCACCTCGAGTTCGCCGTGCTGCGCATGCAGTGCCATGGGCGAGTCGTTGGCCGAGTCCACCACCAGCTTGACCGGCCCTGGGTACTGCGCCAGCAGCTCGAGGGGATTGGTGCTGAAGAGCGCGGTGTATCCACCCACCAGCACGCGCTGGTCGGTCGCCGTCAGGCTCTCGAGCACGCGCGCGCGGGTCGCCGGCGTGGCACGCTCGAGGTTGGCCTCGTAGGCCTCCCGGACAAAGCCGGCGCCCTGCTCTCCCGCGACACCGGCCAGGAAATCCTCGAGCGCCGCGGCCGGCACGCCGTCCATCGAGCCACCGGCATCGACCAGCGCCAGTGCGATCACGCGGGTAGGCACCCGTGCGGCAACGGCGAGCGCCACGAGGGCGCCGAAGCTGTGGCCCACGAGGATGAAGCGCTGGAGCCCGGCGGCGTCGGCAGCGGCGATGACGTCACCGGCGAACTCATCCAGCCCGAAGCGAACCGTCCTCTCCGTCTTCTCCGCCGTCTCCGCCCCATGTCCCCTGAGGTCGACCGCCACCGCCCGATGCTTCTCTCGCAGGATCGGCAGCACACCCGACCAGAAGTCGCGCCGCCCGCCCAGGCTGTGGAGTAGCAGGAAGGCCGGCGATCCCTGCCCGCCATCATCCATCCCGATGGGCTGGGTCACGCCAGCACCGTGCGCAGGCCCTGGAGTACCAGCGCCGCCTCGTCATGGGAGAAGTTGAGCGGCGGGAGGAGCCGCAGCACTTCGGGATCACTCGCCGTACCGGTCAGGATGCGCTGGCCGAAGAGCGCCTTCTGCACCTGCGCGGCAGGCCGGCCCACCCGGAGGCCGAGCAGGAGGCCATGCCCCTGCACGGCGAGTCCCAGCTCGACGGCACCTTCACGGAGCTGCTTCCCGACCGCGACGGCGTTCTGGAGCAATCCCTCCCGCTCGAACACGTCGAGCGTCGCGAGTCCCGCGGCACACGCGAGCGGGCCGCCGCCAAAGGTGCTGCCCAGGTCGCCGGTGGTGACGCCCTCTGCGAGGAAGCCGTTCACGACGACCGCCGCCATCGGGAAGCCGGAACCGATGCCCTTGGCCATCGTGATGGCGTCCGGCGTCACGTCGTAGAACTCCGCGGCCGTGAACGCGCCGAGCCGGCCGGTGCCGCATTGGATCTCGTCGAAGATGAGTGCCGCACCGTGGCGGGTGCATGCCTCGCGCGCCGCCCGCAGGAACTCGTGCGAGCAATCGCGCGCACCCGACATCCCCTGCACCGGCTCGACGATGAGGGCCGCAACCGAGTCGTCGATCGCCCGCTCGATCGCCTCGACGTCGTTGAAGGGCACCTTGAGCGAGAGCGGGATCTCCGCCCGCCGTGCACCGGCCTCGTACTTGGCTCCATCAGTGACGGCCAGCGTGGCAACGGTGCGGCCGTGCCAGCCGCCGGTGACGGAGACGATGACGCTTCTGCCCGTGCGCTTCCGCGCCAGGCTCATCGCGTTCTCGTTCGCCTCCGCGCCCGAGTTGCAGAAGAAGACCTGGTCGAGTCCTTCCGGCATCAGCGCGACGAGCCGTTCTGCCAGCTGTGCGCGTTTGGGATGCGGCAGCACCGTCGAATAGAAGATGAGCTCGGCCGCCTGCTCGGCGATCGCGCGCACCACGTGCGGATGGGAATGACCGGTGCTCGCGACCGCATGGCCGCCGTAGGCGTCGAGCCAGCGATTGCCATCGGTGTCGATGATCCAGCTTCCCTCGCCCCTCGCGGGCACGAGCGGAAATTGGGAATAGACGGGCAACAGGGCGTCCGGGCGACTGGGCGTCTGGGCGTCAATCAGCATGGAAATATCCCTCCCCCGATCAACCCTCGTGTCTCCTCGATGCCGAGTGCGAGGTTCATCGCCTGCACCGCCTGGCCACCGGCACCTTTCACCAGGTTGTCGATCACGATCATGACCTGCACTTCGCTGCCCCGCTCGTCCTGCGCCGCAAAGAGCTGAGCCTCGTTGGTGCCGACGACATGGGTCAACTCGGGCGGCTGCTCCAGCACCCGCACGAACGGCCGCCCTGCGAAGGCGCCGCGATAAAGCTCGGACACATGCTTGCCCTGCAACGCCCCCTCGGGGAGTCGAGCATGCAGCGTGAGGTGGATGCCGCGCACGAACGGGCCACTGTGGGTCATGAGGCGGGCAGTCGCATCGTCACGCCCGGTCCACTTGCGCCAGCTCCCCAGCACCTCGGCCTCATGCCGGTGCGAGAGGACCGAGTACGCGAACATGTTGTGCGCCCGCGCGGGATGATGCGTGGTGGGCCGCGGCTGGACTCCCGCGCCACTCGAGCCGGTCACGGCGAAGAGCGAGGGCGCGAGTCCATCGATGCCGGCCAGCGGATAGAGCGCGAGCTGCGCGGCGGTCGCGAAGCAGCCCGGTGCGGCGATCGCGGACGCGCCCCGAAGCGCCGTCCCCTCAACGTCGGCCAGGCCGTAGCGGAAGAGCGGAACGACCTGCGGCGCCGGATGGGCACCATAGTAGCGCTGGTACAGCGCGAGGTCGGCAACCCGGAAGTCGGCCGCGATGTCCACGATGAGGCCCGCGCGCTTGCCGAAGAGTTCGGCAGCCACGCGTGACGATTCGCCATGCTCGAGTGCCAGGAACACCACGTCGGCATCACTGGCAGCATCGGCCGCCGCGAGCGACTCAAATGGCCGGTCGGTGAGCGCGCGCAGTTGCGGGTGCACCTCGCCGACCGGCTTTCCCGCCTGGCTCCGGCTGGTCGCGACCCATTCCGTCACGTCCGGATGCGAGAGGAGGAGGCGAAGGAGCTCGCCGCCGGCGTATCCGGCGGCACCAATCACCGCGACCTTCATTGTCAGGCGATCGCCAGTTCGGATGCGGGGCGCTGCGCCTTCCAGCGCTCCACCGACGCCTGCACCACCTCGAGCAGCGCCGGTGACTCACGCCGGGCATTGAAGGCGGGCAAGCCGAGCTCGGCGTTGACGAAGTCGCGACCGACCTCGTTGTCGGTGGCGGGACCGGTGATCACGGTGATCGGCAGGTTGAAGCGATCGCGCATGACCTCGCGCGCGCCCCAGCACCCGACCGGATCGGGGGCGGCCATCACCCACGCCGCACCGACGGCCGAGAGCTCGCGGTCGGCCAGGATGTCCTGCACGCCGTACTCGCCCAGGATGCCGTCACCCAGCTCGGCCACGATGATGTCGGGACGCGACTGGGCGAGGCGATTGAGGATGCCCTTGGCACTCGACACGGTGACACCGGGATGGGTGCTGGCGATACCAATGTCGTTGAAGGTCAGCGATGCCACGGCGCCGGCGTCCATCATCGAGAGCGCGTCGCGCATGAGCGACACGCCGGTGAGCTTGGCCGCCGCCACCCGGAGTCCCACCTGGAAGAAGCCGCGCACCAGCTCGGTCGCCGCCACGGTCTTCCCGGCGTTCATGCAGGTGCCGGCGATGTAGACCACCGGGACATCGCAGGTCAGCGAGTCCGACGCCGGCACGGCGCGATCCCTGATGTGCGTCGGCCGTCCCACCCGGTCACCGAGTTCGGGGAAGGTGAGGATCGCTCCCAGCACCTCAGCCTTGAACGGCGACCCGATGTCGGGATTGGCCGAGGTGCACTTCCCCAGGATGCCTCCCAGGTTCAGGACCTCGATGGTGTCGCCCACCGCGATGCGTGAAGGAACGACGCCGGCATAGCCGCGCAGCGCGCGCCGGGTGCCGAGCGTTCCCGCCAGCACGTCCCCGGCCCGGAGCTTCACCATGCGGCCGCTCAGGTCCTCCACCTCGTTGTAGGTGGACTTGTCGTGGAGGATGCGCACCGCGAGGACGTAGCCCTCCTGGGCCACGATCTGGTCCCCCACGATCACCTCGAGCCCGAGGGCTGCGTTGCGCGTCGAGGACGAGACCTTGTCGAGCTTCACCCGCGTCGTGATCATCGCGCAGCTCCCGCCCGCGTCGCGAGCAGCGAGGGAATGGCGGCGATGCGGGAGAAGTCCCGCGCCTCGTCGCCGGTCCACAACCGGTTCTCTTCGCCGTACGTCGCCACTGACCGGTCCATCATCGAGAACGGGCTCCGGGCACCCGTCACCTGCGAGCGGCCTGCCGAGAGGCGCACGCGCGTCTCCCCGGTCACCCGCTGCTGCGAACTCGAGATCATCGCCTCGATGTCTCGCAGCACCGGGTCGAAGTACTGCCCTTCATGCAGCCGGTCGCCGTAGAACCGTCCCAGCTGGTCCTTCCAGAAGCCCTGCCACTTGGTGAGCACGAGCTTCTCGAGCTCGCGATGCGCCTGGATCAGGAGCAGTGCGGCACCCGCCTCGAAGCCGATGCGGCCCTTGATGCCGAGCGCGGTCTCGCCCACGTGGATCCCCCGGCCGATCCCGTACTGCTCGGCGAGGTCGCCCAGACGCTCGATGAGCAGCGGGCCCTCGAGCGGCTCGCCGTCGAGCGAGACCGGCACGCCCTTGTCCCAGCCGATCACGATCTCGCGACGCTCCGGCACGTTCGCCGGGGGCTCGAACAGTTCATCGGGCGGACCGGCCCAGGTGTCGTGAGTCCAGCCGCCGCCGTACGTCGTGCCCCAGAGTCCGCGATTGATGCTGTACGCACTCGCCTTGGCCGGAACTGGGAGCCCTCGCTCCTCGAGGAAGCGGATGGCGTCAGCGCGCTGCAGGCTCTCCTCCCGGATCGGCGTGATGATGGCGAGCTCGGGTGCCAGCACGCGGAAGGCGACATCGAAGCGCACCTGGTCATTGCCCGCGCCGGTCGAACCATGCGCCACCGCGGTGGCGCCGATCTTCCGGGCGACGTCGATCACCGAGATCGCCTGCTGGGTCCGTTCCGCGGCGACGCTCAGGGGATACACCTCGCCCCGCAGCACGTTGCCCTGGATGAGGTAGCGGACGAAGCGATCGAAGACCGCATCGCGCGCGTCAACCTCATGATGCTCGGCGGCACCCACGGCCAGCGCCTGCCGGCGGATCGCCGCGCGCTCGTCGGCTGTGCTGCCGCCGGTGTTGACGAAGATGGTGTGGACCGTCCAGCCCGACTCGCGGAGGCGGGGGACGCAGTACGAGGTGTCGAGGCCGCCGGAGAAGGCCAGGGCGACGACGCGAGGGGTTGGTTGCATAATGCATAATAATGCAATCGGCTCGGGGCCCTGTCAACCGGCCGGAAACAGCGCGGGGGCAGCGCGATCGCGCCACCCCCTTCATGTCACTCTAGACTCTAGACCCTGGACCCTGGACCGTTCTATACCAACCCCGCATCCAGATCATGGATGTACGCCGCCGACCCCGTATCGTCGGCGTCCTCCACCGTACGGCGCAGCACCTTGAGCGCCGCGCTCATGGACGCGGTGAACGACACTTCCACCGAGTGCGCCCCGGCGAAGGTCGAGTCTGCATCGGGCACAAAGGCCACCAAATACCTGTCGATTTCGGGATAGTCGTCGATGTCTGTGGCCACCAGGCCGTGCCGGCGCGTGATCTCCTGCAGCAGGCGATCGGCCCGGCTGTGCCGATCATGCTCGAGAGCCACCAGGGACATGGGCAGTCTCCGTGAAGAGGAAGTGACCCACTATTGGCCCGTCCCGCCCCGTCCCGTTAGCGAAGAAAGGCCGAAATGCGCCGCGTTCTCGCGCAGGAACTGCGACGCGCGGCTGACATCCGCCTGCGTGAGGCCGTGACCCGCGGGAAACCACGCTTCCTCGACCAGCGCGCCGCTGCCCCGGAGCAACTCGACCAGTCGTTCAGTGGACCGGCGCGGGATCATGGTGTCGAGGTCCCCCGCCTGTATCAGGACCCGGACGCCGGCGAGATCGGGCTTCGCCTCGGGCTCGACCGGGAGCATGGCCCTGAGCAGCACCGCGCCTGCCAGCACGTTGGTGCCACGGAGGAGCAGGTTCGCGGCGATGTTGGCCCCGTTGCTGAACCCGACTGCTACCACGCGGGCCGGGTCCAGCAGGTGCCGCGCTGTCGCGTCCCGCGTGAACGCAGCCAGTTCGAGCGTCCTCGCCTCGAGGTCCTCGAGGTCGAAGACACCCTCGGCCAGCCGCCTGAAGAAGCGCGGCTGGCCTCGCTCGAGCACCGCACCGCGCGGGCTGAGGATGGCGGCACCAGGCAGGAGTGCCTGGGCCAGCGGGACGAGGTCGTTCTCGTCGCCGCCGGTGCCATGGAGCGCCAGGATCACCGGCAGCGACGGATCGCCGGCCTCGAACCGGTAGGTGAGCTTGTCGCTCATGCGACCTCCACCCCGGCCGGCTCGAGCGGCGGCAACGCCTCGGCGATGCGCGCCCGGTACGGCTCGTACCTGGGCGGGAGCCTGAGCTCCGTGCCCAGCGTCTCGACCGGCTCGTCAAGCAGGAAGCCGGGACTGTCGGTCGCGACTTCGAAGAGCACACCACCCGGCTCGCGGAAGTAGATCGAGTTGAAGTACATCCGATCCACCACCGGCGTCACCTGGAGGCCGTCGCCGGCGAGCGCCGTGCGCATCGTTGCCTGGGCCGCATCGTCGAGCACGCGGAAGGCGACGTGATGCACGGTCCCGACGCCGCCGCTGCCGCTCCAGAAGCCATCGGCCCGCTTGAGGTCGACGAACCGGCCCAGCTCCGCCGTGCCCCCGAACCGGCGGCGCCCCTCCTCCTCGGCTACGAGCTCGAAGCCGAGTGACCTGAGCACCGCTTCAGTCTCCGGGGCGGCACCGTCGGTCCAGATCGTGGTGCCGTGGAAGCCCCGGATCGCATGCTCCGCCGGCACCGGCGACGCCGCCGGAACGGGAAGGTGCCCCACCGGTGCGCTCACCAGCTCGAGTACCAGGCCGTCCGGGTCGCGCACTGTGATGGCGCGCTCGCCCAGCCGGGAGACCGGACCATCGAAGGCGACGCCACGGCTGCCGAAGCGCTCCATCCAGTATCCCAGCGAGCCTTCCGGCACCGCAAATGCCGTCACGGCCGCCTGGCCCACGCCGGTGCGCCCGCGATTGCCATCGGGCCACGCGAAGAAGGTGAGGATC
>Ga0315910_10005774_pt1 | contig 10107 bp, 3 predicted proteins | sample EdamamesoilMG_FD_204470 | JGI IMG/M metagenome (GOLD analysis project Ga0315910, IMG submission 204470) | Garden soil microbial communities collected in Santa Monica, California, United States - Edamame soil | ecosystem: Environmental > Terrestrial > Soil > Garden | place: USA: California... | reverse complement strand
TGATCTTCGACCAAAGCACAATCGGGGCGGTGATGTCGCTCGTCTTAAAGACAAACTCGCCATCAGTGACGTAAACGGTCTTCCAATTGTCAGGGTCCACTGCGATGTCCGTGATTCTGCCGGCACCTGTCACAGTCTCGGCTGTGAACGCTGCTCCCACGGTCAAGCGATAGAGCACCTGTGTGCCAATTGAGGCAACGATCAGGTCCGGACGCTGTGTCGGCGTGCCCGCCACATCTTCCATGCCACCGTAAACAAGCGAAGTGACTGCCCAGATATTAAAGGGATAGCTGCCCGCTACCGTCTGGTTGGGACCGGCATGAACACGAGTGACACTGTCGAGACGGTCGAAACTTTCATAGATGCCGAACAGGCCCAGCACCATTCGTGCGGAGTTGAAGCGGTTTCCGGCAATGACGGTAGGGAAGAAACCTTGAAAATTGCTGTCGTGATTGTTGGTGATTCCGCTGTAGGCGGCGACGCTTGTTCCGTTGGTGAGTGTGACTCTTTGAAGTCCGCCAAGTGGGCCTCCGCCGGTAGCGGTGAACTGCCCGCGCTCCAGATAGTGGAGGTTGTTTGACATCGAGAAACGCCAAGAATGAGTGCCGTCGGAGACGATCACCTGGTAGGAGCCGTCCCCGCCATGGATCGAAGTCCACCCGCCAAGCCTCTCGGCGAGTTCGTCGGCTCCGCCGACTCCATTGTTATCTAGGCCATCATGGCCAGAGGTGGACTGCGACGACGACCCATTGTCCTGAGTGCCGACAATTATCACGCCGCTTAGCGGATCGCGGGCAAGCGAACCGACCTCCGTGTTCCGAAGATTGCCGTTGAGGGAACTCCAGGCACGATCAACGTCGGCGATATTGTTGCGCGGGTCCGCGAGCTGGTAGATGCCACCGTCGTCCGCCTCAAGGAGGCGGTTGTTGGTGGCATCGAAGGTGATGAAGCGAGAGTCGGCGTGCGGAGCGGTACCGTTTGCGTTGCTGCCGACAATTTGCTCCCAACTTGCCCCATCGTAACGGAAAAGGCGCGCGACCCACTCGTTGAGTCCGACGGCGTTGAAACCCGATTCCCCTGCTTCGATGAAGCCGTTTTTGTCGAGATCCCCGGTATTCAGCGTCGGTTGTCTGTCACCACCGACGTAGATGATGTTCGGATCGGTCGGATCGACGGCAATCGAGAAATGCAGGTCGCCTTGGGTGCCAGGGTGCAGTCCTGTCACCCTCACTTGTGTGGTGTTGGGGGCAGCGCCCGGAACAGTTACGACGTAAGTATCCGAAGAGGTTGGCAAGGCCAACGCCGTCCATGCTGACCCGTTGGTGGTGGTCTTGAAGATGTGGCTCAGACCCGTGCCGCTACCCGGAGGGCTGGGGAGATTCTTGCTGATCAATCCGGCGTAAACCGTCGCAAGACTACTTTCGGTTGAAGGAGACAACGCCAGCTTGATTCGAGTGACCACCGCGAGGTTTGCTGTGATACCTCCATTGATGGAGGTCCAATTCCCGGTGGAGACATCCAAGATGAAAATACCCTGCGTCGGATTGGCAGCAAAGACATGGGCGGGCCGGGCCAGGTTGCCGCTCACGCCGGGATCGAACGCTAGATCTGTGTAGTGGCCGACGGCAAGGCCGTTGGAGCCAGAGACCTTGGTCAGTGTGAAGCTAGTGAGGTTCGTGACGGCGCTGGCTTCATCGATGTCGATCTCAAGTCTGAACACACCACCGACATTGTCTGGTCCAGCCGGAGCGGTCGTTTCAAAATCCAAAGTGGAGATGTAAATAATCTGCTTTCCGGCGTCGGTCAGGTTGGTTGGGAGGACTCTTGTGACACTCAGGCCGTTGAGCGTGCCTTCGCCCACGAGGATCCATGAAATGCCTCCGTCAGTGGAAAGCATGAGCCCAGACGGGGCGCTTCCGACACCGGAGGAGCTCACTTGCCCCGTCCCGGCGACGAGAACCAACTTGTGGTCGGGTGTCCCGGCTGTGACGGCGCTTCCATCCTTATCAAGTGGGCTTAGCGCCAGCGTGCTGATCGCCAGATTCGGGTAACTGTCGGTGAGGGGGACCCAGTCTCCGTTTACGCCCTTCCAAACCCCTCCTCCAACTGTTCCAACCCAGATCTTGGTTGAATCGAACGGGTGCGGAACAATCGCGTTGATCGCGCCGGTAGTAGGGCTCTCCAGTCCTGTGCCAACCACGCCGCTGGGGCCTTCCTCGGTCCAAGTGGGTACTCCATTCTTAATGTACAGCACGGTTCCGCTGAACGCCGACGTGTCGACCGTTTCAGTGGCCGGGCCACCGATGAATTCGACCCTGTTGATGCTCGAGATCGACCATGCCGTTCCGCCGATCCCGGAGATCGAGCCGATGTTCGCGCTACCATCGGCGAGGGTCAGGTCGCCGTCCCGGTTGATCTTGAGGGTGTCGGTCCCGGTGCCGGCAAAAATGCTCAGCGAGCCCGCTTGCACATTTTCGATGATGTAAGTGTCGCCGCCGTTGGATCCAAGGATCGTGGTGATCCCGGTGTAGGTCGTGTTCCCGCTATTTGCTCCGGTGACCTGGACCTTCATCACGCCGGCTTCTTCGAAGATCCTGAAGGTGACGGGACCCGTGTCTCCGGAAGCATCGATTGTTCCCGCCGGAAGTTCCGCGGCATTCGCCGTTACCGGTCCATCAACCCCGCTATAGGTAGAAACAGAAACGTCCTGCGAAGGCAGGACGTTGGCTTCAACCGACGGGTTGAATGAATCGTTGGACGAAATTTCCGTGTCACCAGATGCTTGCGACGGAGGCGCGTTCGCCGTGTTCAGCGACTCGACGAGTTGATGCGTCAACGTGGACGCTCCATCGAAAACGGATTCAAGCGCCGCAGGCTCGTCGCCCGTGATTGAATCATTGGTCGCAGCAGCAGTCTCGACAGCGGCTTCGACGGTTCCTTCCGCATCATCGGAAGACTCGTCGACCGCTGCCTCGATCTCCTGGCCGGCGACATCGAAGATGTCATCGACGCTCGCTTCAACAGTCGCGCTCTTCGCGATCTGTGTGTCCGCCCCAAAACCAAAATCGGCGGCCACAACGGTCGCCGAATTTTGTGCGAGCACATCCTTCTCGATGAGCGCGTCGCTTCCGGAAATCGCCGTCAAACCGTCTGCCGACAAAAGCAACCTGGGCTCCAATGCCTCAAGGTCGAAGGCGTCGTGACGACGGCTGAGCCGCTTGTCTGTTGGTTGCGAGGAAATGGCGAAGGACCGGTTGGGGGAGCGTTCCTTGAAGGTGCGACGAACGTGTCGGTTAAACGCGGGCTAATTCACGCGGTCAACTGCGCTAATACCCAACGCAGCAAAAATCAGGGAATCCCCTACGGGCCGATGAGGCGATTCTTGAAGCGGCGCCCTTAACAGCACGCTATTTCACCGCGTCGTTAACCGGCGATGATTTCGAAAGAAACAAGCGAGTGCACCCGCGCGGAGCGATCGAGGCGAAAAAGCGTTCATCGTTCAGAGAAAAATCGCGCGTGTGCATTCGTGCAACGGCACTACTCGATGTGCACGGACCAAAGTCCGGAATCGATCGAAACTCCGGCGCACTACGCGCCCGGATTTCCCGCGAATGAGAGCGCCTCGTCGAGCCAGGTGTCCATGCGCATGACGGACTTTCTTGACCGAAACGAAAGGCGCTGCGCGCGGATCTGAAGCATCTTGATCACCGCGTTCGCTGCGAGTTTCGATCCCGGTGTGCGCGCCGCGATTGCGCGGCGAAGAAATCCCGTGATCCAGTCCGGCGCGAAGCGCACGAACAACTCGTCGTCGACGCAAAGGTAACAGGTGGCGGTGCCCGCATCGCCCTGGCGGCCCGAGCGGCCGTAGAGCTGCCGGTCGATTCGGCCGGACTCGTGATGCTCCGTGGCGATGACATGCAGGCCGCCCTTCGCAGCGACACCGGCGCCGAGAATGATGTCGGTGCCGCGGCCCGCCATGTTTGTCGCGATCGTGATCGCACCCTCGCGTCCGGCCTGCGCGATGATGCCGGCCTCTTCGCGGTCGTTGAGCGCGTTGAGGAGATTGAAAACGAATCCCGCGTGATCGAGCCGTTCGGCGAGTTGCTCGCTGAGCGCGACGCTGCGCGTGCCGACGAGCACCGGCCTGCCACCCGCGTGGAGCTTGCGGATCTCGTCGACGACCGCGTTGAGTTTCTTTTCCGGGGTCGGGTGCACGCGCGTCGGGAGCTGGCGGCGGATGCACGGACGGTTCGTGGGAATCGTGACAACCGGCAGTTTGTAGACCTGCCAGAATTCCGACGCTGCCTCGCGCGCGGTGCCGGTCATTCCGGCGAGGCGCTGATAGAGCCTGAAGAAACGCTGGAAGCTGAGCCGCGCGAGCGTGGTGTCGACCGCCGAGATCTTCACGCCCTCCTTGGCTTCGATTGCCTGGTGCAGCCCGTGGCGCCACTTGCGCATCGGCATGAGGCGGCCGGTGAACTCATCGACGATCACGACCTCGTTGTCGCGCACGACATACTGTTTGCCGCGGATGAAGAATTCGCGGGCCGTGAGCGCCTGCTCCACCAGCTCCATCGGCCGCGTGGCGGACCGCCAGGCATTGGGCAGCTGCTCGAGCTTCTCGACCACGCGCGCCTCGCCTGCGGGCAGCAGCTCGACCTCGCGGTAGCGCAGGTTGAGCTTGTAGTCGCGCCCGGCCTCGAGGGTCTCGGCGATCCGCCAGACGATCGCGTAAAGCTCGTTGAGGGTCTCGTTGTCCTGCGGGGCGGAGATGATGAGCGGGGTGACGGCCTCGTCGATCAGGACGCTGTCGGCCTCGTCGACGATCGCGGTGTGAAGGCCGCGCTGGACGACGCCCTCGACGCCCTTCCACTTGGGATGTGCCGCCTCGTAGATGAACCGCCGGGTGGGATGCGCGAGGGAGCCCAGCTGGATCCGGTCGCGCAGAAAGTCGGCCACGACCTCCTTGCTGGTCGTGTAGGTGACGTCCTGCGCGTAGGCCTCGGCCCGCGAGGGGTTGTCGAGCTTGCTCGTCACGAACCCGACGCTGACGCCGCACCATTCATAGAGCGGGCCCATCCACTTGGCGTCGCGCTGTGCAAGGTAGTCGTTGACCGTGATCAGGTGCACGGGCTTGCCACACCAGCCCGCGAGCACTCCGGCGACACCCGCGGTGAGTGTCTTGCCCTCGCCTGTCGCCATCTCCACGAGGTTGCCCTCGAGCAGGGCCAGCGCGCCCATCAACTGGACGGGATACGGCTTCTGCTTCAGCTGCCGGAAAGCGGCCTCACGCACCGCGGCAAGCGCCTGCGGCAGGAGCGCGGGCACCGGCCCGCCGTTTCGCCGAAAAGCCTCGCGGCACTCGAAGCACCGCTGGCGGAGCGCATGGTCGTTGAGGAACTGGTAATCCTCCGAAAGTCGGTCGATCGCCTGGGCACTGCGCCAGAGCCTCCGCACAACGGACTTCCTGCGCCGCCAGCGACCGATCAGATTGTTCACGAACGCGTCCGCTCCTTTCGGCAGATCCTTCGGGATCCGCACGTCTCCCAGGCGGTAGTTTTCGATCAGGGTCGGCACGTGAATGGAAGGAGGGCCTCTGTGACCAAGGGACGCATCAAGCCGCGGCCGTGCGCATCAAATGCCATAGCGGTTCTGCAGTATCTGCCTCAGCTTGCGAATCCAGCGCGGGAGCAGCGGTTCGGGCGGGAGTTCAAAGCGGATGAAGCCCGACCGGCCTTGAAGGAGCTCGACACCCGGCACCGCGCCAAGCGACGCACGGACCTCGAAGAAAGGCTCGGAGGCTTTCACCCCGGAGTCGTCCTGCAATTCCACCGGCACCTCGCCGCCGCCGCGCCATCCCAACGCCGCCGACGGCAGGTTCTGGCGTTCGGCCGGGACAATGAGCCGGTTTGTGACCGGCACCACCTCGGCTGCCTGGCCCTTCATGCGCACGGTCGACCCGCCGATTTCGTTTGTGAACAGCCGGCTCGCCTCCTCTTGGGAAACGATCGCCGTGAAGAAAGTGCCGTCCTCATTGATCACCTCGCCGATCGGCGCCCCGCGCACAAGCCACGAACCGGTGAGGTTGGCGATGTCGGGTGCGATCCAGCGCCCGGTGTGTGGAGCACGCACGATGAGCGCGTCGCGGCGGCCATGAAGCATCTCGAGGAGGTCGGAGACGGCCTTGACCCGGGTTGCGATCGGTTTGAGGTCGGCGGTCTGCTTCTCGAGCGCGCGCAACTCGAGTGCCCGCGACTGCGCGAGTTCGGCCTCGGCGCTCAGGATCTGCAGGTCGAGTTCGCGATCGACGAGCTGGATCAGCGGCTGGCCAGCCTCGACGATGCTGCCGTTTGGGGTGAGCACCGCGGTGATGATGCCACCGGTCGACGGCACGATCACGGAGTGCTCCACAGCCTGCACGACACCCGGTGCACGGAAGCGATGCGGGAAGGGAATGATATCCAGAAGCAAGACCAGCGCCGCGACGATCGCTCCGACAATCATGAGGGCGCGCGGCCGTGTGCGCTCGAGCTTCGGGCTGCTGGCAAGGTAGACGACCAGCTTCCCCACCGGAATGATCACCCAGGAAATGACGCATGCCACCGCCATCAACACGCCCAGGATCAGGAACCGGTCGGCCACAAAGATCAGAATCGCCGCAAACACGAAGACACGGTAAATGTTGCTCGTCACCGAAAACGTGCCGAGCCAGCCGGCTTCCCGGCGGTTTCGCGCGGGATTGTGGGTGTCTTTGACGCCGAACACGTATTTCTCCCACAGGTGACGGAGTAGCGAGGTGCCTCGCTGGTGGAGGTTGGGGATGTCGAGAAGGTCCGAGAGGATGTAGTAGCCGTCGAAGCGAAGCAGCGGATTGGCGTTGAAGAGCAGCGTCGAGACCGACGCGATGAACATCATGTTGTAGGCGACGCTGTTGATCACGCCCTGGCCCGTGTTCGCCCAGACAAACGTGGCGATCGCGGCCACGAACACCTCCACGATCATGCCCGCGCCACCCACGAGTGCGCGGTGCCAGCGGCTGCGGAACGCCCACGACGAAGTCGCGTCCATGTATGGAATCGGCGTGAACAGCAGGAACATCACGCCCATCGTGTGGACTTCGCCCCCGTAGCGCCGGCAGGCGATCGCGTGGCCGAACTCGTGAATCGTCTTGATGAGCACGAGTGCGACGTAGAGCCAGAAGAGGTTTCCCGTCGCGAGGATGCCCTGGCTCTGGGTCTTCAGGTCGGGAAAGCGGTCGGCCACGACCTTGAGCGCCGCGAGCACGACGCCGATCCAGACGAGCGCGCCTACCCAGCTGAAGCAGACCTTCGCCAGCGGAACGATCGACTTGAGGAAGCGGTCCGGGTCCAACAACGGGACGCGCGCGAACATGATGTTCTTCAGGTAGGCACGCGTCTCGCGCTGCTTGCGCTTGCGGTAGCGCTCGAAGAGCTTCGCCGTGTCGGGCGCGAGGTTCGAATGCAGCAGGTTCGCCGAGTAGAGCTGGGCGAGCAGGCGGATGACTTCCTCCTGGCCCGGCGCCTCGTCGGGCCGCTCGTCGAAGCACTCCTGCCAAACCGACTCGACCGTCCGGTCCGGCGTCAGCCGGGCAAGAAAAGCCCACGCCACCGGGCGCACGCGGAAGAACTGGTTGTTGAAGGGATCCTCGAGCACGAACCACCGCTCGCCGCGGAAACGCTGGCGCCGCACCTCGACGTGCGGCCGAAGGCTGATGCGCTGGTTCGCGATGCGGAACCAGGATTCGCTGAATGTGCCGGGTGCCTTGGCCATGTCAGTAGGCGGGTTTCGCGGCGGTTACCACCAGAAGAACATCCGCAGGAAGTCGATCGTGCGGTGGAAAATGATCCAGAAGAGCGTGCGCTCCCCTGCCTCGACCTTGCTGATGCCACTCATGCCCGGGCGCCACCAGTCCGCGACCGGCGCGGTGACCTCGGCCCGGATCACAAACACGTTGCCCTTCTCGGCGGTCTTCGCGACGGGCTCCACGAGCACGACGCGGATCGGATGCTTCAACTTCGGCTGGCTCGCAAACGCGATCTCGCCCTCCGCACCGGGCTTGAGCTCCTGGATATCGCGCTCATCGACGCGCGCCTCCACATACATGCGGTCGAGCCGGGCGATCTTGAACAGCAGGTCGCCCTGTCGCACGGGAGAGCCGATGCGCTTTTGCAGGTCGCCCTCGATCACGATCGCATCGAACGGCGAGACGATTTCCGCCTTCGACAGCCGGTGCCGGATCAACTCGAGCCGGGCGCGCGCCTGTTTGAGCTGGGCCTCGGCGATCCGCATTTCCGCGAGTTGCCGCTCGGCGCGGTTCTTCTCCTCCTCGCGCGCGAAGCGGTCGCAGTCGGCCAGCGCCGCGGCCTCCTCGAGCAGCAGGTCGCGCGTGTCGAGCGCGAGCAACCGGCCGCCGGCCGGCACGGTGGAGCCGATCTTCACGTCGACCGTGGAGAGGTAGCCGTCGAATGCGGCGGACAGGTAGGCGACATCCTCGGTGCGCAGGATGAACGGCGACTCCACCCGGTATGAAAACTTCGGGATGAACAGCACACCCAGCGCCACGGCGCCAAGGATCGCACCGACCTTCGCCCAGGTATGCTCCGGGCCAAGCAGCTTTGCGGCCTTCTCGCGAAGCGCCGACGTCCATCGCGCGCCGAACCAGCGGTCGCGCTTCTTCAGGTCGGATAGCCGCGGGGCCGCGACATCGGCACAGATGCGCAACATTCTCAGCTCCGTATCCTCGAAAGGAGCGGACTCGCGCTCGAGCGTGACGACCGCCACCGCTGCGCCGTCGACCCGAAGCGGCACCGAGCAGAGATGTTTCACGCCCTGCTTGACGGCATACTTGCCATGGTCGCGCGTGATGAGCGTCTCGCCGTCGAGCGGCGGGTAGTAGATCTCCTCGTCCTGATCGAGCGCCTCCTCCATCGCGGCCTCGAGGACCTGCACGGCCTCCATCTTCCCGACGAACTTCTCGGTGTGGCTGATCGCTTTCACGCGCACATAACCGCGCTCCTCCCAGCCGAGCGACACGCGCGGGCACTGATGCCGCGTGGCGAGCTCGTTACAAAACGCCATCGCCATCGCGACGAACTTCTTGTGCGAATCGAGCAGCACGAGGAGATCGAGCACGGTCGAGGGATCCTTCGCGCCGGGGCCTGCCTCGGGTTTGGCGCCTGAGCGCGCGTCCTGATAATAGGCGGGGATGCACGCGGCGACGCGGAGGCGCTTGAGCGCATCGTCGGCGGTCTGTCGTGTGCAACGGGGCAGGTAGAGCACCGCCACCCAGGAGTCGTCCGACCGGTCGGTGTCGATCCGCACGGCGATTCCCTGGTCGACGAGCCCTTCATCGTCGGCGGTGTGGGTGTCGCGCAACGCGACGCCGTCGACGACGGCCGCAGTGGCGAGCGCCTCGACATGCGTCATGAACCGGCGTGCCTCCGGCGGGTGCGTGGGGCCGGCAGGCGATGCGGCGATCCGGCGCCAGCCCGGCTCATCGGCCGAGCGGCGGCGCACGAGCAGTCCGTAGTTCGCATCGATCAGCGCCACGAGCGCGTCGAGGTAGTTCTGCCAGAAGACCGCGGCCGGGCCCGCGAACCGGCGAAGTTGGCCCAATTTCTCCAAACCCGGCAGCTGACCGCCCGACTCAGTGTATTCTGACATGGTGGCGATGGGTTCCTACGGTTTCAGGTAAAGTTGGCCAGCCACCCCGGGGCGCACCCGGCCCTCGGGATTGTCGAACACGGCTCGGACACGCATGAGACCACTGGCCGGATCGACAACAGGGGAGGCAAAGATAAGCCGGCCCTGCAGCGTTTCAACCTCGCCGGCGGATCCGACGTCGAGGCGGAGCGGGTCGCCGACAGAAAGCTTGCGGCCCTCGCTGGGCTCGACGTTGGCCACGCAGTAGAACTTGCGGCTGTCGACAACCCGCACGAGCACCTTGGGCGGTTCGCAATACTCGCCGACCTTGAGCGGCAGATCCGTCACCACCCCGGCGATGGGTGTCACGATCTGGCGCTTCGCGAGCTGCTCACGGGCGAGTTCCAGCTCGGCCGAGGCGATTCGAAACTCGGCGCGCTTCTT
>Ga0315910_10005773_pt1 | contig 10107 bp, 9 predicted proteins | sample EdamamesoilMG_FD_204470 | JGI IMG/M metagenome (GOLD analysis project Ga0315910, IMG submission 204470) | Garden soil microbial communities collected in Santa Monica, California, United States - Edamame soil | ecosystem: Environmental > Terrestrial > Soil > Garden | place: USA: California... | reverse complement strand
ACGAACTAGCTGTACAAGGTGCCGGTGTTGATGACGGGCGCGGCCTCCTCGGTGCCGCAGAGCACGACGAGCAAGTTGCTCACCATCGCGGCTTTGCGCTCCTCGTCGAGCTTCACCACGTCTTTCCTCGCGAGCTCCTTGAGCGCCATCTCCACCATGCTGACGGCGCCGAGCACGATTTTTTCGCGCGCCGCGATGACCGCTTCCGCCTGCTGACGGCGCAGCATCGCGGGTGCGATCTCCGGGGCGTACGCGAGATGCGTGAGGCGCGCCTCTTCGACGACGACACCCGCCTTCGTCAAGCGAACGCCGAGCTCCTTGCCGAGCTCGTGCGCGACGTCGTCGCCGCCGCTGCGCAGCGTCACCTCGTGCTCTTCGCCGTGGTCGTAGGCATAGAGGCTAGCGATGCTGCGAATCGCCGACTCCGCTTGGACCTGGACGTAGCTCTCGTAGTCCTCGACGTCGAACACGGCCTGCGCAGTATCCTCGACGCGCCACACGACGACGGCCGCGATCTCGACGGGGTTGCCGCGCTTGTCGTTGACCTTGAGCGTCTCACTGTTGAAGTTGTGCGCGCGCAGCGAGAGTTTCGTCCTCAACTTCGCCTGAGTCTTGGTGCCGTCGGACATTGAAAGAGGTCCGAGCTTCACGGTCCTCGGTGTCGGCGTTGAGCCCGGCACGACCCCTCGGTCGCGAGCGTAGAGTGGATTGGCCCAGTGGAACCCGCTGTTGCGGACCGTGCCCTTGTACGCGCCAAACAGGATCAGCACACGCGCCTCGTTCGGCTGGAGCGTAAAGAACCCGAAGCAGGCGAAGATGCCGAGACCGACCATCAGGATCGCGCCCGGAATGCGGACGATGACAGCCGCGGGCGCCAGCCCGTCGCCATCAGGGCCCAGCGCGACCACGGTGGAGATGAAAAGCACCACGGCTGCGATGAACCACAAGATAACGAGCAGCAACCCCAACCAACCGTTCAAGGCCTGTCGCTCACGCTCGACCGTGGGTGTGGATTGTGGAGCAGCCATGGATCGCACCTCTTTCTGGGTTGATATGAAAGTGATATCACCATGAAATCACGAGACGCGTCAAGCCGGCCGCGCTTGCGGCGGGGATCCCGCAGAAACGGGGATGTCGACTTGACCTAACGCCGAGGCACGCGGAGCGCGATGAAAGCGGCTAATGCGAGCAGCGCGAACGAGCACACCCAGATGAAATAACCGCTCGCGAGATAGCGGCGGTCGTCTGCCATCGTGACCACCCAGTGCATGTTCAGCAGCGTGGCCCCGGCTGCGGCCCACAGCACGGGTTTCGAAGCATGGCTGCGCAACAGCTGTACCGCCAGCACGACGAACAACAGGTTCGTGAGCGCGCTGCCGACCATCAAGACCAAGAACCAGATCGGCTCGTCGTCGAACTCGGCGTACGACCAGAGCGGGCTCAATGACAAGCCGAACGCCCTGTAACCGGCCACGTCGGCCGCGGCCGGCAACACCCAGCCGAGCACGTTGGCCACGACTGCCGCGACGAGCACCGCGCGCGACGCATTCATCCTCGCTCCGCTTTCATGAGATCAAACGCTCGCGCTTCGCCCACGCGAGCGTGTCGTCGAGCCCGCGCTTGAGCTTCGTGAAAATTTCGTCGATGTGATTCGGCGTCACGATGAACGGCGGGCACATCGCGATCACATCGCCGATCGCACGCACTATCAACCCGTGATCCTGACAGAGCTGCATGCACTTCGCCCCAACGGCGAGCTTCGCGTCGAACGCCGCTTTGCTCGTCTTGTCCTTCACGAGCTCGCACGCACCGACGAGGCCGATGCCGCGCGTGTCACCTACGAGCGGATGCGAGGCCAGCGCGCCGAGCGCCGCTTGAAACTGCGGCGCGATCGCGCGTACGTGCTCGTAGAGCGCACGCTCCTCGTAAATCGAGAGCGCGCGCAACGCGACTGCCGCGGCCACGGGATGCCCCGAGTACGTGAACCCGTGACCGAACAACCCGACCTCCCCGCTCGCCGCAATCATCGGCTCGTAGAGGAACTCCGGCACGATCACGGCGCTGATCGGCAGGTACGCCGACGACAACGCTTTGGCCGCCGTGAGCGTGTGCGGCCGCATCTCGAACGCTTGCGCTCCCCAAATCTCGCCCGTGCGGCCGAAGCCCGTGATCACCTCGTCGTCGATCAAGAGCACGTCGTGCTTCGCGAGCACCGCTTGGATCTTCGGGAAGTACGTTCGCGGTGGCAGCAGCACGCCGCCGACGCCCATGAGCGGCTCCGCGATGAACGCCGCCACGGTGTCGGGGCCCTCGCGTTGAATCAGCTCGTCGAGCCGCGCCGCGAGGCGCGTCGCGTAATCCTCTTCGCTCTCGCCGGGCTCCGCACCGCGATAATAGTAAGGAGCGTCGGTGTGCAGGAACGGCGGCAGCGGCACGTCGAACAACTTGTGAAACGACGGGAGTCCCGTGAGCCCGGCGGAGCCGAGCGTGGTGCCGTGATAACCCTTGAGCCGCGCGATGATCTTCTTTTTCTTGGGCTTACCCGTAGCGTTGTTGTAGTACCAGACGAGCTTGATCTGCGTGTCGTTGGCGTCCGAGCCCGAGTTGCCGAAGAACACGCGCGACGCCGCGAACGGCGCCATTCTCACGAGCTTGTCGGCCAACAGAATGCCGGGCTCGTGGCTCTTGCCCGTGAAGAGATGCGAGAACGACAACCGCTTGATCTGGTCGTAAGCCGTGCGCGCGAGCTCCTCGTCTCCGTAGCCCAGCGTCGTGCACCAGAGCCCGGCCATCGCCTCGATGTACTGCTTGCCGTGGTCGTCCCATACGTGCACGCCCTTGCCGCGCACGAGCACGAGCGGAGTACCGCGATGCAACGCGGCCAGGTTCGTGTTCGGATGAAACACGTGATCGAGATCGAGCGCCGCGAGATTCACGGCTGAAGGAGCGGCCGACTCTGCCATTGCATTTCCTCTTAGAACACGCGACCGAGAGTGATGTAGAACGCGTCGAGCCCGCCCTCGGCGCGGCCGTACGCCATGTAGATCGGCCCGATCGGCGTGCGAATGCCGGCCCAGAACGATCCGCCGAAGATGCTGCCCGACGCCGAGATGTCGCTTCGCGAGCCCCAGACGTTGCCGAGCTCGGCGCTGACGCCCGCAAACGCCGGAAATAGCGTGAAGTTTCCGACGCGCCGGTAATAGCTCGCGCCGACCCGCGCGGCGTGTTGACCCGACAGCTCGTTGCGGTTGATGCCCGAGAGGTCGAGGAACCCGCCCATGCGGAACAGGCGGCTATCGGCGGCCTCGCCGTTGATCGTGGCGTCGTAGCGCAAGGTCGTGAGCACCGTGTGCCGTCCCCAGGTCTTCGCGTGCACGCCCTCGACCAGGATCTGGTCGAAGTCGGCCTCGGCAGCGAGCGGCTTCTGCCGAGACGCACGCAGCTCCACGCTCGCAAGCGAGCCCGAGCGCGGGAACGCCATGCTGTCCAGCGTATCGACGCCGAAGCGACCGAAAAACTCACCGCGCCGGAAGGTCTCCTCCGAGATGTAGGTGGGATCGCCGACTCGGACCTCGAACGAGCCCTCGGCGGCGCGCACACCGAACCGATACTCGGCCCAGGTCAAGAGCTCGCGGCCGACTGCGAGCTCCAACGTCACCTCGCGCAGCTGAGCCTCCGTGACACGCTCCTCGCCCTCGAACACGTTGAAGCGGCTCGAGTCGATGTTCAGGGATGGCGCGAAAAAGTAGAGGCCCTTCGGGCCGAACGGTTGGTGAAGGTCGGCGATGAACGCCGGCTCGTCACCGACGACGAGAGTTGCGCGCCATTCTCCGCCCTGCGGATTGAGCGCCGTGCGCAGGTAGCTCGCGGCTAGCCCGAACAACACGTCTTCGTTCGCGGCCGAGCTGTACTCCATGCCGAGCTGCAGGTAGTTCGGGCCCCACGACCGCTCGCTCAAGTCCAGGTTGAGGCCGTTCTTGCCGCTGTCGGTGACGAGCGTGTAGCGGACGTTCTGGTAGTACTCGAGCCCGTACACCGTATTGACCGCGCGCTCCACGGCGTCGAGGTCGAGCGGCTTGCCGAGCTCGAGGTCCCCGAGCCTTGCCTCGACGATGCTCGGTGCGAGCGGCGTGGTGTTGTTGACCGTCACGAAGTCGAGAACCGGCAGCTCGGGGATGCGTGGGTCTTTGCGCGCCGCGAGGTGGGCCGCGTACTCGGCCTCGCTGACCGAGAAACTTTCGAGCGCGGCGCGCTGCTGCATCGCGGCGTCGTAGCCGGACTGGATCGCGTCGCGCATGCGTTCGAAGCTCGTGGACCCCATGTCGTCTTCGAACTGCGGTATCAACAACAGGTCGTTTGGCCCGAGCGACTGGCGCTGCTCCATCGTGCCGCCGCGCGTGAGCAGGTTCGTGAGCTGCGTGGTCACGTCGACGACCGATGTGAGCGTTTCCTGATCGAGCAGCGTCGACGAGATGTCGACGGCGATGACTCGCTCGGCGCCCATGTCGCGCGCCACGCCCACCGGCAGGTTCATCGCGATGCCGCCATCGACGAGCAGCCGGCCGTCGACGGCGATCGGCGACAACACGGCCGGAATCGACATGCTCGCGCGCAACGCCCGCGCGAGGTTACCCGACCCGAGCACGACCATCTCGCCCGTCGCGAGGTCGCCCGCCACGGCGCGGAACGGGATCGCGAGATCGTCGAAGTCCGTCACGTGAGATGCGCGCAACGTCTGGCGCGAGATGATCGTATCGATGACCTGGCCTTGCACGAGGCCAACCGGCAACTGGAACTCGCCGTGGTTGAGTCCCGGCTTCAAGTCCACGAGAAACAGGTCGTCGTCTCGCTTGCGACGATACGACCGGAGCTGGCGCGGCGTGACGTTCAGGAACGCCTCCTCCCACGCGAGGCTGTCGACGAGCTGCTCGAGCTCCGCGACGGTCATGCCCGACACGAAGAATCCGCCGATGATCGCGCCGATGCTGGTACCGGCGACCCGGTCGATCGGTACGCGCAGCTCATCGAGCGCCTTCAAGACGCCGATATGCGCGCCGCCGCGCGCACCGCCGCCCGAGAGCACGAGGCCGATCGGCGCACGCTCCGCGGACCCTACGGCCGGCTCTTCTTGCGCCCACGCAGCGGTGCTCGCCGCGAGCGCGATCGCGCACGCGGCGAAGTGCAGCACTGAGCGATGCAAAGAGCGCCCCGACATGACGCAGTCCTCGAGAGATCCCACGCGGCGAGCTCGCATGATGCCAGAGCACGGAGGTGGCGACCCAGTGGTCGCTCCACTACCATACCCGGCCAGAATCACCCAAGGAGTGCGCATCTTGGCGCAGCATCACCGCCTGATCATCGTGGGCTCCGGCCCCGCCGGTTACACGGCCGCGGTCTATGCCGCGCGCGCGGCGCTGTCGCCCGTCATGATCACGGGCGTCGAGGTCGGCGGACAGATGACGACCACGACCGACGTCGACAACTGGCCCGGCGACGACCAAGGCGTCCAGGGGCCCGAGCTCATGGAGCGCATGAAGCGGCACGCCGAGCGCTTCGGCACGCAGCTCATCTACAGTCACGTCGACCGCGTCGAGCTCCACAAGCGGCCGTTCCGTTTGTTCTGCGGCAAAGACGAGTACACCTGCGACGCGCTGATCATCGCGACCGGAGCGTCGGCGAAGTACCTCGGCCTGCCGACCGAGGAAGCGTACAAAGGCCGCGGCGTGTCCGCGTGCGCGACGTGCGACGGCTTTTTCTTCCGCAACCAGCCCGTCGCCGTCATCGGCGGCGGCAACACGGCCGTCGAGGAAGCGCTGTACCTGTCGAACATCGCGTCGCGCGTCACGCTCGTGCACCGCCGCGATCAGTTCCGCGCCGAGCAGATCATGATCGACAAGCTGCTCGAGCGCAGCCGCACGGGCAACGTCGAAATTCTGTTCGACCATGTTCTCGACGAAGTGCTGGGCGACGAACGCGGCGTGACGGGAGTGCGCTTGAAGCACACGATGACGAATGCCCCGCGCAAGGTCGACGTGCAGGGCCTGTTCATCGCGATCGGTCATACGCCGAACACGGGTGTCTTCCAGGGCCAGCTCGACATGGAGGGCGGGTACATCATCACGCGCTCGGGGCGTCGCGGTTTTGCGACAGCGACCAGCGTCGATGGCGTTTTCGCGGCCGGCGATGTCGCGGATCCGATCTATCGCCAGGCGGTCACGTCCGCAGGGTCGGGCTGCATGGCGGCTCTCGATGCCGAACGCTTCCTCACGGAAAAGTGAGGCGTCATAATGAGAACCGGTACCGAGTTTCCGACGCCGCGATATTCGATCATTGATCGACGCTTGGGAGGAGCTTCATGCTCATACGACGACGCCACTTGCTAGTGGGATCGCTCGGTGCAGCCGCCTTGGGCAGCACTCTCGGCCGTGTCGCGGCGGCCACGGTGCCGGAAGCGCATCGGCTGTCGTTCTTCCACATCCACACCGCAGAGAAGCTCACGATCACGTATCGCGAGCACGGCGACCTGATCCCGGAAGCCCTCGCCGAGATTAGCCATTACCTGCGCGATTTTCGCACTGAGCAGGCTCATGACATCGACGTCGCGCTGCTCGACACGTTGCACGAGCTGTACGCGATATTCGATGGCCGCGGCAACTTCGAAGTGATCTCGGGCTATCGTTCACCGCGCACGAACGAGGCTCTGCGGCACGTATCGACCGGCGTAGCCGAGAACAGCTTGCATATCCAAGGGCGCGCGATCGATGTGCGCCTCACGAGCGCGAAGACCGACGCACTCCGCGACGCTGCCAAAGCGCTCCAGCGCGGCGGCATCGGTTACTACGCCTCGTCGAACTTCGTGCACCTGGACACCGGGAAATTCCGCACCTGGTAGTCGCTGCTCGCCGCATCCGCTAGACTGCGGCGGCGTTTCCTCCCAGAGACACTCCTTTTATGAAGCGCATCGCCGTCATCGCGGCGCTCGTGCTCGTCGGACTCGCAGTCGCGTGGTACGCGACTCGGCCGACACCCATCGCCGTAACCGTCGTCACCGCAGAACGCGGTTCCGTGGCGGCGACCGTCGCGAACACGCGCGCGGGCACCGTGGACGCATGCCGGCGCGCCGGACTCTCGCCGGCCTCCGGAGGCCAGATCGCGAGCTTGCCCGTGGTCGACGGTGAGCACGTCGTCGAAGGTCAACTGCTGCTCGAGCTCTGGAACGAGGACGTGAAGGCCGAGCTCACGCTCGGCGAACGCGATGCACGCGCAGCGCGCTCACGTGCGCGCGAGGTCTGTGTGACCGCGGCCGTCGCGAAACGCGACGCGGAACGACTCATGCAATTGCGCGACGAGCGGCTCGCGTCCGAAGAGGCCGCGGACCAAGCCGAAGGCCGCGCCGAATCCAGCGCCGCCGCTTGCACGGCGGCCGAGGACGCAACACGCGTCGCCGACGCGCGCATCGACGTCACGCGCGCACACCTCGAGCGCACGCAACTGCACGCGCCGTTCACCGGCGTCATCGCCGAGATCAACGGCGAGCTCGGCGAGTTCGTGACGCCCTCGCCCGTCGGCATTCCGACGCCGCCGACCGTCGATCTGATCGACGGAACATGCCTCTACATCAGCGCCCCGATCGACGAGGTCGATGCGCCGCGCGTGCGTGAAGGCTTGCCCGCGCGCATCAGCCTCGACGCGTTTCCGAACCAAGTATTTCCGGGCCACGTGCGCCGCGTCGCGCCGTATGTGCTCGACCAGGAGAAGCAAGCCCGCACGGTCGAGATCGAAGCCGAGTTCGACGACGCCGAGAAGGCCGGGCTACTCGCCGGCTACAGCGCCGACGTCGAGGTCGTGCTCGACGAACGCGACGACACGCTGCGCTTGCCGACTTCCGTGATCCTGCCCGACAAGACCGTCTACGTGCTCGATCAAGTCAGCGGCAGAATCGCCGTGCGTCGCATCGAGACCGGCATCGCGAACTGGGAGTTCACCGAAGTCCTGAACGGCATCGCCGCCGGCGACCGCGTCGTGAGCTCGATCGACCGCGAAGGGGTCGTCGACGGCGCGCTCGTCGTGCAGGAATAGCTTTAGGCATCCACGAGCATGATGGAGCTCTCCGGAATCTGCCGCGAGTACGCGGTCGGCACGGAGACCGTGCACGCACTCGACCACGTGGACCTCACGATCCGCGGCGGCGAGTATGTCTCGATCATGGGCCCGTCGGGCTCGGGTAAGTCGACGCTGCTGAACGTGCTCGGCTTGCTCGATCGCCCGTCGTCGGGGACCTATCGATTGAAGGGCGAAGACGTCTCGGGTCTCGACGACGACGCGCTCGCGGCGCATCGTCAACAGCACATCGGCTTCATCTTCCAGTTCTTTCATTTGATTCCGCGCCTGACGGCGCTCGAGAACGTCGAATTGCCGCTCGTGCTCACCGGCGCCGCGCCGCGCGCACGCCGCGAGCGCGCCGCCGCGATACTCGAGTCCGTGGGGCTCAAAGCGCGCCTCGACCATCGTCCCGACCAGCTGTCCGGTGGCGAGCGCCAGCGCGTCGCGATCGGCCGCGCGATCGTGATGGAACCGAGCTTCCTGCTCGCCGACGAGCCGACCGGCAACCTCGACTCGAAATCCGGCGCCGAGATCATGCAGATCTTGGAGCAGCTGAACCGCAACGGCATCGCGCTGCTGATCGTGACGCACGATCCCTTGATCGGCGGGCGTGCACAGCGCCACCTCACGCTGCGCGACGGCAGTATCGTGGGCGACGTCGGGGACAAGAAGGTATGAAGGCCGTCGACGTCGCGCGGATGTCGTTGCAAGCGCTGCGGCGCTACCCTTTGCGCACGGCCATGCTGCTGCTCGCAATCTCGATCGGCGTCGCGGCAGTGATCCTATTGACCGCCGTCGGTGAGGGCGCGCGGCGTTACGTGACCGGCCAGTTCTCGTCGCTCGGCACGCAGCTCTTGATCGTGTTGCCGGGCCGGGCCGAAACCGCGGGCGGCGGCATCCAAGGCTTGCTCGTCGGCGAGACGGCGCGCGAGCTCACGCTCGACGACACGCTCGCGATCGCGCGCAGCCCCCGCATCGCGCAGGTCACTCCGCTCGTGCTCGGCGCCGGCACGGTGTCATGGGGCGCGCGCGAGCGCGACATCACGGTGCTCGGCACGAGCGCTTCGATGGTCACGATTCAGCACTGGGTCATGGGAACCGGCCGTTTCCTGCCGCCCGGCGATCTCGACGTCGCGCAACCCGTATGCGTGCTCGGTTCGACCGTCGCGCGCGAGCTGTTCGCGACGATCCCCGCGGCCGGAAAGTGGATCAGGATCGGCGACGCACGCTGCCGCGTGCTCGGCACGCTCGCGGAGCAAGGGCTTGCGGGCGGGTTCAACGTCGATGAGACCGTGATCATGCCGGTGGCAAGCGCCCAGCAGATCTTCAACACCTCTGCCGTGTTTCGCATACTCGCCGAAGCCAGCGACCTCGGCACCGTCGACGCGGCGCGCCGCGACATCATCGAGATCGTGAAGGCCCGTCACGCCGGCGAGGAGGACATCACGGTCGTGACGCAGGACGCGCTCGTGTCGACGTTCGACACCATCTTCAACATGATCACGGCCGGGCTCGCCGCGATCGCCGCGATCAGCCTCGTCGTCGCCGGCGTGCTGATCATGAACGTGATGCTCGTGGCCGTGAGCCAGCGCACCGCAGAGATCGGGCTGTTGAAGGCGGTCGGCGCGCGGAACCGTCAGATCGTGGCGCTGTTCCTGACCGAGGCTGCGTGTCTCTCGCTGCTCGGCGCGCTCGTCGGCGTCGGAATAGGCACGCTCGGCGTGGCGCTCATGCGCGTCGCGTTCCCGATCCTCGATTTCGCGTCGCCGATCTGGGCGTCCGGCTCCGCGGTTGCGGTCGCCATCGCGAGCGGGCTCGTGTTCGGCATCATGCCCGCGCGGCGCGCGGCGGCGCTCGACCCCGTCAACGCACTGATGCGGAGATAGCGCGTGCGCCCGAGCGACTTCCTGCGCCTGATCACCCAGTCGATCGTCGCGCACCGCATGCGCAGCGTGCTGACTGCGCTCGGCATCGGAATCGGCGTGACCGCGGTCGTGCTGCTCA
>Ga0315910_10005772_pt1 | contig 10109 bp, 8 predicted proteins | sample EdamamesoilMG_FD_204470 | JGI IMG/M metagenome (GOLD analysis project Ga0315910, IMG submission 204470) | Garden soil microbial communities collected in Santa Monica, California, United States - Edamame soil | ecosystem: Environmental > Terrestrial > Soil > Garden | place: USA: California... | reverse complement strand
ACGATGGTTCGGCGAACTCTGTTCGTCCGTTGTCTCGCCACACCCGCATTCGTCCGCGTGTTTCGCGCCGTGCTCGTCGCCGGCGCGCTGATCGCGGCGTTCGCGTCGCTCACGCGCTCCTAATCGGGGCCGGGCGGCCGCCCACGCCCGGAATTCGATCGCGGTGACGGACATCCCCACCGCCCGGCGCGCCCCGTGCGCGTCGGGCGGGTCCGCCGCCGCCGCGTCAGCGTCCCGCCAGCGCCTCCTCCTCCACCCGGATCCTCTCGCGCAGCACGATCGCGTTCGCGATCGAGACGACGAGTGCCGTGCGCCACGCCCCGAACATGAGCGGGGCGGCCGCGAGCTCGAGCGCGACCGCGAGATAGTTCGGGTGGCGAAGCCAGCGATACGGTCCGCGCCGGATCGGCTCCTCGTCGGGCGGCACCCAGACGCGCACCGTCCAGCGGCCACCCAGGGCGCGCACGGCGGCGTAGCGGAGCGCCTGTGCCGCGAGCCACACGAGGAACCACAGCGGCCACGCGGCGGTGGGACGGGCGCCGAGCAGCAGCACCTCGAGCAGGAGCAGCACCGGGAAGAGCGCGTGGACGAGCACGATGCGCGGGAAGTGCGCCGCACCGTGTTCGCGGGCTCCCCGCGCGGCGAGCGCGCGTTCGTGGCGCGCGGAGAGGGCGAGCTCGAAGCCCCGCTGCGCCGCGAGCACGAGCAGGAACACCGTGAGGCCCACGGGCCACGCGGGCAGGCTCATGTCGCTTCGCCGCGCAGGAGCACGTACTCGGCCGAGAATCCCGGGCCGAGCGCCGACACGAGAGCGAGTTCGCCCTCCGCGACGTCGCCCGCGTCGAGGAAGCGCTCGAGGACGAAGAGACACGTCGGCGAGGACATGTTGCCGCGCTCGCGCAGCACGGAGCGGGCGTGACCGAACGCCTCACGGGGCAAGTCGAGCACGTCGGCCCACGCCTCGAGCACCTTCACGCCGCCCGGGTGGGCGACCATGTGCGCGATCGAGTCGATCGTGAGCCCGTGGCGCGCGAGGAAGGGCTCGAGACTCGGGCGCAGGTGGCGCCGGACGAACGTCGGCAGGTCGCGCGAGAGGATCACGCTCAGCCCGTCGCCGCCGACGCGCCAGCCCATGAGGTCGCGCGTGTCGCGCCACAGCGTGCTGCCGGAGGCGAGCACCGACAGCGCTCGGGTGGTCGCCGCACGGGCAGGCACACGCGCTTCCGCCCCGGCGAGGACGACGGCCGCGGCGCCGTCCCCGAACAGCGCGGCGGCGATGAGATTCTTCTTCGAGAGATCCTCGCGCTGGAACGTGAGCGTGCAGAGTTCGACCGAGACGAGGAGCACGCGCGCGTCCGGTGCGGCGCGCGCGAAGTCCGCGGCCTGGGCGAGGCCGGCCGCGCCGCCCGCGCAGCCGAGTCCCCACAGGGGCGTGCGCCGCACGTCGGAGCGGAAGCCGAGCTCGTTCGCGAGCAGCGAGTCGACGCTCGGCGTGGCGAGTCCGGTCGAGGAGACGAAGACGACATGGTCGACGTCGCCGGGCGCGAGGCCGGCCCGGTCGAGCGCCTCCCGCGTCGCCTCGCCCGCGAGGCGGACGGCGTGCTCGACGTAGCGGTCGTTGCGCTCGGCGAACCCGTGCTCGGCGAGGTACCAGTCGAGGGGCATGCAGGTCCGACGTTCCTCGACCTGGGCGTTGGCGAAGACCTCGAGGAGCCGGTTCCCCGGTCCGTGACCCGCTTCGAAGCGGGGGCCGACCCGGGCCCGGGCCTCGCCCTGGTGCAGGACGTGGGGCGGCACCGCCGTGGCCAGCCCGAGAATCCGAGGATGTCTTCCCATGGTTCGACCTTAGGCCCCCCGGGAGGGCCATTGCACGATGCAATGAGGGAAATCCTTTGTCCCGGCGCTCCGGCATTGCCCGGCGGGCCCGGGCTTGGTATCCTTCTGTCATTGGAAATCCTCATACGGAAATGAACGCACGGATTCCCTGAACGACGTTTCCAAGGAGCCTGAGGCGGCGCCCGTGACGGTGGCGTCGTTGCTCCGAGATTCGAGGACGGACTCCGCCCGAGCCCGAGCCCGGCCGTACCGGACATCGCCCGCCTGCCCTGTCCGGATCCTGTCCATGTCCTTTCGAGGAGACGATTCACCATGCGGAGATTGATCCGATTGTTCACCGTCGTCGCCGCGCTCGGCGTCGCATCGCCCGCGCTGGCCGTGGACGATTGCGCGACGGTCTCGATGACCGTGACGGCGCAGCTCTCGAACGACCCCGGTTTCGAAGGGCTCTACAAGTACACCGTGACGGGCACGTGGGACGTCACGCAGTTCGGCCTCTCGCACATCGACTTCTTCCTCACGCTCAAGGATCTCGCCTGCATCTGCGATCCGGCGGTGGCGAAGTTCGCGACCCCCGCGGGCACGTCCGACGGTGTGGGCGACGAGGGCGCGTGCAAGGTCACGTACCTCGGCTCGTACCTGTGCAAGGGCGACCCGACCATGCCCGCCGAGCTGCGCGTGCCGACGATCAAGTTCGACGCGCAGAACGGCGAGTGCGAGGCGGCGACGACGGGCACGGGCACGTGGACGTTCTACTCGCCGTTCCCGCCGGGACCGTACTCGGTCGATCCCGAGGGCGTGGCGATCAAGCACGGTCAGCAGGTCTGCCTCGGCGCCCTCGCCGGGACGATGCCCATGGGCGACTGCACGACGCCCGCGGAAGTGCAGAGCTGGGGCGGGGTGAAGGCGATCTATCGGTAGATCCCGCCCTGTCCGGCTCTCCCGCGGCGGCTCCGTGCCCACGGCACGGGGCCGTTCGCGCTTCCGGGGGGGTGGCTTGCCCGCGGGGGCCCGGTTGGGTAGACTCAGGGGGTCCAGTCGCCCGCCCGGGCGGCACCAAACCCCTTTCGGACAACGGTTTCCCGTGCTTGCCGCGATCTCCCCGCTCGCCGCGGCAGCCCCGTGTCCACCTCCGTCAAGCCGAGCGAAGGAGATTTCGCGCCATGGTGCTCGATCCGTCCACGATGCGTTCCGCGCCGAACGTCGGCGCCCTCGCCCTCAAGGTCCACGCCAACCCGACGCAGGACGAGTTCCGGAAGCTCGCCCTCGCCCACACGCCGAACATGCGGACCACGAGCAAGGGCTCGATGAACAAGGTCGCCTCGATCGCGAAGGCGCGCTCGGCGGCGAACACGTTCGTCATCGCCGAGGATCCGTCGAAGCACACGTGCAAGACGATCCAGCCCGCCGAGGCGCAGAAGTACATCGAGGCCCAGGAGGCCTACATCGCGGGCCGCGAGATGATCCGGCTCGACGGCTACATCGGCAACCACCCCGACACGCGCGTGAAGGCGACGCTGTGGATGGCGATCGAGGGCGCGAACGTCGCCGCGATGCAGCAGATCCTGTACTTCCCGCCGGATCCGTCCGAGCTCGCGAACTGGCAGCCCGAGTTCCAGATCATCTACACGCCGGGCTGCAAGGCCGTGGGCCAGGACAAGGATCGCCTCATCCTCGTCGACATCGACCGCTACGTGACCCGCATCATGGGCACGGACTACTTCGGCGAGTCGAAGAAGGGCGGCCTCCGCATGCTCAACGCGAAGGTCTACCGCGACGGCGGCCTCGTGCTGCACGCGGGGGCGAAGCTGACGCCGGTGAAGTCGAAGGACGGGAAGGCCGAGAAGAAGCTGCTCGTCATCATGGGCGAGTCCGGCACCGGCAAGACGACCTCGACGTTCAGCCCGCAGGGGAACGCCGAGATCGGCTTCAGCCAGAGCATCCAGGACGACATGGTCATGCTCTTCCCGGGCGGGAAGGCGTCGGCCACCGAGAACGGCTGCTTCGCCATCGCGTACGGCTTGAAGCAGGAGTCCGAGCCCATCATCTACAAGGGCACGATGGCGCCGAACGCGTGGCTCGAGAACGTCTACCAGGACAAGGACGGCGCGATGGACCTCGAGAAGGGCGCGCTGACGCCCGACGAGGTGAAGCCGCTCCACGACATCCTGCTCGCCTCGGGCGTGTCCGCCTCCGACCTGGCGAAGTACGAGTCCGGCGAGGCCGCGTACGCGTGGTCGAAGAACAGCCGCGTCATCATCCCGATGTCGGATATCGAGACGGCCGGCGATTCGCTCAACCTGCCCCCGGCGGCGGGGATCGGCGTGCTCAACAAGAACACGAACATCATCCCGGGCGTCGTGCGCTTCCGCAGCCCGGCGCAGGCGGCCGCGTACTTCATGCTCGGCGAGACGATGGGCACCGCGGCCTCGGGCGCCGACGCCGGCAAGGCGAAGCGTTCGCCGTTCACGAACCCGTTCTTCCCGCTCAGGAACGAGATGATGGCGAACCGCTACATGGAACTCGCCGCGACCATGCCCGGCATTCTCAACTTCATGATGAACACGGGCTGGGTCGGCGGGGACGACGCGGACGAGAAGGCCGGTCGCGCGCTCAAGGTGAAGATCCGCCACTCGAGCGCGATCCTGCAGGCGCTCGCCGACGGCACGATCGAGTGGGTCGCCGACGAGGACTTCGGCTACGACGTGGCGAAGGAGATCGCGGGCGTGCCCGCCGAGATCCTGCAGCCGAAGCGCCTCTACGAGGCGCAGGGTCGTCTCGCCGAGTACCAGGAGTGGGTGACGCGCCTGCGTTCCGAGCGGCGCGCCTACCTCGAGGGCTTCCCGGGCATCGATCCGGAGATCGTGAAGGCGGTCTAGGCCGCCTTCACGCGAAGCTCCTCGATGAACGCGGCTGCGGTTCTGACGGCGGTGGGGAGGATCCTTCTCTCGCTCGTCTTCTTCCGCAGCGGCTTCAGCAAGCTCGAGGATCCGGCGGCCATCGCGACCCGCATCACCGAAGCGGTCGCGAAGGCATCGTGGGCGCCCGAAGCGCTCGTCACCGGCGTGGCCCAGGCGGGGATCATCCTCGCCTGGGCCGCGATCGTCTTCGAGTTCCTCGGGGCCATCTGCCTCGCCACCGGCGTGAAGAAGGAGTTCGGCGCCGCGCTGCTCGTGATCTTCCTCGTTCCGACCACGCTCCTGTTCCACCCGCCGCAGGACCCCTCCCAGCTCGGCCAGTTCATGAAGAACACCGCGATCATCGGCGGCTTGCTGATCGTCGTCGCGTCGCCTCGCCCGGCGACGCCCGGAGCCGGTCGCATCCTCTAGGCTGGCCGTCCTTGGCCACGACGGCTCCCAAGCTCCGAACTGGACCCTGAAGAGCCGACCTGAAGATGAGGATTTCAGCACTCGTGTCGGGGAGGGTCGGTGGGATTCGCCGCAAGAGAACTGGAATACCCATCGAAGCGTTGAGTGCGTGGGCAACCTCAGACTCGATGAGCGCGACTCTCGCTGATGGTTCGCAGTCCCTCCAGAAGTGACAGGATCGCAGATTCTTACAACTTTGCGGTTGACGCCCGGTGATGCGCCGCGCAGGCTTGTTTACGCTCGCCCAGAGTATGGTCGTGTGGAGCGTTGCCATGAAGCTGCTGGCCGTCATCTTTCTCACACTCGGTGTCTCCTCAAGCGCCTCATCGCAGCCATGCCTCTCGGAAGGTACCGCGTGTGGCGCCCGCGGTGCTCCAGAGTGCCCTCAGCCTGCGCAGACCTTTGACGGTTGCGTGTTCGTCAAGCCGAGCAATTGGATCCTCAATAGAGTCAGTCAGATTACCCGCACGTACTTCGCGATCAATTCAATCACCGGATGCCCGTTGCCGGAGTGCGACATTTCGATTCAGGTGGAGGCTATTGTCAACTCTGGTGGCCACTGCCACACGGCACCCGGTCGACCGATCGGCGAGGTGAGCGGTCCGTTGTCCGGAAACACCGGGACAACCGGACGTGCGTTCCAGTTGACGCACACATTGCCTGAGTTTTCAGGACCGATCATTATCCGCGCTATCCCGGCAGCCAGTTGCATTCAAAGGTACCCGACCGTGGCAACTACCGGGATCTTCTACCTCTGCGTCATGGAGCCCCTGGTTACGGGATGCACTGCGGGGCTAGCTCGGCCAGTCCTAAATCCTTCACTCGCCCGTCGCTCTACTTCCCAACTTGCGTTGGCGCACGAAGGGAGCGTCTACCTTCGTGGGAGCGTGATTAATGCATTCGAGAGCCTCATGCAGGAAGTCAAGCTCCTCAGTGGAGGTACGGATACACTCCGAATCGCGGACATGAGTCTGCATTGGGGTGGGGCAATCGACGACATCGCAGAGTGGTCGCCTTTCACGAATGTCTACGGGCATCGCGCCGGATTGGCGTTCGACGTGGTCGTATTCGAGGACAATGGACTTTCACCCTACTCGAACGAAAACATCCTCCAGCTACTCCTCAACGGAGCGTCCAATCGCGGATGGAGTGCCCGGGGCGCCATGGTTGGAGGCTCACGTTGGGTCTTGCATGTCTATGACCCCTTCTTGAACGAGGAGGAGTCGTGAACCGCAACGGATTGGCGCTCTTCCTCAGCGTGACCTGCGCGAGCGCCCCGCCGTTCTCCGACGCCTCCCCTGTTGTGGCAACAGTGGAGAGTGCTGTCACGTACGACTCGGTCACACAGCGCTACACATACTCCTACACCGTCACGAATGCTCCGGCCAGTCCCAATCAGCTTGCTATTTTCGGTGTGCGACCCACGGTCCGCCCTATTAGCGCGAACGCGCCTCCAGGGTGGCACGCCTATCGTGGCTGGGATCGGGACAGTTCCGCGGTTGTTTGGGCGATCGTCGATCCCGGCGCGCCATCCCCGAACGGTGGACGGCAGCTGTATGTCGGGCCAAATCACATCGCGCCAGGGGAGACGCAGAGCGGCTTCACGCTCGTCAGTGACTTTCCGCCTGACTCGACGGCCGAATTCGTCGCGCAAGGATTCGACACGATCCCCGGAGGCGCACACGCCCCGAACCCGACGGCGCCGAGCCGCAGGTCCTTGTGGGAAGAAGGTTGGTCCGGTGCCGCGATCGTGCCACGGCTCGGGGGTGCGGTCGGGGTGGATGACGGACCTCTGGGTGACGCAATCTCATTCCACTACCCGGTTCCGAGCCCCACGCGAGGCGGGGTAGACCTGCGATTTGAACTGCCGCGGGAAGGACACATTGAGATCGAGCTTCTCGATGTCACAGGACGACGCATTGCCAGCATCGACGATCGAGACCGTGCAGCCGGCCTCAATAGTGTCCATTGGAACGCCATGACCGGGTCCGGTCGCCGCGTTCCTGCAGGGGTCTACTTCTTCAGAGTCCTCTTCGAAGGCAGGCAGATGGGCGATCGTCGTGTGATTGTCCTGCCCTGAGATGGAGCTGTCGCGAGGTTCTTGGCGACTCTGGTATCACTTCCCGTAGCGCCCGGCGGCATCCACGAACTCCTGAACCCAAAGTTCGGAGGGCAAGGAGGGTCCCCTGATCACAAGCAAGTGGAGAGCGATCGCGACCTCGTGCGCGATCGCGTTCCTCGTTCTCGTCCCCGTCGCGGCGCACGCCGCGGCAACCACCGCTACCGCCCGCGAGCCGCTGTACGAAGGGCTCGGGTCGTGGAAGCGGTCGGTCACGGTGAAGTCGCCCGAGGCGAAGAAGTACTTCGACCAGGGGCTGTCGTTCCTGTTCGGGTTCAACCTCGGGGCGGCGCGGCGGGCGTTCGAGGAGGCGGCACGGATCGAGCCCGACTTCGCGATGGCGCACTGGGGCGTGGCGATGGCGTGCGGGCCGCACATCAACTTCCCGGTCGTCACGCCGGAGGCGGCGGCGACGGCGTGGAAGGCGGTCGTTGCGGCGCGGGCGAATGCGGCCGGTGCTTCCGCGGTCGAGCGCGACCTGATCGAGGCCGTCGCGCGGCGCTATTCCGCGACGCCGCCGGCGAATCGTGCGGGGCTCGACAGCGCCTACGCCGACGCGATGCGCGAGGTGTGGAAGGCGAATCCGAAGGACGCCGACGTCGGCGCGTTCTTCGCCGAGTCCCTCATGGATCTCCGGCCCTGGGACCAGTGGACGCGGGATGGGCAGCAGCAGCCGGGGACGGCCGAGGTGCTCGCCACGCTCGACGCCGTGCTTGCGCGTTCGAAGAACCACCCGATGGCGAACCACCTCTACATCCACGCGGTCGAGGCCTCGCCGCAACCCGAGCGCGCGCTCGACGCGGCGAATCGGCTGCGCACGCTCCAGCCGGGGCTCGCCCACAACGTGCACATGCCGTCGCACATCGACATCCGCACCGGGCAGTGGCACGAGGCGATCACGACGAACGCGAAGGCGGTCGCGGCCGACGCGAAGTACCGGCAGACGTTCGGCGAGCCGAAGGGCTTCCTGCCCGTCTACGTCGCGCACAACCGCCACATGCTCGCCTACGCCGCGATGATGACCGGGCAGCGCGAACTCGCGCTCTCGCACGTGCTCGCGCTCGAGCAGGAACTCTCGGCCGAGTTCGTCGCCGAGTTCGGCTTCGCCGGCGAGGCGTGGTTCGCGATGCCCGACGAGGTCATGGTGCGCTTCGGCATGTGGGACGAGATCCTCGCGCGTTCGCCGGTGCCCGACGACCGGCCGTTCACGAACGCGTTCCGCCACGCGGCGCGCGCGATCGCGTACGCGGCGAAGGGCGACACGCCCGCGGCGCGGCGCGAGCAGATGTGGTTCGTCGAGGCGGCGGGGCGCGTGCCCGAGGGCTGGCTCGTGGCCGGGAACAACCTCGCGCCCGCGGTGTTCGCGGTCGTCCGGCCGATGGTCGAGGGCGAGATCCTCATCCGTGAAGGGAACGCCGCCGCCGGCATCGACTCGCTCGAGGTCGCCGTCGCCGCCGAGGACCAGCTCCGCTACGACGAGCCGCCGGGCTGGATGATCCCCGTGCGCCACACGCTGGGGGCCGCACTCTTCAACGCCGAGCGCTACGCCGACGCCGAGCGCGTCTACCGCGACGACCTGGCGCGCCTGCCCGAGGACGGCTGGGCGCTCTACGGGCTCGCCCGCAGCCTCCGCGCCCAGGGGAAGGACGGCAAGGAGACGAAGGACGTCGAGAAGCGGTTCGCCAAGATCTGGGCGAAGGCGGACCTCCTGCTCACGAGCTCCTGCCTCTGCCAGCCGATGCGGTGAACCCCGGCCCGGATTGACCCCCCGGGCCCCCGGTGCTAGCGTTCCGGGCCAGGAATGGTCCCTATCGTCCATCGTACGCATCGGGCCTTCGGGCCCGCCGGGATCGGCTCCCGGGCCTCCGCTTGCGCGGGCCCGTCGGAGCCGTCTCGTCTTTTCGGCACCCGCGTCGAGCGGAACCGGCTGCGCAAGGGAATCCATGGGTAGAATCTTCGTCCGGAAGATCGGCATCGAGCACGTCGACCCGCTGTCCGTCCTCGGGCAGAACGACCAGAACCTCCGGCTGATCGAGCGCCACGTCCCGGTCCGCATCACGATGCGAGACTCGACGCTGTCGGTCGCGGGCGACGAGGCCCCGGTCGAGGACGCCACGCGCATCCTGAAGGAGATCGTCGGTCTCGCCGAGCGCGGCCGCCTGGTCGAGGAGCACGACGTCTCGCGTGCGCTCGGCGACACGGGCGGCAACGGCGCGGTCGCGACGGCCGAGGGCGCGAACGTCGATCGGCTCGGCGAGGCGGGCGAGCGCGAGTTGCCCGAGGGCGAGGGCCCGACCTACGTCTTCGAGCGGAAGACGCTGCGCGCGCGCACGCCGAACCAGGCGCGGTACCTCAAATCGCTCGAGAACTACGAGGTCGTCTTCGCGATCGGGCCTGCGGGCACCGGCAAGACCTACCTCGCGGTCGCCGCCGCGGTGCACGCGCTCCGGCAGAAGAAGGTCGAGCGCATCGTGCTCGTGCGCCCGGCGGTCGAAGCCGGCGAGAGCCTCGGCTTCCTGCCCGGCGACATGCAGGAGAAGGTCGATCCCTATCTCCGGCCGCTCTACGACGCGCTCCAGGACCTCATGCCGTTCGAGAAGATCCGCCGCTTCCTCGAGCTCGGCGTGATCGAGATCGCGCCGCTCGCGTTCATGCGCGGACGCACGCTCACGAACGCGTTCGTCATCCTCGACGAGGCGCAGAACACGACCGTGCGCCAGATGAAGATGTTCCTCACGCGCCTCGGACAGGGCGCGCGCGCCGCGATCACCGGCGACGTGACCCAG
>Ga0315910_10005771_pt1 | contig 10109 bp, 7 predicted proteins | sample EdamamesoilMG_FD_204470 | JGI IMG/M metagenome (GOLD analysis project Ga0315910, IMG submission 204470) | Garden soil microbial communities collected in Santa Monica, California, United States - Edamame soil | ecosystem: Environmental > Terrestrial > Soil > Garden | place: USA: California... | reverse complement strand
GGCTGGTGACGCTGCTGCCCTGGGTCGCCTATGAAGCCTTCCACGGCATGCAGGTCAACCTGAGCGCGCGCGGAACGGTCGCCGTCGTCTACTCCGCGGTCGGTTCCCTGCTGCTCGCGGGCGCGGGTTGGGCCTACGTCGTCAAGCGCATCGGCGCCGCGCGCGCCGGCGTCACCATGCACCTGATGCCGGCGATCACCGTCCTGCTTTCGATGACATTCCTGGCGGAGTATCCGAGCTGGTATCACGGCGCGGGCATCGCGCTGATCCTCGCCGGCGTCGCGCTGTCGTCCTGGCGCGCACGCCTGTGATGCGACCTGCCTTCGGTCCGCGCGCGGAGGTGCCGCGTTACTCCAGGCCCAGCTGGCGCAGCATGGCGACGAAGCGCGCGAGCATGTCCCGGTCCTTGACGATGGCCAGGCGGGCCTCGAGCTGCTTCAGGCGAAAGCCGGGCTCGAGCCGCATGGCCTCGCGCGCTTCATGCCGGGCATCGTCGATGCGGCCGCGCGCCTGGTGCGCGCCCGCCAGGATCAACCGGCAATCGGTATAGGCCGGCTCGCGCACCAGCGCCAGCCGCAGGACCCTTTCGGCCTCGTCGTATTCGGCGCACTGGTAATGCGCGAAGCCGAGGATATTGAGGTACCACGCGGGATAGGTCGGGCAGAGCCGCATGCCGCGGCGCATGGCCGCGATGGCATCTGCGGGCCTGCCGGAAACCACATAGGAACAAGCCAGGTTGGCCACGTTGTCGGCATGGTTCGGGTTCAGGTCCACCGCCCGCTCCCCCGATGCGATTGCCTGATCGTGCGCGTGCGACAGCAGGTGGTAGTAGCCCAGCAGCGAATGCGCATCGGCGCACTGTTCATCGAGTTCCAGCGCCTTGCGCGCGAGATCGGCCGCAAGGCGCAATGATTCCGGACCCGAGTCGCTCCAGCCATAGCGAAACGCGCTCAGGTGGGTCCAGGCGGTTCCCAGGTAGCCCATCGGCGAATCGGGGTCGAGCTGGGTCACCTGCTCGAAGGCATGGGCGGCCTGCGCATTGGCTTCGCGGGTAATGCGGTTGAGGCCATCCAGGCCCCGGTAGTAGGCATCGAGCGCCTCGGGCCGGCGCAGCAGGCGCCGCCATGTGGTGGCCTGCTCGCCGCGCAGCAGCCGCACATCCAGCGCGCCGACGATTTCGCGCGTGATCTCGTCCTGCACTGCGAAGATGTCCTCGAGGCGCCGGTCGTAGCGTTCGGCCCACAGGTGGTGCCCGGACGAGGAGTCGACCAGCTGCGCAGTGATGCGCACGCGATCGCCGGTGCGCCGCACGCTGCCTTCGAGCACGTGGCTGACGCCGAGCTCGCGGCCGACCTGCCGCACGTCGTGCGCTCGCCCCTTGTACGTGAATGTCGAATTGCGCGCGATCACCAGCAAGCCCGCCAGCTTGGACAGATCCGTGATCAGGTCCTCGGTGATGCCGTCGCTGAAATATTCCTGCTCCGCGTCGCCGCTCATGTTCTGGAACGGCAGCACCGCGATGGACGGACCATCGGGCAGGCCCAGCTTCGGACCGGCCGGCGCGGGCTTCGCGGCGCCATCCTCCCGCACCCGGTAGGCGCGCACGGGCTCGGCGATGTTCTTGACCTTCTGCGCCCCCTGGTCCTCGAAGCTCGCGCCGACCTTGCCCTTTACCGCGCTGCGAATCGACTCCGAAACCGCGATGCCGCCGGGTTCGGCCAGGCCCTCGAGCCGGGCGGCGATGTTCACGCCGTCGCCATAGATGGTGCCGTCGGATTTTTCGATCACGTCGCCCAGGTGCACGCCGATGCGGAACTGCATGCGCCGGTCTTCCGGCGCCGCATTCGCGGAGACGGCGAGTTCCTTCTGCACCGCCAGCGCCGCCGACACCGCACCGCCGGCGGTCTCGAATACGGCCAGCACCGAGTCCCCCGCCATGTCGATGACGCGGCCCTGGTTGGCTTCGATGCGCGCCCTGAACACGCCCCGGGCCGCATCCAGCGCCGCCACCGTGGCGCGCTCGTCCATGGCCATCAGGCGCGAATATCCCGTCACATCCGCGGCCAGGATGGCCGCCAGCCGCTGCTTGAGTTCTGTGCTGCTCACCGTGGGTTGCCTCTGCATGAACCTATAGTCGATGAATATAACCCCTGCTTACAGCTTCATCGGCTTCCAGTACCCGGTGAGTTCCAGGTAGCTCCGGCGTTCTCAGGAAGCGTACTTGGTCACCTTGTGCCCGAGCCCCCGCGTATTCTCGGGCACCAGCAAGATCACCTTGCGTTTCGGCTTCTTCAGGGCGATATCCGCGTTGGATTCGGTATAGGTGTCTGTTTCCTCGTGGTCAAGATGACCCTTTACCCGCGCGGGGGCGCCGCAGCCCGGGCAAGATGCCCTGATCTGGTCGCCAAAGTCACTCAGCGGCTTTTTCCACCAGTCCAGGGTCACTTCCATGCCCATGTCCGTATTGCGGGCCAGATCAAACGATGCGGCGACCTCGCAGAAATAGACCCGCAATTTCCCCTTGTTCTGAACAATGGCTGCGGACCACTCCCGGTTGATGTCGCAGCCTGCTATTTTTTCCCACATTTCCTTTTCTTCGTAGAGGTCCTTCACGGCGGTCAGCAAGGGCGCGTGATCGGACGCGCCAGCGTAGAAGCCGCCGTTGAACCCGCGCTTGACGACCATCGTGTCGTACAGGTTCTGCAACGGCGCAGTGGCCCGTTCCTCGTCGTGCGGATTGAGATTCAGCGCGCCGAAGGTTTCCTCGATGAGCGCCCGGTGCTTGAAGTAATTGTTGGTCCATATGCCCCGTTGATACTGATTGGGCACCTCTTCCCTGAAGATCCGGCACAGTTCCTCGAACTTGCTGTGCATGCAAGGGTTGCCGCCGATCATGGCGATGATGCCCCTGTAATTCTTCATGCTTTGCACCGCGAGCCTGAAGTTCTCGGGCGTCATTTCCCACAGGCCATCCTGGTTCGCAAGCAGCCTGGTGCAATTCGAGCAGGCAAGGTCGCATTTGTTCGTGACATCGACGCAGATGATCTGCATCTGCTCCGGAGCGCGCATTCTCTCGATCGCCAGGTCCGCATGCGATGGAGGGGCCAGCGTTCGAACGACCCGGTCCAGGACAAAGTCCCTTTCGAACAGATGGCGGTCGCTGATGATGTTTTTCTGCTTCTGGTGAACCTCGCCAACCGGTATTTTTGCCAGCGTATCGACCAGCTCGAACAGGTCCTTTTCTTCGACCACGTAACAATACTTTTTCCAATCAATCGCGTCCGCAAACGGCAGCACATAGCCATCGGACACCACCACGGGGATGGACCCGTTGAGCAGCGCCTCGACCATCCGGAACGACCAGCGCCCGTAGCCGGCCGGGCACAGGGTAAATACCGAGTGCGCCATCATCTCGTGATATCCGACGTCGATCTCGTGCGGCATGCCAATCACGATGTCTTGCGACAGAAACCTTTTCCTGAACTCGATCAATCTGCCGCCGCGTATGTGATCGGGCCCCAGATGAGGCTGCCGCAGCGTGCCGATAAATGACAGGAACACATCCCGGTCGACGTTGACCTTTGTTACCGGCTCATGCTGGTACGGCAGGATGGCGATGTCCTGGGGATGCAGGTTGATGGATTCCAGGGCGATCAGAATGAAGTCATCGTTCAACCAGCGGTATTTTTTGTCATACGGCCTGGCGGGGTTGGCGTCATGTTGCATCTCGTAGCGGGATTCCTTGCGCTGCCCCACATCGCCCGTGGAGACCAGGATGTGCTTGCCCAGGTCCGCGTGGACGCAAAATCGATCGATCATGTCTTCGGGATCGAAGTTCATGAACTGCATGCCGGTGATGAACAGCGGCACGAAGAAAAAGTCGGCCTCCAACGGATCCGCTGTTTCGTATTTCCTGAACAATTCGTAGAAATCGGTCAGATACTTCAGGTGCGGATGGAGGTTGTGCAGCTGGGCCGCGTTCGTGTTGAACGCTTCCAGAGTCGGGTCGTCCATGAATTCGTGGTAGATGAATATCTTCATTTCGGTTCCGCGCCCGCGCCTTGAGCCATCGCCGCCTCCGTCCCGCGGCTATCTGGCGGAGTATATGCCCGCGCCGCTTGCTACAGTTTCATGGGCTTCCAGTAGCCGGTGAGCTCGAGATAACCCCTGCCCACCTGGGCTTCGCCCCGGAAAGCCCTGACCGCACCCTCCCAGTAGATGGTGCCGGTGCTCGCGCGCGCGTCGAGTTCCTGGTCGTCCATGAGCGGCAAGAGCCGGAATGCCTGATTCTTAGCCGTCACGCGCATTTCCACCGGGTAGCTGGTCCCCGTCCTCGGAGACTTCCAGGCTCTGACCACCTCGAAGGAAGTGTCGGCAGGAGCAAAAACCGTGGCGCCGTCCTTGCCCCGCATGCGAAAGGCCATCAGCGCGCCGCCGTCGTCGAGGTTGATGCCGCACCAGTCCCAGCCGGCCGCGGCCGCGGCCATGTATTGGCTCGACCACTCATGATCCAGCCACGCCGTGCCAGTAACGGGACTGCCGTTGGCGGTTCCGCGTACAGCCAAATGAGGGCGGCTGTAGTAGTAAGAAGCTTCCTCAGGGCTGTTGCCCTTGCGGCTGAAACCCGCATTTCCCTGAAGAACAAGATTGGAGCCGGTGAAATCAAGTTGCAGAGAAAAATCCCTGGCGCGAATGCTCGCCTGGTAGGTGTTCCCTTTCAATTCAAGAGCCCAGTCATCGACCCATACGCTCGTGTTGCCTTCCCTGCTGCCCGCCAGGTCGAGCGCGGTGCGCGCGGCGCGCTCGTCGTGCCGCAGGCGCCCGTGCTTCGGGTCCGAGAGCGCGGCGTGCGCGAGGATGATCTGCCGCGGCGTGAAGGTGCTGGGATTTCTGTTTTCCACGTTCAATCGGGTTCTAAAGAAAGTAATCTGGAAACCGAGGTCTTCGCCGCGCGCCGTTTTCAGCCAGCCGGTCACGTACCACCACTCCTGCCGGTAGTCCGGATGGGCACCGTGGTCGCCCGGAAACTGAAGAGGACGATTTGCAGTGACTTCCGGGTATTTCACCTGGGAAAAAACAAAAGCCGGATAGCAAAGTCCAAAAGCAAGCAGATCTCTTCTTTTCACCAATCCTCCTTCACTGCGCGCACCGGACCCAGGCCGGTGGCTTCGCGTCCCGAAAACCAGGCGGTCAGCGAAGACAGCAGGACCAGCACGAAGGACAACCCCGCCAGCAGGACGTACGGCGGATGCAGGTCCATGCTCCAGTTGAACGACTGCCGGTTGACGACATGGATCAGCACCAGGCTGATGGCGCCGCCGAGCGCGAGGCCGACGGCGACGCCGATCAGCGCCAGCAGGCCGCCCTCGGCGGCGAGCATGGCGCCGATCTGCCGCCGCGTCATGCCCAGGTGGCGCAGCATGCCGAACTCGCGCCGGCGCGCGAGCACGATCGCGCCGACGCTGGACGCCAGGCCGAACAGGCCCACCAGCACCGCGACCGCCTCCAGCGCGTAAGTCACGGCGAAGCTGCGATCGAAAATGGCCAGCGAGACCCGGCGAATCTCGCCCACGCCGGCGACATCGAGCAGGCTCCCGCCCGGGAGCGCGCGCAGCGCCGCGACCGCCGCCGCGGCGTCGGCCCCCGGCTTGAGCCAGAGCGCGGCGTCGTTCGCGCGCCGGTCGCCCGAGAGCGCGGCATAGGTTTCGCGCTCGACGACGATGGCGCCGTGCTGGCGCGCGTAGTCGCGCCAGATGCCGACGACGACGAACTTGAATTGCCTGCCTGCCATCGGAATCTGCAACTCGTCTCCGGGCTGAAAACCATACAGGTCGGAAACCGCTTCTGAAATCCAGGCCGCCGGCGGGTCGCCCGCCTTGCGCTCGTACACCTTGCCCACCGACGGAAAACGCATCGAGCTGGCGTCGCGCGCGAGCAGCGCCACCAGCGGGCGCGCCGGATCGAGCAGCACGCGGCCGCTGCGCACGAACACGACGCGCTCGACCTGCGGCAGCGCGCGCACGCGCACCTGCAGGTCGGCGTCGATCCAGGCGGTCTCGCCCGCCTGCGTGGTGCGGAAATAAAGCTCGGCCGGCAGCACCGCGCCCAGCCAGTCGTCCACCGAGCTGCGGAACGAGGCCACCATGATCGCCATCGCCACCATCAGCGAAAAGCTGGCGACGATCGCCGCCAGGCTCACCATTGCCTGCCCCGGCGCGCCGCGCAGCTGCGCCAGCGCCAGGGAAAGGGGGATGCTTTTATTCGGCCTTATCTTTTCAAATACTTTTCCTGAAACCCAGGGCATCAGGAAAATCCCCCCTAACAGCAGGCACGCAATGGACAAGTAGCCTGCAACAGGTATGCCGTTCAATGGTCCTGGCAACAAGAAAATCAGCCCCAAACCGAAGCAAAGCAACCCCGGCCACAGTTTCGTCGCGCGCGCGAACATCGCCTGCTCGTCTCCCGCCCTGAGCGCCTGCGCCGGCGGCGAGCGCGCGGCGTCCAGCGCTGGCAGCAGCGCGCCCGCGAGCGCAACCGCGATCCCGGCGAGCACGTAGGCAAGCGCCGAATCGGCCGAGAACGCGAGCTCAGGCGTCATGCCGCGGAACATGCCCGCCCCCAGATCCGCGCCCGCGATGCGCACGGCGACCGCGGCGAGCGCATAGCCGCCCGCGACGCCGAGCAGCCCGCCGAGCGCACCCAGCAGCGCGGCTTCGCCGAGCACGAGGCGCACCACGCCGCGGCGCACGAGTCCCAGCACGCGCAGCAGGGCGTGTTCGCGCCGCCGGCGCGCCACTTCCAGCGCCTGCGCCGAGAACACGAGGAAGCCGCCGGTGAACAGCGCCACCAGCGCGAGCACGTTCAGGTTGACGCGGTAGGCGCGCGACAGGTTGGCGCCGGACTCCTCCACCGCGTCCAGCGCGCTGACATGCGTGCCGGGCGGCAGCAGCGCGGCGATCTTCACGCGCATCGCCTCGCGGTCGGCGCCGGGCTGCAGCCGCAGGTCGATCCGGTTCAACTCGCCCAGCCGCCCGAGCCGCCACTGCGCAGTGGCGATGTCCGCGATCGCCGTATTGCCGCGCAGGCTGGCGATCGCGCCCGCGACGATCAGTTCATGTGTTTCATGGCCAGAGATTATTTTCAGATTTTTGCCCTTGAGAACTGCAAAAGCACTATCCGATAAAAAAACCACATCCGGCTTCAAAAGCTCCAATCTCTTCGCCGGGTCGTCGGCGAATAGCGCCGGCTGGATCAGCGCGGCGCGCAGCGGGTCGAGGCCGATCAGGCGGATGCCGTGCCTGGAACCGGCGACCGAGGCGTCGGCTTCCAGCACCGGGCTCGCCACCGCGATCCCCGGCAGGCGCGCGAGCGTCGCGTACAGCGACTCGGGAAATCCGGCGCGGCCGGCGCGCACTTCGAGGTCCGCCTCGCCGGCGATCGAGCGCACGCCGGCGGCAAGTTCGTTGACGGCAGCCCGGTTGACAAGGTGAACCGCGTACCCGAGCGCCACACCCAGGGCGATCACCGTGACCGAAAGGAGGATTCTTGCCTTCTGAAAAAAAATCCTTGCATTGAGAAGGGCCAAAACCCTGAACACTTGCCAAGCGGAGCGCATCGCCCGCCAGAGTCTAGCGCAGGCGGTTTTGTCGCACGGCGGCGACAGTTCAGTCGCGTCAGGCCGACGGAAATCGCGCTAACCCGCTGTCACAGCAGAAAGTCGCTTCCAGGCATGCGTTTTGCTCGCTTTCCAATAACTAATAACGACAGGAGGGAGCTATGCGGCAAGGATGCTTCGAACTGAACATGCTTCGCAACGCGGCGCTGCTATGTGCCGGCGCGCTGCTCTCCGGGTGCGTCCCCGTCGCACTCACCGCGGGCGGCATCGGCGGCTCGACTGCCGTGCAGCATACGCTCGGCGGCATCACCTACCGCACGTTCACCGCGCCGGCCTCGAACGTGAAGACCGCGTCGCTGGATGCGCTGAACCGCATGGGCCTCAAGTACACCGGCTCGACCAAGGGCGAGCACGGTTCCGAGATGCTGAAGGCGAAGGCCAATGAGCGCGAAATCGAGATCACGCTCGAGCCGCTCAGCGCCAGCTCCACACGCATGAAGGTCGTGGCCCGCAACGGCGGCATCTTCTATGACAGCGCGACCGCTACCGAAATCATCCTGCAGACCGAGCGCCAGCTCGGCAGCAAGGCCTGAAGAGAAGGAGACCGGCATGAACAACTTCCCATTGAAAATCCTGGCCGCCGCCTGCGGCCTCGCCTTCGCGAGTGCGGCGATGGCGCAGACCGTCGTGAGCGGATCCAGCTACGGCATCACCACCGCGGCCGGCGGCGGCACCAGCGCCGTCTATCTCAAGCGCACCGAAACCCGCTTCGGCGGCTTCACCGGCTCGCCCGAAAACACGGAGAGCCTCGCGCAGGGGCTGCGCACCGGCGGCGAGGTCACGCTGACCGGGGGCGGCGAGACCGCCACCTTCACGCCGCCCACCAAGCCTATGGGCTACGGCAACGTCACGCGCGCCATGGACCTCGCGCAGCGCGACCTGGCCGCGGCCGGCATCACCGATCCGACGCCGACCGAGATCCAGATCGCGCTGATGGGCGGCTCGTTCAGCCGCACGGAGGGCGGCATGACCACCCAGTACAGTTCCGAGGGCGTGCTGACGCTGCGCAGCCAGGGCATGGGCTGGGGCCAGATCGCGCACACCATCGGCGTGCATCCTGGCATGGGCAAGGGCGTGCCGCTGGCGGCCCCCGTACCCGCGTCGACGCCCACGACGACGTCCCAGACGACTGCCGCAGGCGGCGGCACGGCTGCCGGCGCGAAGAGCGGCATCGTCACCGCGGCCGGCGCATCTGCCTCGCACGGCAACGGCCGGGCGCTCGGCCTCTCGGCAGGCGCCAACAGCGGCGCGACCACCACCGCCGCGGGCGCCGGCGTCAGTGCCAGCGGCGTGACGACGGGCAAAGGCAACGGCAACGCCTTCGGGCGCGGGAAATAGCGCGGGCGTCAGCGCGGAACGTCGCCTGCCAGGGTGATCCGGTGCATCACGCGCCGGTGGCCGTGGTAATCGTTGACCGGATTGTGCTGCGCGCAGCGGTTGTCCCAGAGCGCGATCGAGCCCGGCTGCCAGCGGAAGCGGCAGGTGAATTCGGGCCGGACCTGGTGCTCGTAAAGGAATTTCAATAGCGGTGCGCTCTCCTCCTCGGTCCAGCCGGCGAAGCGCACCGTGTGGCCCGAGTTCACGTAAAGCGCCTTGCGGCCGGTTTCCGGGTGCGTGCGCACGACCGGATGCTCGGCGAGGAAGTCCTGTTTTCCGGCCCCGTCCGTTTTGATCCGGTCCTCCCGGGTTTTGGAGGCATCGGCTTTTGTGGAGGAATTGATTGCTTTCAAGCCTTCCAGAAGTTTCTGAAGGGCAGGCGAAAGAGAATCAAAGGCCAAGTACATATTCGCAAACAGCGTGTCGCCGCCGTGCGGCGGCAGTTCGCGCGCAAGCAGCATCGAGGCCATCGGCGGGCGCTCCAGGTAGGCGGTGTCGGTGTGCCAGATGCCGCCGAAGGCGACGCGCTCGTGCTCGAGCTTCTTCACTTCGATGATCTTCGGGAAGCCGGCGATGCCCTTCACCAGCGGGTATTCGATGGGCTCGCCGAACTGCTCGGCGAAGCTCATGTACTGTGTTTCCGTCAAATTTTGATTTCTGAAAAAAACGACCAGGTGCTCGAGCCAATGACGTTTGATCTCGCCAAACTCTTCCGGCGACAGCGGCCGGGCGAGGTCGACGCCGGAGATTTCCGCGCCCAACGCGCCGGCGATCTTCGCCGCCGAGATCATTCCGGAACGGGCTTGCCGATCTCGGCGACGTGCAGGTGGTTCTCGAGCTCGCGCACGCCCTTGATGCGCCGGGCGATGTCGCTGCAGGCTTCGCTCTGTTCGATATAGCCCACGGTGCCGCGCAGGTGCACAAGGCCGCCCTCGGCCTCGACCTTGACCGCGCACTGGGCGGTGGCGCTGTGCGTGCGCAGCGCGGCGCGCACGTGGTGGGCGAGCGCCACGTCGCGCAGCTTGGCGCGCGAGGCGTCGGTTTCGGCGAACTGCGC